>FZPW01000007.1_pt1 | contig 34486 bp, 32 predicted proteins | sample 1534771 | NCBI WGS metagenome assembly FZPW01 (sample SAMEA104161894, study PRJEB21768) | metagenome | biome: subterrestrial habitat; feature: phreatic zone; material: underground water | place: France | collected 2016-06-01 | depth 60 m | reverse complement strand
TTTTTAATGATACGGCGACCACCGAGATCTACACTCTTTCCCTACACGACGCTCTTCCGATCTCCAGCACGATGTCGGTGCCGCGACCGGCCATGTTGGTGGCGATGGTGATTGCTTTCGGACGTCCCGCCTGCGCAATGATCTCGGCTTCGCGCGCATGCTGCTTGGCGTTCAGCACTTGGTGCGGCAACTTCTCCTTGTCCAACAGTTTGGACAGCAACTCGGAAGTTTCAATCGAGGTCGTCCCCACCAGCACCGGCTGGCCGCGCTCGTAGCAGTCACGCACATCGGCGATCACCGCTGAATATTTTTCACCTGTAGACAGATATACCTTGTCCATCAAATCCTTGCGCACGGTCGGACGGTGCGGCGGGATGATGACCGTTTCCAAGTTGTAAATAGACTGGAACTCGAACGCTTCGGTGTCCGCCGTGCCGGTCATGCCGGACAGCTTGTTATACATGCGGAAATAATTCTGAAAGGTGATCGATGCCAGCGTCTGGTTTTCCTTCTGGATCGCCACGCCTTCTTTGGCTTCAACCGCCTGATGCAAGCCGTCCGACCAGCGGCGACCCGACATCAAACGACCGGTGAATTCGTCCACGATGACCACTTCGCCGTTTTGCACAACATAGTGCTGATCGAGGTGGTACAAGGAATGCGCGCGCAGAGCGGCATACAGGTGATGGATCAGCGTGATATTGGCGGGATCGTACAAACTGCCGCCTGCGGGCAACAGTCCGGCTTGCGACAGCAGTTGCTCGGCATGCTCGTGCCCCGATTCGCTCAACAGTATCTGATGGTTCTTTTCGTCCACACTGAAATCGCCCGCAGACTCTTCGGTCTCTTGGCGGACCAGATGCGGCACGATTTTATTCATCTGCGTATACACATCCAGATTGTCTTCGGCCTGGCCGGAGATGATCAGCGGCGTGCGCGCCTCGTCGATCAGGATGGAGTCCACCTCGTCGACTACGGCAAAATTCAAACCGCGCTGGAAGCGTTCATTCGCCTGCGCCGCCATGTTGTCGCGCAGATAGTCGAAGCCGAACTCGTTGTTGGTGCCGTAGGTGATATCGGCAGCGTAGGCTGCCTGTTTGTCATTGTGATCCATGTTCGACAAAATCACGCCGACCGACAACCCAAGAAAACGGTACAAACGCCCCATCCATTCCGCGTCGCGCGAGGCGAGGTAGTCGTTCACCGTCACCACATGCACGCCCTTGCCTGACAGCGCATTCAAATAGGCAGGCAGCGTCGCCATCAATGTTTTACCTTCGCCGGTGCGCATTTCGGCGATCTTGCCGTAATGCAGCACCATGCCGCCGATCAACTGCACATCAAAGTGGCGCATTTGCAAAGCGCGTTTGCCGCCCTCGCGCACCACGGCAAACGCCTCGGGCAGCAAGGCATCCAGCGTCTCGCCCTGCTGCACGCGCTGCTTGAACTGTTCGGTTTTATTTCTCAACTCGTCATCGGAAAGCCCGGTCAGACTGGCTTCGAGCGCGTTGATGGCATCTACGTTGCGGCGGTATTGTTTAAGCAGGCGGTCGTTACGGCTACCGAAGACACTTTTCAGCAATTTGGAAATCATGTTTTTGTTTTACTCTGTCGCTACAACACTAAATAAAAAAGGGTGAGGCGCAACCCTCACCCTTATCGCAAACCGCGCGTATTAACCCGCGGCTTTTTGCAGGAAACGCACCGGGTTTTGGGCGAGGCCTTTGTATCTCACTTCAAAATGCAGGTGGTTGCCCGTGGAACGCCCCGTACTCCCTACCTTGGCAATTTCTTGCCCGCGTCGCACCACAGCACCCACTTTGACCAGCAATCTGGAGGCATGCGCATAGCGCGTGATTATATCGTTACCGTGGTCAATCTCAATCATATTACCATACTGGGGATGGTATTCCGCATACACCACCACCCCGCCGGCCGAAGCGTAAATCGGGGTTCCGGCCTGCACCATATAGTCCACCCCTTCGTGCATCGCATTCTTACCCGTGAACGGATCAACGCGCCAGCCGAAATTGGATGAATACCAGCCTTCGGTTATCGGTGCAACCGAGGGCAACAATCGTTGGTTCAGACTGTTTTGCATCAGCAGCGTTTCCAGCGCCACCAGCTTGTCGCCGCGGTCGCCCAGCAGGCCGGATAAACTTGCCAGCTGCTGATTCATATTGGCCAACGAAACATCGGCTTGCATGGGAGCCGGCAAGTATGGGCCGCCTTGCGCGGGCGCTTGCTCGAAAGAAAACTCCTGCGGCTTCATTCCTGTCATCTTGGCGAGACGCGCCCCCAGCGTATCAAGGCGCAACAACTGCGCCTGCATTTGTCCGAGACGCTTTGCCATCGTGTCCAGACTTTCGCGCATGTATGCCTGCTGCTGCCTTTGCTCCTCCTGCTGGGCGGCGGCTAGCCATACCCGCAATTCATTGCTGATGCGGTTAGGCTGCAAACGCACGATGACATACTCGGCCGATAACACTGCACCGATAAACAGCGCCATTACCAGCACGGTCAGCGCGATCAAATGCGTTTTGGTCAGCGTCACGCTGCGGGCTTTTGCCAATTTATTGGAAACTAGAATAATATCCATGCTCCCCTTCCTCCTTAATTTCAACCTTAGCCGTGGCAAACCGCCTGAATTCACTACTATCCACGAGTCGAGAACTGAGCCAGCTCTCGCGCAAAGCCCAGCAACTCATGGCATTGCAACGGCATTTGGAATTTGTTATCCCTTCCTCTTTGAAGCGCGGCTGCCGCGTGCTACAACTTGAGCAACAAACCATGACGCTGGCCGCCGACAACGGCGCAATTGCTGCGAAATTACGTCAATTGAGCAGCGATCTTGCAGCTAAACTTCAGGAAAGGGGCTGCGAGGTTACTGTAATTCAGGTACAGGTGCAAGTGAACGTCCCAACCTATACGCCCCCGCCCAAGCCGCATCTGTTAAGCGCTTCCGGCAAAAATACACTGAGTGAATTCGCCGGAAAATTATCCGATTCGCCGCTGAAAGAAGCGCTGAACCGTCTGACAAAGCGCAGCTAAAGTAAAACGCGCCAACCGATCAATACAAAACGTTCCAGCAAAAACAGCACGCCAAATACCAGCAGAACAATGACGACAAAGCGGACAACTTGCCAGGCGAAGCGCAGGTAGCGCTGCTGGCGGGAGAACAGGTACATGCCGCCGGACAGGACGATCACCAGTGCCGAGAATACCAAGAGTAATCGCAGCAACAGCATGGTGAATTCCGGCTAGGCGGCTTGCAGCTGCATGCGCAGGAAATCCGGCGCTTCTTCAGCTTTGTCGAACGTGGTGAACTCCCACGCCGATTCGTCTGCCAGCAACGCACGGCACAAGGCATTGTTCAGCGCATGACCTGATTTGTAGCCGGTGAATGCCCCGATCAACGGGTGCCCCAGCAGATACAGGTCACCGATGGCATCCAGCACCTTGTGCTTGACGAACTCGTCCTCGAAACGCAGCCCGTCCGGATTAATCACGCGGTACTCGTCCATCACGATGGCGTTATCGAGATTGCCGCCGAGCGCCAAGCCCTGAGAACGCATGTACTCGACTTCCTGCATAAAACCGAAAGTGCGCGCGCGGCTCACTTCTTTGACATAGGAACGCTCGCCCAGATCGACCGTCACATTCTGCTTGGTGTTGGCAAATACCGGGTGGGCAAAATTGATGGTGAAACTTAATTTGTAGCCGTTAAACGGCTCGAAACGCACCCACTTGTCGCCATCCTTTACTTCGATGGTCTTTTTGATGCGGATGAATTTCTTTGCAGCCGACTGTTCAAGAATACCAGCCGACTGAATGAGAAACACAAAGGTGCCCGCGCTGCCATCCATGATAGGCAACTCGGGGCTGCTCAACTCCACGATGGCGTTGTCGATACCCAGCCCGCATAAAGCGGACATCAGATGCTCGACCGTCGCAATGCGCGCGCCATCGGCCTCCAGACAAGTTGACAGTCTGGTGTCGTGCACCGCATGCGCTTCGGCGCGAATATCCGCGGAATCCGGCAAGTCAACGCGGCGAAAAACGATGCCGCTATTAACGGGGGCGGGGCGCAAAGTCAGATAAACCTTTTCGCCCGTATGCAAACCGACGCCCGTTGCCTGCACTGTCGTTTTTAATGTGCGCTGCTTAACCATGAGCTCTCTTCAATAAACCTAATGAAATCAGGAATGCAGTTTAGCATAGCCGGACAATTCATCCGGCTATGCCCTCGCATCACAGCTACTACTCAGTCCGCCTGTTTGCGCAGGAACGAAGGAATATCCAGCGGATCAACACCAGATTGCTTCATCGCTTCCACGGTGGCCGCATGGTGACGTCCGGTACGGATCACGGCCGGAATATCCAGGTCGTTGTAATTGACCGACGGAACGTCGTGCGTACCGGTACGCAATTGCATTTGCGGAACCAGTACCGGCTTCGGTTGCTTCTTGGCCGCAATTGCGCCCAGACCGGTTGCCACGATGGTCACGCGCAGCTCGTCGCCCATCGACTCATCGAATACCGATCCCACGATGACAGTTGCTTCCGAGGCGGCAAACTGGAAGCAGTTCATCACTTCGTGCAATTCATCCAGTGTGAGCGAACTACTGGAGGTGATATTCACCAGCACACCGCGCGCACCGGACAGATCCACATCTTCCAGCAAGGGGCTGGCGATAGCCTGCTCGGCGGCTTTCTTGGCGCGGTTTTCGCCGGTTGCGGTGGCGGCACCCATCATCGCCATACCGTTTTCCGACATCAGCGTGCACACGTCGGCGAAGTCCACGTTCACCATACCGGGCACGTTAATCACTTCGGCGATACCGGCTACCGCTCCTTGCAACACACCGTTGGCGGCCTTGAACGCGGCAGGCAATGTGGTTTTGCCGCCCAGCACTTCCATCAGCTTGGCATTCGGCACAATGATAAGAGAGTCAACATGGCTGGCCAGCTCTTCGATGCCGCTTTGCGCCAGCGTCATGCGTTTGCCTTCAAACACGAACGGCTTGGTCACCACCGCAACTGTCAGAATTCCCAATTCCTTGGCCACTTCAGCCACCACCGGAGCGGCGCCCGTACCCGTACCGCCACCCATACCGGCAGTGATGAACACCATGTTTGCGCCCTGAATAATTTCGGCGATGCGCGCGCGGTCTTCTTCCGCCGCGGCCTTGCCGATTTCCGGCTTGGCTCCCGCGCCCAGACCTTTGGTCAGCGCCGAGCCAATCTGCAACTGCATGCGTGCCTTGCTGCGTTTGAGTGCCTGCGCATCGGTATTGATCGCGATGAAATCCACCCCCTGCACGCCTTGTTCGATCATGTGATCGACCGCATTGCCGCCGCAGCCGCCCACACCGATCACTTTGATTACCGCTCCCTGTGGTTGCGCATCCATTAGCTCAAACATCGTTTTCTCCTTATCAAATTACAAACTAATTCCCTGAATTCCAAACAACCGACAAACCCAACCCAAATCAAAAATTACCCTGAAACCAAGTTTTCATTCTGGCCAGCACGTCGCTGAACGAGCCCGACTGCATGCGCGCCACCTCGTGTTTTTGCTGCTGCTCCAACCCGTACAGCAACAGCCCCACGCCGGTCGAGAACCGCGGCGTTTGCACCACATCGGCCAAACCGCCGACGTAGCGCGGCAAACCCAAACGCACCGGCATGTGGAATATTTCCTCTCCCAGCTCCACCATGCCCTGCATGGCACTGCTGCCGCCGGTGAGCACAATGCCGGACGACAGCAAATCTTCGAAACCGCTACGGCGCAATTCGGCCTGCACCAGCGAGTACAACTCCTCCACGCGCGGCTCGATCACGTCGGCCAATGTCTGGCGCGACAGGGTGCGCGAACCGCGGTCGCCCACCCCCGGCACCTCGATGGGCGACTCGTCCGCCAGTTGGCGCAGCGCGCAGCCGTATTTGATCTTGATGTCTTCGGCATCCTTGGTCGGCGTGCGCAATGCCATCGCGATGTCGTTGGTAATCTGGTCGCCCGCGATCGGGATCACCGCGCTGTGGCGGATCGCCCCGCCGGTGAAAATCGCCACATCGGTGGTGCCGCCGCCGATGTCCACCAGACACACGCCGAGGTCTTTCTCGTCCTCGGCCAGCACCGCGCGGCTCGAAGCCAGCGGCTGCAAAATCATCTGATCCATTTCCAGACCGCAACGGTGCACGCACTTCAAAATGTTTTGCACCGCCGCCACCGCACCGGTGACGATGTGCACTTCGACTTCCAGACGCATACCGCTCATACCCAACGGCTTCTTGATACCTTCCTGCCCGTCGATACTGAATTCCTGCGCCAGGGTGTGCAGCATCTGCTGGTCACCCGGCAGACTGATTGAACTGGCCGTTTCGATCACGCGATCAATGTCGGCCTGCGTCACTTCCTTGTCCTTGATCTTGACCATGCCGTTCGCATTCGAGCTGCGGATATGGCTGCCCGCGATGCCGGTGTAAACCTCGCTTATCTTGCAGTCCGCCATCAGCTCGGCCTCTTCCAGCGAGCGTTGTATCGCCGCCACGGTCGCGTCGATATTCACCACCATGCCTTTCTTCATGCCCGACGATTCGTGCATGCCGACGCCGACCACCTCCAGCGTTCCTTCCGGTTTAACTTCGGCCACGATGGTGACAATCTTCGATGTTCCGATGTCCAAACCAACGATCAAGTTTTTCGTTTCCCTGTTTTTGCTCATCGCATTTACCCTCTAAACCTTATTTCCCGAAGTCCGTTTTTCCTGCGTCCCCAACCCGTTCGGCAGATAGGCTGCAAAGCCGTTGCGGTAGCGCAAATCGACGTGCATCACCGCGTGCGGCAGCGTCGCCAGACTGTACGGATACACCTCGACAAACCGCTCCATACGCTGCTGCATCTGCTCGCGCCCCAACTCCAGCACCATCCCGTTACCCAACCGCACCTGCCAGGCAAAGCGCGGCGACAAACTGATCTGCGCGATCTCCTGTTGCAGCGGCTGTAAATCCTTGCTCAATTCAGCATACATCTCCGCCACCTGCGTTGATGTTTCCGGCTGACCGACAAAGGCGGGCAACTCCTGCTCCGTCTTCGCGCTGAACACCTCGCCGTGCGTGTTCACCAGCGCGCTGCCGTTCCAGCGCGCCAAGGCCACATGCTCTTCCAGTTCCACTTCCAGACTCCAGGGGAACTTCCTGCGCACACTCACTTTGCGCACCCAGGGCAGCTTCTCGAACGCCTGCCGTGTACGGTTCAAATCCACCGTAAAAAAATTGCCCGGTATCTGCTCGTGCACCACACGCTCAATCTGCTGTACCGACACCTGCTTGGGCGCGGCGGTCAGCTGCACCGCATTCAGCGGAAAGGCCGGCAGCCGCAACACATAGCGCACCGCGCCATACAGCATCAGCACCACACTGATGCCAAACAACAAGTTGGCGACCGCGCGCAGCAGTGGCGCGTTATCCCACATGTGCCCCATCCAGTATCTGCACCACCAGCTGCTCGAAACTGATGCCCGCCTGCCGCGCCGCCATCGGCACCAGACTGTGGTCGGTCATACCCGGCGCGGTATTGATCTCCAGCAGATAGGGTTTGCCGTCTTCGCTGCGCAGAAAATCCACGCGCCCCCAGCCCTGACAACCGATGAACTGGAACGCCTGCAAGGCCAGATGCTGCATCTCGGCCTCCTGCTCGGCACTCAGACCGCAAGGGCACAAATAGCGCGTATCGTCGCGCAGGTACTTCGCCTCGTAGTCGTAAAACTCGTTCGCGGGCTCGATCTTGATAACCGGCAGCGCGCGTCCGTTCAGGATGGTCGCGGTGTACTCGCCGCCGCTCATAAAACTCTCGGCAATCACTACCTTGTCGTGTTTGGCCGCTTCGGCATAGGCGGCAGACAATGCTTCCACCGTCTTCACCTTGGTCACCCCGACACTGCTGCCCTCGCTCGCGGGTTTCACGAACAGCGGCAAATCCAGATGGTCCGCCAGTGCATTCCAGTCGGTCGGGCCGGTCAACGCCTCATACTCGGGAATCGGCAAACCTGCGGCCTGCCAGATCAGCTTGGTGCGCCATTTATCCATCGCGATGGCCGAGGCCATCACGCCGCTTCCGGTGTAGGGAATGCCCATCAGCTCCAGCGCGCCTTGCACCGTGCCGTCTTCGCCGCCGCGCCCGTGCAGGATGACGAACGCGCGGTCGAATTTCTCTTTCTTCAACTCGGACAAATCGCGCTGCGCGGGATCGAACGCGTGCGCATCCACGCCGCTCTTTTGCAGCGCGGCCAGCACAGCCGCACCGCTCTTCAACGACACCTCGCGCTCCGCCGAACGCCCGCCGAACAACACCGCCACTTTTCCGTATTTACCCAATTCGCTCTCCCACTATTCTCACTTCCGCATGCAGCTCGACACCCGTCTGTTGCAACACGGTCGCCCGCACTTCGTTAATCAAATTTTCAATATCCGCCGCCGTCGCATCGCCTATGTTGACGATGAAGTTGGCATGTTTCTCCGACACCTGCGCGCCGCCAATACTTTTGCCCTTCAACCCGCAGCCCTCGATCAGCTTGGCCGCATGGTTGCCCGGCGGATTGCGAAACACCGAACCCGCGTTCGGCATCTGCAAGGGCTGGCTCGCGCTGCGCTTTTCCATCAGCGCCTTAATTTCTTGCCGCGCCGCTTCGACGTCACCATGCTCGAATTGCAGCCATGCGCCGACGAAAAATTCTTCGCTCGTATTTCTTGGCGCCACATGGCGATAAGAAATTTCATATTCCTGCGGCGTGCGCTCCAGCAACTCGCCGCTGCGCGTCAACACCTGCACGCGCCGCACCTTCTGCCATGTCTCACTGCCGTAGCAGCCCGCGTTCATCGCCAGCATGCCACCCAGCGTGCCGGGGATACCGGCAAAAAATTCAGCACCGCAAAAATTGTTCGCCGCCGCGAAGCGCGCCAGCTTGGCACCCGCCACGCCCGCTTGCGCGTAGATGCAATCGCCCTCAAAGCGCAGCTCACTCAATGCGCCGTGCATCAACAGCACCGTGCCGCGCAAACCGCCGTCGCGCACCAGCAAGTTGCTGCCCAAGCCCACGGCCAGCAGCGGCTCGTCTTGCGGCAACTGCCGCAGAAATACCTGCAAGTCCGCCAAGTCAGCCGGGCGATACATGCGCTCCGCCTGCCCGCCCGCGCGCCAACTGGTGTGGCGGCTCATCGGCACGTCGTGGCGCATTTCGCCGCGCAATGTCTCTGTGCTGAACTGTGCCGGTTCGCTCATGTTCATTTTTGCGCCAACTGCTTCACCAGATTCGGCACACCGCCAATGGAGCCCGCGCCCATGGTCAGCACCACATCGCCGTCGCGCGCCATGTTCATAATCGCCTGCGGCATATCGGCGATCTTCTCGACAAACACCGCCTCGCTCTGTCCCGACAAACGCAGCGCGTGCATCAAGGCGCGCCCGTCGGCGGCCACGATAGGCGCTTCGCCCGCCGCGTAAACTTCGGCCAATGCCAGCGCATCCACGCCGGACATCACCTTCACAAAATCTTCGAACAGGTCGCGCGTGCGCGTGTAGCGGTGCGGCTGAAAGGCCAGCAGCAAACGCTTATCGGGAAACGCGCCGCGCACGGCAGCCAGCGTGGCTTTCATTTCCACGGGGTGGTGGCCGTAGTCGTCAATCAAAATAAACGAACCGCCGCTAGGCAGAGCGACCTCGCCATAGCGCTGCATGCGCCGTCCCACACCTTCAAACTCTGCCAGTGCCGCCACAATGGCCTCGGGTGCAACGCCCACCTCCAACCCGACCGCAATCGCCGCCAGCGCATTCAGCACGTTGTGCAGACCAGCCAGATTGAGCGTGACCTCCAAATCCAGCGCTACCGTGTTATGGCGGCACAGCGCGGTGAAGCACATCTTGCCGCCCTCGTGGCGCACGTTCACCGCGCGTATCTGTGCATCTTCGCCAAAGCCGTAAGTAGTCACCGGCTTGCTGATGCGCGGCAGAATTTCGCGCACATTCGCATCGTCCACGCACAGCATGGCGCGGCCGTAAAACGGCAATCGCTCGATGAAATCGACGAAGGCCTGTTTCAACTTATTAAAATCGTGCCCGTAAGTCTCCATGTGGTCAGCATCAATGTTGGTGACGACGGCCAGTATCGGCGTGAGATACAGGAAGGACGCATCGGACTCGTCCGCTTCGGCCACGATGAATTCGCCGGTGCCGAGGCGCGCGTTCGCGCCGCTGCTGTTGAGCCGTCCGCCGATCACAAACGTCGGGTCGTAGCCGCCCTTGGCCAGCACGCTGGTCACCAGCGAAGTGGTGGTGGTCTTGCCGTGCGTACCCGCCACCGCGATGCCCTGGCGCAAACGCATCAGCTCCGCCAGCATCACTGCGCGCGGCACGATGGGGATGCGCCGCTCCCGCGCCGCCAGCACTTCCGGGTTGTCCGCCTTGACCGCAGTCGAAGTCACCACCGCATCGGCATCCTGCAAATTCTTGCTGTCGTGCCCGTAATGAATCGCAGCGCCCAGCGTCTGCAAGCGCTGCGTAACCGCGCTTTCCGCCAGATCGGAACCGCTTACCTTAAATCCCAGATTGAGCAACACCTCGGCGATACCGTTCATGCCGGAACCGCCGATGCCCACGAAATGGATATTTTTAATTTTGTGTTTCATGCTTCCGCCAATTCTTTGCAAACATTTGCCACCGCCTGCGTGGCATCCGGCTTCGCCAAGCTGCGCGCGGCTTGCGCCATCGCCAGCAATTTTTCGCGGTTCGTTTCGCGCAACAGTTGCGCCAGTTTTTCCGCGCCCAATTCTTTTTGCGGCAGCAATACCGCCGCGCCGTGCTCGCTCAAAAAGCGCGCGTTGTGCGTCTGGTGATCGTCCACCGCATGCGGGAACGGGATCAGCACGCTCGCCACACCCGCCGCCGCAAGTTCGGCGATGGTCAGCGCACCCGCGCGACAAATCACCAAGTCGGCTTTGGCATACTGCTGCGCCATATCGTCGAGGAACGGCCTGACATCGGCGCTCATACCCGACTGCGCATACAGTTGCTGCACCGTCTCGAAATGTTTCTTGCCGGTCTGGTGCAGGACATTTGGCCGCTCCTGCTCACCCAATAGCGCCAACGCCTTCGGCAACGCCTCGTTGAGTGCCTGCGCGCCCAGACTGCCGCCCACCACCAGCACGTTCAACTTGCCGCTGCGTCCCGCAAAGCGCACCTGCGGCTCTGGCAGAGCGGCGATGTCGGCGCGCACCGGATTGCCGCACCACTCGGTTTTGCTGAGCACCTTGGGAAAACCGCTCAACACACGCGTGGAAATTTTCGCCAGCACTTTGTTGCTCAAGCCCGCTATCGAGTTCTGCTCGTGTATCACCAGCGGACGGCGCAATATCGCCGCCATCAATCCGCCCGGCATGGTGATGTAACCGCCCATGCCCAACACCACATCGGGACGATGGCGGAAAATCGCATCGGCGCTCTGCCCCAAGGCGCGCAGCAAGGTGAACGGCAGCGTCAGCATGCGCAGCAAGCCTTTACCGCGCACACCGGAAAAGTTCACCCAGGCCACTTCATAGCCGTGCTTGGGCACCAGTTCGGCCTCCATGCTGCCCGGCACACCGAGCCACACCACGCGCCAACCCTGCGCATGCAAAGCATCGGCGACCGCCAGCCCCGGATAAATATGCCCGCCGGTACCGCCCGCCATGATGAGGATGGTGCGGTTACTCATATTGGAAGTCCTCGCGCCACTCTTCTATTCTCATAATCGATGCGCAACAGCACCGCCACCGCCACGCAGTTCACCACCACGCCGCTGCCTCCGAAACTCAGGAACGGCAGGGTCAGTCCTTTGGTCGGCAGCACGCCCATGTTCACGCCGATGTTAATCATGGCCTGTACGCCCAGCCACACGGCGATACCCTGCGCGACCAGCGCGGCAAATAATCTATCCACCATGGCCGCCTGACGACCGATGGCAAAGGCGCGCACGATCAACAGACCGAACAAGGCGATCACCGCGCACACGCCGAAGAAGCCCAGCTCTTCCGCGATCACCGCCAGCAGAAAGTCGGTGTGCGCTTCCGGCAGGTAGAACAGTTTTTCCACGCTGGCCCCCAGCCCCACGCCGAACCATTCGCCGCGCCCGAAGGCGATCAGCGCGTGGCTCAGTTGGTAGCCTTTGCCGTAAGGGTCGGACCACGGATCCATAAAACCGATCACGCGTTGCATGCGGTAGGGCGACGACAGAATCAACGCCGCAAACGCCAGCGGCAGCGCCAGCGCCAGCCCGCCGAAAATCTTGAGATTGAAACCGCCCAGCCACAGCGTGCACATCGCAATCGCGCAGATCACCACAAATGCGCCCATGTCCGGCTCCAGCAACAGCAGCGTGCCGACCAGCGCCATCACGGCGAACATCGGGAAGAAGGCTTTGCTCAAACTGTCTTTAACCGCGCCCTTGCGCACGGTGTAGTCGGCGGCGTACAGCACGGCGAACAGCTTCATCAGTTCGGACGGCTGCAAATTAATCACGAACAGCGACAGCCAGCGGCGGCTGCCGTTGACCGATTTGCCGATACCGGGCACCAGCACCAGCAACAGCAGCAGCACGCCGAATAAAAACAAATACGGCGCGAGGTTCTGCCATGTCTGCGTGGGTATCTGAAACACCACCACGCCCGCCAGCAGGCCGACCAAAATAAATATCGCGTGGCGCATCAGGTAGTAACCGGGCTGGTAGCCGGTGAACTTGCCCGCTTCGGCGGTGGCGATGGAGGCGGAGTACACCATCACCAGACCGATGGCCAGCAGCGCCGCGATGATCCAGGTCAGCACGCTGTCGTAGTCCGCCATGACGCGGCGCGATTTGCCGAGAATAGCCGCCGTCACACGCCCCCCTGTTCGAGCTTGCGCACGGCGGCGACAAACACTTCCGCGCGGTGCACATAATTTCTGAACATATCGAAACTAGCGCAGGCGGGCGACATCAGCACAGCGTCGCCGGGTTGCGCTTCGGCGGCAGAGATACGCACCGCGTCATCCATGTCCTTCGCGCTCAGCAGCGGCACGCCGCAATCTTTCAGCGCCTCGGCGATTTTCGGCGCATCGCGCCCGATCAACACCGCCACGCGCACATGCTCGGTCACCGCGCTTTGCAGCGGGGTGAAATCCTGCCCCTTGCCGTCGCCGCCGAGAATAATCACCGTCGATTTGTTCAAGCCTTTCAGCGCGGCCACGGTCGCGCCGACATTCGTGCCTTTGGAATCGTCGTAATAAGTCACACCCCTGATCTCGGCCACTTTTTCAACGCGGTGCGGCAAGCCCTTAAAGTTGCGCAGCGCGTTCAACAGCGGCGGCATCGGAATGCCGACCGCGCGGCACAGCGAAATCGCGGCCAGCGCGTTGGCTACGTTGTGCATGCCTTCCACTTGCAACTCGACCGCGTTCATCAGACGGCGCGAACCTTCCACCAGCCAGATGCCGCTTTCGTCGTGCTCGACCCCCATATCGTTCTTGCCGACCGCAGGCGTGTCCACGCCGAAGGTCTGCACCAGACGCTCGCGCAGCGCCATCGCCATGCTTTCGGGATCTTCGCGGTTCAGCACCTGGATGCTGCTGCGCCCGTTGCTGCGGAACACGCGCGCTTTGGCGGCGATGTAATCGGCGATGTCGGCGTAGCGGTCCATGTGGTCTTCACTGATATTCAGCACCGTGGCCGCGTCCGCACTCAGCGTGTAAGTCGTTTCCAACTGGAAGCTGGACAACTCCAGCACCCACACATCGGGGTGCTTGCCCTTGCGCTGAATCAACACGTCCAGCACCGCGGGCGAAATATTGCCCGCCACTTCGGTATCCAGCCCGGCGGCACGGCACATCGCGCCTACCATGCTGGTGACGGTGGTCTTGCCGTTCGCGCCGGTAATCGCGATCACCTTGGGCGGATTTTCTTTCGGCAACGACTGCGCGAACAGTTCGATGTCTCCCACTACCGGAATGCGCTTGGCCAGTGCCTTCTGCACCAGCGGCTCCGCCAGCGGAATGCCGGGGCTGATCGCGACCAGCTCGATCCCGTCCAGCAAATCGCTGCGGAACACACCGCAGCGCGCATCGACCTGCGGGAAGTTGGCTTTTAAGGTGGCCAGTGCGGGAGGCGCATTCAGGCTGTCGGCGGCGCGCACTTTCGCGCCGTGCCCGACCAACCAGCGCACGAGCGACATCCCGGTCTCACCGAGACCGATCACCAACACCGATTTGTCAGCCAAGCTATTCATTGCGCCTCCGTTATAAATTCAGTTTTTAGTCGCCAGTCATTTAGTCTGCTTTGTCCGCTACGCGGGCTTGCTTTAACTAACGCCTAGCACCTAACGACTCGCCCTTACCTCAACTTCAATGTCGCCAATCCGAGCAACACCAGCAGCATGGTGATGATCCAGAACCTCACTACGACTTGCGTTTCCTTCCAGCCTTTTTGTTCGAAGTGGTGATGCAGCGGTGCCATCAGCAGAATGCGTTTTCCGGTGCCGTATTTTTTCTTGGTGTACTTGAACCATGAGACTTGCAGCATCACCGATACCGCTTCCACCACAAACACGCCGCCCATGATGAACAGCACGATTTCCTGACGGATAATCACGGCCACCACGCCCAGCGCCGCGCCCAGCGCCAGCGCGCCGACGTCGCCCATGAACACTTCCGCCGGATAGGCGTTGAACCACAGGAAGGCCAAGCCCGCACCCGCGATGGCGGCGCAGAACACCGCCAGTTCGCCCGCGCCCGGAATCGACGGTTCGCCCAGATATTTGGAAAACTCGGCATGCCCCGCGACGTAGGCAAAAATCGCCAGTGCGCTCGCCACCATCACCGTCGGCATGATGGCCAAGCCGTCCAGACCGTCGGTGAGGTTCACCGCGTTGCTGCTGCCGACAATGACCAGATAGACCAGCACGATGAACGACACCATGCCCAGCGGGAACACGGCGTATTTCAGGAAGGGCACGATCAGTTCGGTATGTGCGGGCAGCGTGGCGTGATTCCACAGGTAGATGCCGACCGCCAGCGCGATCAGCGATTGCCAGAACATTTTGGCGCGCGCCGACAACCCATCCGGGTTGCGGTGTACCACCTTGCGGTAGTCGTCCACCCAACCGATTGCGCCCACGCCCAGCGTGGTCAGCAACACTACCCAGATATAGGCATTGTGCAGGTCGCCCCACAGCAGCGTGGTGATCGCGACCGACATCAGAATCAGCGCGCCGCCCATGGTTGGCGTGCCCGCTTTGACCAGATGCGTTTGCGGGCCGTCGGTGCGCACCGACTGGCCGATTTTCATCGCGGTCAGCTTGCGGATCATCCATGGCCCCAGCATGAAGGAGATGAACAGCGAGGTCATCGCCGCCAGCACCGCGCGCAGGGTGATGTAATTGAATACGCTGAAGGTGCGCACGTCCTGTGCGAACCATTGGCTTAATGCGAGCAGCATGCTTTCTCCTTGTCTTGCGCGCAAAATTGCACGACCCGTTCCATCTTCATAAAGCGCGACCCTTTCACCAGCACGGTGGTCTGCGCATCCAGTTCTTTTTCCAGCGCGGCATTCAGTGCGTCGATGTCGGCAAAGTGCTGCGCGCCCGCGCCGAATTCACGTACCGCTTCCGCACTCAGCGTGCCCAGCGCGCACAAGCGTTCGATACCGAGTTCGCGCGCCGCGATGCCGATCTCGCGGTGAAACTGCGCCGCGTCGTCGCCCAATTCGCCCATGTCGCCCAATACGAAAATGCGCTTGCCTTGTGCTTGTGCCAGCACTTCCAATGCCGCGTGCATCGAGGCGGGATTGGCGTTGTAGGTGTCGTCGATCAGCGTCGCGCCGTGCAGCGCCTGTTTGCGCTGCAAACGTCCGGCCACGCCGCCGAAGCCTTCCAGTGCGCTGACGATGGTGGGCAACGGCACTTGCACGGCCAGCGCCGCAGTCGCCGCCGCCAGCGCGTTGCGCGCGTTGTGTTCGCCCGGCACTTGCAGCACGAGCTTCAATTCGCCCGCCGGAGTGCGCGCCTGCAACGCGCCGCCGTAACCCTGCACCGACCATGTGCCGCGCACGGCTGCCGAGTGTTCCAGCGCAAAATCCATCAGGCGATATTGGCCTGCCAGATTGCGCCACAACGCGGCATGCACATCGTCGGCATTAATCACCGCCGTGCCGTCGCTTTTCAGCCCCGCGAATATCTCGCCCTTGGCGCGCGCCACGCCTTCCACCGAACCCAAACCTTGCAAGTGCGCGCCGGTGGCGTTGTTGACCAGCGCCACATCGGGACAGGCGATGCGGGTGAGGTAGTCGATTTCGTTCGGATGGTTCATGCCCATCTCGATCACCGCGTAGCGATGCGTCGCGCGCAGTTTGAGCAGGGTGAGCGGCATGCCGATGTCGTTGTTGAAGTTGCCCTTGGTCGCCAGCACGCTGTCTTCGCTGCCTGTCGCCTCGCGCAAAATCGCCGCCAGCATTTCCTTCACCGTGGTCTTACCGTTGCTGCCAGTAATGGCGATCAGCGGAATGTCGAACTGCTTGCGCCAATGGGCGGCGAGTTGCCCCAAGGCGATGCGCGTATCTTCCACGTACAGGATTGAGGATTCAGGATTTAGGCTTTGGGCGAGTTGCTCCCGGCTGGCGGCGTTGACCACGGCGGCGACTGCGCCCGCTTTCAGTGCCTCTGCCACGAATTTCGAGCCGTCGAAGTTTTCGCCCTTGAGCGCGATGAACAAGTCGCCCGGCGCTATCGTGCGGGTGTCGGTGGAGACGGCGCTAAAGCGCACGTCCACACCGGTCTGGCGCGCTTGCAATGCCGCGGCGGCTTGCGAGAGCTGCATCATGTCGTGCTCCATTCGTTTACTTGATCGGGCGGTGTCCACACGCTCAGGGCGCGGCGCACCACTTCGCTGTCACTGAACGGCTGCTTCACCCCGTTGATTTCCTGATAGTCCTCGTGCCCTTTGCCCGCGACCAGCACGGTATCCACGGCGCGCGCCGCGGCAACGGCTTTCGCGATTGCGTGGGCGCGGTCTTCGATGGTCTGGCATTCACCCTTCACGCCGAATAGGATGGCGTCGATGATGGCCTTGGGGCTTTCGCTGCGCGGGTTGTCGCTGGTGACGATGCACGCGTCGGCGAAGCGCGAGGCGACCGTGCCCATCATCGGGCGTTTGCCGCGGTCGCGGTCGCCGCCGCAGCCGAACACGCAGATCACTTTGCCGCCGGAAGGCGCGGTCACTTCGCGCAATGCCAGCAGCACTTTTTCCAGCGCGTCCGGCGTGTGGGCGTAATCGACTACCACAGTCGGTTTGCCTTTGCCGCCCAGCGTCTGCATGCGTCCCGCCACGGCTTTTTGCTGTGCCAGTTCCGCCACCGCCGCCGTCAGTCCAACACCGCTCACCAGCAATACCGCCAGACTGCCGAGCAGGTTGGCGGCGTTGAAACGCCCGATCAGACGGCTGTTCATTACTGCGCCACCCCAACTGGAGTGAATGTGCAATTCCATGCCCTGCGCATCCATGCGCAAATTGCGGCCATACACCATGCGGATGCCGAGACGCTCGGCCAGTTGCAAAGCTTGTTCGCCCAAGCCGTAGCCCACCACTTCAACCTCGGCATCGCGCAACGATTCGGCCAGCTCGGCGCCGAATGCGTCGTCCAGATTCAGCACGGCGTATTTAAGATAAGTCCAGTCGAACAGGCGGCGCTTGGCGGCGGCATAGCTGTGCATGTCGCCGTGATAATCGAGGTGGTCGCGGCTCAGGTTGGTGAGCAGCGCGACATCGTAGTGCACCGCATTCACGCGCCCCTGTGACAGCGCGTGCGAAGACACTTCCATCGCCACGGCTTGCGCGCCCTCCTGCACGTACTCCGCCAGCAAACCGTGTACGCTGATCGCTTCCGGCGTGGTGTTCGCGGTCGGTTGCAAGCTGTTCGGGAAGCCGTTACCCAATGTGCCGAGCAGCGCGCTCTTGCGCCCCTGCGCGTCCAGCGCGCGCGCGATCCAGTGGCTGCATGTGGTCTTGCCGTTGGTTCCAGTCACACCCATCATCCACAATTTTCTGGAAGGCGCGCCGTAAACGTAATCGGCCAGCGCCCCGGCCTGCTCGCGCAATCCGGTGATGGCCAGATGCGGCACTTGCCATGACGCGTTCCAAGCGAAATCTTTGGCTTCCCAGATCACTGCAGTTGCACCCTTGGCAATCGCTTGCGCAATGAAGTGGCGCCCGTCCGTCTGCACGCCGGGATAGGCCACGAAGGTGTCGCCCGGCTTGACCTGACGGCTGTCGGTCACCAAGTGGAATATCTCCACACCCAACGCATCCAGCAGTTCGGGACGAAAACTCATACTTCCTCCCGGACCAGATCGGCTGGTGTCGGCTGCATCACGTTGTCGAGCGGCGCATCGTTCGGCACGTTGAGCAAACGCAAAGCCGCGCCCATCACGCTGCTGAACGCGGGCGCGGCAACTTGGCCACCGTAGTATTCCGCGCCGCTGGGCTCGTTAATCATCACAGCCACAATCAGGCGCGGGTTGGTGGCGGGTGCCAAACCGACAAACGAGGCCACGTATTTGTTCACGTAATGGCCGCCTTCCAGCTTGTGCGCCGTGCCGGTTTTGCCCGCCACGCGGTAGCCGGTGATCTGCGCCTGCGGCGCGGTGCCGCCCGGACGCACCACCATTTCCAGCATGTCGCGCACCGCGCGTGCGGTCGTGGCCGAGTACACCGGCGTGCCCAATCCCGGCGTGTCCTGCTTCAACAATGTCACAGGGCGCAACTCGCCGTCGTTGGCAAACACGGTATAGGCGCGCGCCAGTTGCAGCAGGTTCACCGAGATGCCGTTGCCGTAGGACATGGTGGCCTGCTCGATGGGGCGCCATTTATTGAAGTCGCGCAACTTGCCCGCCGCCTCGCCGGGGAATTCGCAGCCGGTCTGCGCGCCGAATCCGTTTTCGTTGAGGCTGTGCCAGAACTGCTCCGGCTTCATCATCAGCGCGATTTTGGATGCGCCCACGTTGCTCGATTTCTGGATCACCTGCGCCACGGTCAGCGCGGCTTCGGGGTGGGTGTCGTGTATCTTGCGGCCGCTGATGGTGTAGACACCGTGCTCGGTGTTGATGACCGTATCGGGCTTGACCTTACCCAGCTCCAGCGCCGCCGCCACGGTGAACGGCTTCATGGTCGAGCCCGGCTCGAACAGGTCGGTCACCACATGGTTGCGCAGCAAATTGACGTTCGGCTTTTCGCGGTTGTTGGGGTTGTAGGAAGGCCAGTTAGCCAGCGCCAGCACCTCGCCGCTCTTGGCATCCAACACCACGATGGAACCGGCCTTGGCTTTGTGCTCTTCCACGGCCTGCTTGATTTCACGGAACGCCAAAAACTGGATCTTGTTGTCCAGACTCAGCGCGACATCGCCGCCTTCTTTGGGGGCGCGCAAACTGGCCACGTCCTCGACGATGTGGCCGCGCCGGTCTTTGATGACGCGCTGGCTGCCCGGCTTGCCGCCCAACTGCGCTTGCAGCGCGAGCTCGATGCCTTCCTGCCCGTTGTCGTCGATACTGGTAAAGCCCAGCAAGTGCGAAGTCACTTCGCCGCCCGGATAGTAGCGGCGGTATTCGCGCTTCAGCGACACGCCGGAGATGCCCAGCCGGGTCACCTTGTCGGCCTGCTCCGGCGGCATTTGCCGTTTCAGGTAAATGAAATCGCGCGAAGTGTCGTTCAGCTTGTTCTTCACTTCCACCGCATTCATGCCGAGTATCTGCGCCAACTGCCAGATTTGCTGCGGCGTCGCTTCGACATCCTGCGGGCTGGCCCAGACTGACTCGACCGGCGTGCTGATCGCCAGCGGTTCGCCGTGGCGGTCGCTAATCATGCCGCGATGGGCGTTGATGTCGATCACGCGGCCGTAGCGCGCATCGCCTTTTTGCTGGAGAAAATCGTTGTGGATACCCTGCAAATAAACCCCGCGCGCCAGCAAGCCGCCCAGACCGCCGAGCAGCACAATAAACAAGACGCGCGAACGCCATGGCGGCAAGGCCATTTGTCCGGTCGTCTGCATATTTTTAGTGCGAGGTATCACGGAGCCACCTTGTTAGATTCGATACGCACGAATTGAATCTGTTTGCCCTGCGGCATTTGCATCTGCAATTGGCGGCTGGCGATTTTTTCCACGCGCGCGGGCAACGCCAGCGTGCTTTGCTCCAACTGCAACTGCCCCCACTCCACTTCCATTTGCTGCGCCTTGTCCTTCTCGGCCTGCAACTCGATAAAACTCTTGCGCGCCTTGTGTTGGGATGTCACTACCCCCAAGGCGCACAAAATAACCACGCACAGCAAAATAAAATTCAGCCTAAGCACCGACACCTCCGGTGTACTCGGCCACGCGCAGCACCGCACTGCGGGCGCGCGGATTATTTTGCAATTCTTGTTCGGATGCGTGGATGGCCTTGCCGATCAGGCGCAGCTTGGCTTGCGGAATATCGGCGGCACGGATCGGCAGGTTGCGCGGCAGCTTGTCGCCCTGCGCCATGTCGCGCATAAAGCGTTTTACGATGCGGTCTTCCAGCGAGTGAAAACTGATGACAGACATTCTTCCGCCGACCTTCAAACTATCCATGCACTGCGGCAAAACGTTCTCGAGTTCTTCGAGCTCGCGGTTGATATAAATCCGTATAGCCTGAAAGGTGCGCGTCGCCGGATTTTTCCCGGGTTCGCGGGAGTGCACATTTTTCGCGACAATTTCGCTGAGTTGCCTCGTGGTGAGGATGGGGCTTTCCTGGCGCGCAGTAACAAGCGCTCTTGCAATCTTCCTAGCAAACCGTTCTTCGCCGTAGTCACTAATTACCTCCGCCAACAAACCTTCATCCACCGTAGACAACCACTGCGCCGCAGTTTCGCCGCGACTCGTATCCATGCGCATATCCAGCGGCGCATCGAAACGAAAACTGAACCCGCGCTGTGCGTCGTCCAGTTGCGGCGACGACACGCCCAAGTCCAACAAAACACCATCCACCTGCCCGACGCCGAGCTCGCGCAACACCTCGCGCAGATGCTCGAAACCGCTGTGCACAATTTGAAAACGCGCGTCGTCAATCAAACGCGCCTCCGCAATCGCCATCGGGTCTTTATCAAATGCGATCAGTCGCCCCTGCGCGCCGAGCTTTTGCAAAATCAAACGGCTGTGCCCGCCGCGCCCGAACGTGCCATCCACATAAATGCCGTCCGGCTTTACCTGCAAGCCCTCGACCGCCTCATGCAACAACACCGTTTCGTGCGCCAACCCGATTTCGAGGGAATCACCCTCGCTCACAGCGTGAAGCCCTCCATGCCGGGCGGCAGTTCGCCGTCGCCGAAATTGATCGACTCTTCGCTGAGCTGCGTCCAGCGCGACTCATCCCACAATTCGAATTTATTGCCTTGGCCTACCAGCACCACCTGCTTGTCCATCTTGGCGTAGCTGCGCAAGGCCGGAGAAACCAGCACCCGCCCCGCCGCATCCATTTCGACGGTCTCGGCATAACCGAGCAAACGGCGCTGCAAATTTCTAACTTGGCTGTTGAGTGACGGCATCTTGTTCAGCTTCTCGCTGATGGGCTGCCATTCCGGCTCGGGGTAAATCAGCAGGCAGGCATCCTGATGGTCGGCGGTAAGTACGAGCTTGCCCGCGCACTGGACGAGCAGGGCGTCACGATGCTTGGCGGGTATCGCCAGCCTCCCTTTGCTATCCAGATTTAGTTGCACCGCTCCCTGAAACATCCCTCAGCCCTAATTCAATACACCCACAAAAACCCACTTTTCACCACTCCACGCCACTATATTGAAAAAAATACAGGGGGTCAAGCCGAATAATTGATTTTTTCTTTAAGAGACAAGGAGTTAGCGCGCGCAGTTAAAGCCAAATAAATAAGCTTAAAAAGCAATGAATTGCAGAATTAAGCTAAAGTTGTTTGTAATGGAGAGGTCTAGATAGTTACAGGCGGGCGGATAGACTGAAGACTCAAATCATCCGGCGGATTAGTCCCATCCAGATGATTTTCGCGTATTGATTTTTGAAATAAGGTGAAGCCAGCCGGTAAGCCGGGTTCTGTCGTGGACAGTCATTCCTCTAGGCGTTTCGTTACCTGACGCTCAAGCAACCTACCCGCAGACGACGCGAGCAACGTCATAGCCTGCTTATTTGGTCTTGCTCCGGATGGGGTTTACCCTGCCACTGATGTTGCCACCAGCGCGGTGAGCTCTTACCTCGCCATTTCAACCTTACCGTTTCCCGAAGGAACTTAGGCGGTGTATTTTCTGTGGCACTTTCCATCGCCTCACGGCGTCCGGCCATTAACCGGCATCCTGCTCTCTGGAGCCCGGACTTTCCTCCCCGCCCTTGCGGACGCGGCGACTGTCTAGCCAGCTTCGGCGCGGAGTTTAACATGCGCACCGCAATCCCCGGCTTTCCTTTCCCCGAAAACAACAAAGCCCGCCGCAGCGAGCCTTGTTGTTTTGATACCGGCAATAAAACTTAGAATCTGAACACGCCGGAGATGCCGTGCACGCTGTACGAGCCGGGAAAGTACTCGAGCATCGCGCGGGCGGCAAACTGGGAGTTGAAGTTGTAATCGGCACCGATGCCCTGCGTCAGGCCGGTGGCGGTATAGTCAAACCCGTTGTTGGAGCTGTAGGCAACGCGTGCGCCGCCAGCCTTGACCAGAACAGCGACTTTTTCATCCGCCCACGGCGCCCACTTTCTGGGGATGACCCAGGATGCTACCGCGGCGACAGCAACGCCGGACTGCGACCAAGAAGCCCCGTGCGCGCTGGAGCTGCCGAAGTCGATATATTCGCCTTGAATGGCGAGGTCTAATTTTCCCGCTTCTTTGATGTCGAACTGGTTGATCTTATATCCGCCAAACAGTTTGACGGCCAGACTGGAGCTACCGTAGGCGACACTGGGAATACCCACACCGGCACCGACATAAGCGGGATTTGCACCACCGGTTGCAACCGATTTTGTTTCGGCTTGGGCGACAGTCGAAGTGGCAGCCAATACAGCCACGGCGACAATTTTGAAAAAGCTCATCTACATTTCCTCTCGTTGAAAAATAAAACACCGTCCAAAGACAGCGCGCGGATGATATACGCACGTTGCGCGATTCTCAATCGGCGGCGACGGTCTCCCGTAGGAGCGAGCAAGCTCGCTCCTACGGGGCTTCGTAACCTAAGGGAATTAAAAAGGACTAACTACCCTTCCACCACTTGCAAGCTCACGCCCCATTCGCGCCATTGCTTGGCTTCTTCCTGCAGCGCGGCATCCGTGAGCGGGTTTTGCGCGCGCCAGCCTGCTTGCAAAGCGAGGTGGAATTTGGTGCCATTAAAACGCCCCTGCATGACGGGCAATCTCACATCGCTCCGGTTGCGATAAAACACGGTGGCCAGACGTAGCGCCATTGCCAATGAGATGTCTTCGGCGGTGAATGCGGTGAAGAGCTGCCCGCGCACTTTGTCCAGGTTGCCGCGCTGCGCGAGCGTCAACAGGCTCAGGCGCTCCTGTTCTTTTTTGGAGAAGCCGGGCATATCGGCATTTTTTAAAATGTAGGAAGTGTGTTTGTGGAAACCGCTGTGGGCCACGCTGATGCCAATTTCGTGCAAGCGCGCCGCCCAGCCCAGAAGCCCCAGAGCCGCTTCATGGGATTCCCCCACAAGGAATTGCTGTGCCAGCGCTGCGGACAATTGCGCGACCCGTTCGGCTTGGCGCACATCCACATGGTAGCGGCGCATAAATTGCTGCACGGTTACGTCACGCATGTCGTGATTGTGGAAGCGCCCGAGCAGGTCGTACAGCACGCCTTCGCGCAAAGCGCCCAGTGCGGGCTTCATCTGCTCGATGCCCAACTCGTTCAGCGCGGCATACATGATGGCGAAGCCGCCGGGCAACACGGGAATGCGGTCCGACCTCAAGCCTTGCAATTCCAGACGGCGCACATCGCCGACGCGGAGCAGTTCGGCGCGCAGCAACTCCAGTCCTTCGCGGGTGATGCCCGATTCGCTATAGCCGTTTTGTTCGAGGATGTCGCACAGCACGCGCGCGCTGCCCGAGGAACCCAGCGCGACGTTCCAGCCGGTCTGGCGGTAGTCGCTCACGATGGTTTGCAGTTCGGTGCGCGCGGCAAGTTCGGCCTGCTTGAGGCTGCTCTTGGTGATTTTGCCGTCGGGGAAAAAGCGCAGGCTGTAGCTGACGCAGCCCATGTACAAGCTCTCCAGCCGGATAGGCTCAAGCCCGTCGCCGATGATGAATTCCGTCGAGCCGCCGCCGATGTCCATCACCAGACGGTTACCGCCCGACTGCGGCAGACCGTGCGCCACGCCAAGATAGATGAGGCGCGCTTCTTCGCGCCCGGCAATCACTTCGATGGGGAAGCCCAGCGCCGCTTCGGCCTGCGGCAAAAACTCGGCGGCATTTTTGGCGACGCGCAAGGAGTTGGTGCCCACGGCGCGCACTGCTTCGGGAGGCAAGCCGCGCAGGCGTTCGCCGAAGCGCTGCAAGCAGGCAAGCGCGCGGTGCTGGGATTCTTTATCGAGGATTTTGTTTTCGGTGAGACCCGCGGCCAGACGCACCGCTTCGCGCAGGCCGTCCAGCAGATAGATTTGCTCGTTGTCTACGCGGGCAACCTGTAAACGGAAACTGTTGGAGCCGAGATCGACCGCGGCGAGTATGGGTTGCTGCTGCGGCACAATATCCCTTTATTCGCGGATTTCGCGCTCGAACTCTTCCATGGTCACGTGGCGCACATCGCGCCCCTTGACCATGTAGACCACGTATTCGGACATATTCTTGGCGTGGTCGCCGATGCGCTCAATGGCCTTGGCCACGAACAGGATTTCCAGCGAGGTGGAAATCGTGCGCGGGTCTTCCATCATGAAGGTGATGAGATAGCGCATGATGGAACGGAATTCTTCGTCCACCTGCTCGTCCTGCCGCACCACCTGCCCCGCCGCGCCCAGATCGAGACGCGCAAACGCATCCAGCGATTTGCGCAGCATATCGAGCGCAATATCGGCGGCATGTTTGATCTGGTTGTAGCGTGGCAGGCGCAGGCGTTCTTTTTGCGACAGCAGCTTGGCCATGCGCGCGATTTTTTCGGCCTCGTCGCCAATGCGTTCGAGGTCGGTGATGGTTTTAATCACCGTCATAATCATGCGCAAATCGCCCGCTGCGGGCTGGCGGCGTACAAGGATGTGGTTGCAGCTTTCATCGATCTCGACCTCCATCGCGTTGACGCGGTGGTCGTCTTCAATCACGCGGTTCATCAGCTCCACATCGCCGGAAATAAGCGACTCAATAGCCAGCCGAATCTGGCTTTCCACCAACCCGCCCATTTGCAGCACGCGGGCGCGCACCGCTTCGAGTTCGGTGTCGAACTGTTTGGAAGTATGTTCGCTATTCGCCATGGCCATTCCTTAATGATGTTTTGACTATCGGATAAACGATATTACCGATTCGCCGTGAACTATTTATTACAACCGGGAAGAATAAAGGGGACAGGGGAAGTCAGACCCGCCGCCGCATCTCCCTTCCCTCTTACGCCCCCCGGATTTTACAGAGTAATCGTCTGCACGCCGTCCGGCGTGCCCAGCAACAGCACATCCGCGCCGCGACGGGCGAACAAACCGTTGGTTACCACGCCGGGCAAATGGTTCAGCGCTGTTTCCAGCTCGACCGGATTCATGATTTGCAGCCCGTGCACATCCAGAATGATGTTGCCGTTATCCGTGGTGAAGCCTTCGCGCAATTTGGGGTGCCCGCCGAGCTTGACCACCTCGCGCGCGATGTAGCTGCGCGCCATCGGAATCACTTCGATCGGCAGCGGAAACTTGCCCAGCACATCCACCAGCTTGCTGGCATCGCACACGCAGACGAATTTTTTGCTGGCCGCCGCGACAATTTTTTCGCGCGTCAGCGCACCGCCGCCGCCTTTAACCATATGCAGATGACGCGTAATTTCATCCGCGCCATCGACATATACCGGCAACTCGCCCGCATCATTCAGGGAAATCACTTCGATACCATGGCCTTGCAAGCGCTTGGCTGAAGCCTCGGAACTCGCCACCGCGCCGCGCAATTTGTGTTTGATCTTGGCCAGTTCATCAATGAAAAAGTTGGCTGTAGAGCCTGTACCCACGCCGACGATGCAATCCGCCGGCACATGCGCAATCGCCGCCTGGGCTACTGCGCGCTTCAAATCATCTTGTGTCATCGCCATTTTTATTTTCTCTACTCTAATTAGTAATATCGTTTCGTGCTTCGATTATTGCAGGAATTTATTAATTAAGGAACCTCGCTCCTTAAAACTTTTTGGGATTGCGCCCCATTCCTGCTAATCTTGGGTGTAGATATTCACTCCGACCAAGAACCATGCAAAATTATCTGAAGCGCATTCTCACCGCCCGCGTCTACGACGTGGCTATCGAAAGCCCGCTGGAGCACGCCCCCAACCTATCCGCCCGCATCGGCAATAACGTGCTGTTCAAGCGCGAAGACATGCAGCCCGTGTTCTCGTTCAAACTGCGCGGCGCGTACAACAAAATGGCGCAGCTCACGCCGGAGCAGATCAAGCGCGGCGTGATCGCCGCCTCGGCGGGCAACCATGCGCAGGGCGTGGCATTGAGCGCGCACCGCTTGGGCTGCAAAGCCACCATCGTGATGCCCACCACCACGCCGCAAGTGAAGATCGACGCGGTGCGCCACTTCGGCAAACGCGCAGTGGAAATCGTGTTGCACGGCAGCAGCTACAGTGATGCCTACACCCGCGCGCTGGAACTGGAAAAGGAACACGACCTCACCTTCGTCCACCCCTTCGACGACCCCGATGTCATCGCCGGGCAAGGCACCATCGCGATGGAAATCCTGCGCCAGCACCAGGCGCCCATCCACGCCATTTTCTGCGCCATCGGCGGTGGCGGGCTGATCTCCGGCGTGGCGGCTTACGTCAAGCAAGTGCGCCCCGACATCAAAGTGATCGGCGTGCAGACCACCGACTCCGACGCGATGTACCGCTCGCTTCAGGCGAACAAGCGCGTCACACTCAACGATGTCGGCCTGTTTTCCGACGGCACAGCGGTCAAGCTGGTCGGCGAAGAAACCTTCCGCGTGTGCAAGAAATATGTCGATGAAGTGATCCTCGTGGACACCGATGCCGTGTGCGCTGCAATCAAGGATGTGTTCCAAGACACCCGATCCATCCTCGAACCGGCAGGCGCGCTCGCCGTGGCCGGAGCCAAGCTGTACGCCAAGCGCGAGAAGCTCAAAGACCAGACGCTGATCCCAATCGCCTGCGGCGCAAATATGAATTTCGACCGCCTGCGTTTCGTGGCCGAGCGCGCCGAAATCGGCGAAAAGCGCGAAGCCATTCTGGCCGTCACCATCCCAGAAACACCCGGCAGCTTCCGCAAGTTCTGCGCACTGCTAGGCAGCCGCAACATCACCGAATTTAACTACCGCTACGCCAACCCGAGCGAGGCACAAGTCTTCGTCGGCGTGCAAGTGAAAGACCCAGCCGAGACGGAAAAGCTCATCGCCACGCTGGAAAAAAATAATCTGCGCACGCTCGACCTCACCGACAACGAAATGGCCAAGCTGCACCTGCGCCACCTCGTCGGCGGCCGCGCACCGGAAGCAAAAGACGAAATCATCTACCGCTTCGAATTCCCCGAACGCCCCGGCGCGCTGATGAACTTCCTCAACAGCATGAACCACAACTGGAACATCAGCCTGTTCCACTACCGCAACCACGGCGCGGACTACGGCAGAGTGTTAGTGGGAATGCAAGTACCGAAGAGCGACAAAGGCGAACTGAAAATCTTCCTCGACACGCTGGGGTATCCGTATTGGGACGAGAGTGGCAATCCGGCTTACAAATTATTTCTGGGCTAAAATTTGCAAACCGTTTGGCCTTGCGAACATGAAGGAGAAATGCACATGAGCACAGCCGAAGTGATAGAGCAGGCGCTGAAACTGAAATCTGCCGATAGGTATTTGTTGCTGGAAATGCTGCATTCCAGTCTGGACAAGCCCGACCCCGAGATCGACCAAGTTTGGCACGAGGAAATTTTGCGCCGCATAAACGCTTTCGATGAAGGGCGGATGGAAACAGTCTCAATGGAAGATACCTTCAGGAACTTATAGTGCGCCTGATCTTTTTGACCATCGCCCACGACGAACTCGCCGAAATAAAACGCTACTACAACCGGCAACAACAAGGTTTGGGAAACGTATTTAAACGGGAAGCCGAAGCGGCGGCCAAATTGATTCTGGAGCGCCCGCTGGCATGGCAAGTTGAAATTGAACCCGCCAGAAGATTTCTGCTGAATCAATTCCCCTACAAAATGGTGTATCTGGTTCGAGCCGACCAAATTGTCGTGCTTGCCATCATGCACCAGCACCGCCAACCGGATTATTGGGTTGATCGTGCGTAAATCAGACTATTTGTTGCAGAGGACGAGACGAATTCGGCCAGCGTGTGATGCATACATAAGGGAGTATTCAGCATGACCTCAAAAAATGTACCGACCATTGGCGATCAGTCCTTTGAAGAGTTGAAGAAATCTAACGAGCATGGAGCTGAATTTTGGAGTGCTCGCGAACTCCAACCATTGCTGGGATATACCCAGTGGCGGCGGTTTGAAGAAGCCCTTACGCGCGCGATAACCTCTTGCGAACAATCGGGAAATAACCCGCAAAACCATTTTGCCGGAGCCGGCAAAATGGTCATGCTTGGCTCAGGCAGTTCGCGCAAGGTTGAGGACTTTCACCTCTCTCGCTTTGCCTGCTATTTGATCGCCCAGAACGGCGACCCGCGCAAACCCGAAATCGCCCAAGCGCAAAAATATTTTGCCATACAGGCGCGCAAGCAAGAACTCAGCGAGCAACTAACCGCAGACCAGGAACGGCTCGAACTGCGCAAACAAACCTCCGAAGAATTCAAGGCACTTTCTGGCGCAGCGCGCCAAGCGGGCGTGCAGGACAAAATGTTTGGCGTATTCCACGACGCGGGCTACAAAGGGCTGTATAACGGCCTAGGCGGCGATGCCATCAAAACAAAGAAGAACATCCCGGCCAAGGAGCAATTGCTGGACCGCATGAATGCCACCGAACTGGCAGCCAACCAATTCCGCATGACGCAAACCCGCGACAAACTCGCACGCGAAAGAATCAACAACCAGCAGCAAGCCATCCGCACACACGAGCAAGTCGGCAAAGAAGTGCGCGCCGCCATCGAACGCATCGGTGGCACGCTGCCCGAACATATTCCGCCCGCAGAGCACATCAAGGAAGTTGAGAAGCGCATCAAAAATTCCGTGCCAAAAATGGAGTTGGATGAAAAGGATGCGGGCGGACTTCTTGGGGATAAAAGAAACGACGTTTAATTTAAGCCTTGATGCCAAGATGTAGCCATTATTGAATCGTTAATCATTTTCAACCTCACTAGAGAGGCAGCGCCCATGAGCAATCTACGATTTCAGGTTGACAGCCGCATTGCAACATTGCTGAGCCAGGAATATTCCTCAACAGAGCTTGCACTGAAGGAACTCGTAGATAACGGATGGGATGCTGACGCTGCAAGCGTCTCGATAACACTACCAAAACCCATGTCTGACATGCCCATTGTGATCGATGACAATGGTGATGGCATGACTGAGGAAGAGCTTCGCCGACACTATCTCTTTATTGCAAGTGATCGAAGAACTCGCCGTGGTGAACGTACTGCAAAAAAACAAAGGAGAGTGAAGGGTCGAAAGGGCGTTGGCAAATTTGCTGGTCTTATGGCCGCCGCTGTCATGCAAGTGGAAACTTGGGCACGCGCTCGTCATTGCGGGTTTACGTTACGCATTGAAGATCTAGCCAAGGTCGAAGATATTGAGCAACTCCCTATCCAACTCTATGCGGAGGACTGTGACCCAGAGAAACATGGAACACGTATCACCCTGACTAATTTGCACCAAGGATTAGCATTTCCCAGCCCAGACAAATTGCGTCAGAAGTTGTTACAAGAATATGGGCGTGAAGAGGATTTCGTTATCTCTGTCGATGGGAAAACTCTTGGCGTTGATGATGCTCCGGGTGAATTTAGGCAAATCGAAGCGTCTTTGCATGACACTGGCAAAGTTAAACTAAGCTTTTCAATCAGCGACCAGAAAAGTGGTTTGCGCCAACCCGGCATCACAATAAGGGTAGGAGGCAAAGCTATTGGTAAGCCGGGTTTCTTTGGACTGGATCAATCGGATGACTTTCCTCCAAAATTGCTCCGAAAACTTTATGGCGAGATTGAGGCTGATGGCCTATCTCCTCATGTGACTGCTGGCTGGGATTCGCTGGTTGAAAACAGCGAGCTTTACCAAGCTGTTGAAGATTATGTGCAGCCACTACTGCGAGAAGCTTTCAAAGAGCAGTATGGAAATGAAATGCAACTTGCTCAAGCCAGATTGCAACGAAAAATCCAAGATCGTCTCGCCAATCTTCCCGAATACAAACGGATATATGCTGATCGTGCGATTAAGAAGGTGCTCGACAAATATTATGGTGAACCAGAAAGCAAAGTCGAACCATTTGTATTTGTTTTACTTGAAGCTTTAGAGCGCTCTGACTACAGAGATATTCTTGAGCATATTGCTGAAGCGTCTAGAAGCGACATAGCTACCCTAGCAGAGTCATTAAGTGATTTTAGTCTCGCCGAAATGGCTTTTTTGGGTGACCAAGCGCGTGCAAGAAAAGCATACTTGGATAATTTGGAACGCCTTTGTGAGGATGCGGGGACGCTGGAATCGACTATGCATAAGGCCATCCAAAATGCCTTGTGGATTTTTGGCGCGGAATATTCACTGTTTAGCTCGAATCAAACATTGCAGCGTCAAGTTGAAGATTTTCTCCATCAAAAATACACGGGAGAAATGGAGGGAAATCGCCCGGACTTACTTCTTAATGAAGACCTCAACGGTGCATTTTTGCTGATTGAATTCAAACGACCATCGCACTCACTAAAATTTGCTGATTACCAGCAAGCAACTGGGTATCGGCACGATTTTGGCAAGCACTCGGACAAACAGATCAAGGTGCTGCTTGTTGCCGGTAAGCGTTCTGATGATTTTCCTCAAGAGCAAAAAAGGGAGCCGGAGGTTCGCGCAATATTGTTCAAAGATGTAATTTCAACTGCCAGACGACAATTAGACTGGCTGTTACAACAACTCAGCAGTGGCAACTAATTTGAAACATGCCCGCCGACTACAACTCACCACCTTCGTTTGCTTGCGCCGCAAGCCAAAGTTGGACGGTTGTGCCGCTAACGCGATACCAGCGCCCCCATGACCCCGCAACAACAAAAACAATCCCTGCGCCAGCAAATCCTTTCCCGCCGGGATGCCCTGCCTCACGATTTACGCGCCGCGCACAGTGCGGCGATCACCGAGCGTTTGCTTGCTTTGCCGGAATACCAAAACGCAGATGCCGTGTTGGGTTACATGAATTTCGGCCACGAATATGCCAGCGCGTTGTGGGTGAAGCGAGTGCTGGCTGACGGCAAACGGCTTGCTCTGCCTAGAGCCAATCCGGCCACGCGCTTGCTCGATTTGTATTGGATAAGCGATCCCGCAACCCAATTGGCTCCCGGCATGTACGGCATACGCGAGCCAATACCCGAACTTTCTACTACAGTATTATCGTTAAATGCGCTAGAATTCATCCTGCTACCCGGTGTGGCGTTTACCCGCGAGGGGGCGCGGTTAGGTTATGGCGGCGGGTTTTACGACAAGCTGCTGGAACGCATCCCGCATCAACCGACGTTGGTGGCGGGGGCGTTTGAGATGCAGATTGTGCAAGACATGCCGCAAGAAAGCACCGACCGCAAGGTGGAATGGCTGGTGACTGAAAACGAAACGATAAGTTGTAAGCGATAGAGTCAACAACTAATTCATGTGCCGTTCGTGGTGAGCTTGTCGAACCACATACCCTTCGACAAGCTCAGGGCGAACGGTTTTCAAACTGTTGAATGGCCGACTCAAAAATAGGATGAGAAAAAACAATGGCGACATTATTACTACCCGACAACGATCCGCAGGAAACGCAAGAGTGGCTGGAGTCGCTCAAATCTGTGCTGGCGACTGGCGGCGCGGAACGCGCGCATTATTTGATCGACCAACTGATTCATCAGGCGCGGTTGGCGGGCGACGATGTGCCGATTGCTGCCACCACGCCTTACATCAACTCCATCGCGGTGGAGAAGGAAGAGCGTTCGCAGGGCAATATGGAACTGGAGCACCGCATCCGCGCGCTGATGCGCTGGAACGCGATGGCGATTGTGATGAACGCCAACAAAAATTCGTCCGAGCTGGGCGGGCACATCGCCAGTTTCGCTTCGGCGGCAACTTTATACGATGTGGCGTTCAACCATTTTTTCCACGGCAAAACCGAGACTCACGGCGGCGATCTGGTGTATTTCCAGGGGCATTCTTCGCCCGGCATATATGCGCGAGCGTTTATCGAAGGCCGCTTGAGCGAAGCGCAATTGCGCAAGTTCCGGCAAGAGGTGGACGGCGATGGTTTGTCGTCGTATCCGCACCCTTGGCTGATGCCGAATTTCTGGCAGTTCCCCACCGTGTCAATGGGGCTCGGTCCGCTGATGGCGATTTATCAGGCGCGTTTCATGCGCTATTTGCAGCACCGTGAACTGGCGCAAACCGATGGCCGCAAAGTGTGGGCGTTCCTCGGCGACGGCGAGACCGACGAGCCGGAATCGTTGGGCGCGATCTCCATGGCCGGGCGCGAAAAACTGGACAATCTGATTTTCGTCATCAACTGCAATTTGCAGCGGCTGGACGGCCCGGTGCGCGGCAACGGCAAGATCATTCAGGAACTGGAAGGCGTGTTCCGTGGCGCGGGTTGGAATGTCATCAAGGTGATCTGGGGAAGGCGTTGGGACAAGCTGTTATCCAAAGATAAATCCGGCCTGCTGTTGAAGCGCATGGAAGAAGTGGTGGACGGCGATTACCAGAATTACAAAGCCAAAGACGGCGCGTATGTGCGCGAACATTTCTTCGGCAAATATCCCGAGTTGATGGAGTTGGTCGCGGATATGTCGGACGACGAAATCTGGCATCTGAATCGCGGCGGCCACGATCCGTACAAGATGTTCGCGGCTTACGCGGCGGCGCACAAACACCAAGGCCAGCCCACGGTGATCCTCGCCAAGACAGTAAAGGGTTACGGCATGGGCGCTTCCGGCGAAGCGCAAAACCCGACGCACCAGCAGAAGAAAATGGACGAAGAAGCGCTGCTCAAATTCCGCGACCGCTTCAACATTCCGGTGACCGACGAGCAGTTATCTGAAATCCCTTTCGTGCGCCCTGCGGAAGACAGCCAGGAGATGAAATACCTGAAGGAACGCGGCGCAGCGATGGGCATGATTCCGGCGCGCGATCCGGTCAACGTGGCCTTGCAGATTCCCGGTTTGGATGCGTTTGATGCCTTGCTGAAAAGCAGCGAAGAGCGCGAATTTTCCACCACAATGGCCTTCGTGCGCCTGCTCGGCGTGCTGGTCAAAGACAAAAATATCGGCAAACAAATCGTGCCCATCGTGCCGGACGAATCGCGCACCTTCGGCATGGAAGGCATGTTCCGCCAGCTCGGCATTTTTTCGCAGGTGGGGCAGCTCTACACGCCGCAGGATGCCGACCAGTTGATGTTCTACAAGGAATCTTCCACCGGGCAGATTTTGCAGGAAGGTATCAACGAAGCGGGCGGAATGGCCGACTGGATCGCCGCCGCCACCTCATACGCCAACAACGGCGTGGCGATGATTCCGTTCTACATTTATTACTCGATGTTCGGCTTCCAGCGCATCGGCGATTTGGCCTACGCGGCGGGCGACATGCGCGTGCGCGGCTTCATGGTCGGCGGCACGGCGGGACGCACCACACTCAACGGCGAAGGTTTGCAACATCAGGACGGCCATAGCCACCTGCAAGCCGCCACCATTCCCAACTGCGTTTCTTACGACCCGACCTTCGCTTACGAACTGGCAGTGATCGTGCACGACGGCATGCGCCGCATGTATCAAAACCAGGAGGATGTGTTTTATTACCTCACGGTGATGAACGAAAACTATGCACATCCGGCTATGCCCAAGGGCGCTGAGGCAGGCATCCTCAAGGGCATGTACAAGTTCAGCGCCGCGAAGAAAGCCAAAGTGCAATTGCTCGGCAGCGGCACGATTTTGCGCGAAGTAATTGCGGCGGCGGAATTGCTGTCCAAAGACTTTGGCGTGTCTGCCGAGGTGTGGAGCGTGACCAGCTTCAACGAGCTGCGCCGCGACGGCATCGACTGCGAGCGCTGGAATACTTTGAGATCGGAAGAGCGTCGTGTAGGGAAAGAGTGTAGATCTCGGTGGTCGCCGTATCATTAAAAAAAAA
>FZPW01000013.1_pt1 | contig 34940 bp, 34 predicted proteins | sample 1534771 | NCBI WGS metagenome assembly FZPW01 (sample SAMEA104161894, study PRJEB21768) | metagenome | biome: subterrestrial habitat; feature: phreatic zone; material: underground water | place: France | collected 2016-06-01 | depth 60 m | reverse complement strand
GATACGGGTTGGTGAATTTGCATGACATCCTCCTAGTAGTTAAGTATTCAACAGAGTCAGAAGTACAGCGTTGTTCTTGTTTGTGGCTTACGCCGCAATCGCGTCCAGCATCGCGGCCTTTTTGGTCTTGCCGGCGCGCGAGGGCGGACGGCAGATGCCGCAGGTGTAGTTTTTGGTCAGTTCGTCGGTGTGGGTGACGAAGTGGCCGCCGCATTCGGTGCAAACCGTGGATTCCAGCATTTTGGCTTCGAAGAAGCGGGTCAGGAACCAGGCGCGGGTGATGCTGAGTTCGGGTTCGCCGTGGGACACTTGGATTTGTTCGAGGTACAGGCGGTAGCTTTTGATCAGGGCTTCGACGCCGCTCACTTTGGCGTTTTTGAGCAGGTACTGGTAGATGTCCATGAACAGGGAGGAGTGGATGTTGGGCAGCCAGCTCATGAACCAGTCGGTGGAGTACGGCAGCATGCCTTTGGAGGGGGATTCTCCTTTGACTTCTTTGTAGAGCTTGAGCAGGCGTTCGCGGCTGAGGTGGGTTTCTTCCTGCAGCACTTGCAGACGGGCGCCCAGGTTGATGAGTTCGACGGCGAGCTGGATTTCGCGGGCTTCGTTGACTACGCTCTTGTTCTTCATGGTGCTTTCCCCTGTTTATCTGTATTGATTTAGGCGGCGACGGCTTCTACCGGACGGCCAGCCATGAGGATGGTGGCGTGGGCTTGGCTCATCATGCGGTCTTTGTTGTAGTCGGTGACCATGTTGAGCAGCAGGCGTTCGTCGAAGCGGAAGGCGCATAGCAGCATGTTGCTGGCGGCCATCTTCAACAGTTGCGCCGGGGTCAGGCCCGCGATCAGGTCGGCCATTTCTTCGCTGATGCCGAGGCGGAAGATGGCGCTGACTTTGTCGTCGTTGATCATTTGTTTGGCCAGCATCATGTAGGAGAGGTTGGCTTCTTTGATTTCTTCGTGCAGTTGTTGGGCGTTCATTTCCGGCTCCTCGTGCTCAATGCGTTGTGTGTTTCGATGACTGCATTGTGCGGGAGTGCACGTGTAGGGAAAATCGGAGAATGGCTAATTCTTGTGTAGGAAGTTGTTTCGCCTCTCTTGTAGGAAAAAGTCTTATGACTTTGCGGGGAGCATGGTGACATTATCCGGATTCCACGCAGTTTCAATGCGCGGAATAGCGGGGGATTTGGGCATGTATTTTATGCAGCAACAAGGATAACGCCGCAATAACAAAAGGGGAGCCGAAGCTCCCCTTTTGTTGACTGCGTTGCGAAAAACTTAAGCAGCGACTTTGCGTGCTGGCAGCTTCTCTTTGATACGTGCCGACTTGCCGGAACGATCGCGCAGGTAGTACAGCTTGGCGCGACGCACATCACCGCGACGCTTCACTTCGATGCTCTCGATAGAAGGAGAGTAAGTTTGGAAAGTACGCTCCACGCCTTCGCCGGAGGAAACTTTACGCACGATGAAGGAAGAGTTCAGGCTCTTGTTGCGCTTGGCGATAACCACGCCTTCGAAAGCCTGTACGCGCTTGCGCTCACCTTCAACAACGTTCACGTTCACGATCACGGTGTCGCCGGGGGCGAAAGCAGGGATGGTTTTACCCAGACGGGCGATTTCTTCTTTTTCGAGAATTGCGAGCAGATTCATTTTAAGTCCTCTTGTTGTGCGGATGCTTGTTCCTGCTGGTACTCTGCCAGTAGCCGAGCTTCCTGTTTTGTTAACTGGCGTGCTGCCAGCAAATCCGGGCGACGTTCTGCAGTACGACCTAACGACTGCTTCAATCGCCACTTCTCTATTTCGGCGTGGTGCCCCGACATCAATACATCGGGAACGCCCTCGCCGTCATAAACTTCCGGGCGCGTGTAGTGCGGACAATCCAGCAGGCCGTTCACAAAAGAATCCTGCTCCGCCGAGTCGGCATCGCCCAACACACCGGGCAACTGCCGCACCAGACTGTCTATCAGCACCATCGCTGCCAACTCGCCACCGGACAACACATAATCCCCGATGGAAAGCTCTTCATCCACATGCCGCCGAATCAGGCGTTCATCCACGCCCTCATACCGACTCGCCAGCAAAATCAAACCTTCGTCGCGCGCCTGCAATTCTTTCACCACCTCATGGGTGAGCTTGCGGCCTTGCGGCGACAAGTGAATCACGCGACTTTTCTTCACACCGTTTGCCGCCTGCGCCGCTTTCGCCGCGCTGATCGCTTTGGCCAGCGGCTCGACCAGCATCACCATGCCGGGGCCACCGCCGAAGGGGCGATCATCCACCGTGCGGTGATTATCGGTCGTGTACTCGCGCGGATTCCACGTCTGCAACTGAAACTTTTTCTGCTCCGCCGCGCGCCGCGTCACACCGTATTTCGTGACCGCGTCGAACATCTCGGGGAACAGCGTCACTACATCGAAACGCATTTAGTAATCCGCCTGCCAATCAACGCGAATTACTTTGTCAGCCAGGCTCACCTGCTGAATCACGCTGGCGATAAAAGGAATCAGGATTTCTTTGCCCTGCGCATCGCGCACGCTCAGCACATCGTTCGCGCCGGTTTCGAGCAAGGTATCCACTGCGCCCAATTCTTCGTCGGCGAGGTTCACCACCTTCATGCCGATCAAATCAGACCAGTAGTATTCGCCTTCTTCCTGCTCGGGCAAACTGTCGCGATGCACAGCGACCAGCAATCCTTTGCATTTCTCGGCGGCAGTGCGGTCAACGATGCCTTCCAGCTTCGCCACCAGCACTTTGCCGTGAACATTGGCTTCCAGCACGTTGATCTTGCGCCACGGTTGCTTGTCGTTGCCGACATACCACTCGTCGTAGTCGAGCAGGCTATCCAAGTACTCGGTAAAAGTTTGCACTTTCACCCAGCCAAGTATTCCCTGCGCCCCGACGATGCGCCCCATGACGACCATGGGGTCTAGTGCATCAGGCTGTTGCTTTTGCACCAGCGCGCTTAACCAGCTTGGCTACGGCGTCGCTCAATTGCGCGCCGTTTTCTTGCCAGTGAGAAACACGGCCCAGATCCAGACGCAGACCTTCCTGACCTTCGGCAGCCAGCGGGTTGTAGAAACCCACGCGCTCAATGAAACGACCATCGCGACGATTGCGCGAATCAGCCACTACCACGTTGAAGAACGGACGGTTTTTGGAGCCGCCGCGAGACATACGAATGATAACCATAGTCAAAAAACCCAATAAATGTTTATCTGGCAAATGCCAAAGGGCGCGAATTCTACGACACTTTGTCCGGGAAAGGCAAGCCGAAGAACCGCGCGACTGTTACAACAACAAAAAACCCGCGATGAGCACTCATCACGGGTATTCGTTTAATCACCGGACTTAATCCGGCTAATTTGGTGGTGATAGGTGGATTTGAACCACCGACCTCAGCGTTATGAGTGCTGCGCTCTAACCACCTGAGCTATATCACCAAAACCTGCCCGACTGAACCAAAAAACTGCTCGTCGATTTCAAAGAGGGCGGCATTTTGCTGATTTTGGCCGCGCCTGTCAATTGTTGCGTGCTATTAATTTAATTGCACGGCGTCTGCTTAAGTTCGCTCTCCGCAAAATCCTTGTGCAAAGCCTCAATTTGGGAAGCCTGCACATTATCCAAACGGCTCAGCGTCACAGCCGTATATTTCAATTTGCTGGCCCTCTCGCCGATCTTGGCATTTTTCACGCCCTGCTCTTTCAATTTGGCCAAATGCTTTTTCGCAGCATCTTCAGTCCTGAACACGCCCAGCGAAATTGCGTTTTGCCAATGCCCCGACTCTTGCACAACGAAGTAATCATCAACCCCCATTTTTTTGAGCTGGGCAACTTTTTGCTCAACCTTGGAATGATTTTTCAGCGGCGCGATATAAACCCAATAGGCACTGGTGTGCTCCACAACATGCTGCTTCACACGATCACCCAGCTTCAGCGGCATCAGTGCCGCTTCAATCCGCTTTAAATCGGCACTGGAAAATTCTCCCCACTCCATGCAGCTCAACTTAACCGGCGGTGCGGGAGTTGACACAACGGCGGGAACGGGCACTGCCACAACAGGCTGCGATGCCGGCTGCGCCACAGCCGAGGCCGCAACCGCCACTGCCGATACGGGCGCCGAAATTACCTCGGGAGGAAGCAGTTTGATTTTGTCGGCATTAAGTTCCGCTTGCACCGGCGGGTTGCTGGCATCTTCAGTGAGTAGCCCGCCCCATTGCATCACGGCAAAAAACACCACATTCACCAACACCAACAATCCGAATATCCACTTCAACATGCGCTTGCTTCTCCAATTATGTGCAGTCCTTCGAGCACCAGATTATCTACACGTTCCACCGGCATGCCAAGGTATGCCTGAATTTGTTGCGCCGCGCCGCCGCTCAACACACAGCCTGCGCCGTCGCCCAGCAAGGCGTGCTGCTGCTGAATCGCGCCCAGCGTTGCGCGCAGCACCCCGCTGTGAATCGCATCCGCCGTGTTGCGCGGAAAATCTTGCAGACGGCCTCCCGCATCCTTCAGTTGCGCCGCGTTGTGCAACAGGCTTTGCTGCATCAGCGTCACGCCGGGCAGTATCAACCCGCCCATAAATTCGCCCGTTGCCGACAGCGCATCCACCGTGGTGGCCGTGCCGCAATTCACCACCAGACACGCGCGCCGCATCCGCCGCCATGCCGCGATCAGTGCCGCCCAGCGGTCGCTGCCCAAGCGCTCCGGTTGCTCGTATAAGTTGCGCACACCGCACTGCTCCCTGCAAGCCTCGACAAATTCAACCGATACAGTCCAGTGGGCGCATAGCGCGCGCAACCGTTGCGCCATCGCCTCGCCGCCCACGTTGGACGCGATAATGCGCGACGGTTGCGGCAACGCGGCGAAACTTTGTTGCAGCGCCAACCATTCCGTATTGCCTGTCACGCCGTGCCGCGTCTGCACACCGTTTTCGATGCGCGCCCATTTGCAGCGGCTGTTGCCGATGTCGATTAATAGCATTACGCCCCCCGCAAACTGATCTCGCCGGCATTAAACACTTGCATGCCCTGTGCAGTTTCCACCTGCAACGCGCCGTCTTCTGTCACACCGCGCACCACGCCGATTGCCTGCGAACCGTCCGGCAACAGCATCTTCACCTGACGATTTTGATACACGTGATAACTTTCCCATTCGGCACGCAGCGACGCAAAACCTTGCTGCGCAAACTCAGACAGCATGTCCGCCAACTCCTGCAGCAGCAACGCCAGCAGCTGGTTGCGCTCCGGCATTGACGCCACCGCGCCGGCCAGATCACTCACCGGCTGGTCAATCCGCTGCACCACCTCGTGTGGCAGGCGCAAGTTCATGCCGACCCCGATTACCACCACGCTCGGCCCCAACATATCGCCCTGCGCCTCAATCAATATCCCCGCCAGCTTTCCCTGGCGAGTCAACACATCGTTCGGCCACTTGAGACCAACATCCGCCCCGTCCAATTTGCGCAAAGCGCGCATCAGCGCAACGCCGACCGCGAGACTCAAGCCGGACAAAGCGGCAAGCCCGAACGGAAAGCGCCACAACATGGAAAACGTCAGCGCACTCCCCAAACCGGAATGCCATGTCCGCCCCAAGCGCCCGCGCCCCGCGCTCTGCCACTCCACCGCCAGCACGCTGCCGGACGGCACGCCCTGTGAAGCGCGTTGCAGCAGCACGGTATTGCTCGACACCGCACTGTCGGCGATTTCGATATGAAAATTTTCCGGTACTTTGAGCGCAGCATGCACCCGCCCCGCATCCAGCCATTGCGGCGGCTCAACCAATTGATAGCCGCGACCGCGCACGCTGTACACAGTTAAACCGTATTCCCCGATACCCTGCAAAGCGTTGTGAATGCTGGCGCGCGACACGCCGAGCTGCCGCGCCAACACCTCGCCGGAGTGAAACTTGCCGTCCGCCAGCAGGCGCAGCACAGAAAAGGTCAGCAGTTTCGGAGTGAGCAAAGGGGATGAATTCATTGCGGCAAAACGTCATCCATTTTTTTCGGGCGCTGATTGAGGAACGCCATAATCTCCTCTTTGTGCTTCATCGCATCCTGATAGCCCAAGTCGATCAGGGCGCGGCAATAGGATTTATCGAACAGCAAATAGCTCACCAAATTCGCCCCGCGCCGGCGCGTCACGCCGACCGAGCGCAACAGCAGGCGGATCGTCCACGGCATATTTTTCAAATACCGCTCGGCAATTTTTTCCAGCGGCTGACTGGGCGAAATCACCAGCACATCGACGTGGCGCAAATTAACGCTCGGGCGCAGCGCCTCGGGAATCATGCTGACAGTGCGATTGATCCGGTGCAGCCGCTCCAGATCAACCTCCATACTATCCAGAAAAATACTGTCGAGTGCATGCCCCGCAATCTGTGCCAGCGAGGGATATTCATCTATCGGACTGCGGACGGATTCCGCGTCCGCATTACCGCCCGCCCCCATGCCCACCACCAGCACGCGCTCCGCCCCCAGATGCAGTGCCGAGCTGATCGGCGCAAGCTGGCGCATCGAGCCGTCGCCGAAATGTTCGCGGTGCACATGCACCGCCGGAAAAATAAACGGGATTGCTGCCGAAGCGAGCAGATGGTCTATGCCGATTTGCGTCGGCACGCCCACGCGGCGCGCCCGCTTCCACGGCTGAATCCCCTCCGCCCCCTGATAAAAAGCCACCGAATGCCCGGAACCGTAACCCGATGCGGTAATACTCAAAGCGTGCAGCGAGCCGCTGTCTATGCTCTCCTGAATTTTTTCGCAGGGCAGCGTTTGCTCCAGCAACTCGACCAGCGGCGCATTATCCAGCAAAGAAATATGGTTCAATTTGTTGTAGCCGAAACCGCTCAGAATCAACCCCGCCAGCCAGCGCGCGGTATTTTTAACCACGCCGACAAAATCGGTGCGATACACCTCTTCCACATGGAAGTTTTTCCAGACATTGAGCAGGTATTTCACACCCTTGCGAAAATCGCGGGCATTGATCGCCAGCGTCGCCGCATTCAGTGCACCGGCGGAAGTCCCGCAGATAATGGCAAAAGGACTGCGCGAAGCGCGCGGCAAAATTTCCGCGATCGCCTTGAGCACACCGACCTGATAAGCCGCACGCGAGCCGCCTCCGGCAAGGATCAGTCCGATTTTCTGCTGGGGCATGTGGAAATTGGCAGGTGTTTTTTACAGGGCGGAATCAAACTCAGGAAGCAACGAGCGCATGCACCGCATCAAGCGCATCCTTGAGTGTTTCTTCGGGCAGATCATTCATTGAGCGCGATAGCAAATCCGCCGCCTCGGCTGCCGCAGTCGGCAGGTCCTGTGCATTGGTATTCGCCACCAGCACGGCAGCCGCACCGACCACTTGCAGCAAACGGCTCCGCTCCGCCATCAGCATTTCCAGCTCTTCGCGCAGCATCGCGACTTCCTGCACATTCATGTTGTCCGGCATGTTTATTCCTTTTTTAAATTGGTCAATTCATCAAGCTAAAGCGGCAAGCTCAACAGTTCAAAATTATAGCGTGGTGTTATGCGCCATTACGCCGGGTCAGCAGCAATGTCTCCAGCGTTTGCTTGCGCACTTTGTGCAGCAACTCCACATTCTCATCCAGCGACTCCCCGTAAGAAGGAATCATCTCTTTCATTTTTTGCTTCCAGTCCGCCGACTTCATCCGCGTCTTGAAACAGCGCTCGATCACTTCAACCATCGCCTGCACCGAAGTGGATGCCCCGGGCGAAGCACCCAGCAGCGAAGCCAGTGTGCCGTCTTTGGCGGTAACGATCTCCGTGCCGAACTCCAGCTTGCCGCCTTTCTTGTCGCAGCCCTTGATAATCTGCACGCGCTGCCCCGCCGAAGCCAGCTCCCAATCCTCGTCTTTGGCTTCCGCATAAAATCCGCGCAGAATGGCCATGCGACTCTTGTGCGAACGGAACGCCTCGGAGAACAGGTAACGGGTCAGATCAAAATTGTCGCGCGCCACCGACAGCATCGGCTTCAGGTTGCCCGTTTTGAGCGAGGCAAACAAATCCATCGCCGAACCTTCCTTGAGGAACTTGGTGGTGATGCTGGCGAACGGGCCGAACAGCAGCGCCGGCTCGCCGTCGATGATGCGCGCATCCAGATGCGGCACCGACATCGGCGGCGCACCCACCGCGGCCTTGCCGTACACCTTGCTGGCGTGGCGCTTGACCACTTCGGGATTTTTGCAGATCAGCCATTGCCCGCTGACGGGGAAGCCGCCGTAGCCGCGCCCTTCGGGAATACCGGACTTCTGCAACAACGGCAACGCACCGCCGCCCGCGCCGAGGAAGACAAACCCGGCTTCAATCGTTCTGGTCTTGCCGGTGTGATTGTCTTTCAAGCGCACATGCCAGTGACCGTCGTCGTGCTGCTTCATGCTTACAATCGCGTGACTCAACTGCAAATCAAAAGTCGAATGTTTGGTCAGCGACTTCACCAGTTTGCGCGTCAGCAAACCGAAGTCCACATCCGTACCGTGCTTGACCTGCGTGGCCGCAACGGGCTGTTTGGCATCGCGGTGCTTCATCACCAGCGGCATCCATTTGCGCAGCACCGCATGGTCTTCGCTGTATTCCATTTCCTCAAACAAGTGGTGGCGGTGCAGCGCCTCGTAACGCGCGCGCAAAAACGCCACATCCTCCTCGCCCCAGACGAAACTCTGGTGACAAATCGGATTGATGAATTTCTCCGGCGACGGCAGCACACCGTGCGTCACCAGATAAGACCAGAACTGCAAAGACATCTCAAACGCGGAATTAATCTCCAGCGCGCGCTTAATCTGCACCGAGCCATCGGCCTGCTGCGGCGTGTAATTCAACTCGCAATAACCCGCATGCCCCGTCCCGGCATTGTTCAGACTGTGCGTGCTTTCATGCGCCACCTTGCTCAGGCGCTCGACCATCACGATCTTCAACGACGGATCGAGATGCGACAACAAAGCGCCGAGCGTGGAGCTCATCACCCCCGCGCCGACCAGCAGTACGTCTACTTTTTTCTGTGTCATTTGTTCATTCCCATCAACTGCCGCGATATATCCCGCATTCTAACCGAGTCCCGCCAGCATCTTTTCCAATCGTTTCACCGACACAATCACCGGCGTCTTCAACTCCTGCGCAAACAGCGACACGCGCAGCTCCTGCACCATCCAGCCGAAGTCTTCCAGCCGCGCATCCGCCTCGCCCTGTTGCGCCGACAACCTGCGCTGCCATTGCTGCAACAGCGGGCTCATCTGCGCCATGTTCTGCGCATCGCGCGCGGGGTTGGCGCGCAGCTTTTCCAGTCGCACGTTGATCGCTTTCAGGTAGCGCGGCATGTGCTGCATGCGCTCATACGGCGTGCGCCCCACCCACTCTTTACCCAGCAGCCATTCGCACTGACTGCGGATGTCCTGCAACACCTGCCCGTGCGCCTTGAAGCCGGGCAGCGATTTTTGCAGCGACTGATGCTCCGCCAGCACCGCGCCGACCAGCCGCGCGATTTCCTGCGCCACCAGATTCAACCGCGCCTTGGCATCTTTGCAGCGCGTGGCGAATTCCTTTTCGCTTTCCGGCAAAGGATCGTTCAGGCAGCAACGGTCGAACGTCACCGCAAGAATCTGCCGATGCAAATCCTGCGCCGAACCGAAGGGCAAAAACTGCATGGACATCGCTTGCAGCCCCGGCAGATTTTTCTCCAGATACTTCACTTGCTCTTTCAGCGCCAACTGGAATAGGCGGCGCAACCCCAAACGGTGCGCGGCTTGCGCGACATCCTGCGTATCGAAACTTTGCAGCGTGACCGCATCCCCCACATCCACCAGCGCATTAAAAACAGTGATTGTCTGTCCGGCGCGCTGCTCGGCGCGGGTGGGTTTGAAATCGCCGAATTTCCATTCGGTATAACGCTCCCCGCTGCTCTTTTGCTGCGGCGCCACCGCACTCTTTGTCGCAGGCGTAATTGAGACAGCCGCTTGCTTCGGCGCCCACTCGCCGCGCAAAGCGGCAAAATTGCGCCCCATCCCCAACTGCCGCCCGTGCTCGTCCACCACGCGGAAGTTCATCAGCAGATGCGCGGGCAACTGCTCCAGCCGGAACGCATCCAGCGGCACGTCGAGCTGTTTCTGCTCACGGATGTAGCGCGCCAGCGCCTGCAGCAACGGCGTATCAGAAGGTTGCACCGCCGCGCAAAACGCTGCAGCGAACTCCGGCACAGGCACACAATTCCGGCGGATTTTTTGCGGCAGCGATTTCACCAGTTGTGCGATTTTTTCCGCCAGCACGCCCGGCACCAGATATTCGCAACGCGCCGCCGACACTTGGTTCAACAAGGCTTTCGGCACAGTCAGTGTCACGCCGTCGTCGTTCTTGCCCGGTGCAAAGTTGTACGCCAGCGCGTAGCTCACGTTGTTCATCTGCATCTGCGGCGGAAACTGCTCGGTGGTGATGCCCGCCGCCTCGTGGCGCATCAGGTCGTCGCGTTTCAGATAGAGCAACTTGGGCTGCTCGCGCTCCGCCTCCTTGCGCCAATACTCGAACGCCGCGCCGTTGTGAATGTGCGGCGGGATGCGCTGATCGTAGAACGCGAAGATCAGCTCGTCATCCACCAGCACATCGGGACGGCGCGCCTTGTGCTCCAGCGCTTCGATGTCGGCGATAAGTTTCTGGTTGTGCGCGAAGAACGGCGCCTGCGTGTTGAACTCGCCCTCCACCAGCGCCTGACGGATGAACACCGCGCGCGATTCTTCGGGGCACATCGGCCCGTAATGCACGCGCTTCTTGGGGTTGATGAGCAGCCCGAACAGCGTGCTGCGCTCGAACGCCGCCACCTGCGCCGCCTTCTTTTCCCAATGCGGGTCGAAGTAAGTGCGCTTCATCAAATGCGCGCCGACTTCCTCCAGCCATTCCGGCTCGATGCGCGCCACGCAGCGCGCGAACAGCTTGGTCGTCTCCACGATCTCAGCCGCCACCACCCACTTCGCGCCCTTCTTCGCCAGCACCGAATTCGAGGCAATGAAGAATTTGATCTCGCGCGGACCAAGATAATGCGGCTCATTCACCGCGCGGGTGCCGATGTTGCCGAGCAAGCCGGTGAGCAGTGCTTTGTGGATTTGTTCGTAGGTCGCGGGCTGCTCGTTAAAACGCATGCCCATCTCCGACACCTGTGCATGCAACTGCTGGTGCAACTCGTGCCACTCGCGCAGCCGCAATGCCGACAAGAATTTCTCGCGGCATTCGTTCGCCCACAACTTGTTGGTCTTCTTGTGCTTGATACCTTCCTGAAACCACGCCCACAATTTGAGATACGCGAGAAAGTCCGAACGCTCGTCGTTGAAACGCTGGTGCGCCGCATCCGCCGCCTCGCGCCGTTCGGCGGGGCGGTCACGCGGGTCTTGCAGTGCCAGCGCGCTGGCGATAACCAGAATTTCGTTGAGGCAGTGATACTGCCGCCCCGCCAGCAACAGCCGCGCGACTTTCGGATCAAGCGGCAGCTTGGCCAGTTCGTGACCCAGCGGCGTGAGCTGGCGCTTGTCGTCAATCGCATTCAATTCCTGTAGCAACTGGTAACCGTCGGTAATCGCGCGCGAACCCGGCGGCTCGATGAACGGGAACTGTTCGACCTCGCCCAGCCCCAATGCGCTCATGCGCAGGATGACCGTCGCCAGCGACACACGGAAAATTTCCGCATCGGCAAATTCGGGACGCTGCAAGAAATCCGCTTCTTCGTACAATCGGATACAGACACCGCTCATCACGCGACCGCAACGTCCGGCGCGCTGATTGGCGGCGGCGCGCGCAATATTCTCGATGCGCAGTTGCTCCACCTTCTGGCGCACGCTGTAACGGTTGATGCGCGCCAGCCCCGAGTCAATCACGTAGCCGATATTGGGCACGGTCAGCGAAGTCTCCGCCACGTTGGTCGCCAGCACCACGCGGCGCATACCGGACGCGGGCTTGAACACGCGGTCTTGCTCGGCAATGGACAAGCGCGAGAACAGCGGCAGAATTTCGATACCCTTGTGCTGGTGCTTACGCAAGGCTTCGGCGGTGTCGCGGATCTCGCGCTCGCCGGGCAAAAACACCAGCACATCGCCGCGCAAACCGCCGATGCTCAATTCATCCAGCGCGCTGCATATCGCCTGCGGCACGTCCTGCATGTCGCCTTCTTCGTTTTTCTGCGGCGGACGGTAACGCACTTCGACGGGATAGGTGCGCCCCGAGACTTGCAGCACTGGCGCATTAAAAAAGTGTTTGGAAAAACGCTCCGCATCCAGCGTCGCCGAGGTGATGATAAGTTTCAGATCGGGGCGGCGCGGCAGCAACTGGCGCAGGTATCCCAGCAAAAAGTCGATATTCAACGAGCGCTCGTGCGCCTCGTCGATGATGATGGTGTCGTATTGTTTCAGCAGCGGGTCGTGATGGATTTCGGCCAGCAAAATACCGTCGGTCATCAGCTTGATGCTGGTGTCGGGCGACACCTTGTCGTTGAAGCGCACCTTGTAGCCGACCAGCCCGCCGAGTTCCGATTTCAACTCATGCGCGATGCGCGCCCCCACCGAACGAGCCGCCACGCGGCGCGGCTGGGTATGGCCGATCACGCCCAACACCCCGCGCCCCAGACTCAAACAAATTTTCGGCAGTTGCGTGGTCTTACCAGAACCGGTCTCGCCGCACACGATGACCACCTGATGTTTTTCGATGGCCTGCGCCAATTCCTCGCGCCGTGCCACCACGGGCAGGTCGGCGGGATATTCGATGGCGGAGAGTTGCTGGATGCGCGCCAGACGGCGCTGGGCAATAGGAGAAAGTGCTGAATTCATAGGGCGCGATTTTACCCGTTGCGGGTTCCGCTCGCACAAAAAACCTTACTTGCTCTCCGACTCCAGCAACCGCTGTATCACCGCGCCCGCCAGCGTAAAGCCGAACAACGGAGGCATATAGCTGATCGTGCCGTTCACGGCGCGCGGTCGCCCGCGCCCAGTCGGCTCCGGCGGCAACGGTGCGCTGGGGTATTCGTCCGAGAAGACGGTGAGCACGCCTTTGTAGACCTCTTCATTGCGCAGCCGTTTACGCATCTCGCGCGCCAGCGGGCACATGATGGTCTGGCTGATGTCCGCCACTTTGATGCGCGACGGATCGCGGCGATTGCCCGCCCCCATGCTGGAGGCGACCTTCAGCCCGCGCTTGTAGCTTTCCACCACCAGCGCCACTTTGCATGACAGCGAGTCGATGCAGTCGATCACGTAGTCCACATCCGCAGGCACGAGGTCGTTAACGTTTTCAATGGCGAGAAAGTCATACAGCACTTTGACCACGCAGTCCGGGTTGATGTCGGCGATGCGGGCGCGCATCAGATCGGCCTTGGACTGCCCGACCGTGGAAAGCAGCGCGGGCAACTGCCGGTTGATGTTGCTGACCACCACCTTGTCGTGGTCGAGCAAGGTAATGCGCCCGATGCCCGCCCGCGCCATCGCCTCGGCACAATAGGAGCCGACACCGCCAAGCCCGGCGATGAAGATGTGTTTGTTTTGGAGTTGTTGCAGACCTTCATCGCCGAGCAGGATGTGGGTGCGGGTAAATTGGGGGGGGATAGTGTTTGGCATGATGAGAATTATACGGGGAGCCGTCATTCCGGCGTAGGCCGGAATCCAGCGGGTTTATTAAATATGCTTTGGTTTTTGCCCTTGCTGCGCAAGGAGTATTTAATTCATCTGGATTCCGGCCTTCGCCGGAATGACGGACGATTTTAATTTCGGCAACACACTCAGCGCATTCGCCGTCGTCATTGCCGCAACCTCTTCCAGCGACACGCCGCGCAACTCTGCCAATGTCTCCGCCATACGCGGCAGATACTGCGGCTCGTTCGGCAAGCCGTTTTCCAGAAACCCCGGCGGAATATCCGGCGCATCGGTTTCCAGCACGATGCTGTCTGCGGGCAAGGTCGCCGCGAGTTCGCGCAGCTTGGTGGCACGCGGGTAAGTCATCGCACCGCCGAAACCGAGCTTGAAGCCGAGCTTGATGAACTCGTCCGCCTGCTGGCGGCTGCCGTTAAAGGCATGGGCGATACCGCCGCGCACTTTGTGTTCGCGCAGATGCTTGAGGATCACGTCCTGCGCGCGGCGCACATGCAGCAGCACCGGCAAATCAAACTCGCGCGCCAATTTCAATTGCTCGACAAAGAAAAACTCCTGCCGCGCACGGTCGTAATGCTGCACAAAAAAATCCAGCCCGATCTCGCCCACCGCAACGGCGGGTTGCTCGCGCAAGGTGGCGCGCAGCACCTCCAAATCTTCCGGCAGCGCATCGTCCACATACATCGGGTGTATGCCGTAGGCCGGAGCGCAGCCGGGATACTGCCCGCACAAGGCGCGCACCGCATCGAAGTTGGCGCGGGTAACCGACGGTACGACGATGCGGTTAACTCCGGCTGCTTGCGCGGCGCGCACAACCTCGGCTTGCGCGCCGTCGAATTCGTCGGCATCTAAATGGCAGTGGGTGTCGGTGAACATGGTTGGCTCCAGATTCGTCATTCCGGCGCAGGCCGGAATCCAGCAAAAAACCAACCCGCGAAGCGGACACGACCTGCTTCGCAGGTGATTGTTTTAAGAGTCTGGATTCCGGCCTGCGCCGGAATGACGGCATTTCTTGAAAGGGGCGCTATGTTAAACTCCGCGCACTTTTTTTGCGAGAAAACACCATGTCTGGAAACACTTTCGGCACACTCTTCACTGTCACCTCCTTCGGCGAATCGCACGGCGCGGCTATTGGCTGCATCGTGGACGGATGCCCGCCGGGAATGGAGTTAAGCGCCGAATACATCCAGATTGACCTCGACCGCCGCAAACCCGGCACCTCGCGCCACGTCACCCAGCGCCGCGAATCCGACACGGTGGAAATTCTCTCCGGCGTATTCGAAGGCAAGACCACCGGCACGCCCATCGCGCTGCTGATCCGCAACGAAGACCAGCGCAGCAAAGACTACGGCAGCATCGCCGAGACCTTCCGCCCCGGCCACGCCGACTACACCTACTGGCAAAAATACGGCATCCGCGATTATCGCGGCGGCGGTCGCTCGTCCGCGCGCGAAACGGCGGCGCGCGTGGCGGCAGGCGCCATCGCCAAAAAATGGCTGGGCGAAAGATACGGCGTGGAAGTGCGCGGCTACCTCGCGCAGCTCGGCGAAATTGCCGTGCCGTTCAAAAGCTGGGGCGATGTCACCGCAGAGGGCAATAGCTTCTTCGTCGCCGATGCCTCGTACATCGGCCAGTTAGAAGACTACATGGACAACCTGCGCAAATCCGGCGACTCCATCGGCGCGAAACTCGCCGTCGTCGCCTCCAACGTGCCCGTAGGCTGGGGCGAGCCGGTGTTCGACAGACTGGATGCTGACATCGCCCACGCGCTGATGGGCATCAACGCGGTGAAGGGTGTGGAGATCGGCGCAGGCTTCAACTGCGTCACCCAACGCGGCAGCGAACACGGCGACGAACTCACTCCGAATGGATTCTTGAGCAACAACGCGGGCGGTATCTTGGGCGGCATTTCTACCGGGCAGGACATCGTGGCGCACTATGCGATCAAGCCGACTTCGAGCATCCGCATCGAACGTGATTCGATTAACAAGGCGGGGGAAGCGGTGAAGGTTTCTACCGAAGGTCGGCATGATCCTTGTGTGGGGATTCGGGCTACGCCGATTGCGGAGGCGATGGTGGCGTTGGTGTTGATGGATCATGCTCTGCGCAATCGTGGGCAGAATGGGGATGTGGTTTGTGGGACGGTGAAAATACGTTAACCGCAGCAAATGGAGACACTGTATGGAAGCGTTATACATAAGTTTGGCAACGATGGCTGTTTCAGGAATTACATTTATTGCGTACAAGCATCCCGCACTGTATGAAAAACAGTTTTCCCCAAAAATATTTATTGCTTCTGGATTAGTTCTTCTTTCTTTTATTTTCCATAATGCAGGCGTTAACGCTGCGTTCAAAGAATTAACGCCTTTTCTAAAAAATGGGGATGGAGATCAAATCAAAAAAGTTGTGGAGAACGCTCAATTTCCAGATCAAATTGGCTTGGCTGTATTAGGAATATTTTTGTATGCGCTATTTCTTTCGTGGTTGGCTGACCACATGATGAAAGAATATGACTTAAAGAAAAATGAAATCGATACCAAAGAGCAAGCATAGGACGAAATAACCAACAAGCATTATCTTGCAAGATTTCAATGCAAAACCGTCGGGGGTAGCCCGACAGCAAGTCACTTTCTTTTGCTTCGCCAAAAAGAAAGTAACCAAAAAGAAGGCGACCCCAGCGCGCCGCCCACTTCGTGGGTTCCCTGCGTTGCTCGACTGGTCAGGCGGCTGCGGAACTCGCGCTTCGCGCTCAGACAGTCCTCGCCGAAATCCCCTGACCAGCCTGCGCTACTCGGCGGCGCACAGGGGAGAAAAAATCAAAGTCAAAATCTCAAGGCCTTCGGCCTTTGTAGCTGGGCGCAAAACGCCCAACTACCCTACAAAAAACATGTGGGCGCTTGCGCCCACTCAAAACCGTTTTTGAATTTCCCTCCCCTGTGCGCCGCCTCGATCATTCGCAAACAAGCGGAGGTGTAGGCGAGGACTGTCTGAGCGCGCAGCGCGAGTTCCGCAGCCCCGCTTGTTTGTGAATGATCGAGGGAACCCCGAAGGGGCGGCAAACCGGGGTCGCCTTTTCTTTGGTTACTTTCTTTTTGGCGAAGCAAAAGAAAGTGACTTGCTGTCGGGCAACCCCCGACGGTGTTGCTTTAAAACTTTAAAAAACCCTAGCCCTCAAACTCAAATCTTCCCCGACACCGCCGCTTCCGCAAACGTCGCCATCCCGTTATGCAACGCGCACGCCGCCCGCAACAACGGCAACGCAGTCGCCGCCCCGCTGCCCTCGCCCAACCTCATCCCCAGATTCAGCAACGGCGTTGCCTCCAACGCTTGCAGCAACCGCGCATGCCCCGGTTCCGCCGAACCGTGCGCGTAAATAAACCAATCCGCGCATTGCGGCGCGATGCGTACTGCGACCAAAGCAGCGGAAGTAGTGATGAAGCCATCCACCAACACCGGCAAGCCTTGCTGCGCGCAGGTGAGGTAAGCGCCTGCGAGTGCCGCAATCTCAAAACCACCGACACGGCGCAGACACTCCATCGGATTACCAAAGTGATCGGCATGCAGTGCCAGCACACGTTCCAACACTGCAACCTTATGCGCCACGCCCGCATGATCCAACCCGGTGCCCGGCCCGGCCAATTCTTTCGGAGATGCCTTGAGCAGCGCACAGCTCAACGCGGCGGCGGCAGTGGTGTTGGCAATGCCCATCTCGCCGCCGATATAAACCTGCGCGCCGTTGTTAATTGCGCGCAGGGCGCTGTCGCGTCCGGCTTGCAGGGCTTGCGCCAATTGGGATTCGGTCATCGCGGGTGCTGCCGCGAAGTTTGCCGTGGAGGGCGCTATGACGGCGCGCACGACATGCGGCAATTCGCCGGGATCGTTGACCGTGCCGAGGTTCACCACTTCGAGTGAGGCGTTGTGCGTTTTCGCGAGCACGCAGATGGCCGCGCCGCCGCGCGCGAAATTTTTCACCATCTCGCCAGTGACGGCCTGCGGGAAAGCGGAAACATTTTCCGCCGCCACGCCGTGGTCGGCGGCGAAGATGGCGATGGCGGCTTTATCCACGACGGGGCGCTCCACGCCTTGCATCGCGGCGAGGCGCACGGCCAGCTCTTCCAGTTGCCCCAATGAGCCGGGCGGTTTGGTGAGTTGGCCTTGGCGCGCCAGCGCGGCACTACGGGCGGCTTCATTCAATGCGGCACAGGGTTGTTTCGTCCAGCTTGTTGCCATGTTCAACTTCCTTTCACAATCAGTGGCAATCCGGCCACGGTCAAAATTACACGTTCACATAACGCGCCCACCTGCTGGTGCAAGCGCCCCGCTTCGTCGCAATAACGCCGCGACAGTTCACCCATCGGCACGATGCCCATATTGGTTTCGTTGCTCACCAGAATGAGGTGTCCCGGCAGCGCGGGCAGCACGGCCAGCAAGGCATCCACCTCGCGGCGCAACACAGTTTCGTCGGTATCGCACAGCAATTGCGTGAGCCACAGCGTCAGGCAATCCACCAGCACGCAGCGATTGGCGGCGGCCTGTTGCTGCAATACCTGCGCCAGATTTTGTCCCGCCTCGATCACCTGCCAATGCGCCGGACGGCGCGCCTGATGGTGCGCGATGCGCTGTTGCATCTCGGCATCGCGCACTTGCGCGGTTGCCACGTACACCACGTCCAGACCGGAATCGTGGGCATGCTGCTCGGCCAGACGGCTCTTGCCGGAACGCACACCGCCTAGAATTAATTCACGCATTGCGTTGCTCCCAATTGAAATAACTCGCGCAACTTCGCCGTATCCAGATGCAGCTCCACCGCATCCGCCAATCGCTCCAGATCGGCCTCGCAGCGCGCGCGGTAATCCGGCGTTTGCACCTCGCGCAGCCCTGCCCAGCGCAGCAGGGCACTGCATGCTTCGGGCGATTCAAACAAACCGTGCAAATAGGTGGCGAGGATTTGTCCGTCGTCTGAGATAGCGCCGTCCGCGCCGTGTTCGAGTTGCAGCGCGGGGTGTTGCAGTGCGGCTCCGCTGGAAACGCCCGCATGGATTTCGTAACCGGATACGGGCGCGTTTTCCAGCAGCAGCGTGCCGCGCACATTGCGTAACTGTTTCTCGGAGGCGAGGGTGGTTTCTAGTTCCAGCAAGCCCAGCCCGTCGCTGCTGCCCGCCTCGCCTTCGATGCCCTGCGGATCGTGGATATGCTGCCCCAGCATTTGCAGCCCGCCGCAGATGCCGATGAGTTTGCCGCCGTAGCGCAGGTGTTGCTTGATCGCCGTGTCCCATCCGGCGGCGCGCAGGCTGGCTAGGTCACTGCGCACGGATTTGCTGCCGGGCAGGATGATTAAATCGGCGGGAGGTAGCAACTCGCCGATAGGCACAAAGCTGAATTCGATTTGCGGATGCAGGCGCAGCGGGTCGAAGTCGGTGTGGTTGCTAATATGCGGCAGCACAGGAACGACGACGCGCAACTTGCCCGCACTCCGCTCCGCGAACGACGAACTATGCGGCACCGCATCTTCCGCTTCCAGATGCAAGCCATGCAGATACGGCAACACGCCCAGCACCGGTTTGCCGGTGCGTTGCTCCAGCCAGTCGAGACCGGATTGCAGTAAGGCCAGATCGCCGCGAAAGCGGTTGATGACGAAGCCTTGCACGCGTGCCTGTTCGCTCTCGCTTAGCAGCGCCAGCGTGCCGACCAGATGCGCGAACACGCCGCCGCGGTCGATGTCGGCGACCAGAATCACCGGGCAATCGACCGCTTCGGCGAAGCCCATGTTGGCGATGTCGCCCGCGCGCAGATTGATTTCGGCGGGGCTGCCCGCGCCTTCCACCACCACGATTGGATATTGCGCCGACAACCGCGCATGCGACTCCATCACCGCCGCGCGCGCCGTGCTTTTGTAGTGGTGATATTCCAATGCTTCCATGTTGCCGATGGCGCGACCGTGAATAATCACTTGCGCGCCGGTGTCGCTGTTGGGCTTGAGCAGCACGGGGTTCATGTCGGTATGCGGTGCGAGCCGCGCGGCTTGCGCCTGCACGGCTTGCGCGCGGCCGATCTCGCCGCCGTCGGGTGTTACCGCACTATTGAGCGCCATATTTTGCGGTTTGAACGGGGCGACTGCGATGCCTTGGCGCACCAGCCAGCGGCACAACGCAGCGACCAGCGTGCTCTTGCCAGCGTCGGAGGTGGTGCCTTGGATCATTAGGGTGTGAGCGGCAAGTTTTTTAGATTGTTCATGCTGCGCTAACCCCTCCCAACCTCCCCTTCTCAGGGGAGGAGTTGGCTCGGCTCTCCCCCTGACAGCGGAAGGGTCGCTGCGAAGCAGCGGGGCTCCCACCGGCGCACCCCTTGCGGGTGTAAGGGGGAGTTGGAGGGGGGGTGGGTTTAACGCAGCCGCCAACCGTTGCCACTCCGCTTCATCGCGCGGCAAACCGAAACGCAGACTGTGCGGTTGGTCGTACAAGCGCGTGAGGATGCCCTGCTGTGCAAGTTGCTCATGCAGCGTTGCCGCATCGTCGCGGCACACCCACTGAAACAAAGCGCAGCCGCCTGCGGGCGTCAGCCCATGTTGTGCCAACAATTCAGCCAAACGTTTTCCCGCCTGCATCAAGGCCTGACGGCTTGTCTGCTGCCATGCGCTATCGCTCAACGCGAGCGCCGTCATATAACGCGACGGCGCGGCCAGCGGCCACGGCCCCAACAGCGCGGCGAGCGTGTTGAGTAGCGTTTGTTCCGCCAGCACAAAGCCGACACGTGCGCCGGCCAAGCCGAAAAATTTTCCGACAGAGCGCAGCACGATCAATCCTGCGCGCGGACTCGCTGATGCGAGACTGTGTTCGGGTGACGCATCCATGAACGCTTCATCCACAATCAACCAGCCGCCGCGCGCAGCCAATTTTTCGTGCAGGTGCAGAAGCTCGTCGCGAGTGAACAATTTGCCGCTGGGGTTGTTGGGATTGACGATCAGCACCACTTGCACATCATCGCCGACCTGCAAAATTTCTGCGGCGGACAGGGCGATAACTTCGTGTCCATGCTGTCGCCAAGCATGGGCATGCTCCTCGTAACTTGGCGCGACGACAGCCACTTTGCCCGGCGCGCGCAAACGCGGCAGCGCCTGTATCGCGGCTTGCGATCCGGCGACGGGCAGCAAGTTGGTAGTGCCGTAGTAGCTTTGCGCGGCGACGATCAGTTCGTCATCATCTTGCGGCAGTGCCTGCCAGATTTTGGGCGGCACAACGGGAACAGGCCAGCCGTTGGGATTGATGCCGGTGGATAAATCCAGCCAGTTGTTTTCGGGGATGCCGTAGCGTTGCGCGGCGGCGCGGATTCTGCCGCCGTGTTCGAGCAGGGTGGGGGCAAACCCAACCCCCTCCAACCCCCCCTTATCAGGGGGAGAGCCAGACCGGCTCCTCCCCTGATAAGGGGAGGCTGGGAGGGGTTTGCTGACCCATGGACTCCTCGGCTCAGACATAACCCTGCCACTCCGCCATCACCAACGCCCCCAGCCCCACCACGCCCAACCACAAATACACCGTGCGCTGCACCAGTTGCACCGCACGCGCAATATCGCTGCCAGTCACCTCCGCCCCGCACCCCAGCAACGGACGCTCACTGATCGCGCCTTGGTAAACCGCTTTGCCGCCCAGCCGCACTTGCAACGCACCCGCGCCCGCCGCCATCACCGGCCCCGCGTTCGGGCTGTCCCATTGCGGCGCCTGCGTGCGCAAACATTGCAAAGCACTGCGGGTGTACCCGAGCAGCGCATAGCTCAATGCGGTGAGCCGCGCTGGGACATAGTTCAACACATCGTCCAACCGTGCCGCCGCCCAGCCGAATTCGTTGTAGCGCGCGTTGCGGTAGCCCCACATCGCGTCCAGCGTGTTGCTCAGACGGTACAGCACCACGCCCGGCGCGCCCGCGACGGCGAACCAGAACAGCGCGGAGAAAATCGCGTCGTTGCCGTTTTCCAGCACCGACTCCACCGTGGCGCGCGCCACGCCTGCTTCGTTTAATTTTGTCGTATCGCGGCTGACCATCATGCTCACCGCCACGCGCGCTGCGGACAGATCGTTATTGCCCAAGGCAGCGGAGACGCGCTCCGCATGTTCGCGCAGGCTGCGCGGGGCGATGGCGAAATACAGCAGCACGACAGAACTCAGCGTACCGATGATGGCGAAGGATTGCAGCCATGCGGCAAGTGCAGTTAGCGGCAGCAGCAACACGCATACTGCAACGATGCCGCGCAAATAACTTGCACCGTAAAAAATTTGCTCGACCCGTCGCGCCAGCCAGCCGAAGCCGACTAGCGGATGCCAGCGTCGCGGCTCGCCCAGCAGGCGGTCGAGCAGTACGGCGGCGCAGAGCAGCAGCGGCATGGCAAACAATGCGGTGTTCATGGAAGAGAAAGTTAAAGGTCGATGCCGGGCTGGGCACGCACGCCGGAACGGAAGGCGTGCTTTTCATCGCGGATTTCGCTCACCGTGTCGGCTATATCCAGCAGGCATTGCGGCGCGGCACGGCCGGTAATCACCACATGCTGCATGGCGGGTCGCGCGGCCAGATCGGCGCAGACTTGCGCCGCGTCGAGGTAGCCGTAGTTCAACAGGTAGGTCAGCTCATCCAGCACCACCAGATGCAGCGAGGCATCGCGCAAAAAACCTTGCGCCACTTGCCAGCCGCGTTGCGCGCTGGCGATGTCCGCATCGCGGTTTTGCGTATCCCAGGTGAAGCCGTCGCCGAGTACCCGCCATTGCACGCCCGGCTGTTGGCTGAAGAATTTTTCCTCGCCGGTATCGCTGCGACTTTTGATGAATTGCGCAACTCCAACTTTCAGGCCGTAGCCCAAGGTGCGCGCCACCATGCCGAAAGCGGAACTGGATTTGCCCTTGCCGTTGCCCGTCAACACCAGCAGCAAACCCTTGTCCTGATCGGCTTTTGAGATTGCCGCATCGACCACGCTTTTTTTGCGTGCCATGCGTTGCTGATGTTGGGCGCTAGTGTCCGGCAAGATTTAGCGTACCGCCGAATGCTGCGCGTGACTGCGCTCCGCAAACAGCACATACAGCACGGCAGCGGGAACCAGATACACAAAGGCGCCGCTCAGATAGGGCAGATAGTATTGCGTCATGCGGCTGGCGTATTCGGCCATGCTCACGTCGGCGAAACGGCCGGAGAACAGGTAGAACGCACCGTTGGAAATCACGAAGGCCACATTGGTAGCCGCGAAAGACAGCGCGGCGAAGATACCCAGACTGCGCAGATTATTTTGCTGGATACGCGCGAAATAACGCCCGGCAAACCACAGCACGGCATAAGTCGGAATCAAAAAGCCGTAGGCCGGGGTAACGCAATAGTCGCTCACGCCGAACTGGGTGATCGCCAGATAGTCCAGCACGGCGGCCTCGGCCAGCAGCACGCCGAACAGCACGGGACGGGCGATGAAAAATCCGGCCAGCAGGAATACGGCCAGCGATGCGTCCGGCAAATGCAGCGGGCTGCCGAAATGGTGCATGCGCGTTGCCCCCATCAATGCGATCAGGCCCAGTGCGATGAGTGCGGGACGTTGCGATAAAGTTTTCATGTCGTTCTCCTTGGTAAATTTTGATAAATGCAGCTTGGGCGGGAGTCGCCCAAGCTGCACAATTTAGTTTTTGCCCTGATAGCTCAGCGTGAAGTATACCCCGCGCCCCGGCTGATTAAAGTACTGCGCGGTTTCATATTGCTTGTCGAGCAGGTTGTCCACGCGGCCTTGCAACAGCCATTCCGGTGCCAGCCGGTATTCGGCACGCACATCCAGCAAACCGTATCCGGCCAGTTCCTTGCTTGGCGTATTGGCCAAATCATCGAAACGGCGGCCTTCGGCATACAGCGAACTGGCAACGCGCACCGCCCCGAAAACATGCGCCAGTTCGATTCTGGCAGTTTCGGTGGCACGGCGAGTCAGCAACTTGCCCTGATTCGCGCCGGAAGTTTGACGCGGGTCTTGCAGGGTCAGCGCGGTACTCACATCCCATTCGGACAGCCTAACTTTAAACAGCCCTTCCAGACCAGTCAGACGCGCAGTGTTGATGTTCACCGGCTTGTAGTTGGCATCGTTGCCGATCATATCGGCGATGTCGGTTTGGTAGGCATTGAGCGACCATCTTCCCGTTGCCGTGCGCCCCGCGACTCCCGCTTCCAGACTGCGCGACGACTCCGGCCGCAAGGTCGTCGTGCCGTAGTTGGGGTAGTACAACTGGTTGAAGGTGGGGGCTTTGAAGGCCGTGCCGTAACTGGCCGTGAGGCGCATCGAGTCGCTCAACTCATAACCGTATCCCAGCCCGCCGGTGTCATGTCCGCCGAACTGCTGATTGTCGTCGTGACGCGCGCTCACTTCCATATTGTGCGCACCGAAATCCGCCTGATACTGAGCAAACAGCGCTTGGTTGCTGCGCGCGGTACGGGTGAAAACACCACTCGGAGTGGATACGTCGGGCAGCGCATCAATGCTGTCGTTCTGATAATCGAGACCGATGCTGGCAAGCTGGCCTTGCGCGACCTCCACATCGTTCTGCCAGGACAGCGTATCGCGCCGGGTGTTGTAGCGCGAGATATACAGGCTGTTGAAATAGATGTCCGAGTTGTCGTTGCTGCTGCCGCCGCGCAGCGTCATATTCCATGCGGCGATGGGAGCGAGCTTGAGCGCCGCACCGAGCATCTGCTGCGCCGAGGTAGCCTGATTGCCCGCGTAAATGCTGCCGTCGGTTTGCACGGTGCTGTTGATCTTGAGCGCGTTCAGTTCGAGCGTGGCGTTTTGCGCAAACTGGTAACCGCCGTTCAGCCCCAGCGAGGTGCTGTGATAGCCGTCGTTGTCGGGTTCGAGCACATAGCAGCCGGCAGTCAGCGTACCGCTGCAAGCATTGAATCCGGTGGTGTTTTGCTGATCGACTTTGGCATTGAACCAGCCCTGCTGGTTACCGCCCGCCAGCCCCACTTGGCTGTTATACGTGCCATAACTGCCTGCGGTAAAACTGGCCGATGGGGACAAGCCCTTGCCGCCCTTGCGCGTAAAAATTTGAATCACGCCGCCGATAGCATCCGAGCCGTACAAGCTGGCGCGCGGGCCGCGCACGATTTCGATACGCTCGATTTGCGCGACGGGAATATTTTCAAACGGTGCCGTGCCGGTGGTAGCCGAGCCGACCTTAACGCCGTCCAGCAGCACCAGCACATGATCGGCATTGGTTCCGCGCAAAAATACCGAGGTGGATTTGCCCGCGCCGCCGTTGTTGCTGATAGTCATTCCCTGCACGCCGCGCAACACGTCCGGCAAGGACTGCGCTTGCAGTTGTTCGATGTCCTGACGGGTGATGACGGTGACCGAAGCCAGCGATGCTTCCGCCGCCTGCGCGGTACGAGTGGCGGTAACCACTACTTCGTCTATCGTTTCGGTTGCGGCTTGTGCCAAGGGGGTAGTAACCGCACAGAGCAGTGCGGCAAAAAGTTGATGGTGTTTCATGTGAGCTTCCTGAGTTAGCCCCGAGCGACCCCGCTGGGGCGTTACAAAACAGGAGATGAGCAGATGCTGTAGAAAGCGGCAACGACATTGCCGCCGTCCATGCGCCTCCCGCTGCATTTCCTGACTATCTTCTAGGCCGGTATCCGGGCTCGCAAGTTTTGATTTGCCGCCTTCCCATGATTGCTCACAGTGGCCTATTGGCACATCCACACTCGCTTACCGTTGCGGGGGCAGCACAGGCTTTGAGTTAATACCCTCTCACCTGTTTCCCGTTTAACTGCATGACGCAAATCACGCAGCACCTTGAAGCGGGGCGCATTGTAGCAGAGTCTGCCCACACCGCCCGCCCTCGCCAAAATACTTGCACAATCACCTGTTAACGTTTGACTCGACAGGCTTTTTTAAACTATAGTTCGCCCCATGCAAGGTGAACTGAACATACTAGAGAACAAACTCGCTCAATTGGTGCAACTCACCAAGCGCATGCGCGCCGAGAACCATCAACTGCGTCAAGACTTGGCGGAAGCGCTGAGTCACGCGCGCCAGAGCGAGGATAAAATCAACAGCGCCCAATCGCGCCTCGAAGCCATCCTCACCAAACTTCCCGAAGAAAATCTATGAGCGGCAACAAAGTCAACGCGCTGGATGTAAAGATACTGGATCGCGAATTCCGCGTTGCCTGCCCGGCAGACGAACAAGCCGAGTTGCTTGAAGCCGCCGCCTATCTCGACAAAAAAATGAGCGACATCCGCGATGCGGGCAAGATCGTCTCGGTGGAAAAAATCGCCATCATGGCCGCCCTCAACATCGCCCACGAATTTCTCGGCACCCGACTCGGCAGCGGGGTTGATATGGGCGAATACAAGCGTAGAATGCTAGCCATGCAGGCAACTATCGACGAGGCTTTGGCAGATCAGGAGAAGTTGTTCTAAACAAGTTTTAGGTTTGTCCCTGCGGTGTTCGTGAGACTCATAATTCTTTGAACCAATGAGCTAATGCTTAGGTTGCGCCCCATTCAAGTTACTGTTGTGAGTGTCCCTTGCGGATGCACCTGATGTAACCGGGAACCGACCATCTTGAACCCAGGTTCAAGACATTGAGTCAACGGCACAGGCGGGGCTTTATTCCAGTGCGATCTTTCGGGATCGCACTTTTCTTTTGTGGAAGTAGATCATGCGTTACTGGTTGATGAAATCCGAACCCGCCGATGTCAGCATTGACGATCTGGCCTCATTCCCGAACCAAAGCGTGGCATGGTACGGCGTGCGCAACTATCAGGCGCGCAACTTCATGCGCAACCAGATGAGCGTCGGCGACGGCGTGATGTTCTACCATTCCAACTGCAAAGAACCCGGCATCGCCGGTATCGCCAAAGTCTGCGCGCCGGCTTATCCCGATGCCACGCAGTTCGACAGCAACAGCAAATACTTCGATCCCAAGGCCACACAGGAACAACCGCGCTGGTTCAACGTGGATGTGCAACTGGTTAAGAAAATTGAACTGGTCTCGTTGGCCGAGCTGCGCGCACATCCCGAACTGGCCAACATGCGCACGCTCCAGAAAGGCAACCGCCTTTCTATCACCCCGCTCGACCCGAGCGAGTGGGAATTCATCACTACCCGTCTGATGCAAAAATAATGGAGTGGTACGCCGCCTATCTGATGCTGGGCGCAATCGCCGGATTCCTCGGCGGCATGTTCGGCATCGGCGGCGGCACGGTGCTGGTGCCGGTGTTGCTGTTATTGTTTGAAGCGCAACACTTCCCCGCCGAACACGCCATGCACCTGGCGCTGGGCAGCGCGATGGCCGTCATCCTGTTCACCTCCATCGCCAGCATGCGCAAGCACCACCAGCACGGTGCGGTGGAATGGCGAGTGGTGTTCGGCATCAGCCCCGGCATCCTGCTCGGCACCGCCATCGGCTCGCTGCTCGCCGCGAGCATCTCGCCGTATTACCTGACCATATTCTTCGCGCTGTTCATGTGCTTCGCGGCCTCGCAAATTTTGCTCGACGTGAAACCGCACGCATCGCGCCAACTGCCCGGCATAACAGGTATGACACTGATGGGCACCTTCACCGGCTGGATCAGCACGCTGGTCTCCGTCGGTGGCGGCACGCTCACCGTGCCTTTCCTGATCTGGTGCAACGTGCCGCTCCGCCACGCCATCGGCACCGCCTCCGCCATCGGCTTCCCCATCGCGGTCGGCGGCACCATCGGCTACATCGCTACAGGCCTGCACACGACAAATCTGCCTGCGCCTAACTTGGGCTACGTCTACCTGCCCGCCATGCTGGGTTGCGCGGTTATCAGCGTCATCACCGCACCGCTAGGCGCAAAGATGGCACATCGAACGAATGTGGCGATGCTGAGGAAATTGTTTGCGGTAATGCTGATCGGGTTGGCGGTTAAGTTACTTTGGAAGGTACTGTAGGGAGTTGATGTTGCGCCCTTGAAAAGAAAAACCGTCGGGGGTTACCCGACGGTTTTTCTTTTGGATTTTAAAATCCCGCGTGAGCACTAACTGAGCCCCCTAACGAATCTCCTGCCGATACAGCCAGTAATGCTCACCCTTATCCCCGGGACGTCCGCCTTCCCATATCTTGCGCCAACTCTTGGCGCTTTCTGGAGCCGTTGTCGAGTTTCCTTGCACCAGCAGCAAATCGCACCCAGGCTGGGGCTGCTCCTTCACCGTGATACTACCGAAATATTCCAGCATTGCGCGTTGCGCATCGCCCAGCCCTTGCCCCGATACGCAGTTATATTTTTCGGGCATCGCTTTCTTGACGCTCGCGACCATCGGACGATAGCTCTTGCTGTTGTCCAGCCAAGGCATCCACAGGGTCACGACAAGTATCCACAGCAGGGTCACCCCCGCAGCCCAGTTGATAACCGAACGCCGAATGGAACGTCCCACCCGCCAGACCAGCACCATCCACAGCACGGTGACGCAGACGGCCATGATGAACTGGTTGCGCTGGAAGACCGGCTCGAAACCGGGGCGATAGTCTTTCAACAATTGGGTGATTTTTGCGGGACTATCAACCAGCAATCCCGTCCAGCCCCACCACAGCAGAATGGCAATCAGCGCAAAGGTCATGATGCCGAACCAGTCCAGCGCGTTTGCCGCGCCGCGCCGCAAAGTGAACAATGCCGAGGTTGCCAGCAGCGTCAGCGGCAACAATAGGGGCAATGCGGCCAAATCGTTGATGCGGGGCGAGAGACTGAGCGCGACAAGCATCACGCCGAAACTGGCCAGCAGCAATTGAAACTCGATGGATTGCACAACTTTTCTGCGCGCATCCCACACGGCCCACACCGCCAGCGGAAAGGCCGGCCAGGCAAACCACGGCAGCATGCCAACGTAATAAAACATCTCGGAATAATTGCCGCCGCGCGCATGCGCGGCCAGCTTGCCGATGTTGAGCTGCCACGCCCACTCGCCGAACAATTCCGGAGAATGCAAATACAACAGTGTCGGCCAGATCGCCAGCCAAGGCAGCGCACTTAGCAATGCCACGCCCAAGGTGGTGTAGAAAGTGCGCGAGCGCCATGCGGAAAAGCACAGCAGCGCCGCGCTGATGAATACAAAAAATACCGGCGCGATAAAACCTTTGGACATGAAGCCGATGCCGACACCCGTGCCGAGGATGAATCCCGCAAGCAGGTGACGGCGAATACTGAGTGCATAGCCGTAGATCATCATGGCGCAGCCGGTCAGCAGCGCCATGTCAGTGACCAGCAAGTGCGCACGGATTAACAGCCCCAGCGAACCGATCAGAATAATGGCCGCCGACCACCCGGCGCTTTTTCCGAACAATTCGCGTCCGGTCGATCCCATAAAGAGCATCGTGAGCAGCATGTAGAAGCCGCTGGCCAGACGCGCACCGTCATGCAAGGGCAAAAAGGAAGCGCTCGCTTTGGCGAAGATGGCCGCAGTCCAATAGAACAGCGGCGGCTTTTCCAAAAAAGGATCGCCCGCCAGCGTGGGCACGAGCCAGTCGCCGCTTTGCAGGATGTGGTAAACCAGACCGAAACTGTAAGCCTCGTCCGGCTTCCACGGATCGTGCCCGATCAGCCCCACCAGCAGCCAGACGGCGCAGAGCATCCCGAGGAACAAAGCCTTGGTCGGGGTGATGAGCTGCTCTTTCTGGTAGGGGTAAGTAAACATGCTTTTTATTATGAAGGAAAAATCACCAATCTCCGCAAACAAAAAAGGCAGCTAATGCTGCCTTTTTTGCCGTTTGCAACGTCAGGGCGCTATTAATTAAGCAGCCTTGCCGCCCATGCTGTACTTCTGGCGGAACTTCTCAACGCGGCCGGCGGTGTCCACGATCTTCTGTGTGCCGGTGTAGAACGGGTGGCACTCGGAGCAAACTTCGATGTGCAATGGCTTGCCCATAGTCGAGCGAGTGTTGAACTTGTTACCGCAGCTGCATGTCACTGCAACTTCGTTATATGCTGGATGGATGTCGGCTTTCATTTGTTTTCTTTCGTCAGTAATCGGTGCGGCAAGGGAGTACGCACGCATGAGGGCGCGGATTATCCATGAAAGATAATTTCAGTGCAACAAGTTCGATAATTTCAAGCCGCCCTTGTAGGAGCGAGCTTGCTCGCGAAAGGACTTCGCGAGCAAGCTCGCTCCTACAAGGGCTACGTGCCGAACTGACAATCCGAGTTAAAATACCCGCATGAAACTCCTCTTCTCCGCTCTGCGCGCCCATCCCTATGGGCGCATCTCATTATTTCTGACGCTCTTCCTGTTACCGGCAACCGTGATTCGGCTGGCGCTCTATCTGGTCTACCACGACGATTTCAGCGGCCTCTCGGCGCTGCAAGTGCTAGCTTCGTTCTGGGTCGGGCTGCGCTTCGACATTTCCATGGCAGTGATGGTCATCGGCATTCCACTACTACTCATAATGCTGCCGTTCCGCTGGAGCCACCATGTTGCCTGGCAGCGCCTGTGGGGCTGGTACATATATATAGCAATACTGGTCTTCGTTCTGATGATGGTGATCGACGCGGTGTATTTCGGCTACGTCCACCGCCACGTCGGCTCGGAGATCAACACGCTGTCGGCAGATATGGATTCGATGGTTAGCATCGCACTCAACCACTACCCCGGCTCATTGCTGCTATTTTTCGGCGGCACACTGCTGGGCGCATGGCTCTGGCATCGCCTCATAGCCCCGATCCCGGCACGGCCCGCACGCCCCTGGCTGCGGCTGCTCGTCTTGCCCGCCGCCTTTGTGCTGATGCTGGTCATCGGGCGCGGCGGCTTCACCGGCAAGCCGATCAGCGTGGGCGAAGCGTTCTTCTCCGATTCCCTGCCGCAAGGCTATCTGGCGCTCAACGGCGCGTTTGCGATGTCGCGCGCGCTGTCCGAAACCCCGCCGCCGCTGAAAACCTTCATGCCGCAGGAGCAAGCGATTGCCGCCACCCAGCAACATCTGTCCGGCGACCATTCCGTATTCCCGAACAAGGACTACCCACTGTACCAGCCCGCACACGCTGCCACCGCCAAGCAAAAACCTAATGTCGTGGTGCTGATGCTGGAAAGCTGGGGCGCGCTGCACCTCGATGCCATGCGCGCGCAAATGGGCATGCCGCCGCTCGGCGTGACCCCCAACTTCGACGCGCTGGCCAAACAGGGGCGACTATACAGCCAGTTTTACGCCAACGGTCAGCGCTCGATTCAAGGCGCGGCCGCCATTCTCTCCAGCCAGCCCACCTTCCCCAGCATGCCTTTTTTGGGGGAAGGACTGGAACAGAACCGGCAGAGTTTTATGGGCGAACTGGCTCGCTCGCAAGGCTACGAAACTTTCTTCCTGCAAAGCAGCGACCGCGGCTCATTGCGCTTCGACGCCGTGGCGGCGCGCGCAGGATTCACCACCTATCGCGGCGCACAGGACATTCCCAATCTGCACGAAAAACCCAAGCCCGCTGCAACTTGGGGCACCTGGGATCACAACACCCTTCAGGAAGCACACCGCCTATTCGCGGCTGCCAAGCAACCGTTCTTGGGCTTCGTGTTCACCTCGACCACGCATGTGCCTTGGCTCATCCCCGACGAACGCTGGCACAAATACAGCGGCAACACCGACCGCGATGCCTTCCTGAATTCGCTGTTTTATGCCGACTGGGCGCTGGGTCAATTCATCGAGGCGGCGAAAAAAGCGGGGTATTACGACAACACCATTTTCGTCATCACTGCCGACCACGCCAACGAATTCGTCGAACACGTCGAGCATGTGCCCAACCTGTTTCATGTGCCGCTGCTGATTGTCGGCCCCGGCATCAAGGCGGGTATTGATGAACGGCTGGGCAGCCAGTTCGACATCCTGCCCACGCTGGTTGATCTGGGCGGCTGGGCAACACCTTATGCGGGATTGGGACGTTCGCTACTGGACGACTCGCGCAAAGAAACCAGAGCGGCCTTCTCCGTGCGCGGCGATGTGCTCGACTGGATCACCCCGAGCGGCTGGGTCTCGCACGACCTCAACCGCCGCGTCGGCAACTCAAGCGCCCTGTCGACCAAAGAAGTGGATAGTCTGGAACACAGCCTGCTCGGCACCTACCAGACCACCAGCCAACTGCAAGTGGGCAACCGGATATTGCCGCCGGAAAAGAATTGATCCTGTATTTGGAGCGCGGGAGTCCTTGTCGGCAAAGAAATTAAAAGGCCGGTGAGGACGACGCCCCCACCCGAACACCCCTCATGTCGTGATGCTCGCAATCTGCCACATAATCAACCGGCATTTTCTGCAAGTGAACCACGCAGACCACATTATTCGGATCATCCTTAATTTTAACCACGCTGACACAGCTCCCGCAGGTTCTATGCTTTCCGGTAACGGCGGTATGCTTTACTGCTTTCATGCGACATCTCCATCAAATAGGCCAGTCCAGACCGGCCTGGCCTCATATTAACCATCCAAGGCAAAGCGAGCCAACACCTCGTAACGCGCCCCCCGCTCATCACCCAGCGATTGCACCAGCGCAAATTCGCGTACCGGCCAGCGCACGGCCGACATTCCGGGCAAGGGTGTATCGCTCCATTGAGCGTGGCGCAGCAGCGTAACGTGCGGTTTAAATTCGCGCGGATCGAAAGCAAACCGATGCTTGCGTAACCGCAGCTCCAGTTCGCTTTGCAGCTCGACCAGCATCTCAGGCACATACTGCGGTGCCGCATAGAGAATATGGTTGTGCCCCCAATAGCGCGCCACATCGAATTCGATCTCGAATACCCCCGCCTCCACTTCCTGCGCGGCAAGCAACAACGCCTCCAGTCTGTGCGCCTGAACCTGTCCCAAAAACAGCAAAGTGCTGTGCAGCGTGTCGTCACGCATCGGACTGCCGCCGCACAACCCGCACAACGGCGGCTGCCAAGCCGCCAGCGCGGCGCGCACCGGCTCATCCGGCCATAGCGCAAAAAACAAACGCAACGATGTTTTGTCTTCTGTTGAATTCATGGTTCCAGCTTATCACCACAACATTGTTTCCGTCAGGGTCGAGCAATGGGGCGCATTGCGGTAAAATGCGCGCCTTGTTGAATGAAAGCCGACCAATGAACGCCCGTTTGCGCGAAATCCCGTACAACTACACCTCGTTCTCCGACCGCGAAATTGTCATCCGCATTTTAGGCCACGAAGCTTGGGACATCATCAACACCCTGCGCGACGAGCGCCGCACCGGACGCTCCGCGCGCATGCTGTACGAGGTGCTGGGCGACATCTGGGTCATCAACCGCAACCCGTATTTGCAGGACGACTTGCTCGGCAATAGCGCCCGCCGCTCCGCGCTGGTCGGCGCACTGCACCACCGCCTCAACGAGATCGAACAGCGCCGCCAGAACAACGAAGCGGTCAAGCGCCTGCTCGAACTGGCGCATGCCGCCGTCACCGAATTTGAAGCCGAATTTGAAGCCACGCTGCAACTGCGCCGCCGCGCACAGCGCGTGCTGTCGCGCCACACCCGCCGCGACAACATCCAGTTCGACGGTTTGGCGCGCGTTTCGCATGTCACCGATGCCACCGACTGGCGCGTGGAATACCCGTTTGTCGTGCTGCATCCCGATACCGAAGACGAAGTCGCACCGCTGGTGCGCGCCTGTATCGAACTGGGCTTAACGATGATCCCACGCGGCGGCGGCACCGGCTACACCGGCGGCGCTGTGCCTTTGGACAAACGCGCCGCCGTCATCAACACCGAAAAGCTGGATAAACTTTCGCCAGTAGAAACGCTCACCCTGCCGGGACTCGATCAGCCATATGCCACCATCCATTGCGGCGCGGGCGTGGTGACCCGCCGCGTGATGGAAGCGGCGGAAGCCAACAAGCTGGTGTTCGCCGTTGACCCCACTTCCGCCGACGCATCGTGCATCGGCGGCAATGTGTCGATGAACGCGGGCGGCAAAAAAGCCGTCATGTGGGGCACGGCGCTGGACAATCTGGCCTCGTGGAAAATGGTCACGCCGGACGGTTTGTGGATGGTGGTCGAGCGGCTGGATCACAACCTCGGCAAAATTCACGACATCGAAATGGCGCGCTTCCGCATCAGCCGTTTCGGGGCCGACGGCAAAACACCGCACGGCGAACCCGAAATCCTTAGCATCCCCGGCGGCAAATTCCGCAAGACCGGACTGGGCAAAGACGTCACCGACAAATTCCTCTCCGGCCTGCCCGGCATCCAGAAAGAAGGCTGCGACGGCATCATCACCTCGGCGCGCTTCATCCTGCACCGCGAGTACAAATTCACCCGCACCGTATGTCTGGAATTTTTTGGACAGGTGCGCGAAGCCGTTCCCGCCATCGTCGAGATCACCGACCTGTTCAAAAATCACAGCGGGCCTGCGGCGCAAGCTTTCCTTGCCGGACTGGAACATCTGGACGAGCGCTATTTGAAAGCGGTGGGTTACGCCACCAAAGCCAAACGCGGCACACGTCCCAAGATGGTGCTAGTGGCCGATGTGTCCAGCGACGATGAGAACGCGGTGGCTCAAGCCGCCTCGGAAATCGTGCGCCTCGCCAACCTGCGCCACGGCGAAGGCTTCATCGCTGTCTCCGCCGAAGCGCGCAAAAAATTCTGGCTCGACCGCGCGCGCACCGCCGCCATCGCCAAACACACCAACGCATTCAAAGTAAATGAAGACGTGGTGATTCCGCTGCCGCGCATGGGCGACTATTGCGACGGTATCGAGCGCATCAACATCGAATTGTCGCTGCGCAACAAATTGAAACTGCTGGATGCGCTCGATGAGTTTTTTGGCGGGGAACTGCCGCTTTACTATCAGGACGACGCGCAACTGGGCGATGCCGAATTGCTGGGCAACCGCCCGCAGTTGGCGCGCGAATTATTGAAGGAAGTGCGTTCGCGCTGGCAGTGGCTGCTGGACAATCTCGATGCCCCCGTCGCAACTTGCCCGTTTGTTCCAGCGGATACGCAGGACGCAAAAACCGTTTTCGATGCGGTGCAACGCCACCTGCTGCGCGCCTCGTGGAAGCGCGAAATCCGCGAACCGCTGCGCCACATGTTCAGCGGCAGCACCTACCAGCCCATCCTCGACCGCTGCACCGCCTTGCACCAAGCCGTATTGAAGAGCCGCGTGTTCGTGGCGCTGCACATGCACGCGGGCGACGGCAACGTGCACACCAATATTCCGGTGAATTCGGACGACTACGCGATGCTGCAACAAGCTTATGCTGCGGTGGATCGCATCATGCAGTTGGCGAAAGACTTGGGTGGCGTCATTTCCGGCGAGAGATCGGAAGAGCGTCGTGTAGGGAAAGAGTGTAGATCTCGGTGGTCGCCGTATCATTAAAAAAAAA
>FZPW01000052.1_pt1 | contig 36183 bp, 29 predicted proteins | sample 1534771 | NCBI WGS metagenome assembly FZPW01 (sample SAMEA104161894, study PRJEB21768) | metagenome | biome: subterrestrial habitat; feature: phreatic zone; material: underground water | place: France | collected 2016-06-01 | depth 60 m | reverse complement strand
TTTTTTTTTAATGATACGGCGACCACCGAGATCTACACTCTTTCCCTACACGACGCTCTTCCGATCTATTAAGCAGATTGTCATCGGGCGAAAAAACTGGTTATTCGCGGATACTCCGGATGGTGCACTTGCCAATGCCACCATGTACAGCCTTGTCCAGACGGCTAAGGCCAATGGATTTGAGCCATATGCCTACCTGAGGCATGTATTCGCCACGCTGCCGAATCTGAAAAACTCTGATGAGGTTAAGCAGTTGCTGCCTTGGAACATCGGCGTTCCAGCAAAAGCTGCGTTGTTGGCAGCGTAGAGCTAGTTGACTGCTAGTAGGCTTTTCTTTAAATCGCCATGACTTAGCGAAGCAAATCGACGACACCCACACCCAACGAGTCGGCCACTTTGGAGAGAACCAGCAAAGACGGATTGCACTTTGCGCGCTCAAGCTGGGAGACATAAGTTCTATCCAGCTCAGCACGACCGGCAAGCTCTTCTTGAGACAACTGATTCTCCAAACGGAATGCTTTTATGTTTTCCGCAAGAACAGTTAGAAGAAGTTCGTGACCATCTCTTTTCATGCTCAGAAGCATGATGGTGAAGAGATTGACAGTCCACGGAATATAATCTACAAGACATCGTCAACTTTTGGAGGCGATGAATGAAGATAAGTCTTGCTGTGTTTGGTTTGAGCTATCGGAAAACTTTTATCATATTGGGGGTGACGATTCTTAGCAGTTGCGCCTCACTCCCGCCGTCAAAACTACATTCACTCACCAATGAAACGATCCAGTCTTCGCAGGGCTCATTTGAAAAGGCGTGGCTGGCATGGCTTAAGCCTCAATTCACGAGCACTGATCCGCTAGGAACATACACTGGGGTAATTGCTACAGACAACCTACAAGAAAACTCTGCTAACGAGAATCTGATCTGGCAGGACTTCAAACGCTTCTGCGACCGACAAGGATTGATATTCAGCGCTGGTGGCGTAAAAGGCAGGCAAGACAGCCACCAATACCGATGCGCAACCAAGACCGGCGAGATCATTGGGATTATACAGGTGCAGCAACGCTATAACGGACTAGCAGTCTATGTCGATACACCCGAGATCCAGAAGCAGAAAGAAGAGGAGAGTCAACGAGTTTTGGCAGAAAAAATTAAGGCCAGCAACGAGGCTTATAAGCAGCGGGAGTATCACGCTTTAACTTCGGACACACTTTCAATAGACGACCTTAAAGTTCGCATTCAGCGATTCGAGAATAATGACCCAGAGTCCCTAGTACCGCTAGCCAAGAAAAAGCTAGCCCAACTGCTGGTCGCCCAAAAGAACGAAGCCGAAGCGAAGCGTCATCACTTGGAGGATAAGCATGTTGGTGATCAGGTGTGCGCATGGAGTATTTTTAAAGTAGACAAATCTAACCCATACATCGGCAGGTGGATCGTCGACGAAAAGGTCAAGATAGTAGCGTTCGTTGAGCAGATCACCGGAAAGCGCATTCAGATACGCATTTCCGGTATTTCCTACGGAAACGACTCAACACCACTCGACTTCTTATCAAATTTCAATGGAGGATCGACACTGAAAGTCGGAAGCATCATTTGGGACAGTCTTTATAAATGGGATGAATGCAACATTATTGACTAAGTAGCAGACAAGCCACCATGGAAATATTTCTTGATACCGAATTTACGACCCTTGATTCACGGATAAGCACTCCCGAGCTAATAAGCATTGGTTGCGTCACAACGAACGGACAAGAATTCTATGCAGAGTTGAGTGATACTTGGCAGATCAAAAATTGTAGTCAATTCGTCATAGATTCGGTCTTACCACTCTTGGAGGCTGACGAATACCTGATGACGCAAGCTCAATGCGCTTTTCGCCTAAAGGAATGGCTTGAAGGGTTTTCCAAACCGCATATTACTTTACGAAGCGATGCGCCAAATTTCGACTGGCCACTAATTAGAGAATTATTTGAGCTTAACAACAGCTGGCCCAATAATCTGAATCGGGAATGCCAAGAAATTTCATTTCAGTCTCCTATACAACAGCAACGCTTCGAGTCTGCAATGAAAACATATTGGAAATCTAATCAGTCGTATCGACATCATGCATTGATTGATGCAAGGGGGCTAGCGAGGGCATGGAGCATAGCAATTAGAAGAGGCTTTTGAATTCAAGATGGGTATCTCAGCCATATTTGTCTTGTGAAAAGCACTGTAGACAGATATGATTAAACAAGGAAGCGGCGCAATCTGATCTTTGAGATTTTGGATACGCCGTTTTTTCGTGGACGAGCTGATAAAACCAACATACCCGCTTTTCCATAGAAGTCATTAATGGGGGGAAAAATGACGACATTTATTTCTGCTGGTCTTTTCCATAAGCAAAAGGGGGTAGCGTGAGAACTCCACGCACCTACTATGAGCTTAGCAATTCTCAAGTTAGCACACCGGCTCCAATTGTTTCGTTCTACTGGGATATCGTTCGGCAGTACCGTCCACAACTTCAAAGAGTCCTTGACCTTGGAGCTGGTGATGCACGATTTAGCCATGGCGGTCATTTCGAGGAATATATTGGGATAGAAATTGACCCCAATGCAGTCAGTAATATTCGGCCATTTCAACCTGCTCAGATTAAAAATACCCCAAACACAGCTAATCACATCCAGCTATCACCACAAAGTCGGATAGAAATCGGGTGCGCTTTCCGATATGAGGAAAGCGGATTCTCTGCCTGTATTGGCAACCCTCCGTATGTCCGACACCATGATATTGAATCGCCATGGAAAGAAGAGACAGCTAATTTTTTAGCAAAAGAGCTTGGTTTTAATTTTGACATGCATGGGAATCTATTTCTATATTTCATTGCGCTTGGATTGATAAAAACAAAAGATGATGGTCTAGTCGCGATGGTGGTTCCGTTTGAGTGGGTTTCTCGCCCATCGTCAAAAGGTTTGCGCGATCTCATTGATAGGCGAAAATGGAACGTCCGTATTTATCGTTTCCAAGAGGCAATATTCGATGGAGTATTAACAACTGCTTGTATTACAGTCATCGATAAAAATTCAAATGGCGGCGATTGGCTGTATTTCGATGTTTCTAAAGATTTGCAAGTCGTTCCAAGGAAAGGGATTAGCGGTTCTGATCAAGAGATTTTGAGGCATAGCAACAGGAGTGAAGTGTGGGCACGTCGCGGCATAAGCCCCGGCTCACAAGATATATTCACTCTTACTGAGGAGCAGCGCATGTACTTAGGGCTAACCTATGATGATGTAATCCCGTGCGTAACAACGTTGCGCAATACTCCCAAATCGCTTCGAATGTTAACCGCTAAAACTTTTAAGAAATATTTTGTGGATGCAGGAAAACTCTGCTGGTTGATTAAATCCAATGAGCATTCAATAAGCGATCGGTTACAGGCATATCTGGATAGCATTCCTGAGTCTGATAGAGATACATACACTTGCACTAACCAATTTCCGTGGTACGACTATGAAAAATCAGCCATACCAGATTTGCTTATACATTCAGGATTTACTTCGTTTGGTCCCAAAGTGTTGATCAACTCCATAGGAGCCCAAACAGTTGGCTCAGTATTCGGCATTCATACTTCGCGCAAAAACGCATTAAGAAGCATTCAAGAATATTTGTTGAAAACTGATTTTGAATCGCAGGTGGTGGCTCAAGCAAATTCGTTTAAGAAAATCGAAGTGCGCCAAATTAATACCATACTGAACAATTGGATTAAGAAGCAAGACGAGCCAATGGTGCCTAACTAATAGACCTCGTTAGATTACTTGATGATTACTGCAATCACTGCACCTTTCAATATAAATGGGTAACAGATGCCAACAACTAGCCCCCCAGCCGCTACCTCACCTTTGACAGCAAAATTCAGTGTTGATGCTGCATTACTTGAAGAGCTAGGGGAGCGACTCGTTGCTGTGCCCGAAGTTGCGTTAACAGAGCTAATAAAGAATGCCTACGATGCAGATGCAACAGAATGTTTATTGCAACTAAAACAAGATGAAATAGTTGTTAAAGATAACGGTAATGGAATGACCCTAGAAGAATTTCTGGGTTTCTGGATGGTAGTAGGAACTAAGGGGAAGGCACGAAATAGTTACTCTTCACAATTTAATAGGAAGGTATCCGGCTCAAAAGGCATTGGAAGATTTGCTGTTAGATTTTTGGGGGCTGATCTTGTTTTAACAACGGTAGCTTATGATAAAAATCGGAAGAAATCCTTCTGCATAGAAGCTACTTTTGATTGGACCGCGGCATCGAAACATAACACCATATCTGAAGTAGAAATACCTTATACCGTAAGGGAAGTAAACGATGTCGCGGCAGGAACTACGCTAAAAATCACAAAATTACGTCCTGGTGTTAAGGGGGCGGATTTTTCTGCTATTGCAACACAAACCATCTCATTAACGACCCCCATAGAAGGGCTGGAGAAACCCTCCTTTATCCAAAGATCCAAACAAGACCTTGGCTTTACTGTGAAGTTTGGAAATCAGATAGGCAACTCATCTGAACAGACAGAATCATTGCAGGAAAAAGTGCTGAAGAATTATGTCGCACGAGCACGAATGGAAGTTGTAAATAAAAAATTACATGTAAAGATTATTTTTGATAGATCCAATGATGTCGTTTATAACGAAACCATCGAACTTAAAGACTATTATCCAGACTTTGAAATTGGGACTCCTTTATTTATTGATATTCGATATTTCCCACAAAGAAAAGGCACATTTGCTGAATTAGGTGTAGATGGATTTGTTGGGAGAAAATGGATTAAAGACAATAGAGGGATCGCAATTGTCGATAACGGTTTTCGTATTCATCCTTATGGAACAGAAGATGATGATTGGCTGAATCAAAATGCGGATATTGCACAAAATGTAAGAAATAAATGGCGTAGCAGAATTATGCGCGATATCTTTCCTCTGCCGGCAGAGGCTGGGGAGCCGCGAAACAATCCTCTTTTATATCTACCTAGTGCAGGACAAGTATTCGGTGCCGTGTTTGTCGCATCTTTGCCTATTTCCCAAGAGAGCTCTGCATATCAACTAACCCCCTCAATGGATAGGCAAGGTTACGTTGGAAATAAGGCTTTTACTTTCGTTCGTTCTATTGCACGCTTGGGACTCGAGCTCATTGCTTATTTTGACCATCAAAGAGTCCGAAAAGCAGAGAAAGAAGAAGAAGAGGCTCATCTAAAAGGCGCTGAAGAAGATTTATCGGCAGCAATCAATGAAATCCGGAAATCAACAACAATAGGGGCTGAAGAGAAGTCTAGGTTAACAACCTTACTTAAGGTTGCTGCAAATAATTATAGAGAAGTCGACGACTATAGAAAGAAAGCTCAAGAGTCACTAGAAACAATGTCGCTATTGGGAGTCTTGGCAGGATTTATGACTCATGAGTTCGAACAGACAATTTTTAGACTGAATGAATCAATCCAAATACTCAAAGGAGTATCAAGGTCTCATAAAGATATTCCGGCGAAGCTCGCCAAGCTGGAGGACTCAAAGCGCCATTTGGAATCGTTTTTGGGTTATAGCAAATTATTTACATCCAAGCTTGCTGATTCAAGCAATACGACCTTTACGACAGGGCCACAAATTCAACTAGTACTTGAAACACTCTCGTCAGTAAAAGAGAAGCATGGCATTGAAGTTGATGTACAAGTACCCGAAGATCTTTTGGGGCCTAGCGTGCCACTTTCGGCTTACAGTGGCATTCTCTTGAACCTTCTAACGAATGCGTATAAAGCACTTATCGCCCGTGAAAGTAGCGGCCCTAGAAAGGTTAGAATTATTGCCAGCTCAAATGGCAAGCGACATCGGTTGATTGTTGCAGACAATGGGGTAGGTATTCCTAAGCGACTTCAAAAACGTATTTGGGAGCCATTGTTTACTACCACTAGTCCTGATTTAAATCCTATGGGGTCTGGAATGGGATTAGGACTGGCAATCGTCCAGCGTGTTGTTACTCATACTGGTGGCAAAATTCACTTGGCAGAAACTGCCCCTCCTGGATTCACCACCGCATTTGAAGTCGAACTACCTCTATAGAAAAGGCTTGTCATTAATGCTACTACTACACATTGAAGACCAAGAGTCGTATCGAAAAGACTTAACCGAAAGACTCAAATCTAAAGTCAAGGTAATTCCCTATATCGGAAAAAGTGTTGATGACAAGCCCTTTGATCTACATGCTCATAAAGACGGCAATAAACCAATTGAATTGCAAATTGTCGAGCACATCAAAGGCTACGAGAAAAAACATGGCGAATTTGATGCGGTATTGCTAGATACTGATCTTTCGGGGATGCAAAACGGTATCAGCCAGTCTTCAATACGATCCGCGTGTTCCATTATTGGAATTCCTGTGTGTAGGTATTCCAAAAAAGGTTTCGTTACTCCACAAGAACGAATGAAGTATTTAGCGACTATTTCTAGAGAAGGCTCCCAATCTATTTTAGTACCTGATGCGGTATTGTCTGGTGATGGATTGGCAGAATGGCTTCTTCATATTGCAAAAAGCTTTAAAACAATCCGAAAAGCCATAGAAGGCACTAGCGAGGAACAGTTTTTACCACCAGCGGACTTGTTTGCGAAAATTCTTAAGACACCAAGTATCGGCATTGATTTAATGGGGTACTCAGCAGCTAATTTTTTCTTTTTTGGCGATTTAATAGAAAAAATAACGCAACAAAAACCAACTGCATATAGAAATTACAGCACTCAGTTGGGGTATTGGGTGTGTAACTATGTGTTACTTTTTCCTGGGCCAATATTAAATGTAGGCGCTACTGCTGCTTATCTTGAGCTTACCCCAAAGGACATCACGTCTCCTGAAATTTCAGGCCTCTTAGAGAAGGCAAAATATAATGGACCATTTGCAGAACTTGGCCCATATTACATTAAGCACCATTTAGACAATATGCTGTTGAAACTGGAAGAAGAGAGTTACGCAAGCCATTTCAAAGCGAAGGGAATTAAATTAGCAAGACGCCTTTACAAATTTGATGGAGCCCCTAGTTATTACTGTGTGGTTAATGACGAGCCAATCCCCGCCATAAATTCAAAAGGCCCTTTAGATTGGATACCAAGAGGGGCTCATATGTGCCGCGTCAAAAAAGAAACATATGACAAATTTGGGCCATGGCTAAATGTCTAAACAAAAGCTGCTCGTGAAAAAGCTCGTGGCAAGTTTTAGTGCTAGATGGGATAACTGGCGGAATCTGTTCGCGCCTCTTGTTGAGGAACCGGCAGGGCGGCTTATTTGCCCAACGAGCCGAGAGCTTGAATTTCTTCCGCAAGAGCAGTCTATACAAGTCAAATTACCGTACTCAATTTGCATATATGGCATCCCAAGAAAGCTAAGTAGTAATAAGGGTTCTGACAAACTAGCCGTTTTTATTGATGGTAATTACGAACTTGAGCAGAATAAGGAGGAGAATCTCCGACGTATTAAATCATCAATCGCCTACTACAAAGTTAAGAGCCAGAAAACAGCTGAACTTAGTTTGCTAGACGCATATCATTTTGACTTCTTTGACTCCCCTCCGAATGGACATGCGCCCCATCCGATATTTCATGCTCAAAGAAATTTTCGATTTGATGATGCTGAGCCTCGTTTTGTCAATGCATTACAGCGCACGCCAGCAATTAAAGACGTCACCATAAAACCAACAACAGCGAGTGAGCAGTCCAAGCTGTTTCAGTTCGGATCTTTGAGAATACCCACTCCACAAATGGACATTTTCAATCTTAGTGCTGTTGTCGCCGCAGATCAATTAGTGGGAAATGACAGCCATAAAAGGTGGCAGCAATTCCAGCGACTACTAAGCACAATACATGGTGTTGCAGGGGACGTGAATCATATTAAAACACCAGACCAGCATATCGCTAAAATATACGAGTACCCTAGAAAAAATGTAGCAGACTGGTATCTTGCGAGAACCGAATAGGAATCTAAAGCATTTCAGATTCCCCTAGTCTAGCCCATGCCCATCATCTATCCTGATCTTGCATGGTATTCGTTGCAATGGGCAGATATAAACGTCTCCTGACGTATGTACTACCAACGGCACAGTTATTGTTCAGAAAAGAAATCGCTTCCAAGACGGAATTGAATGCCGACATCCATTCGCATGACTTGCGAGCGGACATTGTTGGTTACCAGAAGAACCGATCCAGCTTCCGTTAGTTGAAAGGTTATATTCATACGTGATGAAATTGGCGCTTACGAAGAGATTCGAACTCCTGACCCCTTGGTTCGTAGAATACTTTTCTGACGTAATATATTGATTTAATTGATTGCGCTTGGGGATGGCCGTTGCAGCTATGCACTACAGCGCACAACGATGCACTACCGAGTCCCGCAAAAGTCCCGCAAGTATTTTGTGTATAACTGGCGGTTTCTTGGCCATTGCCGCATGCCAATAAATATATGGGAAATGGCGGTCTGCCGCATGAATACCTCGACACTATTGCAACGAATCGTAAGATTGGGATTGATCTTGATACTCGGAGCGAATCTCACTGTCTGCTCAGCCTTGGGCGGGACGAGCTGGAGGGAAGAAGTGCTGCTGCACGATGGGAGCAAGATCATCGTTAAGCGATCACAGAGCTATGGCGGACGGCGTGAGATCGGGCAATCAACACCGGTCAGGGAACACACCATCAGCTTCAAATTTCCGAGCTCGGGCGAGAGTATCAGTTGGACTAGCGAATATGGCGAGGAACTTGGACGCACCAATTTCAACCTGCTGGCGTTGCATGTTCTCAGCGGCACAGCCTGCTGCAACCCATACGCCCCCCGAGGAGACTCACGTTAATACCAGAGCATTAAGCTCAAAGCTAATCTCCCGAGCCTACCGGATATAGGCAACCAGAGCACCTAGGTAAAAGTGCGACCTTCTAGCTGACAGCGGAAGAATAATCTGCGCAGTAACAAGTACAAACTTTCCGATTTATGACCATTTAATGGAAAGTTGAGGGTGGCAGCTTGGGAGTCTGAGTAGGTAGCGATGCTCCACAATAAATACGTCCACTATGCACTTTTACTAGACTCAACTCATGTGTATGGGTACTGCGTTCTGTACTTATGACTCATCGGTAGTGAGACGTGAAAAGTCGTGCGTCTTAAGTAGTGCGATCTATACCTCCCAATAGTCGCCATCAAAAATCTAAAATACAGCTAACAATAATTGTCGGCCTAATCTAAATGCGATTGGCTGCATATGCGGGATGTTTCTGAATGGAGATGGAATAGGGGGGGATGGGGGCGCAGCCTGAAGAGAGAGGGGCAGAGATATTGGAATTCCGCTATACAGTTATAAATACGCTCAGAATGTCCTGCATTTTGGGTTGATAAGAAGTTTCAAGATGAAGCTTTGAATCTTGCCAAAATTTAAACATAGCGTAGTAAACTATTCCGAAATTAATAACACTTAATGAATTGCATGCGTTTGCATCTACGAGCTTCAACATACTTGCTGAAGTATATTTATCCGGGTTAATAATTCTCTCCATCTGAAGAGAATTAACATAAATGCAGGAGAACGTATTGCGCATCAAATGGTATTTTTTGACTCTGCTGACAGCCTGTTTGGGAACAGCTTTGGCTATGAATGCGAAGGAGCAGGATGATTTGACTTCTGGAGTGGTTAGCGCTGTCACTAAAGAAGTTCAGAAGCCGGGTGAGTCAGGTAGTTCCGTGCAGCGATTTTCTGAAACTCATTTTGACTTGTCTGCAATCAAGCGTCCAATCCCGAAAGAGGTTCGCACCTCAGGATTATTTGAATCTAAGTCTTGGTATGTCATGCCGCAAGCTCCAGTTGTACCTGTTCCCAGTTACGTTCCTCCGCAAGTGACGACGCCTACACTGCCATTTATCTTTATAGGACGTATGGTTGACGGTAATGAGGTGACGTTATTTCTTTCTAAAAGCGACCGCCAATACACCGTCAAAGAAAAAGACATATTGGATGATACCTACCGGGTGGAAAAGATTAGCGACAGTGATGCGGTGCTAACCTATTTGCCGACTGATACTCAGCAGAAATTACTGTTTAACGTAACAACCGTTGGTTCATCAGCTGACACCTCCCAATTGCATGCCGTGCAACGTCCAATAATTCCACTTCAATAATCCACTCAAAACTGATTGACGCACGATGCTCAAAATAAACTTCTTAATCGTGGTATTGCTCTCACTATTGTTAAGCGGATGTGCTGCTCAGCAAGCTTATAAAGACGGTCTGGGATTGTTTGAGCAAGGCAAGGTGGAAGAAGGCTTGGCTCAGATGGACAAAGCCTCCAAGCTTGATCCAGATAACAGCGAGTATCGCTCCCAATACTTCAAGCGTCGTGAGGTGGCAGTCTTTCAGTGGTTGTCGCAGGCGGAAGCAGCCAAGAGCAAATCAAATTGGGACGAAGCCGAAAGTTACTATCAGCGCATTCTTAGGATAGAGCCAGACAACCTGCGTACAAGACTCGCGCTGAACTCACTCGCAGGAGAGAAAAAACAAATGCAATTGTTGGGCGAAGCAAGAGTGCTGCTCGACAAGGGGGAGGTAGCGGAGGCGGCCAATAAAGTACGCACTGTGCTAACCGATTCACCATCACATCCTGTAGCGCAGAAACTAAAGCGTGAGATCGAAGCAAAAATGGCCGCGACGGGACAGTCCGGCGCAGTCTTTAAGTCGAAGCTGGCGCATCCAATTACCATCGAATTTAAAGATGCTCCAATCCGGTCAGTCTTCGACTCAATCTCAAGAGTTGCCGGAGTCAACTTCCTCTACGACAAAGAAGTGCGTCCCGATTTGCGCAGCAATCTGCTGGTGCGCGATGCGCGTATCGAAGATGTCATTCGCTTTGTATTGGTAACTAACCAACTCGGTTCGCGTGTGCTGAACGGCAACACCTTATTTATTTATCCCAATACCCCGGATAAGCAAAAAGACTTTCAAGAACTTCAGATTAAAAATTTCTATTTGACCAACGCGAGCGCAAAGGATGTTTCTGCTGCGCTCAAGAGTATGGTTAAACCCAAGGATATGTATGTTGACGATAAGCTTAATTTGATCGTGGTGCGCGACACCCCGGACATCATCCGCGTTGCAGAAAGATTAATTGCGGGGCAGGATATTGCTGAACCCGAAGTTATGCTGGAAGTCGAAGTGCTGGAAGTCGGTTCCAACTTGTTGGATACCATCGGAATCCAGTATCCGAGCCAGATGAGTTTCAGCGTGGTCGGGGCTGCGGGAACCGCCGGGGCGGTAACGTTGCCGGAACTGCGTAGTGGTAGCTCTGGGCTGGTGCGGGTGTCCATGTCTGACCCCGCACTGATCGTCAACCTGCTGCATCAGGATGGTGCGACCAATCTGCTGGCCAATCCGAGGATACGCGTCAAAAATCGCGAAAAAGCCAACATTCATATCGGCGATAAAGTACCGGTCATCACCAATACGACAACCTCGACCGGGCTGGTCTCCCAAAACATCACTTATCTGGATGTCGGCTTGAAACTAGATGTCGAACCGACGATCTATCTGGATAGCGAGGTCGGAATTAAAGTTGGACTCGAAGTAAGCAACATCGCAAAGCAAATCCAGAACACTAACGGATCTCTGACCTATCAGATCGGCACGCGAAATGCTAATACGGTATTGCGCCTCAAAGATGGGGAAACTCAAATACTGGCCGGGTTGATTAACAGGGAAGACAGACAGTCCGGCAACGCCATACCCGGGTTGGGGCAGCTGCCGATTTTGGGAAGGCTATTCTCCAGCCGTTCCGATACTGCCTCCAAAACCGAAGTCGTCTTGTTGATTACGCCGCGCGTCATCCGCAATATTGTCCGTCCGGAATCTCCTGTTGAAGAATTTTCGTCAGGAACGGCAGCATTGATCAGTTTGGAAAAACTGGAAATAAACCCGGTGGATAACGCGAAACAAGAAGTATTTACCCCGGCTATTCAAGCTCCCGTTTCACAGCTTTCTGAGCCGGTTAAACAAATCGAAGTGCAGGTAGCGCCACCTGCATTGGGAAATGTGCAACTGACGTTGGATAGTCCGGCACAAGCAACTGTCGGCAAACCTTTCACAGTAAAAATCAACCTGTCCGCAAGCGGGTTGCAAAATGCACTTCTGGATTTATCGTTTGACCCCGCCATATTGAAAGTCCTTAACGTCGCCGAAGGCGATCTACTCAAAAAGCCGGATGGGAAAACGCAATTCATTCAACAAATCCAAGATAAGAGCGGACGCATCAACTTGGGTGCAACCCGTCAGGGCAACGTACAGGGAGACGGGGGGCTCGCCATTATTACGTTTCAGCCGCTAACCACAGCATCAGGTTCTGCCCAGCTACGAGTCGGTGCCGCAAACTTTTCCGACGCAATGGGGCGCGTACTGCCAGTTAGCGGCTTGCCGACAGCAACCGTAAGTATCGCCAAATAGCCCGCATGACCTCTCGGTACAGCAGCGCCAATACGGAAAACGGTTTTACACTGATCGAGCTTCTGGTCACCGTTGTTATCGTTGCGATACTCGCTTCCGTTGCATTGCCGTTGTCGGAGCTATCCCGGCAACGCACCAAAGAACAGGAACTGCGCCAAAGCCTGCGCGAAATACGCACTGCAATCGATGCCTATAAACAAGCGGTGGACGAGGGCAGGGTAGCTCGGTCATTGGTGCAAAGCGGCTATCCGCCAAAATTATCAATGCTCGTCAACGGTGTGATAGACATCAAAAGTCCGGTCGCAAAAAAAATATACTTCTTGCGGCGCCTCCCCAAAGACCCTTTTGCGGAGGGGGAGGCTGATGCCGAAGTCACATGGGGAATCCGCAGCTACGATAGCCCGCCGCAAGCCCCCCATGAGGGGAAAGATGTATACGACATCTATTCACTGAGTGATCGGATCGGACTTAATGGGATTCCTTACCGAGAATGGTAAAAATGAGTTTACCCAAACAAATTGAAACCGGATTCACCCTCATCGAGCTACTCGTCGCGATGACTATCATCGCCTTGCTACTATCAATCGTTGCGCCGCGCTATTTCAATAACGTCAGCAAAGCCGAAGAAACTGTACTCAAGCAAGACCTTTCACTGATGCGCGAAATGCTGGATAAATACCATGCGGATACCGGCAAATACCCCGAAAAACTGGAGGACCTTATCAGCAAAAAATACCTTCGCAAAATCCCAGTCGATCCCATCACACAAAGCAGCACAACTTGGATATTGATTCCGCCAGCCAGTGAGGAGAAGGGGGCGATTTACGACATCAAGAGTGGAGCTGCGGGAAACGGCAAGGACGGAACACCCTATGCGGATTGGTAAGCATCAGAAAAAACAAACTGGATTTACTTACCTGACAATCCTATTTGCTATTGCGATAGCAGGGGTAGTGTTAGCGCAGAGTGGCATCGACTGGAGCCAATCATCCCAGCGAGAGAAAGAACGCGAACTGCTATTTGTCGGCAACCAATATCGGCAAGCTATTGCGCTTTACTATGAGCGCACGCCCGGATCGATTAAACGCTATCCCGCAAAGTTGGAAGACCTGCTGACTGACTCGCGTTATGCGACACCCCAGCATTACCTGCGCAAACTTTACCGAGACCCGCTCACGAACCAGATGTGGGAAATCATCAGAGCTCCGGAAGGAGGCATCATGGGAGTGCATAGCTTGTCTGGTGCGACACCGATCAAAAGCGGTAATTTTAATTATTTAGATAGATCATTTAATGGAGTCACGAAATACGCCGACTGGGAATTCAAATATTTACCCCAAACTCCCGCCTTAAATCAGTAAAGATTTTGATTTTCAACACACTTTTCTATTTTGCCTACCTAGCAGAGTTGCTAGGTAGGCAAGCCTTTTTGGGACTGATAGACTGCTTATGTCATAAATTGACAGTTCTGAATTTTATTTTCAGTCAGCATTTCCGGGGTCTCTGCTTCGACGAAACAATCGTGCAGTGAGTTCAATACGTCAGTGGAGAAGTAGGGATGGATATCAAGAAGTTCGATTTCAATGAAATTACTAGCCTTGTGTTCAAAGCCCCAATTCGACTTTTTGTTAGTTTCACGCTTTATCTACTGATTACGGGAGGGGCTAACGCATCAGGCATCGTTGCAGCTACTATTACCTCTTACTATCTTCCTGGCTCACCAACTTGGACAGGAGCAACTCCAGCAGCAGTGTGTGTTTCTCACTCTAACTTTTGCCACGGAGCACCAGGCGCATTAGTTGCTAGTATGACGTGCGGAATAGTACCTGGTTCATTGACCATTATTCCGTCTTGGCAAAGTTTTTGCGTTAGTTATAAAGAGCCGATTGCACCTGTAACAAGTTGCCCCGCGAATTCCGTTATTGCAAGTCCCACCTCCTGTAGCTGCAATATTGGCTACAAGCCAAGTAACATCGCAAGTGGCATAGCAACGGCGTGTATTTTGCAGAGTGCAGCAGAACCCTCGAAGAACGTAGCGCAGCCCTGCACGAATACGCCTGCGTCGACGATAGCCTCAACACAACAAAATGCCTGCACCAACCCGATCAATAGCGGTACCGGCGGGAAGCACCAGCGCGAAGGGGATTACAGCGGGGTTGGCCCCTATCCATTAATAGGTGATCGCAACTATGACAGCGGCGGAGCCACTCTCAGTGCAGTAGACGCGACGGTGTGGGGCAGCCAATGGAGGAGTACCTACGATCGGTTGCTAAGCTATGCGAGCAACGGAGTCATCAGCGCGGCCACGGTGAAGCGCGCCGACGGAAAACAGTACTATTTCACGTTGATAGGAACGAGCTGGGTAGGAGACGCGGACATCGTAGGCAGCTTGGTACGTTTGGGAGTCGATGCGGCGGGCAATGCGATCGGCTGGATCTACACGAATGAGCACGACGAAGTTGAGACGTACGATGCGGCCGGCAAGCTAACAACGATCAGCAATCGAGCCGGACTCACCCAAACGCTGAGCTACAGCGACGGCACAGCGGGAGCGAACGGCGGATATGTGTTGGATGCGGCAGGTGTTGCGACAGCTGTGGTGTTGCCAGCAGGCAAACTGATCCGAGTTACGGACCCTGCAGGTCACACCTTGCAGTATGGCTACGACACAGCAGGTCGCGTAGTAAAAATGACCGACCCAGCAGGCGGCAGCTACCTATACAGTTACAGCGACACGACCAGCCTGAGTGCGAACCTCACCTCGGTTAAATATCCCGACGGCAAAGTACGGACGTATTTGTACGGAGAGACGGCTAATGTCTCCGCGACGCCAGCAACCGGCGTCAGTTATGTGCATGCCCTGACCGGCATCATTGACGAGAACGGCAATCGTTACGCCAGCTGGACGTACGACGCACAGGGCAGGGCGACCAGTTCCGAACACGGAACATTCGGCAGCGGCATTGACCATGTCGGATTAACCTACACCGCCCCCGATGCCAACGGCAACAGCAGCACCAGCGTCACCGACCCGCGCGGCAACGTGCGCACCTACACCTTCAGCACCTTATTGGGCGTGGTTAAAAACACCGGCATCACCGGTCAACCCTGCAACGGCTGCAGCGCCGCCTTCACCTATGATTCCAATGGCAACGTCGCCAGCCGGACCGACTTCAAAGGCAATACCACCTGCTACAGCTACGACCTCGCGCGTAACCTTGAGACGGTGAGAATTGAAGGCATCGCAGCGGGAACCGCGTGCCCGGCGAACCTGAGTTCTTACGTTCCCTCGACCGCAGTGGGCAGCGTCGAACGCAAGACCACCACCCAATGGCACGCCACCTTACGTTTACCGCTGGCCGTAGCCGAACCATTACGTCTCACCACCTATACCTACGACACACAGGGCAACCTGCTGAGCCGAAGCACCCAAGCGACCACCGATACGACTGGCGGAGCGGGGCTGGCAGCAGCAACAAGCGGAACCGCCCGCACCACCAGCTACACCTACAACACAGCCGGCCAAATCCTCACCATCGATGGATCCCGCACCGACGTTGCCGACATCACCCGCTACAGCTACGATGTTCAGGGCAACCTCGCAACAGTAACCAACGCCCTCAACCAGCAGACCGCCCTAGGCAACTACGACGCCAACGGCAGACCCGGCACCCTGACCGACCCGAACGGCCAGATCGCCAGCCTCAGCTACGATGCAAGAGGCCGCCTCATCACCCGCAGCAGCGGCACCGAGACCACCCGCTACACTTATGATGGCGTAGGCCAACTGATCGGAGTCAGCGCCGCGAGCGGAGCAAACTACACCTACACCTACGATGCCGCCCATCGCCTAACCGACATCACCGACAACTTGGGCAACCGCATCAGCTACACCCTTGATGCCATGGGTAACCGCACCAAAGAACAAACCCTCGACGCTGCAGGCAACATCGTCCAGACGCACAGCCGCACCTTCGACGCCCTTAACCGCCTCTACCAAGACATCGGCGCCATCAACCAGACCACCACCTATGCGTATGATGCCAACGGCAACCTCACCAACATCACTGACCCGCTGAACCGTCAGAGCACCCGCAGCTACGACGCCCTCAACCGACTGGTGAGCAACACCGATGCCGCAGCAGGCAACACCCGCTACGGCTACGACGGACAAGACCAACTTCTAAGCGTAACCGACCCCAAAAACCTCACCACCCAATACCAGCGAGACGGCTTGGGCAACCTCACCCAACAAACCAGCCCCGACACTGGCATCACCGTTAACACCTATGACGCCGCAGGCAACGTATTGACCCGCACCGACGCCAAAGGCCAGATCGCCAGCTACACCTACGACGCCCTGAACCGCCTCACCGGCATCCGCTACAGCGGAGGTACAGCACCCGCCCAAACCGTCAGCTACCAATACGATCAAGGTACCAACGGCATCGGTCACCTCACCGGCCTCACCGACATGACCGGCACCACCGCCTACAGCTACGATACCCATGGCCGCCTGACCGGAGAAACCCGCCAGCCCAGCGCCGCACCCACCACCACCTACACCACCGCCTACAGCTACGATCCCCAAGGCCGCTTGACCAGCATCACCTACCCATCAGGCCGAACGGTCAACTACACCTTGGATGGTTTGGGGCGCATCAACCAAATCGCTACCACCTACAACGCCACCACCAAAGTACTGACCAGCAACATCAGCTACGAACCCTTCGGCGGCGTACACAGCTTTACCTACGGCGACGGCACCAGTGCTCCGGTACAAACCTACGTTCGCCAACGCGACCAGGATGGACGCATCGCCAGCTACACCCTCAACGGCAAACCGATTGCCATCGGTTACGACATCGCGTCCCAGATCAGCTTCATTGCCGACCCGCTCAATCTGGCCAACACTGCCAACTACAGCTACGACCCCCTGAGTCGCCTGACCGGCTATACCCAAAATGCCCTCAGCCAAAACTACGGCTACGATGCTGACGGAAACCGCCTCACCCAAACCATCGGCGCCACCACTACCAATTACGGCTACGCCCCCGGCAGCAACCGCCTGGCTAGCATCCAAGTGGGAACTGGCATCCCGCAACCACTCACCCAAGATGCGGTTGGTGCAACGACGAGTGACGCCACCCGCCAATACACCTACGACACCCGTGGCCGCCTCATCCAGACCACCACGGCACAGGGAGTCATCAACTACGAAGTGAATGCACTGGGCTTAAGAACCCGCAAACAAGTCCCCTATAGCAACACCGACACCCAGTATTACTACGATGTGCAAGGCCACCTGATCGGAGAAAGCCCGACCGGTAGCAGCCAATTCACCCGAGAGTACATCTACCTCGGCGACCAACCTGTGGCGGTGATGCAATGAGCCCGCGCCCGGAAGTTAGCGGACAGATGAATAGCGAGAACCACGCTCAAGGGAAAACAGACATGCAATCGGCCACAACAATCACGACACACAAGGCAAGCAGAGCAGGGCAGAGCTTGGTTCAAGGACTACGCAACATCGTCTTGGGCACACTCCTGTCGGCCGGCCTATTCGGCCTCAATACCGCAGCCCAAGCCGTCCCGACCGTCACCTTAGCCGCTCCCGGAGACGGGTTTGCCTACAACACCCCCGTCAACCTTGGCCTCAGAGCGACAGCGGCAACGGATCCTGCGGATATCGGCGCCACACTGGTGCGAGTTGAATTCTATGCGGATGGCGTATTGATCGGCAGCGACACCACAGCCACAACCGCAGGATATGCCATTGCCTGGAACAACATTGCGGTGGGCAGCCACCGCATCACAGCCCGGGTCATCGACAGCCTGGGGCAGACTACCGACTCCGCCGCGCATACAGTCACCATCACCGACAGCACAAGCAACCTCGCCCCCAAAGTCAACCTGAGCGCCCCGGCGAACAACGCAAAATACGCCCAACCAGCCACCGTCACCCTCAGCGCCAGTGCCACTGATACCGAAAAAAATGGCAGCATCGCCCAAGTCGACTTCCTTGCCAATGGACAAATCATCGCCACCGTCACGGCCAAACCCTACACCTACATCTGGAGCAACCCTGCGACCGGTACCTACACCCTGAGTGCCCGTGCAACAGACAATTTGGGTGCCGTCACTGAATCTGCCGCACGCACCATCACCGTGCAAACAGCGACCCCGCCCACCGTCAACCTCGGCGGCATCACAATCGGCACCTACGTCCTGCCGACGAGTTTCAACTTGGCTGCCAGCGCCAGCGGAGGAGAAATAAACACCCCGGTCACCCAAGTCGAATTTCTTGCCAACGATCAAGTCATCGCCACGGTTGCGAGCAAACCGTATAGCTACACCTGGACACCCACCGTCGCCGGAACCTACATCCTGAGCGCCCGTGCTACCGACAGCCAAGGACTCAGCGCCACCAGCGCCACCCGCACAGTCACACTTAACGACACCAACACCGCGCCCACCGTCAACCTGACCGCCCCGGCCAACACCGCCAAATACGTTCTGCCTGTAGATATTGCAGTCAGCGCCAATGCGACCGATCTGGAAAAGAACGGCGGCATCACCCAAGTTGACTTCCTTGCCAATGGACAACTCATCGGCACCGCCACGACTAAACCCTATAGCATCATGTGGAGCAACCCCGCAGCCGGAAGCTACACCATTGCCGCCCGCGCCACAGACAACTTGGGCGGACAGACCGTATCGGTACAGCGCACCGTCAGCATCAGCGACATCAACGCCCCCCCGAAAGTCAGCCTAATCAGTCCGGCCAACCGCAGCACCTATCCCGCATCGACCGATATTTCTCTGAGCGCAACGGCCAACGGCGCCGAAGTCAACACCCCGATCACCTTGGTCGAATTCCTGATTGACGGACAAGTCATCGCCAGCGCCACGACCAAGCCTTATACCGCTATATGGCCTACCCCTGCAGTCGGCACCTATCTCCTGACCGTCCGCGCCACTGACAGCTTGGGAGCAATCGCCCTCTCTGCCGCGCGCACAGTCAGCATCGTTGCGGTCAACCAGCCGCCGACGGTTAGCCTGACCAGCCCGACAGCCAACACCGTCTCGGTTGCTCCCGGCAGCTTCACCCTGACGGCCAGTGCAGCCAGCACCACCAGCACGATTACAAAAGTGGATTACTACGCCAGCAGCCGCGATGCCGCAGGAACCATTACCAACACATTGATCGGTAGCGCGACCACCGCCCCCTACAGCTTTAGCTGGAGCAACATCCCGGCAGGCAGCTACAGCCTCACCGCAGTCGCGACGGATGCCTTGGGCACGAGTGCCACTTCGGCAGCGGTTAACGTCACCTCCGACGCACCGCCAGCCGTCACCCTGACCGCCCCCGCAACCGGAGCCCCAATCACCTCGCCCAACAGCTTCATCCTCATGGCGAGCGCAGCCAGTACCACCAGCACGATTGCCAAAGTAGAGTTCTACAACGGCACCACTTTGATCGGCATTGCCACAGCCGCCCCGTACCTCTTCACCTGGAGCAACGTCCCGGTAGGCAGCTACAGCCTGACCGCCAAAGCAACGGATGCACTCGGCACGGCAACCACCTCAGCCGCGATCAACGTCACTGCTATTGCCAACGTTCCGCCCACGGTCAGCCTCACCAGCCCGGCTAATGGCGCAACAGTCAAAGTACCGGGCAGCTTCACGCTCACGGCCAATGCAGGCAGTACCACCAGTGCGATTGCCAAAGTGGAGTTCTACGCCAGCAGCAGCGGTGTCACGGGAACAACAGCCAATGTCCTGATCGGTACGGCGACAACTGCCCCCTACACAGCGACATGGAGCAACGTCGCACTGGGCAGCTACAGCATCACGGCCAAAGCGACGGATACGCTGAATGCCACAACCACCTCAACGCCAGTGACCGTCACGGTGAATACAGGTATCGCTCAGGTTTACTACATCCATGCTGACTACCTCGACACGCCACGGCAGATTACCGATACATCAGGAAATGTTGTGTGGCAATACGACAATTCCGATCCGTTTGGCAACAACGCCGCTAACCAAAATCCAAATGGAGCAGGGCAGTTCGTGTTCCCCTTGAGGTTTGCAGGGCAGTACTTCGATAGCGAGACCAACACCCACTACAACATCAACCGCGACTACGATCCGAGCATCGGCAGGTATGTGCAGAGTGATCCGATTGGGCTTGAAGGCGGTATCAACACCTACATCTATGTTCGAGGCAATCCGATTTCGTTCATCGATCCACTGGGGCTTCTTGATAGGCTTGTTTACCAAAACGGACGACTGAAAGGGTACGACGATTTTGTAAAGGAATTCGATGTCCCCGCTGTATCTGGGCCATGGGGAAAAGGCAGATTGCCGAACGGCAATTACAATGGCGAAAACCTTAGAAAACGCAAAGATAACAAAGCGATGATGTGCCCGGATAAATCGGGTTGGAGCTTGGATCTTAATCCAGCTTTTGATACGGAAAGAACAGATTTGCGTATTCACCCGGATGGCAATGTTCCGGGTACGGAAGGTTGTATTGGTCCATCGTGCGGAGCTGACCAGAAGAAGGTTTACGATAGTTTGAAGAATTACTTTGATCAACCTGGCAATGCATCTATTCCGGTGATTGTGAAATGATTAAATATCTCTTTTTATCAATGATTCTTTTTATAGGTGTGTCGTCTTTTGCGCAAGCTAATGAAACTTGTCGTGCGAATAAATCATTAGAAATTATCAAGGTATTTGATAAGGGGATTATCCTGAATGAGAAATTTAAAAAAACAGTTGGCGGGAGTGATAAAGAGGAATACAAAAGGCAGCGTAAAGGGATTGAGAAATATAATGAGGAAACGGTAATGCCATGTGTACGACGTGCAGCACAACTTTTGTCCCAACACTCAAATCCAGTACTAATGCGCAAACTCATGGAATTGGTTATTTCCTACGAAAATTCTGGCGATGAAACGGTCTCATACGCAATGGGAAAAATATTTTCTGCTAACCCAGCGTCCGTTGAACGCACAATAAAGGAATTTCCCTCAGATCGGCGAAAGCTTATCTTCAATAGTGTTCAGACTGGGTGGGTAAATGTTAAGCCAGAGTTGTCTCCAGCACTTGGTAAAAATAGGGATGAACAGCTTAGGCAATTACTTTTATCTGTAGATCGTCGCTGAACATTTACACCTATGTTGGTGGTGCCCTGTTCGCCAAGTATCAATGACTCTGGAGTACAGATTTTTTTATAAAAAAAACATCCGTCAAACGAGTCTCACCGCCAGCCCGAAGCAACTTGCTGATACACTTGCCGCCTGTTCGATTTTCCTGCATCGCATGAATCCACGAATGAATAATTTCACGAAGAATAAAGCAAAGGGTTTCACTCTCCTCGAACTGTTGGTGGTGATCGTCATCATCGGTTTACTCGCAGGGTATGTCGGTCCAAAGTATTTCAGCCAAATCGGAAAATCCGAAGTGAAAGTCGCTCGTGCGCAGATGGATGCCTTCGACAAAGCGCTCGATCAATATCGCATCGATACGGGGCGCTATCCAAACACCTCGCAGGGTTTGAGCGCACTGATGAGCAAGCCCGCCAATGAAGCCAAATGGGATGGTCCGTATTTAAAGAAAGCCCTGCCATCTGACCCTTGGGGCAATGCCTACCAGTACCGTCAGCCCGGCGAGCATGGGGAGTATGATTTGTACTCTTACGGCAAGGATGGACAGTCGGGCGGTACGGGCGAAAACGCCGATATCACCAACTGGTAAACCGGATGCGTTATCTCGTCACCGCAGTTAAAGGTAGCAATGTGCTGTTGACGTTGGAACTTGATGCACCTGATGAGGCGGGTATTAGGGCGCATGCCGATCTGAGAGGATGCACTGTTCTCGAAATCAAGCCGTTGCAATTCGGCTTGCCGCGCTTCAAGCGTACTAATAAATTTCCTGTCTTGCTGTTCAGTCGCGAACTGCTTGCGCTGTTGTCTGCGGGTCTATCGCTCACTGAAGTCATCGACTTGCTGGTTGAAAAAGAGCAGAACCCCTCTAATCGTAAATTACTCGATTCATTGCGCACTTCGCTCTATCAGGGAAAGTCGCTGTCAAAAGCGCTGAGAGAGTTTCCGGATGTGTTCTCCGAATTTTATGTGGCGACGATCAGTGCCAGCGAACATACCGGAAGCCTGACCGAAGCGTTGGATCGTTATGTGCGTTTTCAGGAACAGGCTGATGTGATTAAAAAGCGCGTCATCAGCGCTTCGGTATATCCGGCATTGTTGATTGTTGTCGGCGGGTTGGTAAGCCTGTTTTTGATGTTCTATGTGGTGCCGCGCTTCAGTCGTGTGTATGAGGATATTCGGGGCGATGTGCCGTTTTTCTCTAGGTTGTTGCTGGAATGGGGGCAACTCGTTTCTGCGCATGCCGCTGTCGTGCTCGGCGGTATCGCCGTTTTCATTGGCCTGTTGATCTATTGGTTGAGCCTGCACAGTTCTCGCGCATGGCTGATGCAAACCGTTCAACGAGTTCCGGCCATCGGGGAGCGGGTCAGGTTGTATCAGTTGGCGCGTTTGTATCGGACATTGGGGATGCTGTTGCGAGGCGGCATTCCCATGGTCGCCGCTATCGACATGGCGAAGGGGCTGTTGGCTCAAGAGCTACAGATCAAATTGTCCGATGCCGCTCGTGACATCAGAGAAGGTATTGCCATTTCTCAAGCGATGGACAGGAATCAGCTCAGTACGACAGTTTCTTCGCGTATGCTGAAAGTAGGGGAGCGCAGCGGGCAAATGGGCGAGATGATGGAGCGCACGGCTGGTTTTATGGATGAAGAGTTGGCGCGTTGGATCGACTGGTTCACCAAGCTTTTCGAGCCGCTGTTGATGGCCTTCATCGGTATTGTGATCGGATTGATCGTGGTGCTGATGTATATGCCGATATTTGAATTGGCGAGCAGCATTCAGTGATTTAACATCTCCTCCATGTCAGATATTACCCATCAACTTATCAGTGCTGCGCGCGCCCAATCCGGCAAGGATGGCGCACGTTTGATCGAGGTGTTGCAACAGATGAGCGGGCTGGAGAATGCCGCCTTTGTCGAGCAACTCGCAGCACAGTTTCATTACTCGGCACTGGGCATGATGCAGTTGCATAAGATGCAACCAGCGTTTGAGGAAGTAAGCTATCAAGAGGCCGTCAAACGCGGCTGCATGGCGGTGCATGATACGGCTGGCTCCCTGTGGTTTTTATTCTCAGACCCATTCGATCAAGGGTTGCGGGCATGGGCGCAAAGTATTGTGCCTCAGCAGTCCGCTTGGCTTTTGGTTCATCATGCCAATTTGTCGGCGTATCTTGCGCAACAGGAACACCTTGTCCGGGCGGTAGACGAGGCTTTGCTTGGCTCAGACTTGGGAAGCGACAATATCGAACAACAGGATATTTCCCTGTTCTCCATCAGTGAAGATGGTAGTCCGGTCGTCAAGCTGGTGAACTCCGCTTTGTATGATGCCTTGAAGGCTGGAGCCAGCGATATTCATCTGGAATGCACGCCCAATGGCTTGGTCATCAAGAACCGGATCGACGGCGTGCTGAATCGCATCGGTGAGGTTCGAGGACATGAAACTGCCGAGCAGGCCATATCGCGCATTAAGGTGATGGCGGAGCTGGATATAGCCGAACACCGCATTCCGCAGGATGGGCGGTTCAAGGCCGTGTTAGAGGGCAGGGAGGTGGATTTTCGCGTGTCCATTATGCCCAGCATCTTTGGCGAGGATGCCGTGCTGCGTATTCTGGACAAGAAGGCGCTGTCCGACGAGTTGAAGGGATTTACGCTGGACAGTCTCGGTTTCGAGGCTGGGGTGATGAAAGAAATCCGCCGTCTCGCCAAAGAACCCTACGGCATGTTGTTGATGACCGGTCCCACAGGGAGCGGCAAGACCACAACTTTGTATGCGATCCTCTCCGAGATCAACAAGGGCAGGGATAAGATCATCACCATCGAAGACCCTATCGAATATCAGTTGCCGGGTATCTTGCAGATTCCGGTGAACGAGAAAAAAGGTCTAACCTTTGCGCGCGGGCTGCGCTCGATTTTGCGTCACGACCCGGACAAAATCATGGTGGGCGAAATACGCGATGCGGAGACGGCACAAATTGCCATTCAGTCCGCATTGACCGGTCACTTGGTGTTTACCTCTGTGCATGCCAACAATGTGTTCGATGTGATGAGCCGTTTCATGCACATGGAGGTCGATCCGTATAGTTTCGTTTCTGCTCTGAACGGCGTATTGGCTCAACGCTTGGTGCGTATCAATTGCCGACACTGTGCCGAACCATATGTGCCAAGCGATGAGGAGTTGAGCGATTCCGGTTTGAGCCGGAAGGCAACAACCCATTACAAGTTCGTAAAGAGTAAAGGTTGCGGGCTGTGCAGAGGGACTGGATTTTCCGGGCGCAAGGCGATTGCAGAAATTTTGTTGCTGAACGATGAGCTGCGCGGACTTATCACCAGCCGCGTTCCTGTGGTGCAAATCAAGGAGGCCGCAAGAAAAAACGGTACGCGGTTGTTGCGTGAAGCGGCGCTGGATTTGGTAGAGCAGGGTATCACTACATTGGAGGAGATCAATCATGTCACCTTCGTGGCATAAGCGCCTCTTTGTTGCGATCAGCCCTGAGCATATCAGCATGATTAAGCTGGGGGGCGGGCTGAGACCAAAAATACAAGCTACATTCGACGAGGCAATTCCGTCCATCGGCAAGGAGCCATCTTGGCGGGCAGCAGTAGAAAAACTCGATCAGCTACTCGGGCAGCCTGAATGGCAAAAATCAGAAGTCAGTGTCGTACTCTCGAACCGCTTCGCGCGATTTTCAACGATTACCTTCGGTGCGCAATTAAATAATTACTCGTCGCAAGAAGCCTTTGCTAGACATGCCTTGATGCAAACATATGGGGCAGCGGCTGAACAGTGGGCATTGCGCATCCAACATGGAAAAAAAGGGGCACCCTGTTTGGTGACTGCGGTAGATCAGGCGCTGCTTGATGCATTGCGGCAAACCTGTGCTGCACATCAGCTCAAATTGAACTTGATTACGCCGTATCTGGCTCCTGTGTTTAACCGTTTTCAGAAGACATTGAAAAACGATCCAGCCTGGCTGGTGATACATGAGTCAGGATATTCTTTGTTGGCATTGATGGCGGGTGCCGAGTTAGTCGCGATTAATGGCGTGTGTCACAGCAGTTTGGATGAGTTACCCGTATTGCTTGATCGCGAGAATCTGGTGAACTCGTTAGTATCGCCTTGTAAGTCGGTGTACTTGTTTTCTCCTTCGGTCAGATGGTCTGTCGCGGCCTCTAAGAGAGGATATGAATGCATCATGCTTGATTTGGTTGTTCCTGATGGTTTCCCCGCGCCATCTGATGGATTGAATGCCATGTTAATGAGCGAGCTTTTGTGATGCGGCTCGATTTAAATTTCCAAAAGCCAGCATATAGTCCGAGACGTACTGCGGGATGGTTGCTGCTGCTGACAGGACTAGCGCTGCTGGTCGAGATGGGTGTTTCTTATGATGGGCTGCACAATGATAGAGATGCAATGAATCGAGAGATTCAAACATCCCACATCCGTTTGGATAGTTCCCGTAAAAGCTCGATCGACCATCCGTTCTCTGAAGAGGATTTTGCGGAAGCTCGTCAAATTATCAGTCGTCTCTCTACTCCATGGGATACTTTCTTTGTTGGACTTGAAGCGGTTAAGAATGCCAATGTGGCGATTTTGTCCATACAGCCTGATATAAGTACGGGGATGTTGCTGATAGAGGGAGAGGCGAAAGACTATGCGGCTGTTCTTACGTTGGTGGCGCAGTTGAGAGAGATCAAGCCTTTCTCTGGTGTATTTTTATCCCGACATGAAATAAAGCGCGATGACCCGCAACACCCAGTTATTTTTGCTTTGTCGCTGCGTTGGGGAAATCAATCATGATGCAACAACTCCGTCAGTTAAAAGAACAGCTGGGCTGGCAAGGCATATCCGGTATTGCGATGCTCCTTCTGGCTGGTGCGTTCAACTTTCTGGCGCTACAACCTTTAGAGCAGGAAACTTCATTCATGCACACTCGGCTGAATGCGGTTCAGGCTAAAACAAGCGCGCAGTCTCGAACCGTTAGCTTGGGCGACCGTCAGAAAGAACTGGGGGAATTTTTTGACTCTTTGCCAGTAGAGTCGGATGTGACAGACATCCTTGCATCGCTTTCAGCCATTGCCGAAGAGAGTGGCGTGGAAATCAGACAAGCGGAATATCGTTTAGATGAGAAGAAAAAATCCAGACTGGAATATGGGATTTTTTTGCCGATACAAGGGGGGTATGCAAACGTCAGACACTTCGTGTTTAGAGTGCTCGCCGAGCATCCTGCAATTGCACTGGATCAAATCAACTTCCAACGTGATCGCGTCGCTGATTCAGCGTTAAAGGCTGAGATACATATGACAATATTTTTCATTAAGTCAAATTAATTATTTTGCGGCTCAGGGAAGGATTCTGAATGTCTAAACTTGTATTTCAACTCTATTTCCCCAAAATTTCTCTATGTGGATTTTGCAATTTCTAAAAATTGAAATCCTAGCAGCTAGCGAGAAGTACATTTCAAAACTTTCCGAAAAATATACATTTTATGGAATGTTCAGAGACTGCTCGTCGGCCACAACTGCCGATGGCATAAAGATGCGCCACCGACTGCTATGAAATTACCGGTCATTGCAACAACGTATTCATCAATGTTCATAATACTCGTTGAGTAACGAGAACAAAGTTAGGGCTGTAGTTAGCCTATTTGCCGACCAAAGCTATCGGCCACTACGGGCTGCAAAGTGCGGGGTTGGAAGTTTATCTATTGCGCTCCAAGAGGCGGCGAATCTCCGGTACGCACGAGCCGCACCCTGTGCCTGCCTTCAAGCATTGACCTACCGCATCCACGCTGTTCAAGCCTTGCGTCGTGATCGCACTCAGGATGGTCTTTTCCCCCACGCTGTTGCACGCGCACACGATGCGTCCCGTATCCGAGACAGCCCCTTGGGGTGGTCGCGCGGACAGCAGTCCTGCCAGGTCTGCTGGACTAAGTTGATCTTGGGAGAACAGGCTGCTCAACCATTCGCGCTCGGGCAAACGCTGGTCGGGTGCAATGAAGAATGCAACTTCTAGATGCCCCCCTTGCAGGCAGGCGGTGCGATAACGCCCCATCGCCGCATCCTTATATTCGATCCAATCCCCGTTCGTGTTTGCCGCTGCTTGCACCCAATCTCGCCATGCTTGCGGCAACACCTCTCCGGCGATCTCATGCCTCCAATATCCCTCACCTAGGGTGCAGGCACAGTAGCTGGTGTCGTTCATCTCAAGTCGGGTGCGGCTCAGTACGAAACCCTGCCAGGCCGGAAGATAGGGTTCCACACGTACAGGAGTGTGTTTGGATTCCGGCTGACCCGAGATCGGATCGGTGATGGGGGCGACCAGTGCATCTACCCGCGCCGATTTGGCAAAGGCATCGTTCCAGTGCATCGGCACGAACACCGAGCCCTGACGCTGATCCTCGCTAACTTGAACCCGCGCCAACATCGTTCCGTGGCGACTGGTCAAACGCGCCAATCCTCCATCTTGCAATTGATGAGCTTGCGCATCGGATGCGTGCACTTGCACGAACGATTCAAATACTTGCGCATTCAGGCGCGGCACTTTTCCGGTGCGGGTCATGGTGTGCCATTGGTCGCGGATGCGGCCGGTATTCAGCACCAGCGGGAAATCGCCATCAGTCGCCACGGCAGGTAATTGCGGCGCGATGGCAACCATGCTTGCCTTGCCGCTGGGCGTGTAAAACTTCCCGTCAGCAAATAAACGCTGCGTACCTTGGGGCGACTGCGCATTCAGCGGCCATTGCATCGACTGCAATGCGTCGTATTCCGCATCGTTCAGTTCTTCCAATGCGCTGATGTCAAAGGCGCGCTGGCCCATATTGTCAAACCCAGACAGCCGCGCATGTTCGCGAAATATCTGCGCAGGTTTTGTATATGGAAAGGCTCCGGAAAACCCCATGCGTTGTGCCACTTGAGTGATGATCCACCAGTCCGGCTTGGCTTCACTCACTGCGGGTAAGAAGGATCGTTGGCGTGAGATGCGCCGCTCCGAATTGGTCACCGTGCCGTCCTTTTCACCCCAGCCGGCAGCTGGCAACAAGATGTCGGCGCATGCGCTGGTGTCGGTGTGTCGTACGCAATCGGACACCACCACCAACTCGCATCCCAGCAAGGCGGCGCGTACCATATCGGCATCCGGCAAGCTGACCACAGGATTGGTACCCATGATCCACACCGCTTTGATTTTGCCGTCGGCGATGGCTTGGAACATGTCCACAGCTTTCAAACCGGGCGCTTGCGCCATACGCGCTGCATCCCAAAAACGTGAGACCAAATTGATGCTGGTCGCATCGGAAAAATCCATGTGTGCCGCCAGTTGATTGGCGAGCCCACCCACTTCGCGCCCGCCCATCGCATTTGGCTGGCCCGTCACCGAGAACGGCCCCATGCCGGGCTTGCCGATACGCCCTGTCGCCAGATGCACGTTTACGATCGCGTTGGCTTTATCCACGCCGCTAGAAGACTGGTTGATGCCTTGCGAGAAAATGGTCACCGTGCGTTCGGTACGCTCGAACAGGCGGAAGAACTCACTGACTTTGGATTCAGGCACACCACACACTTGCGCCACTTTGGGAATAGAACTTACTGCGCGTGCCGCTTCAAAGGCGGCGGCAAAACCTTCCACATGTGCCTCGACATAAGCCAGATTGATCGCATCTTCGCGCCGCAAGTGATGCAGCAGGCCATTGAACAGATAGGCATCGGCACCGGGTGCGATAGACAGATGCAGATCGGCGATGTCGCAAGTCGCCGTGCGCCGTGGGTCGATTACCACCACTTGCATCTCGGGGCGTGCTTTTTTTGCTGCGGCCAAACGCTGGTATAGCACCGGATGCGCCCACGCATAGTTGGAACCCACGATGACCACCAGATCGGTGGCCTCGATGTCCTTATAACAGATCGGCACCGCATCGGCACCGAAGGCGCGCTTGTGCGCCGCCACTGCGGTGGACATGCACAGCCGCGAGTTGGTGTCGATGTTGGCGCTGCCAATGAAACCTTTCATCAGTTTGTTGGCGACGTAATAGTCTTCGGTCAACAGTTGTCCTGAGACATAGAACGCGACTGCATCCGGCCCGTGTTCGGCGATGATCTTGTTGAAGCCATCCGCGACATGCTCCAGCGCCGCATCCCACGATGCGCGCTGGCCGTTGACCAAGGGATACAGCAAGCGTCCTGCGTGATCCAGTGTATCGGCCAGCGCCGCACCCTTGGAACACAGCCTGCCAAAATTGGCCGGATGCTGCGTGTCGCCAGATAGTTTTAGCCCATCGGACTCAAGGCTCACCACCACGCCGCAACCGACCCCGCAATAGGGGCAAGTGCTGCGGATAGTGTGCGGTGTATTTAGGCTTTGCATATCCCGGCCTCGACTTCGAGAAAGAGCACACCTTGCGCGATCCGTACTTCATGCCGATGTGCGCAGCCGGTATCGGGGGCGATGGCGGCGCCGGACTCCAGATCGATCACCCAGCTATGTAGCGGGCAGGTGACGCGCTTGCCATGCACGATGCCTTGAGCCAGCGGACCGCCCTTGTGCGGGCAGCGGTGATTTAGCGCGAACACCTGATCATCTACGCTGCGAAACAAGGCGATCTCACCCGTTGCCGTGTTGACCACGCGTGAGCCTTGACGCGGGATGTCTTCCAGATTGCCGACTTGTATCCAGTTCATTGCATTTCTCCTTATCCGATGGTGGCAAGTGCGGTGTATTCGTGCGCATCTTTGCCGTCAGCGCGTTCTTTCCATGGGTCGTCCTGAGAATAGCGTTGCGATTCCAGGAAGCGCGCATACAAGGCGGTGCGACCCGCCACATCTTCAACGATGTGCTGTTTGATGTGGGCCAGACCGACACGCTCTATCCAAGGTGCAGTGCGATCTAGGTAATGCGCTTCTTCGCGATACAGTTGCATGAAGGCGCCGCAGTATTCCAGCACCTCGGCCTCGGTCTCGACCTTGCACAGGAAATCGGTGACGCGAACTTTGACGCCGCCATTGCCGCCCACATGGATCTCGTAACCCGAGTCCACACACACGATTCCAAAGTCCTTGATGGTGGCCTCGGCGCAATTGCGCGGACAACCGGAAACGGCGATTTTGAATTTGTGCGGAGTCCATGAGCCCCAAGTCATCTTCTCCACTCGAATACCCAAGCCGGTGGAATCTTGTGTGCCGAAGCGACACCACTCCGAACCGACGCAAGTCTTCACCGTGCGTAGTGATTTACCGTAGGCATGGCCGGAGACGAACCCTGCCTCGACCAGCTCACCCCACATCTTGGGCAGGTTGTTTTTGGTGATGCCGTATAGACCGATCCGCTGTCCGCCGGTGATATGCACGGTGGGAACGTCGTAGCGTTCGGCGATCTCGGCGATAGCACGCAATTCGGAGGGGGATGTGACGCCGCCCCAGATGCGCGGAATCACCGAATAGGTGCCGTCCTTCTGGATGTTGGCATGCACACGTTCGTTGATGAAACGCGAGCGGCTGTCATCCACATATTCACCCGGCCATGCGGCCAGCAGATAGTAGTTGAGCGCGGGGCGGCACACATGGCAGCCGTCCGGTGTCTTCCATTCAAGCGTCTGCATCACATCGGAAATGGTCTTCAAGCCGCGCGCGCGGATGGTTTGCTGCATGTCCTGATGTGCGTGCTCGGTGCAGCCACAGATCGGCTTTTTGCTGGGCTTGGCGGAATAGTCGCCGCCCAACGTGTTCGCCAGCAACGCTTCCACCAGCCCGGTGCAGGAGCCGCACGATGCGGATGCCTTGGTGTGTGCGCGTACCTCGTCCAGCGTGAACAGCTTCTTGTCGATGATGGTGCTGACGATGGTTCCCTTGCACACGCCGTTGCAGCCGCAGATCTCCGCACTGTCCGGCAGGTTTGCCACGCTTGCATTCGCACCGTGCCCAGAATCGCCGATGTGCATCTGACCGAACAGCAGATGCTCTCGCATCTCGGATACATCGGTTCCATCGCGCAGCATTTGGAAATACCACGGACCATCAACCGTATCGCCATACATCACGGCACCGCGCAACTTGTTATCGCGCAACACCAGTTTTTTGTAGACTCCGCGTGCCGAATCTTGCAGCAGCAACTCCTCATCCTCTGCGATCGCGTTGAAATCGCCCGCTGAAAACAAGTCGATTCCGGTCACTTTGAGCTTGGTCGAGACTAGAGAGCCCTCGTAACGCATACGGCCAAATTCAGCCAGATGATTGGCGGCGACTTTAGCTTGCTCGAACAAGGGAGCGACCAAGCCGTAAGTTTGATTTCGATGCTGCACACACTCACCCACCGAGTAAATTTTCGGGTCGTAGGTTTGCAGAGTGTCGTTCACCACGATGCCGCGTTCGCAATGGATGCCCGCCGACTTAGCCAGTGCAATGTTGGGGCGAATGCCGACCGCCATTACCACCAAATCCGCAGCGATATCTTCCCCATCTTTGAAGCGTAAACCGGTGACTTTATCTGTGCCCAGAATGGATTCAGTTTGACGCGCCATAAAGAATTTCAAGCCGCGCTTTTCCAGCTCTGCTTGCAACAGCCCACCGCCGACTTTGTCCAACTGACGTTCCATCGGCCAATCACACAAATGCACCACTGATACTTGCATGCCTTGCAGGGACAACCCATTCGCGGCTTCAAGTCCGAGCAAGCCACCGCCGATGACGACCGCATGTTTGCTGCTTTTAGCCGCCGCCAACATTTTTTCCACGTCATCAATGCTGCGATAGGCGATCACGCCTGCCAAATTTGCACCCGGCACTGGCAGCATGATCGGATTTGAACCTGTTGCGATGAGCAAGCGGTCGTAAGGTACGGATATTCCGTCGTCAGTTTCGACGACACACCGTTGGCGATCGATCTTGCTGACCGTTTTCCCCGCATGGAGCGTGATGTGATTGTCTGCATACCAGCTCCAATCATTGAGCACTGTGTCCTGAAATTTCATCTCACCCGACAACACAGGCGAAAGCATGATGCGGTTGTAGTTGGGCTGTGGTTCGGCGCCGAACACCGTGATGTCGAATTCATCCGCCGACATCTTAAGTAGTTCCTCAAGTGTGCGGATACCCGCCATACCGTTACCGATTACGACTAAACGCCGTCTATTTTTTTTCATCATTCATTCCTCAAAATTGATCACGCTCACGCTTCAAGCCAAGACTTACTCGAGAAGAGACCCAGCTCATCCCCCGTTTTAAGGGTGTCGTGCAAACCTACCGTGCGTCCGTTGATTGTGCAGATCACATGGCTGTCATCAAGCTCATAGACCCACCTGCCACCCCGTTGGCGTAACTGCTCAAGCACGTGGGTGATTGCATACCCTGCGCTTGGAATCAACATCCGCTCTGAAGTCATCGTCAGCATTTCGCTGGAGCGACCGAAATACATGATCTCGATCGCATGCGAGCTTTTGACTTGAATGGTGAACAGCGAACCAAGGAGGCTTTTCATGGGGCTAGGCAGCTTCTTTTTTAGCCTGCTTTTGATACAGGAACTCAAGCACTGATCCGCGCAGGCTGTGGTAATGCGTATCGTTCGCCAGTGCCAACCGATTGCGCGGCTTGGGCAGATCAACCGTCAATATCTCCCCGATGGTCGCTGCTGGGCCGTTGGTCATCATCACGATGCGGTCGGACAGCAACACTGCCTCATCCACATCGTGCGTCACCATTACCACTGTGCTGTTGGTAGCCGCCACGATCTTCATCAACTCGTCCTGCAGATGCGCACGGGTCAAAGCGTCCAATGCGCCGAACGGTTCGTCCATCAGCAACACTTTGGGTTGCATGGACAGCGCACGGGCGATACCAACACGCTGCTTCATACCACCCGAGATCTCATGCGGATATTTGTGTTCGGCATGCGTCAGATGCACCAAGGCAAGAGCATCACTCGTGCGTTGATTCAGTTGCTGTTTATTTTCCGTGGCACCGAATACGCGCTCGACCGCAAGATGGACGTTCTCAGCACAGGTCAGCCAAGGCAGAAGCGAATGGTTCTGAAACACCACGCCACGATCCGGCCCCGGCTCCGCGATCTCGCGATTCGCACACAGCATGATGCCGTCAGTCGGCATCAGCAGTCCCGCGATCAGATTGAGCAAAGTGGATTTGCCACATCCCGAGTGACCGATCAGGGTGATGAACTCACCCCGATTGATCTTGAGGTCGATGTCCTTTAGCGCGACAAATATGCCTTGCTTTGTCTCGAACGACATCTGCACATTTTCTATTTGCACATAATTATTCATGTTGATCACACTCAATAACTGAAGCGTTTAGCGATTTGCACGAGCAGCATTTCCAACAGCAAGCCGACGATACCGACGACGAAGATGGCGATGATGATGTGCTCGACGTTCAGGTTGTTCCATTCATCCCACACCCAGAATCCGATACCCACACCGCCGGTCAACATCTCTGCTGCCACGATGACTAACCATGCCGTGCCGATGGCCAAGCGAATGCCGGTCAGCATGTAGGGCAAGGTCGCGGGGAACAATATCTTGGTGAACACTTTCCACTCGGACAGATTGAGCACGCGCGCCACGTTGAGATACTCCTGCGGTAATTGGCGCACCCCAACTGCAGTATTGATGATCATCGGCCAGATGCTGGAGATGAAGATCACCCAGATGGCGGCCGGATTTGCCGCTTGGAATACCAGCAGGCCGATAGGCAGCCAAGCCAGCGGTGAGACTGGCCGCAGCATACTCACGATGGGCGAAGTCATTTTGTCGAGAAAGCTGAAACGCCCGATCATGAAGCCGAGCGGGATGCCGATCAACGCAGCTAGACCGAACCCGATACCGACTCGCCCCAACGAAGCTAGGATGTTCCACCCTATCCCTTGGTCGTTCGGCGTCTTTTGATAGAACGGGTCGCTGAACAATTCCACTGCCGAATCCCAAGTCTTCAACGGACCCGGCAGGGTCTCACTACCCTGCGCTAATATCGACCACAGCAGAAGGAACAAGACGACCCCGATGATGGGCGGAACCCAATGTTCCGCCAGATGCTTTTTGAGCTTCATCATGCGCGCACCTTAAAACTGGCCGCGTACTTCTTCGGATCCTTGCCATCCCACACCCTGCCGTCGATCAGCTTGGAGGTGCGCATCACACTTTTGGGGACAGCCACTTTGACCTGCGAGGCCGCCTGTTTATACAACTCGATCTGATTGATCTTCTTGGCTACACCCAGATAGTCTGGATCTTCCTTGAGCAGGCCCCAGCGTTTGTGCTGTGTCAGGAACCACATGCCGTCAGACAAGTATGGGAAGTTCACCGCACCGTCGTCGCAGAACTTCATGTAGTTCGGGTCATTCCACTTTTTGCCCAGTCCATCTTCGTATTTGCCTTCCAAGCGTTGGTCGATCACCTCGACCGGGCAATTGACGTAGGACTTGTCTGAGATGATCTCAGCCACCTTACGGCGGTTAGACATCTCGTCGATGTACTTGGAGGCCTCCAGCACGGCCATGATCAAGGCACGTGCGGTATTGGGATATTTCTGGGTGAACTCGGCAGTGCTGCCCAGCACTTTTTCCGGATGGTCTTTCCAAATGTCTTGCGTGGTAGCCGCAGTGAATCCGATCTTGTCGTAGATCGCACGGTTGTTCCAAGGCTCACCCACACAGTAGCCGTCCATGTTGCCAACACGCATGTTGGCGACCATTTGCGGAGGCGGTACGGTGATCGTCTTCACATCACTCAACGGGTTGATGTCGTAGCTGGCCAGCCAGTAATACAGCCACATGGCGTGGGTGCCGGTGGGGAAGGTCTGCGCAAAGGTGTACTCGCGCTTTTCTGAATCAATGAGTTTTTTCAGTGTTGGGCCGGTGGTCGCACCTTTGTCTTTAAGCTGGTTGGAAAGGGTGATGGCCTGACCGTTGTTGTTCAGCGTCATCAGCACCGACATATCTTTCTGCTGACCACCGATACCCAGTTGCACGCCATAGACCAGACCGTACAGAACGTGAGCGGCATGCAGCTCGCCGTTCACCATCTTGTCGCGGACAGCCGCCCATGAGGCTTCCTTGGACAGGTTGATCTTGATGCCGTATTTCTCGTCGAACTTCATCACAGAAGCGATGACCAACGAGGCGCAATCTGTCAAAGGAATGAAACCCACGTTGACCTGCTTCAGCTCAGGAGCATCGGAACCGCCTGCCCACGCCGCTGCGCGCGCGCTCATCGGCACCATAGACATGATTCCCGCTGCACCTAGTATCTTCATAAAATCCCTCCGGCTATTTAGTTCAGGTGTATCTGCACTCGCGATGATGACTTCCTGTTTTGGCTTATCCATCTTCAAATCTCCTGTAAGAAAAAATCTGTGGTCCGAAAAATAAGAAAGGCGTCCGACTGCGCTATGCGCAGTGGGACGCCTTTGTCCTTTGTTGCAAATTCTTCGAACCGTCGTTGGTCCGTTGATGGTTACTACTTAGCAACAAGATCGGAAGAGCGTCGTGTAGGGAAAGAGTGTAGATCTCGGTGGTCGCCGTATCATTAAAAAAAAA
>FZPW01000023.1_pt1 | contig 36994 bp, 34 predicted proteins | sample 1534771 | NCBI WGS metagenome assembly FZPW01 (sample SAMEA104161894, study PRJEB21768) | metagenome | biome: subterrestrial habitat; feature: phreatic zone; material: underground water | place: France | collected 2016-06-01 | depth 60 m | reverse complement strand
GCCTGCTACCTGACAGAAAAAGCCAAGACGCCGCAGGTAAAGCGCATTTATGCAGCAGTGCTGGTTGTGATTGCCATCAAACTGCTTTTCGACGCCGCACGTCACGGATGAACCCACGTATCACCTTTTTCAAGGAGCAACATCATGAGCGATAAAGACATCCTGCAAAAAACCCTGGAATTTCATGGACACCGTTGCTGGGCCAGCGTTGCAGGCCTCCGTATTGGGATCGCGGGTCTGCGCGAACTGGGCGTCAAGCGCTCAGGCGGCCATCAACTGCATGCCGTCGTTGAAATCGGCGAAGACCACGGCGGCATGTGCTTTGCCGATGGCGTGCAATATGGCACGGGTTGCACCCTGGGTAAGGGCAACATGAGCAAGCTGCCGCTGGGCAAGCTGGCCGTTACCCTGATCGAGAAGAAGACCAATCGTGCTTTGCGCATCAGTTACAAACCGACGCTGCAAAAGCGGATCGCTGATTCCGCTTTCATGGTCAAACGCGGTCAAGGGATCGAACCCGACGATATACCCGAGAGCGAGCAGATGGAAGTGGTGAATCTGGTCTGGGATGCGCCTGAATCAGACATATTGACGATCGAGAAGGTGTTCCAGTTTGATCGTGACTGGACGCCAGAAATCATGGGCTTCGTCCCTTGCGCTGCTTGTCATGAACTGACGGCGCGTGCCTACCTGCGCGTTGGCGGCGAGAAGCACTGGTGCATTCCCTGTTCGGGGTATGACAGCTGATTCGGTGGCGACGCGACGCGGTCGCCCGCTGGCAATGGAGAGTGCCGGCTAGTCCTTGCCGCCGCTGGGCGCGCCCGTTTCGGGCGAGCTGCCGCCGGCGTAGATGTTCAGGTACTTCAGGCAGATCACGCGCAGGCAGGACGACAGAGGGGCGACCCGGAGCCCGTCCGGCCGGTGGCGAGGTCGATCACCATCGGCAAGGCGACGAAATTGCCCGACGGTCGCATCGAAGTGCAGTTTCATCTGCTGGATACCGTGAAGAGAAATGAACTGGTCGCGCTCGCGCTTTCCGCCAAAAGCGATCAAATCCGAGCCATCGCCCACCGCATCTCCGATTCGATCTACGCGCAACTGACCGGCAGCCCCGGCGTGTTCAGCACCCGCATCGCTTACGTCAACCGTCAGGGCAAATCCAACCGGCTGGTTGTCGCCGACAGCGACGGCTACGGCGAGCAAACCTTGCTGGCGCTGAACCAGCCCATCATGTCGCCCGCTTGGTCGCCGGACGGCAACTCGCTGGCTTATGTGAGCTTCGAACAAGGGCGCGCGATGGTGTACTCGCAATCACTGCTGACTCGCAAACGCGTGCTGCTGGCCGCATTGCCGGGCAGCAACAGCGCCCCCGCATGGTCGCCCGATGGGCAGCAGCTCGCGATGGTGTTGACCCACGATGGCAACTCGCAGATTTATCTGGTGCGCGCGGACGGCAGCGATCTGCGCCGCATCAGCTCCAGCGACACCATCGATACCGAACCCACGTTCTCACCCGACGGGCGCTATCTGCTGTTCACCTCCGACCGAGGCGGCAGTGCGCAAATCTACCGCATGCCGGTCAGCGGCGGCCGCGCCGAACGCATCACCTTCGAGGGCAGCAATAACTTCTCGCCACGCTTCCACCCCAACGGAAAAAGCTTCGTCTTCGCCCATTTCAACGAAGGGCATTTCCACATCGCTGTGCAGGATTTCGAGACCCGCCAAATCCAGATTTTGACCCCCGGCGGCTGGGAGAAAAAGCCCAGCTTTGCCCCCAACGGCAAACTGATCCTGTTTGCCACCGAGGTACAGGGGCGTGGTATATTGGCGACCGTTTCTAGCGATGGCCGGGTAAAGCAAAAAATGACTCCGCAACAGGGAGACATACGCGAACCGACTTGGGGTCCCTTTAATAAACAATAATTTTCGTGATCGGAGTTATCCATGAAAAAAATCATCTTAGCCGTTGTTCTCGTCAATCTGCTGGCAGGTTGCTCCCTGTTTAAATCCAAGAAATCCACGGCCAAACCAGCCGAAGATCAAGTCGCTTCCGCTCCAATCTCGACGGAGTCGCCCCGCACTGGCGATGCAACAAGCTCTGACGTAAATGCCCAGCCCATGACGCAAGCTGACTCGAATGCCGCCACGAATACCGCATCGACCGACACCGCGGCATCCGCCAATCAGGCATCCCAAGCTAGCGACGCCTCCGGCGCATTGGCAAAACGCAGCGTGTACTTCCCATTTGATGTGGACGCGATTCAAGATGCGGACAAACCAACAATTCAGGCTCACGGCGAATATCTGGGCAACCATCCAGAGATCAAAGCGCGCCTCGAAGGAAATGCGGACGAACGCGGCAGCAGCGAATACAATCTGGCACTCGGCCAACGCCGTGCCAACAATACCCGCAAAGCACTGGTGCTGAGCGGTGCCAAGGCAAGCCAAATCGAAGCCATCAGCTACGGTGAAGAAAAACCGGTTGCAACCGGACACGACGAAGATTCATGGGCGCAAAACCGCCGCACTGATATCAAGTACTAAACATGTCCAAGCTTCATTTATTTCTGCTCGGCGCTCTATGCCTGACAACAGCCCCTGCTTCGGCGGGGCTGTTTAACGATAACGAGGCGCGCAAACAAATCCAGCAACTGGAAGAACGCCTAGCGAGTGCGGAAGCATCTATCACCAAACTTGATGTGGCTCTCAAACAGCAAACAGGTGCCATGCTCGACCTGCAAATCCAGCTCGAAGCCCAGAATACCGAGCTGCGTAAGCTGCAAGGACAAAACGAGGAATTGGTGCACAACCTGCAAGACGCGGAGAAGCGCCAAAAAGATTTCTATGTCGATCTCGACGGCCGCCTGCGCCGCTTCGAGGCCGGTGATGTCGCCACAGTAGACAAAGCCAGCGGCGCGAAAAGCAAAAACGACGACATCGTTACCGAAAATCACGCGCTGGAAGCCGCATACGGATTTTACAAAGCGGAGCGCTACCAAAATGCGGTCACCGCATTTCAGGAGTTCCTGCGCAACTATCCGCAATCCTCGCACATCGCCAATATCCGCTACTGGATGGGCAATGCCTATTTCGTGCTGAAAGACTACAAGAGCAGCTTGGAAAGCTATCAGGCGCTGGTCGGCAAATTTGAAACACACCCCAAGGTCGCCGAAGCGATGCTGAACATCGCCGACTGTCAGGAGTTGCTGAACAACAAAGAAGCCGCCAAGGCCACGCTCAAACAAGTCATCGGCAAATACCCCAACAGCGAAGTGGCCGACAAAGCCAAGAAGCATCTCTCCGCAATTAAATAAGTTTGAACATGTCCACCTCAAGCGCGGGCGTCTCGCTACGCATCAGTGAAATATTTTATTCATTGCAGGGCGAAACCACCCGCGTCGGCCTGCCCACCACCTTCCTCCGCCTCACCGGCTGCCCGCTGCGCTGCACCTACTGCGACACCACCTACGCCTTCAGCGGCGGCAAAAGCATGGCGCTGGACGAAATCATGCAGACCGTGCAAAGCCACCCGACGCGCCACATCTGCGTCACCGGAGGCGAACCGCTCGCGCAAAAAAGCTGCATCACCCTGCTCAAAACCTTGTGCGATGCGGGCTATAGTGTATCGCTGGAAACAGGCGGCGCGCTGGATGTGAGCGCGGTGGACGCGCGTGTGCTGAAAGTGCTGGACATCAAAACGCCCGCCTCGGGCGAAGAACAAAAAAACCTGTGGGGCAATCTGGCGCACCTGAACGCGCACGACGAAATCAAATTCGTACTCTGCGGCGAAGCCGACTACATCTGGGCAAAACAAATACTGCAACAGCACGCGCTAACGGATAAATGCACCGTACTATTCTCGCCCGCACAAGGGCAACTCGAAGCGCGCGACCTCGCCGAATGGATATTGCGCGACGGCCTGCAAGTGCGCCTGCAAGTGCAACTGCACAAATTACTTTGGGGTAACCAACAGGGAAAATGAAGAACGCCGTCGTATTACTTTCCGGTGGGCTGGACTCCGCGACCGTATTGGCTATGGCGCGGCAACAGGGTTTTAACTGCTATGCGCTGAGCGTGGACTACGGCCAGCGCCATCATGCCGAACTGGCGGCCGCGCAGCGCGTGGCAACAACGCTGGGCGCAACCGAGCACCGCAACATCAGCATCGACCTCACCGCCTTCGGCGGCTCCGCGCTGACCGATTCAAAAATTGCCGTACCCGAACAATTGAGTGCGGGCATTCCGCTCACCTACGTCCCTGCGCGCAACACCATCATGCTGTCGCTCGCGCTGGCATGGGCGGAGGTCTTAAAAGCGCAGGATATTTTCTTCGGCGTAAATGCGGTGGATTATTCCGGCTACCCGGACTGCCGCCCAGAATATGTCGAGTCGTTTGAACGCATGGCCAACCTCGCCACCAAAGCCGCCGTCGAAGGCAAACCGCTGAAACTGCATGCACCGCTGCTGCATCTGAGCAAAGCGGAGATTATTCAAGAGGGAATCAAACTGGGCGTGGACTACAGCATCACGGTGTCATGCTATCAGGCAGACGAACAAGGCCGCGCCTGCGGCGTGTGCGATTCGTGCCGTTTGCGCAGTGCAGGATTTAAACTCGCGGGCATCCAGGACCCGACACGCTACCGCAATATTTAGTTGTACGTGTTTCGTTGACAGCCAAGGGATAATCCGTATAATGCGCGCTTCCTTTTGGGATGCGGGACGTTAGCTCAGTCGGTAGAGCAGCGGACTTTTAATCCGTTGGTCGCCAGTTCGAATCTGGCACGTCCTACCAGTCACCTCAAAAGTCCTTACGCTTACTCCCCAATATTCTGTCTCTGCCACTGGCGCAGCTTCAACCGCCCAGACACCACCATCACTGATGTTATCAGCCGATTGCACTGTTGCGCCTGCACAGTCACTTCATGCTGTCTTCAATTCTTTGAAGACATCACTTAGCCTTCAGTCTTAGCGCAACAATGTCAACACAGAGTTCGGCGATTGGTTCGCTTGAGCCAACATCGCGGTACCAGCCTGTTGCAGAATCTGCGCGCGGGTCAGTGCGGCGGTTTCTGCGGCGTAGTCGGCATCCATAATCCGGCTGCGGGAAGCGCTCTGGTTTTCCGAAGCGATCTGCAAGTTGGAAATAACCGACTCGAAACGCGACTGGAGCGAACCGTAAGTTGCGCGCAACGAGGCCACGGAAGCAATATCCACGTCCAGCTTGGCAATCTCGGCCTGAGCTGTCGTTGACGAATTCCCCAACGAGGTCGAAGTCGGTGTCAGCGCGGCAGGGGTACTGATAACGATGTCATCCACACCGGCGACGCTGTTTGCGCCCACCTGGAAGGTCTGGTTCACCGGAGCCGACAGCAGCGGAATATTGTTGAACGAAGTCGCCTGAATCACGCGCGCATTTTCAGAATTCAGCTGGGTGAACTCGGCGTTGATCGCGTCGATATCGGAGTTCGATGTCGCGTTGGCCGCTTGCACCGCCAGTTCACGCATACGCGCCATGTTGGCCTGAATCGCGCCGAGCGCACCTTCGGCCGTTTGCGCGAGGGAGATACCGTCATTCGCGTTGCGGACTGCCTGGTTCAAACCGCGAATCTGGCTTTCCATCCGCGAAGCGATCGCCATACCGGCCGCATCGTCTTTGGCGCTGTTCACCCGCATACCGGAAGACAGGCGCTGCATGGAGGTATGCAACGCGCTTTGCGAACTGTTCAAGTTGCGCTGTGCGTTCAGCGACGCAAGGTTGGTATTAATAAATGAAGGCATTTTATTTCTCCTTTAACTTTCGATTCTGTTGTTTCGACACTATCGCCATTGTTTCCAGGTTGTCTTTGGTCACAAGGCAGACAGTCTGCCGTTGGTCCAGTTATCAGAGCATTCACATGCCCTTCCCAATTACTTCTGCCTAGCTTCCGCAGGTGGTGCAACCTGTCCAACCGAATCACACCGCCTACGAAATTTAGCAATGGTTGCAATTTATCCTGTTTCTTGAAAATCAAAAGTTCGATTAAAGGGGATTTTTCCGCTTAATTCGATTTAAGCGGATACGCGGCAACTCGCTTAAAAAAGGAAAATTCTTTATATATCTCTCCGCGCGGCAGTTGAATTCTTTACAATACGCGCCCCGAACAAGGTACTGATGTAATGACAGAAGTCAGCAAAGAACCGCATTACACCGAGAACGTCCAAGAACATCTCCAGCAGGTACAGCGGCTACTGGAAAAACACGCGCTGGTAACCGCCGTTGCACATCAGCAGGAGATTCCCCGCGCCGAGCGCATCGAGCTAGTCGACCTGCTGTTACAGAAACGCCATCTGGGAGAACTGCAGGACAAACTCAACGAACTGCACCCCGCCGACATCGCATTCATACTGGAAGCGTTGCCGATCGAACAGCGGCTGCTGGTCTGGGATATGGTCAAGGCAGACCGCGACGGTGAAATCCTGATCGAAGTGTCGGACGCGGTGCGCGAATCCCTGATCGCCACCATGAGCCGCGAGGAGTTGCGCGAAGCCGCCGAACAACTCGACACCGACGAGATCGCCGACCTCGCTCCCGATCTGCCGCACTCCGTGATGCGCGATGTGTTCAAATCGCTCTCCATCGAAGAGCGCGAGCAGTTACGTGCCGCCATGTCTTATCCGCAGGATGCCGTCGGCGCACTGATGGACTTCGACATGGTGACCATTCGCGAGGATGTGACGCTGGAAGTAGTCGCCCGCTACCTGCGCCGCTTCGATGCCCTACCCGATCATACCGACCAATTGTTCGTGGTAGACCGCGACGACCTGTTCAAAGGTGTGCTGTCACTCAACCAGTTGCTGGTCAATGAACCGGAAGTGGAAGTTGCCACACTGATGGTGAGCGACACCATCACGCTGCATCCCGACGACAAAGCACAGCAGGCCGCGCAGGCATTCGAGCGCTACGACTTGGTTTCCGCTCCGGTGGTGGACGAGGATGGAAAATTGCTGGGGCGCGTTCCGGTAAATGCCGTGGTGGACTTCATCCGCGCCGAATCGGAAAGCGACGTGCTGAATCTGGCCGGTCTGCGCGAAGAGGAAGATATTTTCGCGTCGGTGTGGAAGTCGGCGAAAAACCGCTGGTTGTGGCTGGCGCTGAACCTGTGCACCGCTTTCTTTGCATCAAGAGTGATCGGCGGCTTTGAAGACACCATCGAAAAATTTGTCGCCCTCGCCACGCTGATGCCCATCGTGGCGGGTATCGCAGGCAATTCCGGCAACCAAACCACCACCATCATTATCCGCTCGCTGGCGCTGGGGCAGCTCAACACCGGCAATGCCCGCCAGCTACTACTCAAAGAACTGGCTATCAGCCTGTTGAACGGTCTGGTATGGGGCGGCATCGCGGGCGGCTTCGCCTATCTGCTCTACAAGAGCGTGCCGCTGGGGCTGGTGATGATGAGCGCCATGCTGCTCAATCTGTTGCTCGGCGCATTGGTCGGCTTGCTGATCCCGCTCGCAATGCAAAAATTCGGCCGCGACCCCGCCATCGGCTCCAGCGTACTGCTCACCGCCATCACCGATAGCGGAGGCTTCTTTATCTTTTTGGGACTGGCGACAATTTTCCTGATTCACTAGTTCCCATAAAATAGAAGAGTGCGTCATAATGCCGCGAATATCAAAACGGGGAGGATAGATAATGAAGCCATACCTGATGCGCTATCTTGCAAAGATTGAAGATGCGGCAATTAATGAGACGTTATCAAACTGGCAAGCGCAATATCCGCGCATGGGTATATATGCTCTGCTACCGGAATCGATGAAGGCTGCTGTCACGGAATTACAGGCAGCCTGCTCGCGCCGCAAAATTCCACTGGTTGGCGGCATTTTCCCTGCACTGCTCAAGAACGGGGAATTTCTCACCGAAGGCGTTTGGCTGCTGTGCTTCCCCGAAATGCCCTGGTTCGCGCTGCACGACAACCTGCCCACCTCCGCAAAAGAAGTTGAAGAAATCACCGAGCATATCGCCACAGATATCCGTTCGCAGATCGACCACACTCCGGACGTCACCCTGTTCATGCTGTTCGATGCCATGGTGCCGAACATCGCCACGCTGCTCGACCAGCTCTATCTGCAATTGGCCAACCGCGTGCATTACGCCGGCGCCAATGCCGGTAGCGAAACCTTTCAGCCGATGCCATGCCTGTTCGACGGCGAACGCATCGTGCAGAACGGCGTACTGCTGCTCCTGCTCAAACAGCATCGCGGCGCGATTCTGGAACACGGCTACCATGCCCCGGCACGCACGGTATACGCCACCTCCACGACCGGAAACCGGATTTCGCAAATCGACTGGCGTCCCGCCTTCGAGGTGTATCAGGAACTGGTGCGGGCGCAATACCATGTCGAGATCAACGCCGAAAACTTCTATCAGCTCGCGGTGCATTTCCCGTTCGGCATCGTGCGCGCCAACCACCATGTCGTGGTGCGCATCCCGGTTGCGCTGACCGACGACGGTTCGCTGTTCTGCGTGGGCGAGGTTCCCGCCAATGCAATGCTGACGCTGCTTGAAGCTCCCTCGGTAGACACGCAGGAAACAATGCATGTGCTGATTGACGGAATGACCGCGCTCAACGGTAATCCTTCCGGCACGGAACTGCTGCTGTTCTACTGCGCCGGGCGGCGCCTGCATCTCGGAATTGAAAAAGCCACCGCCGAATTGCAGGAATTTTCCGCTCGCACCAAAGCGGCACAAATCTCCGGAGCAGTATCTCTAGGGGAAATCGGCGGTTCAACAGTGCAAGGCTACCCCCTGTTTCAAAATGCCACACTGGTCGCATCAAGCTGGGCAAAAAACTAGGAGCCCGCACGGTGGAACGCGAAGAAATACTGCCGGTGCTTTACGATCTGGCAGTCACTATCGGCAGCGAAATCAGCCTCAAACCGCTACTGACCCGCACGTTACAACGGCTGCTTTACTACACATCATTTCCCGCCGGCTTCATTTGTCTGGAAATGCCGCCATGCGACAGCTCAAGCGATCAACTCTCGGTAAGAATTGATGCGGCGGTCGGCGATTACGACCTCGTCGGCCGGGTGGGGCAATATCTCCCGCTACCGTGCGCACTGCTATGCGGATCGGCAGCGCGCGAAGCCAATCAGACGGATATGTTATCCGCTCTCGGTGGAACACTTTCCCGCTACAAGTCTTTTCTCAGACTCCCCATTGACGGCTGCGGCGTCATTGTCCTGCTGGCGCCGGAGCCTCCCGCCACCGAACAACCGTTAACGCTGATGTTCCAGCCTGTGCTGGCGCACTTGGACAAAGCCATCACCCTTTGCCGCAGCAACGATGCCTACACCAGCGGCCTACTCTCCGAACGCCACCTGATGACACAGGTCTTTGCCAGCAGCTATTCGGGCGTAATGATTACCGATGCGGAAGGCAAAATCATCGAGATTAACCCGGCCTTCACCCGTATCACCGGCTATGCGCTGGACGAGGTAAGCGGGAAAAACCCCCATGTGCTGGCATCCGGCCAGCACGACCATCTCTTCTATCAAGACATGTGGGACGACCTGCGCAACAAAGGGCATTGGCAGGGAGAAGTCTGGAATCGCCGCAAAAACGGCGACATCTATCCCGAGTGGCTGAGTATCAATCCGGTGCGGGACAAATCGGGACAACTGACCAACTATGTCGGCATGTTCTCCGACATCAGCCAGCGCAAAGAAGCGGAAGCACAAATCCACCAGCTTGCCTTTTATGATTCGCTCACTCAGCTGCCGAACCGACGTCTGCTGATGGCCCATCTGCCTAAAACATTTGCCACCAGTGCGCGTAGCGGACATCACGGCGCGGTAATGTTCCTTGACCTCGATCACTTCAAAACGCTTAACGACACTAAAGGTCACGACATCGGAGACCTGCTGTTAATTGAAGTGGCCAAGCGCCTTACTTCATGTGTTCGCGACGGCGACATGGTAGCCCGCCTGGGAGGGGACGAATTTATTGTCGTGCTGGAATCGTTAAGTACAAACGACACCGACGCTGCCGCGCAAGCAGAATTGGTCGCGGAAAAAATTCACCATTCGTTAAATCAGCCGTTCCTGCTCAACGAATACACGCACTTCACCACCCCCAGCATCGGCATCGTTTTATTCAGGGGCAATCAGGATAGTCTGGATAATTTGCTGAAACATGCCGACACCGCCATGTATCAGGCAAAAACCGACGGGCGTAATGCCATCCGATTTTACGACCCCGCCATGCAAGCCACCATTGAAGCCCGCGCCAATTTGGAAGATGCGCTGCGTCAGGCAATTCAGAACGACCAGTTCCGCTTGTATTTCCAAATTCAGATGGATAACAGACAACGCGCGACGGGAGCCGAAGTATTGCTGCGCTGGCAGCATCCCGAACAGGGGCTGGTATCGCCATTGCAGTTCATCCCGCTGGCGGAAGAAAGCGGGCTGATTGTCCCCATCGGGCTATGGGTACTAACGACCGCCTGCGAGCAACTTAAGAAATGGCAATGCAATGAGGTGATGAGTCATCTGTCGCTGGCCGTCAATGTCAGCGCAAAACAATTCCGTCAGGCCGACTTTGTCACTCAGGTGAAAAACATTCTGGGCGGGACTGGCGCAAGCGCCTCTCGCTTGAAACTGGAACTAACCGAGAGTACGGTACTGGAGAATATGGACGACACCATCGCCAAAATGCGCGAACTCAAACAGCTCGGTGTCAGTTTTTCAATGGATGATTTTGGTACCGGATATTCATCCCTGCAATATTTAAAATGTCTGCCGCTCGACCAGATCAAAATCGACCAGTCTTTTGTTCGCGACATCACCACCGACCAAAACGACGCCGCCATCGTACAAGCCATCATCGCAATGACCCGCGCGCTCGGACTCAACGTGATTGCGGAAGGCGTGGAAACAGAAGCGCAGCGCGAGTTTTTGGACACTCACGGCTGTCATGATTTTCAGGGATATTTGTTCAGCAAGCCGCTGCCGCTTGAACAATTTGAAATGCTGGCACAGCCGGCAAAATAACGCGCAGCCCGACCATCACCGCAAGAAATGCATCTCCCGGATGACTTCCGCAAAAAATCGTTTTTTTACGCGGTGATATTGATCGTATTGCCGAGCGGGCCGTTGGCAGACGGAATAGGCGCACTGCTCAAAGCATTGGGAGCGCTCACACTGTCCGCTGAAGCTTGCGCGGCATTTGCCGTCGCTTGAGCCGCACTCGCCGGCGCCTGTGCAGCACTTGCCGGCGCTTTCGACTCTACCGGCTTGGCGGCAGCAACTTCCTTTTTCGGCTGCACACCATAAGCGGCCATCGCTTCCATGCCTTTGATGAAATCCTGCTTCGACACGCTGCCGCTGCCGCTGGGGTCGAGCTTGCTGAAAGCGGCATCCACCCCCGCAGCTTTAACGGCTGGAGGCAATATGCCTTTGTTGAGCGCCTGCTCGAACTGCGCCTTGCTGATGCGCCCCGAACCGGCTGTATCAATCTGCTGAAATAAAATAGCCATCTTCTGCTGCGGCGACACGTTCGGCTTATTGCCCGGCCCTGCCGCTTTAACCTGAGGCAGGGAGGCATCGCGCATGCTTGAAACTCCGCCAATACTAGACATAGTGTTCTCCAAAAATGTAATTGAGAGAATAAGGGTTAATTCACAGCCTTCACTATAACGGCGGAAAAAAATAGCGATGCGGGGAATAGCGGGGGAAAACCGGCGCAATTCCAATGAACGCAGCGAACAGAATTAACCTTAAAAACTTAGTTAGCCACAGAGAACACAGAGATCACAGAGGAGAAACGAACGGTAATCACGAAATTTCGGCACACCTTCTGGATAAACCAGCAAAACATGGGAATCTCATTTTTCCTCTGTGATCTCTGTGGCTTGAATTAAGGTTTTTAGGTAAACGCTCAGATCAAACCCCGGCGCAATTGCCAGCGCTGCAAGCCGCCCTCAACCAGCGAATACACCGCTGGCACCACTACCAGCGTGAGCAGGGTGGAGGAGATCATGCCGCCGATTACAGCCACCGCCAGCGGCCCGTTCGTCTCGGCTCCAGCCCCCAACCCCAGCGAGGCGGGAAACAGCGCCAGAATGATGGTTGCCGAGGTCATCAGCACGGGGCGCAGACGTATCGGGCAAGCGTTCAGTAGCGCTTCGTCGATTTGCATGCCGCTGTCGCGGCGCTGGTTGGTGAGATCAATCAGCAGGATCGAATTCTTGGCGACGAGGCCGATCAGCAGCACCAGCCCCACCATCGAATAGATATTCAACGTATGACCGAACAGCCACAAGGCCGCCACGCCGCCGATGATCGCCAGCGGTTGCGCCATCATGATAATGAACGGCTGGATGAAGGAGTTGAACTGGCTCGCCAGCACCATATACAGCAGCACGATGGCCAGCGTGAAGGCGAAGATCATGTAACCGACCGTCTTGCCGAACTCTTCCGCCTGACCGATCAGCTTGACGCGGTAACCGGCGGGCAGCATGGCTTCCGCAATCGCTTTAACCTTTGCGGTCGCCTCGCCCAAGGGCATGAGCGGCGTGGCGTAGAAAGTTGCCGAGTATTGCAGGTCGTAGCGCCCCACCACCGCCGGGCCGATTTTTTGTTTGAAGGTGGCGACCGTATCCATGCGTACCATGCTGCCGTCGCGCGCACGCAGGAAAATGCGCCGCAGGTCGGCTGGCTTCGCGAACGAGCCGTCCCGGGCTTTGATGCGCACATAGTAGCGTTCGCCGTCGCCGGGATCGTCGTTGTATTGGGCGATGTCTACGCCGCCGGTCATCATGTTGATCGCGGTCGCCACGTCCGCCGCGGACAAGCCCAGCGCGGCAGCTTTGGCGCGGTCGATGCCGATCTCCAACTGCGGCAAATCCATTTGCACATCCAAGTCCACGCGCCCCAATCCGGGCACTTCCCGGTTGAGCTTGGCCTGCAACTCGGCAGCCAGCCGCGCGACTTCATTCAGGCTCGTTCCGGTCAATACGAATTGCAGTGGCTCACCGCGCCCTCCCCCGCCCATCGAAATGGGCGCGGGGAATGCGCGCACGCCGGGAATTTCGGCCAGTTCTTTGCGCAACTGCACCAGCAGCTGTTGCTGCGTAATCGCGCGCTCTTCGCGTGGCGCCATGCGGATATTCGAGCTGGCCTGATTGACTTGCCCCGCCTGCCCCAAACCGATCACGCTAAAGTTGGAGATGATTTCTTTATGACTGGCGAGCACCTTCTCCACTTCGGCCAGCTTGGCGTTGGTGTATTCGATAGAGGAACCCAGCGGCACTTTGCTGGACACCATGAAACGCCCCTGGTCTTCTTCCGGCAGAAAGGACTTGCCCACCTTGGCGAAAAAGAAGCCGCTGGACAGCACCACAAGCACCGTCAGCAACACCACTTTCCAGCGATGCTGCAACGCCCAGGCCAACAGGCTGCGGTAAAAGCGACCCAGCCCATGGAACATGGCATCCAGCGCGTAGTACACCTTGCCGTGTTTCTTCTCCACGTTGAGGAAGCGCGAACACAACATCGGCGTCAGTGTGAGCGAAACGAACAGCGAGACCAGCACACCCATCGTCACCACCACCGCGAACGATTTGAAGAACATGCCGATAATGCCCGCCATGAAAATCACCGGCGCAAAAATCGACACCAGCGACAGCGATGCCGCCAGCACGGCGAAGACCACTTCGTTGCTGCCGTTGACTGCCGCATTAATAGGGTCGGCATCAACCTCCTCGCGGTGGCGGAAGATGTTTTCCAGCACCACGATAGCGTCGTCCACTACCACGCCGATCAGCAGCAGCAGCGCCAGCATCGTCATCGAGTTGAAGGTGTAGCCTGTAAAATAAATCACCGCGATTGCGCCGAGCAGCGAGACGGGAATGGCGATGGCGATAATCAGCGTGGAGCGCATGCTGCGCAGGAAGAACCACACCACCACTGCCGCCAGCAAAGTACCTTCGAGCAAATGCTCCTTGAGCGCGTTAATCATTTCCTGAATAAACACGCCGTCGTTAGAGGCGACTGCCAGCGTCAATCCCGGCGGCAGCGCGGGAACGATGTCTTTGTTCAGACGGCGTTTCACTTCCTCGACAATCGCGACGGTGTTGCTATTGGAGACTTTGACGATACCGATACCCACGGCGGGTTTGCCGTTGTAGCGCGCCAATTGGCGGAAGTCGGCCAAGCCATCTTCGAGCGTGGCGACATCCTTGAGGCGAATCTGCGCACTGTCGCGATAGGCTAACGTCATCTCGGCCATCTCGTCGAGCTGGTGGAATTCCATATCCAGCTTGAGCAGATACTCGCCTGTTCCGCCGACCAGAAATCCGCCGGGCAGTTGCAAATGCTCGCGGCTGAACGCGGCGGCAATATCCTGCGGCGTGAGGCTCAATGCGGCCATACGCGCCGGGTCGATATGCACGCGGATGGAACGGTCGCGGCGACCACCCAAGCGCACTTCGCCCACCCCCTCGATCGTCTCCAGTTTTTTCTTGATGACGTTCGCGGCATATTGGTTCAACTGCTGCTGCGTGCGGTCGCCCTGCAACGCCAGCCACATGATCGGCGAGGAACCAGAGTCCATTTTGGATACGATCGGCGCATCGGCATCTTTGGGCAGACGGCGCACCGCCTGATTGATCTTGGCCTGAATTTCGTTGAACGCCACATCCACGTTTTTCTCAAGACTGAACGTGATGACCACAACCGAAACACCGGGAGAGGAACTGGACTGCACGTGTTCGATGCCCGGCACGCTGTTGATCGCCGTTTCGATCACATTGGTCAGACTCATATCCACATTCTCGGGGTTGGCTCCCTTCAAAGTGGTGGTGATGGCGATGATAGGAAAATCAACTTTGGGGAACTGGTCGACACCGACGCGCTGGTAAGCAATCAAACCGACCAGCATAAGCACCGCACTCAGCATGAAAGCGAAGACGTGGCGCTTGATTGATAGCTCGGGCAAATTCATAAGAGGAATCCCGGTTCTTGATTGGCTAGAATGCGGCGGTAATTAATTGGCGGCACTGACCGCCGAAGCGGCAACGGCGGGCTTATCTTTGCTCTTCACTGCGACAATAGCCTTGTCGGTCAGGAAGCCTGCACCATCTACGACGACAGTCTCGTTCGCCTGCAAACCGCTCAGGATTTCGATCTCGCCGTTTTGCTCTATGCCGACTTGCACGAGCCGCTGCTCGACCTTGTCGCCCTTGACGACATAAACCACTTTTCCCGCGGGACGGATCACCACGCTTTGCTCGGGCACCACCACCGCATTCTGATGCTCCCCCAACACCACCTTACCGACCACGCTGGCACCCGGCTTCCATACACCGGGATTGTCCAAGGTCACGAACACATCGAAAGCTCGGTTGCCAACACCCGCCATCGGACGTATCTCCTCAATTTTGCCGGCCAGCACCAAGTCGTCAGCCGAACTGGAAACTCTGACCAGCATGCCGCGCTGCAATTGAGCGGAGAGATTTTCGGGGAAGGGCAAACGCACTCGCAGCTTGTTCAACGCGACCACCTGAAACAGCGGGTCGCCCACTTTCACATATTGTCCGCGCACGGCGATTTGCTTTTCCACGCGACCATCAACCGGAGAGAGTACATGCGCTTTGCTGACGTTGCGCTCAGCCAGCGCCAACTGTGTTCTGGCCGTCTCCAACTGATTCTGCATTGCCGAAGCTTGCGCGGTCGCATCGTCCAACACCGACTGGGCGATGAAATTTTTTTCGCGCAGCTGTTTTAAGCGCTCGAGATTTTTTGTTTGATTATTGCTTAAGGTTTCCACGCGCCGCACTTCGGATTGTGCGGCCTGTCGAGACAACGAAACATCCTGTGCGTCAATAACAGCCAGGATGTGACCGGCATTAATTGCGCTGCCCGCAGGCGCGCGAATCTCCAGCACCTTGCCCGCCACTTCGGCAGACACGACGGGATCAGCAAAACTTTCCAGCGTCCCGACTGACTCTTCCTGCCACTCCACCGTACGCAACTCACTTTGCCGCACTGTTACCGGAGTACTGCTCTGCAAGGGCTTAATCTCCTCCGTTTTTTTGCCACATCCCGCAACGAACACTAATGACAGCAGCAACAAATTCCAATTTGCACTATTCATATCATCGCTCTTGAGTAAAGGAAAAATAAAGAGGAGTTAATTCACTCCGGACCAATAGAGACGGGCAGGAAGGATATACCGTTTGTCGAGAGAAATTCAACAAACCAATATTTGGGAGGAAATGAACTTGCCACAATGGGTATGGCAAGTAGCTCGTAGAAAGGGCGAAACGCAAAAACCCGGCGCCCGCCCAAATCTACGAGATCAGGCGCCGAGGATGCCCTTTGGTTTTGCTACTGCTTTTTTCGCTGCTGGCTTAGCTGCTACTTTCTTCGCTGCTGGCTTAGCTGCTACTTTCTTCGCTGCTGGCTTAGCTGCTACTTTCTTCGCTGCTGGCTTAGCTGCTACTTTCTTCGCTGCTGGCTTAGCTGCTACTTTCTTCGCTGCTGGCTTAGCTGCTACTTTCTTCGCTGCTGGTTTAGCTGCTACTTTCTTCGCTGCTGGCTTAGCTGCTACTTTCTTCGCTGCTGGTTTAGCTGCAACTTTTTTTGCTGCTGCCGGTTTTTTTGCAGCGACTTTTTTCGCAGCCGGTTTCTTGGTGGCGGAGGTTTTTGCTTTGGTAGTTGTTGCAGCCATGTTCATTCCTTATAAAAATTTATGTGACTAAAACCAGGCACTACATTGCGTGCAAACTGTTGCACTTCCAAACACTTTTACGATCCCTGAAAACCCCTAATGCGCTTGGTGGCCGCATTCTATGCGTGAATAAAATTAATACGCAACATATTTGTGCGGATTTCACAAAAAAATTACGCGATAATTTTTTCCCCGGCGAACAGTTGCTGCACGGTTTCGCGTTCGCGAATGAGGTGCACCGACGCGCCATCCACCATCACTTCCGCCGCGCGCGGACGCGTGTTGTAGTTGGAACTCATGCTCATTCCGTATGCGCCCGCCGACATCAAAGCCAGCAGAGAACCTTGATCCAGCGCCATTTCGCGGTCATGTGCGAGGAAGTCACCCGTCTCGCAAATCGGCCCTACAACCTCGTAATTTTTCGCAGGCGCAGTGCTGCGCGTCACCGGATGAATCGCGTGATACGCATCGTACAAAGCAGGACGCATCAGATCGTTCATCGCGGCATCGACGATGGCGAAATGTTTTTCTTCACCGGGCTTCAAATATTCCACGCGGGTCAGCAACACGCCCGCGTTGCCCACCAGCACACGTCCCGGCTCGACGATCAATTTCTCGCTGCGCCCCTGCAACGCGCCCAGCAAGGCTTGCGCGTAGTCGGCAATCGACGGCGGCGTTTCCTCGTTGTAGCGTATGCCCAAGCCACCGCCGAGATCGAGATGCTCCAGCTTGATGCCCTCGCCCGCCAACTGATCGACCAGCAACAAAACTTTTTCCGCCGCCGCGATGAACGGGCTGGTCTCGGTGAGTTGCGAACCGATGTGGCAATCCATGCCCGTCACGCGCAGATGCGCCATGCCTGCCGCCTTGCGGTACAGCGCCAGCGCATCGGTGTAGGCCACGCCGAATTTGTTTTTTTTCAGCCCGGTGGAAATATACGGGTGCGTCTTCGCATCCACATTTGGGTTCACGCGAAAACTGATCGCGGCAGTCTTGCCCATCTTGCCCGCCACCTCGTTGAGGCGATCCAGCTCCGCCGCCGACTCCACGTTGAAGCACATAATGCCCGCATCCAGCGCGAGGCGCATTTCAGCTTCCGTCTTGCCCACGCCGGAGAACACCACCTTGCCCGCATCGCCCCCCGCCGCCAGCACGCGCTGCAACTCGCCGCCGGAAACAATATCGAAGCCCGCGCCGAGGCGCGCGAACACATTAAGAATCGCCAGATTGGAATTGGACTTCACCGCAAAACAGATCAAATGCTCGCGCGCCTTCAGCGCATCGGCAAACTGGCGGTACGCATCAGTCAGCGCGGCGCGCGAATACACATAGCACGGCGTGCCGAACTGCTTGGCGATGTCGGCAAGCGCGACGTTCTCGGCGAATAACTGGTCTTGCTGGAAATTAAAATAAGCGTTCATGTTTATTTCTTCTGTTCGGATTGAGTGGATGGAGCGGGATTCTTCGGCATAAACAACGGCGCTTTGCGTCCGCAGCCTTGCAGCACGAGCACCATCAGCAACATAATGCTCGCCGTAATTAATTTTGAATTGCGCATCTTGGCGACCTGTACAAAAACGAATAGCGCGGGATTATAAATGGAAAGGCAACATCAATGACTGAAAGCGAATTCACCCGACTGGCCGACGACATCTTCGCGCGCATCGAAAACGCGCTCGACACCAACGACCTCGACTACAACTTCAACGGCCCCGTGCTGGAAATCGAATTCGACGACGGCGCGAAAATCATCATCAACCGCCATACGCCCAATCAGGAAATCTGGCTCGCCGCCAAGTCCGGCGGATTCCATTACAGCTTGCAGGATGGGCAGTGGCTCAGCAACCGCGACGGGAGTGAACTGTTTGGCCAATTGTGTGAACTAGTGAAGCTTGGTTGCGGCAAGAACATATCCTTCTAATCACTCGCCAATAGATTAGCGGGAGTATCACTTCATCTGCGGCAATCCCCATTTCGCATCATAAGTAATATGCCGCAAATACAAGCCGTCCGGCGCGAAGGTGGGCGCGGCGATTTTGCGCTGGCGGGCATCAAGCACTTCTTTCATCCACTCCGGCGGGTGCTTGCCTTTGCCGACGTAGACCAGACAGCCGACGATGTTGCGCACCATGTGGTGCAGGAAGGCGTTGGCGCTGAGGTCAAAGATAATCGTGTCACCCTGTTGGCTGATGTCGAGTTGCGCCAGATTTTTGACGGGGGATTTGGCTTGGCATTCGGCGGCGCGGAAGGAGGTGAAGTCGTGCTCGCCCAGCAGGTGTTGCGCCGCTGCGCGCATCGCTTGCACATCCAAGGGCGCATGAAACCAGCCCACTTTGCCGTGATGCACGGCGCTGCGTGCTGGGCGGTTGATGAGCACGTATTGGTAGCTGCGCGCTTGCGCCGAGAACCGCGCGTGAAATTCTTCCGGCACGATGTGCGCCCACAGGATGGCGATGCTGGGCGGCAGCATGGCATTTACGCCGCGCACCCAAGCGCTTAACGGCCTCTCGATTTCGGTATCGAAGTGGATGACTTGCTCCAGCGCGTGCACGCCGGTGTCGGTTCTTCCGGCGGCGATGATGCTCACGGACTCGCCCGCGATTTGGCTGATCGCGCGCTGGATGTTGTCCTGTACGGTGCGGCCGTCCGCCTGACTTTGCCAGCCGTTGTATTCGCTGCCGTCGTACTCCACGCCCAATGCAATTCTCATAGCCACATCCTGATTAATAAGGCACTCGCCGCCACGACTAAAAGTGCGTCCATCCAAATGAGCGGCTGCACCTGCAATGCAATTTCTATTTCGTGTTCATTTCCGCTGGCCAGCGCATGCCTGATCGCCCCGCGCCAATCGCTGGCGGTGTCGCGCATGGAGCTTTCCGCATAGTGCAGCGTGAGCGCCAACCGCACGGCGATACGCTCGCGCGACAGGCCGATATAGCGCACCGGATAGCAAAGCGAATAAAGCCCGCTAATCATCTGGGTGCGCGTCAGCAGGGTGAGCAGTATCGCCAGTCCGGCGAGCACGCACACGAGGCGACTGAGTTGCAGCAGCCCGTCCAGCAGACCTTCATGCGTCGGACTTGGGAGATAGGAGGCAGTCCACAGAACTTCTCCCGGAGTCAGGTAAGCGTAGATCACCAACAGGGAGAGCAATATCCAGCGCGTGCGGCGCATCAGAGTAAACAAGCGCTGGGTGTGCATTTTGGCCGCGACGAGCAGCAACAAAATTGCCAGCCCGTGCAAGAGTGCCGACTGCATGGTTTGCACGACGCAGGCCAAACAAATCCATACCAGTATGTGCGTTGCGGGATGCGGTGTTAACTTTTTCAATTTGTCACTCTCGCGGGTTATTCCGGTTAAGCATATTGTCCGGCACAAATAAAAATCGGCAGCCAATACTCCGGCTGCCGATTGATTACCTGCCAAGCATTTACGCCATTTGCTGAAGCAATGCCTGCGCGGTCTCGCGTTGCGTTGTGTCGCCATCGCGCACAACCTCTTCCAGAATCTCGCGAGCTCCGGCCTGATCGCCCATTTCCTGATACGCCTTGGCCAGATCAAGTTTGGTCGCCACTTCTTGCCAGCGTTCGTCTTTGGGTTCGCTGGCAGCCGAAGCAGCAGGTGCCGCCAGATCATCCAGATTCAAACTGATTTCGCCCAGCCCCACATCCTTGACCGGTGCGGCTAGCGGCTCGCTCTTTTCCGTAGGGAAGTCGATGCTGAATTCCAGCCCGGCAGGCTCGGCAGCCTGAGTTGCGGCTGGCTGTGCGGCGGGAGAATGGGTGCTGGTCACATCAAATACCAGATCATCCAGATTCATTGCCGCTGCAGGTTCCTCTACTGCGCTCGGAGCGGCGGCTGGAGTAAAGGACTGCAACGCAGTGACATCAAAGTCCATCACATCGGCATCAGCCTTGGGCGCTTCCGGCTCAACCGCTTTGAGGCCGGGATGAGTCCCCGTCACATCAAAGTCCATAACCGGCATTTTGAAGCTGGGCTCTTCAAACGCGACAGCCTTCGCTCCGGGGTGTGTTCCGGTTACATCAAAGTCCATCGGTGCATCTTGGGCTGCCTGCAACTCGGCAGGAGAAATCACAGCGGTTTGCTCAAGCACGGACGCACTATCATCCTTGGCAGACGATTCGCCACCGAATCCCAAATCAAAATCAACGGACGGAGATGCGTTGTCAGCCGCAACTGCCGCTGGTGCAGCGTCAGCGCTGCCGCCATACAATGCATTGCCCGGCTCAAGGTCGCGCCCCATGGCTGCAGCCTTATCCCAAGCAGCGGTATCACCGGATTGGTTAATTTCCAGTGCGTATACATAGAATGACTTCGTATCTTTGCGGCTCGCATAGATAGACAACAGCTTCAGTTTGACCGCATTGTTGGAAGGATCTTTATTCAGCGCCTCTTTCAATACTTCTTCCGCTTGCACATCGCGACCGAAGTTCAGGAACAAATCCGCCTCACCAATCGGATCAACCTCATCGGCATCGGTTACCGGTGCAGAGGTAGTCGATGCGGTGAAATCACCCGTTTCAGGAGATGGCATCACAGGTGCGGCGATTCTCCCTGTGCTGCTACCGATATCTTCTTCTTTTTGGGTTGCGACTTTCTTGGGTTCCTTCTTCACTTCGCCTTTAGCTCGACGGGCATACATAAAGCCCAATCCACCCAAGCCAAGCAGCACCGCCGCGCCGCCGCCCAAATAAATTGGATTGCCCAGAATTTCGTCGATTAGCGAAGGTTCCGGAGTAATCACTTTCGGGGCTGCTTTGGGCTTCGGTTTTGCCGCTGCCGCTGCACTTGCCGCATTCACCGCGGAAGCAGATACCGGAGCTGCCGAGGATGCCGCCAATGGCAGCGCACTTGCCGGCGCAGATGCGGCACCCGCTTGACCGGATTTTGCCGCAGCCTGATTTTTCAACTCAACCAAGCGCTGCATATCTTTAACGCTCTTTTCCAGCATTGCAGTGCGGTCTTCGGCTTCTTTCAATGCTTTGGCTTTGGCAATCGCGTCTTCTTCTTTGGCAATCGCCTTGTCTTGGGCAGACTTGGCTTTTCCACCTGCCGCCGCTTTATCGCCCTGCGCATCGCCCTTGGATAACTTGAGTACTTCCTTGGCAGACTCTTTGGCTACCGGAGCCTTGTCGGCTACAGAGGTGCTAATCTTTCCGGAGACTTCCTGTTTGGCCTCTTGATCTTTGGCTGCCACATTGGCTGAAGCCAGCTTCTGGCGGTACGCATTCCAATCGGCAACTTGCGCGTGCACCTCTTTAGCCGCCTCGCGCTGTTGCAAATTAGCCAAGGCTTCCGACTCCGGCATACGCAGAATCTTTCCGGTACGCAGGCGGTTCATGTTCTTACCGTCAAACGCTTCCGTATTGGAGCGATACAACGCTACCAGCATGCGCTCCAAGCTCACATCGGACGCTTTGGTCTTATTGGCTATTTTGCCCAAAGTATCGCCGCGCTTAACCGTAATCGGCGCAGATTCCGCCTGAACATTTTCTGTTTTCTGCGGAACAGGTACAGGAGCAACTTGCTCCGGAGCGGCAACCACGTTTTCTACGGGAGCAGGCTCGGCAGCTTTTGCACTTTCCTCTACCGGAGCGGCAGTCTCGGCAGTAACCGCGGAAGCAGCCTCAACTGGCGCAACCGATTCAGCTTGCGGCGCGGATGCAGCCTGATTTTCGGCTGCCGCAACAGGAGCCGGTTCAGCTTGAGAAACCGGGGCAATCGCTTCAACAGGCAAGGGAGCCGAAACAGCCGGAGCAACCATAACAGGCTCAATCGGCTTTACCGTAGCCGCAGGCTGTTCAGCGATAAAGCCGGGGGGATCAAGCAAGAATGTGTATTCGCGCAGCAAACGGCCGGATGCCCAGTTCAACTCGATTAACAGACTCACAAACGGCTCATTAACCGGTTGCGAAGAAGTGGCCTTGATATAAGCATCTCCGTTCGCACGAGTCTCAACTGAAAATTTCAGTTTCGGCAACGAGTATGGATAATCAATACCCGCGCCTTTAAATGCATCGGGGGACGCCAAGTGGGCGTTGAGGCTGGATTTATCTGCTTTTTCAACCGCGACCAACTCGATTTCAGCAACCAGCGGTTGCCCCAAAGAAGAAGTCACGTTGATCCCGCCAAACCCCACGGCGCCAGCCATACCAGACCATGCCAAGCAGGCTAAATATCCTAACGCTTTCAGAAATGATTTCCGCACGCTGCCACCCTTTAAATTTTGAGACATTATTCAGATTAACATCATGGGGTTAGTGATGCAAGCTCACCAACCCCTTAAGTTCCCACGTTAACCAGCAATTTTTAAATCGTTTTATTCAGACAGCTTACTTATCCAGCAGTATTCGCAGCATGCGCCGCAACGGTTCCGCCGCCCCCCACAGCAACTGGTCGCCGCAGACGAAAGCGCTTACATACTCCGCCCCCAGCTCCATCTTGCGCACGCGACCAACCGCGATATCCAGCTTGCCGGTCACGGCAACCGGAGTCAGCTCGCGCACACTGATGCTGCGCTCGTTCGGCACAAACTTGACCCAAGGGTTGCCGCCCTTGATGAGCGCTTCGATCTCGCTCAACGGCACATCCTTGTTCAATTTCAGGGTCAGCGCCAGACTGTGGCAACGCATCGCGCCGATACGCACGCACAAACCGTCCACCGGAATACGCTTGCTCGTTCCCAGAATCTTGTTGACCTCGGCCTGCCCCTTCCACTCTTCCTTGGACTGGCCGTTGTCGAGCTGCTTGTCGATCCAAGGAATCAAACTTCCCGCCAGCGGCGCGCCGAAATTCTCGGTGGGCATGTCGGCGGAACGCAGTTTTTCCGCCAAGCGGCGGTCAATTTCCAGAATCGGCGATTTCGGATCGGCCAGTAGGTCGGCTACACAAGCGTGCGCCATGCCCATCTGGTTCAGCAGTTCGCGCATATTCTGCGCGCCCGCGCCGGATGCGGCCTGATAAGTCATGGACGACACCCACTCCACCAGCCCGGCATGGAACAAGCCGCCCAAGCCCATCAGCAAAATGCTGTTGGTGCAATTGCCGCCGATGAAATTCTTGACACCGTTGCCCAGCGATTTTTTGATGAGACCGAGATTGACCGGATCGAGAATAATGACCGCGTCATCTTCCATGCGCAGCGTGGATGCCGCATCAATCCAGTAGCCTTGCCAGCCGGATGCGCGCAGCTTGGGGAAAATTTCGGTGGTGTAATCGCCGCCTTGGCAGGAAATGATCGCATCCATCGCCGACAACGCATTCAAGTCGTAGGCGTCTTTGAGCGGCACGCCGCGTCCTTCGGCAGGGGCTGCGCCCCCGGCATTGGAGGTGGTGAAAAACACCGCATCAATCAGATCGAAATCTTTTTCCTCGCGCATGCGTTGCATGAGCACCGAGCCCACCATACCGCGCCAACCGATCAAACCTACTTTCATGATTCTTCCTTAGCTTCTGAATTTATAGCGCGGCAACTACCGCATCGCCCATCGCCGCACAACCGACCTTCTGCTTGCCTTCTTCGTAGATGTCGCCCGTGCGCAGCCCTTGCTGCAACACCTTGCGCACCGCCGCTTCGATGCGTTGCGCGATGTCGGCGCGACCGAAGGTGTATTGCATCATCATCGCCACCGACAAAATCGTCGCCAACGGATTGGCGATGTCTTTGCCCGCGATGTCCGGTGCGGAACCGTGGCAAGGCTCGTACAAGCCTTTGTTGTTCGCATCCAGTGAGGCCGATGGCAGCATGCCGATGGAGCCGGTCAGCATCGAGGCTTCGTCCGACAGGATGTCGCCAAAGATATTACCGGTGAGGATCACGTCGAACTGCTTGGGCGCGCGCACCAGTTGCATCGCGGCGTTGTCCACATACATGTGCGAGGTCTCGACCTGCGGATATTCCTTCGCCACTTCGCTGACGATTTCGCGCCAGAACATGCTGGTATCCAGCACGTTGGCCTTATCGACCGAGCACAGTTTCTTGTTGCGCTTCATCGCGATCTGGAAACCGACATGCGCCACGCGGCGCACTTCGGATTCACTGTAGTGCATGGTGTCAAAACCCTGACGCTCGCCGCTGTCCAGCGTGCGGATACCGCGCGGCTGGCCGAAATAAATGTCGCCGGTCAGTTCGCGCAGAATCATGATGTCCAGACCGGACACCACGTCGGCGCGCAATGTCGAAGCGTTCACCAGCTCGGGGTACACCATGGCCGGACGCAGGTTGGCGAACAAGCCCAAGCCCTTGCGGATGCGCAGCAGACCTTGCTCGGGACGCAACGGACGCGCCAGCGTGTCGTACTGGTAACCGCCCACCGCACCGAGCAGCACGGCATCGGATGCCTTAGCCAAAGTCAGTGTTGCTTCCGGCAGCGGATCGCGCGCCGCGTCGTAACCCGCGCCGCCGATGTGCGCGTATTCCAGCTCGATCTTCAAACCCTCGCGGCGCAATGCTTCCAGCACCTTCGCTGCTTGAGCAACAATTTCCGGCCCGATGCCGTCACCCGGCAAAACTGCGATTTTCATTTTTCTCTCATCCTATAAAGTCAAAATCTTGTTCCACAGACTCAAGCTGCTTGAAATTATTTTTTAGGCAAACAGCCACGGCTGTGCCGCGCGGTGTTTCACTTCAAACGCCTTGATGTCGGCCACATGCTGCAAAGTCAGGCCGATGTCGTCCAGGCCGTTCAACAAACAATGCTTGCGGAAGGCATCCACTTCAAACGGGTACACCGTGCCGTCGGGCGCGGTAATTTTCTGCTGTTCCAGATCAATCTTCAGCTTGTAACCGACGTTGGCTTCCACGGCCTTGAACAGCGCATCCACCTTGTCCGCCGCCAACTTGATCGGCAGCACGCCGTTCTTGAAGCAGTTGTTGAAAAAGATGTCGGCGAAGCTCGGCGCGATGATGACACGGAAGCCGTAATCTTCCAGCGCCCAGGGCGCGTGTTCGCGCGAGGAACCGCAACCGAAATTTTCGCGCGCCAGCAAAACCTGCGCGCCCTGATAGCGCGGCTGATTCATCACGAAGTCCTTGTTCAGCGGACGCTTGCTGTTATCCATGCCCGGCTCGCCGTGGTCGAGATAACGCCATTCGTCGAACGCGTTCGGGCCGAAACCGGAACGTTTGATCGACTTCAAAAATTGTTTCGGAATAATCGCATCGGTATCCACGTTGGCACGATCCAACGGCATGACCAACCCATCCAACAAAGAAAATTTACGCATCACTTACTCGCCTTCTCTAATTTTTCGCCGCCCTGCTGCAATTTTTTGCCTACCCAGTCACCGGCCTTTTTAACGCCTTTAACCGTGGCCTCGCCACCTTTTTTGACGCCCTTCGCCGCAGCCTCGCCGCCCTTCTTGATACCGCGACCAGCCGCTTCGCCGCCCTTCTTCACACTGGCACCGATGCGCTGGGGCAGACTTTCTTCCGCGACAACATTTTGCATCGACAGTGCGGCCAACAGCGACAACAACATCAATGATCTTTTCATAGCTGCAAACTTACTGGCTGACATCCACAAAATGCCCGGCAATCGCCGCAGCCGCCGCCATCTCAGGACTCACCAAGTGCGTGCGACCGCCCTGCCCTTGCCGCCCCTCAAAGTTGCGGTTGGAGGTTGCCGCGCAACGCTCGCCCGGTGACAGGCGGTCATCGTTCATCGCCAAGCACATCGAGCAGCCCGGATCGCGCCACTCGAAACCGGCTGCGATCAAAATCTTGTCCAGACCTTCCTGTTCGGCCTGCGCTTTAACCAGACCGGAGCCCGGCACCACCATCGCCAGCTTCACATTCGCGGCCACTTTTTTGCCCTTGGCGACTGCTGCGGCGGCACGCATATCTTCGATGCGGCCGTTGGTGCAGGAGCCGATGAACACCTTGTCGATCTTGATTTCGCTGATCGGTGTATTGGCCTGCAAGCCCATGTAAACCAGCGCGCGCTCCCAGTCTCCGCGCTTCACGGCATCCGGCGCATTGGCCGGATCAGGCACGCGACCATCAACCGCCACCACCATCTCAGGCGAAGTACCCCAAGTCACTTGCGGCTTGATTTGCGCGGCATCCAGCTCCACCGTCGCGTCAAACTTCGCACCTTCATCGCTGTGCAAAGTCTTCCAGTAGGCCACGGCCTGCTCCCATTGCTCGCGTTGCGGCGCAAAGGGACGGCCTTTGAAATACGCGAAAGTGGCCTCGTCCGCCGCCACCATACCGGCGCGCGCGCCCGCTTCGATGGCCATATTGCACAAGGTCATGCGGCCTTCCATGCTCAAGCCGCGAATCGCGCTGCCCGCGAACTCGATGGCGTAGCCCGTGCCGCCCGCCGTGCCGATTTTGCCGATCACGGCCAGCGCGATGTCCTTGGCGCTAACGCCTTTGCGCAATGCGCCTTCCACCTTGACCAACATCGCTTTGGATTTTTTCGCAACCAGACATTGCGTCGCCATCACATGCTCGACTTCGGAAGTGCCGATACCGTGCGCCAAAGCTGCGAACGCGCCGTGCGTGCTGGTGTGCGAGTCGCCGCAAACCACGGTCATGCCGGGCAAGGTCGCGCCCTGCTCCGGGCCCATCACATGCACCACGCCCTGACGGATATCGTTCATCTTGAATTCGGTGATGCCGAACTCGGCGCAGTTCGCATCCAGCGTCTCTACCTGCAAACGCGCGATGGGATCGGCGATGCCGCCGCTGCGCTTGGTCGTCGGCACGTTGTGATCCGGCACGGCCAGCATGGAGCCAGTGCGCCACGGCTTGCGCTGCGCCAGCTTCAAGCCTTCAAAGGCTTGCGGACTGGTCACTTCGTGCACCAAGTGACGGTCGATATAGATCAATGCAGTGCCATCCTGTTCGGTGCGAACCAGATGACTATTCCAGAGTTTGTCGTAAAGAGTTTGTGCGTTCATTTTCTGTATACCTTCGCAAGGTCGGCGATTATGCCACAGCAGTTGCGCCATCCCAAGCAGCGCCTGAAAGGGACAATCCCGCCCGGTTAAGGCCGCTGACCAAGGCCTTAATCGTGGCCGTTACAATGTTGGAATCCATGCCCACGCCGTAGCAGGCAGCGCCGCCATCAACACCCACCAGCTCGATGAACGCGCAGGCTCTGGCATCGCCCGCCTTGGCGCTGGCGCTCATAGAGCGCTCCTCGTAGCTGCACACCCGCACGGCGATGCCCGCGCTGTGCAAGGCATGCACCGCCGCGTCGACCGGGCCGTTGCCTTCCCCTGCCAGCACATGCGCGATGCCGTTTATTTCCACATTCAGGCGGATGCCCTGCACATCGCCGCGCTCGTACAAATGGTGCTCGCGATAACGCACAGGAGCCGTGCTATCGAGATAAGTCGCCGCGAACAACTGCCAAATTTCTGCCGCGCTGATTTCTCCTCCGTGGCTATCCGCGCGCTGCTGCACCACGCCGGAAAACTCGACCTGCAAGCGGCGCGGCATCACGACACCGTATTCCGCTTCCAGCAAGTAGGCGATGCCGCCTTTGCCGGACTGGCTGTTGACGCGAATCACCGAGTCGTAACTGCGCCCGACATCTTTGGGGTCTACCGGAAGATAGGGCACATTCCAGCCCGCCTCCGGCCGCGCGGCGGCGAAGCCTTTTTTAATCGCATCCTGATGCGAGCCGGAAAACGCGGTAAACACCAGATCGCCCACATAAGGATGGCGCGGGTGTATCGGCAACTGGTTGCAATACTCGACCGTGCGCGCCACCGCATTGATGTCGGAAAAATCCAGCCCCGGCGCGATGCCCTGCGTGTAGAGGTTCAAAGCCATGGTCACGATGTCCACATTGCCGGTACGCTCGCCGTTGCCGAACAAACAGCCCTCGACACGCTCGGCACCCGCCATCAGCGCGAGCTCTGCCGCCGCAACCGCCGTACCCCGGTCGTTGTGCGTGTGCACGCTGAGGATGACGCTGTCGCGCCGCGCGAGATGGCGGTGCATCCATTCGATCTGGTCGGCATACACATTCGGCGTGGCAAGCTCCACGGTGGCAGGCAAGTTGAGGATCACCTTGTTATCCGGCGTGGCGCCCCATGCCGCCGTCACGGCATCGCAAATTTCGAGCGCGAATTCAGGCTCCGCCGCCGAGAAGGTTTCCGGGCTGTATTCGAGCACCCACTGTGTTTCCGACTGTTCTGCGGCCAATTGCTTAATCAACGTGACCGCTGCCACCGCCATCTCCACCACCTCGGCGCGGCTCATGCCGAAAACAGTGTCGCGAAAATTTGGCGACACCGGATTGTAAACATGCACAATCGCCCGACGCGCGCCCTTAAGCGACTCCATCGTGCGGCGGATCAAATGCTCGCGCGCCTGCGTCAACACCTCGATGCTGACATCCTGCGGAATATGCCCGCCCTCGATCAGCTCGCGTACAAAATTGAAATCGGTAGCGGAAGCCGACGGAAACGCCACCTCGATTTCCTTGAAGCCAATGTCGCACAGCATGCGGAACATGCGCATCTTGCGCTCGGCATTCATCGGCTCGAACAGCGCCTGATTGCCGTCGCGCAAATCCGTGCTCATCCAGATCGGAGGCTGGGTAATGGTGCGGTTCGGCCATTGCCGGTCGGCCAGATTGAACGCGGGAAACGGGCGGTATTTGCTTGCGGGGTTATGCAACATGACGGCTACTCCTTTAAGAAATCAACGAGTGAAATCATAAAGAGAAACCACAGGCATTAGCTTGCGTATTCGCCCATAAAAACCGCAATCTCGGCAATAATATTGCTCACATCTGCGTAATATTTAGAATTATCATTAACACACAAGACTTTTCAGGAAATATTATGGAACTCGACCGCTACGATTTACAGATTTTGCGCGTGCTGCAAGAAGACGGGCGCATCAGCAATCAGGATTTGGCCGACCGCATCAGCCTCACGCCCTCGCCCTGCTTGCGCCGCCTGCACGCATTGGAAGAATCGGGACTCATCACCGGCTACCGCGCCCTGCTCGATGCCAAGAAACTCGGCCTTTCGCTAACGGCGCTGATCCTGATTTCGATGGACCAGCACACACCGGAACGGCTCGGCAACTTCGAAGCGAAGGTGGCGGAAATTCCCGATGTGCTGGAATGCCTGCTGATTACCGGACAGGATGCCGACTATCAGCTCAAGGTGGTGGTGAAGGATATGGATGCCTATCAGGAACTGCTGCTGAACAAGATCACCCGCATCAAGGGCGTGACCGGCGTGCACACCAGCTTTGTGTTGCGCAAAGTGGTGGATAAAACGGCGCTGCCGATTTGAGTCTGGCAAAAAGCTATCGAGCCGTGTGCCGCCCTAGGATGCCTCCGCGAACACTTCCCCCTTTTTAAAGGGGGGCTTGCTGCCTCCCTGCATAGCCGAGGGCTTACTTCGCGGAATTATCTGGAACTAGCCTGCTCAGGATCAACCGTCAGCTTCACCAGCGCATATTCCAGACTATCCGCCAGCGCGCGCCAGCTAGCGTCAATGATGTTGGTGCTGGCGCCCACCGTCGTCCACACATGCCCGCCGCCCTGGAAGGTGATGAGCACGCGAATTTTGGCGGAGGTGCCGTTGGTGCTGTCGAGAATGCGCACCTTGTAGTCGATCAGGCGCACGGTTTTCAGCACGGGGTAGGCGGCGGAAAGGGCGCTGCGCAAGGCAGTGGAGAGCGCGTTGACCGGGCCGTTGCCTTCTGCCGCGACGAACTTCACCTCGCCGGCTACTTTCACTTTGACCGTCGCTTCGGAGAGCAGACCGCGATTCTGGCGGCGCTCGGTAATCACGAAATAATCGACCAGCTCGAACGGCTGCGTGTAGCTGGAACGCAGGCGGTGCAGCATCAACTCCACACTGGCCTCGGCGGCCTCGAAGGTGAAGCCTTCGTGCTCCAGATGCTTGATGTGGTTGAGCACATGCTGCGCGTCTTCGTTGTTGAGATTGAGCCCCAGCGTCTTGGCGTGAAACTGCAAGTTGCCGCGCCCGGACAGCTCGGAAACCACCGAGCGCATCTCGTTGCCGACCAGCGTGGGGTCGATGTGCTGGTAGGTGTCGCTGGCCTTGAGTATCGCCGCCACATGGATGCCGCCCTTGTGCGCAAAGGCGCTGTGGCCGATGTAGGGGGCGTGGGCGTAGTGCTTGAGGTTGACCACTTCCGCGACGTAGTGCGACAGCGCAGTGAGTTCGCGCAACTGCTCCGGTGTCACCACCGGCTTGTTCATCTTGAGTTGCAGATTGGGGATGATGGTGGTCAGGTTGGCATTGCCCACGCGCTCGCCGTAACCGTTGATCGTGCCCTGCACCTGAGTGCAACCGCCGCGCACCGCCGCCAGCGAATTCGCCACGCCGCAGCCGCTGTCGTTATGGCAATGCACGCCCAGCGGGGTCTTGATATGCAGCCCCACCTCGCGCACGATCTCCTCGACTTCCCACGGCAGTTTGCCGCCGTTGGTTTCGCACAGCACCAGCCAGTCCGCCCCGGCATCCGCCGCCGCGCGCAAAGTCGCCAGCGCGTAGTCGCGGTTGGCGATGTAGCCGTCGAAGAAATGCTCCGCGTCGTACACCACCTCGCGCCCTTGCGCCTTCATATAGGCCACGCTGTCGCGGATCATCGCGAGGTTTTCTTCGAGCGTGGCATTGAGCACCACCTTGACGTGGTAATCCCAGCTCTTGCCCACCATCGTCACCACCGGCGTCGCCGCATCCAGCAGCGCCTGCAAGTTGCTGTCCTGCTCGCACTGCAAATGCTTCTGCCGCGTGCGCCCGAAAGCGGCCAGCTTGGCCGACTTCAAATTCAACTGCGCCGCGCGGGTAAAAAACTCGGCATCTTTGGGATTGGAACCGGGCCAGCCGCCCTCGATGTAGTGAAAACCGAAATCGGCGAGACGCTTGGCGATCACCAGCTTATCGTCGACAGAAAGGGAAATATCTTCGCGCTGCGTGCCGTCACGCAGGGTGGTGTCGTAGAGAAAGACTTGGCTCATAAAATCATCTGGGGTTGAGTTGCGCGCAGTCTAGCATTTTCTCCGGCGAGTCCGCAGGGGCAGATAAAACCGCGCACTGCCCAAGGCAGCATCGCCAACAGTTTCCCCCTTTGCAAAGGGGGAGCAAGGGGGATTTAAAATCGTGGCACATCATCCGCGCTCAAATCCCCCGACACCAAAACAAAAAATTGCGGCCATCTCTTGCGCAGATTGCCCGTTACCCACGCCACAGCCACACCGCAAAACCCGATATTCGCCCCGTTGCAGACACCGCTAAAAACCTAGTAGTTCTGCTAGGTAAGCGCTTTTTAGCTGCATTGACACACCTCGCAACGCTCCCCTAAAGTGCCGCCCGCTTGCTGAATGACACCACGCATATCGCGTCGCAAAAACGACGCGATACTCAAAGTAAATTCCCCAGTTCGAGAGCTGGCGCAAGATAACAATCCGCGCTGCAGGCAATGTAGTTTCACGATAGAAACAAGGGGAAAGAATGGCTGCATCAGTCGCTCAGATCGAATCGAAGATGTTCATGATTCGCGGGCAGAAGGTCATGCTGGACGAAGACCTTGCCGCACTTTACGAAGTGGAAACCAAAGCATTGAACCGTGCGGTCAAGCGCAATTTGGAACGCTTCCCGGCTGACGTCATGTTTCAACTTTCTGCTGAAGAATTTGCAAGTTTGAGGTCCCAATATGGCACCCCAAACTTGAAGTCACAAATTGTGACCTCAAACGAAAAACCCGCCGGACAGTTCGGTCGCCGTTACGCCCCCTCACCCAAGGCTTTCCTGTCACCACCGTTCCCGAGTTCTGGCTCGACATGGTGCGCGGCAGAGCACCGCTGGTGTTGATGAAAAAGAAACTGGGGGAAGAGCTGTGGCGCGAGAAGGAAAAGATTGCGCTGGGTTATCTGGAGGAAGTGCTGACGGGGAAACCGGGAGAGCTGACTTCGGATGCGTGGCTAGGAGTTGGAGTGAAGCAACCGAGGATGTCGTACTTGCTTAATTTAATGCCAAGTTAACACACTAAAACTTACTTTATTTGATCATGCTACATACTCACACGCCCAGAGAACAGAATGGCAGAGACACATTTAGTCGCTATCGTGCACAGGCGCGCTCAGCAGCCATTGCCGTGCTATCAATACTGCAAGGGAAAGAAATAGATCGTGTCTATTGCGATCTTCATGATGATTTTGTTGTCCGCCGAAATAATGGCGTCAATAAAATTAGCTATGTTTTCTACCAAGTAAAAACCAATGGAAAGCAAAACCACAATTGGACGTTAAATGACGTGCTTGGTGTGAACACAAAAAAAGATGTAAGTAAGCAAAATGTTATCGAAATCAAAGACAGCTTCATCGGAAAGCTACTGCTTCATACAATTATTTTTGATTCTCAATGTAACGGCGTAGTTTTTCAAACCAACATTCATTGCGATGACAATATTGAAGCATTTCTCAAGGATATTGAATCTGGCGACTTCACGAATAAGTATTCGCAATTGTTGGTTGATAAATTTAATGAACTATTTTCAAGTGCTATATCGCAGAAGCTTGGCACAGAGCAAATTAAAGAGCATTTAACAAAGCTAAGCTTCGAGACAGATGTTCAATATTTAAAAAACGGTGAAGAAAATTTTGAGCCCATAGCTAGAGATAAAGTCTATGCATTCAGCGAAATCGATTTGGGGCATGCTGAAACAAAAGAGATTTTGCTAAAACTTCTGGCATTGGTGGAAAAGAAATCCAGCGGGGTTATTTCACAGATCACACAAAAGTCCATCGAAGAACAAGCGGGAATATCAATAGATGACTTACTTTCAATCCTAAGCATCTCCAAGGACGCCTATCAAATTCTTCTTGCAGGTGGAGACCTGTCAGCCATTAAGAGTGCCTCAATTATCCAACGGACACTTTTGGCATCTGGTGCAGGAATGGAACAAGTCAGCTATTGCTCCAAATGTAAAACTGATTGGGATTTATGGGTGAGAAAAAACAGGCATACGCTATCACCATTAGATTTCAACACCATTGCCAACAAAGTCATCTCGCTGGTTCAGGCCGCCCAACAAACTGGAAATGCCATCAGCATTCCCAGTTTGCGCACACCTATTAAACAATTAGCAGAAACCTTAAAGCAAGATGATCTCCTTTATGATTTGAACGAGGACTTGATCCTTGGCGGAATATTTTCTGAATTAGTTAAGGGGAAGGCATGAATTTCGATTCGTTTTTTGATCAAGTAGAACGATCAAATTTAGTTATCAATTTTGATCGCTCAATCAAATCGTCACAGCACCTGCCCGACAATGAAGCATTGTTTCAGCTACCACTAATCAGTCTGATAATTTTGCTCATGGCAAAAGACCGACGAAAACCTTTCGTTTCTGAAATCGGGCAAATGGTTGGAGAAAGCTTGGAATCTAGCATGCCTGGATTTAAAGGAAGTGCTCAACATTTGGGCTGGTCCGCAAATTTAAGAATCAGAACCGTCAAAGCCCTTACTTTCTTAGAGCAATCCAACTTAGTTGAAATACAAAACAGAAAAGGTCGTTTAGAAATAACCGAGCTAGGGAAGAAAGTCATAGATAAAGCATTAGGCAGAGATGATGACTTGTCCTATAACCTTGCAGAAATATCTCGGGCATACCGCAACATCCGTGTATCAAAACAACTTGATATGGAATTAGGACAATGAAGCTAATCAGCATACAAATATTTCCCAGCGGAGTATCGGGCTGGCGCTCAGATTTGCTCACATTCGGAGAAAATATAACTCATCTATTTGGACCAAATGGATGTGGCAAGACGCCAATCATGCAGTCAATATCATATTGTTTGGGATACCCGAGCATATTCAGAAATGATATCTACGAGAACTGCGCCTACGTAGAGTTAAAGATTGAAACTGGAAAAGGATCTCTAACGATAAAAAGAGAATATAGCCGAGAGGTAGATATTGAGGTCGCCGAACCTAGTGGTAGCAAACAAAGGTTCTACGATGAGAATGAGTACTCTCGCTATTTGTTCGAATGGCTTGGAGTGCAGACGCCCAACCTAATTACAAACGGCAACAAAATTACTCCTCCATATCTAGCGACCATGCTTCCCATCTTCTACTTGGATCAGGATGAGGGATATAGCGGAATATATTGCCCGCCAAGCAATTTCATTAAAGATCAATTTTCTGAAATGATGAGAATGATTTTTGGACTTCCGGAAAAAAATTCATTTGATAAAAAGAAGGAAAGAATTGGTGCAAAAGAGAGGCTTGATTATCTTGATAGGGCGGTTGAACAGCAGTCAAGACAAGTAAATGCAGCCCATGATTCGATTAGTGGCATTTCCAGAAGCGCCAGCGACCTAACCGGCGAAATTCAGATACTCGAAACCGAGTTAGAACAGTTAAAAGGCTCTGGAGCCAGCCATGATGACTCTATAAATGTCATTGATCGCCTTATCTCGTCACACAATTCATTAATCCGCAAGATAGTCGCTGAAATTGCAGAAATCAATAAGAAAAGTAGCAGCATTGGGCAGATCATTAGTGAAATTGAAACTGAAATTAACACGCTGAACCTTAATGAAGAGGCTAGACGAATATTTCTTTCATTTAACGAAATTTGCAGCAATGGAAATTGCCAATTGTTCTCTCGGAGTTCGGATTCCTACAGCAAAAATCTTTTGTATTTAAAAGATCAAATTAAAGACTTAGCAAGAAATGCAGAAATCGACAAAGTCCGATCTGTGCAATTGCATCGTGAAAAAGAGCATTTAGAGGAACAAACCAGAGTTGCTGTTGAGGAAAGAAATAAGGCTATAGAGAAAAGTGAAATTTCTGCGTTAGTCGATGCGATATCAGCTTTGAAAAATCGAATTTTTGAGCTTCAAATCCAGAGAAGTGAAGTGGAAAAAGCAGAGAAGCTAAAAACTAGGCACTATGAGCTTCTATCACAAAGGGATGAGGCTTTAATTAGGTATCAGTCTTTTTCAACAGATGCAGTTTCAATACCTGAACTTATTCATTTGCGGTCTGACTTGCGAAAATATTTTCTTGAATGGCTGGACATACTGCATACGATCAATATTAGTCGAGATATAACATTCAAAGATGACTTCGTACCAATCTTAGGCCCAGAAGGTATTCCTCAACTCAAGGGGAGTACAAGATTTAGAGCTGTGCTTGCCTATCACGCCGCGATATTGACGTTAATGGCGAAAAACAGAAAAACAAGCTTTGGCTTTCTTCTACTGGATACCCCAAAGCAACATGAGATTCATAATGGTGACTTAGATCGATATATTCAAGCCCTAAAAACTCTATCGGTTAAGCATGGCATGCAGATTGTGTTCTCTACAACCGAATACCACTATCAAGGCGATAAGTTTGATGAAGAGTGGAATCCAAAGTATCCGGGTAAAGAGCAAAATATGTTCCTTACTAATTAAGGTAAAGAAGGCTGCCCAGCTTCACAATAATCTCCGACCCACCCCATGGCCACCCTCATCCCCACCCTAGGTTCTGCAAAATTTGATGCGCGCGGCGAATTGAGTCTCGCCGAGCGCCTGAAAAATTGCCTCGAAGACAACGCCTGGGTGTGGCACAACATCCCGGTCGGGCCTTTCGGCAGGCATCCTGATTTCGTGGCCTTGCATCCGCAGCAGGGCATTGTGGTGCTGGAGGTGAAGGACTGGCGGCTGGATACGATAGGCAGTGCGAACAGCAAACAGGTCGAGCTGATCACTGATCGTGGCAATGTATCGACTGACAACCCTTTCGAGCAGGTGCGCAGCTACATGTTCAATGTGGTGAATACCTTGCAGCGCGATCCGCTGTTGGTCAATGAGGGCGGGAGTTTCAAGGGCAAGCCGGTGTTTTCTTTCGGGCACGGTGTGGCTTTCAGCAACATCACGCGCAAGCAGTTTGAGCAGACGGATTTGCGCGAGGTGTTTCCGCCGGAGCGCTGCATCTTCCGCGATGAGATGGCGGAGAAGGTGGATGCGGATGCGTTTCGCGAGCGGGTGTGGCGCATGGTGTCGCCGCGCATCGGGCCTGCCTTGTCGCTGCCGCAGATCGACCGGGTGCGTGCGTTGCTGTTCCCGGAGATTCGCGTTACGCAGATTGCGTTGCCGTTTGACGAGCCGTCTGCGAAGGCCTCGCCCGCCGATGACCGCTTGCTGGCGGTGATGGATATGCAGCAGGAGTTGCTGGCACGCAGCATGAGATCGGAAGAGCGTCGTGTAGGGAAAGAGTGTAGATCTCGGTGGTCGCCGTATCATTAAAAAAAAA
>FZPW01000026.1_pt1 | contig 37114 bp, 27 predicted proteins | sample 1534771 | NCBI WGS metagenome assembly FZPW01 (sample SAMEA104161894, study PRJEB21768) | metagenome | biome: subterrestrial habitat; feature: phreatic zone; material: underground water | place: France | collected 2016-06-01 | depth 60 m | reverse complement strand
TTTTTTTTTAATGATACGGCGACCACCGAGATCTACACTCTTTCCCTACACGACGCTCTTCCGATCTCGGCCTCAGCTCGGCGGATATGCTGGTCAGTAAATCCGCCGGACAAACCAACGAAAACGAAAAATCAAAATCGCTGGGCACGGCAGCGAACACTTACCGTGCCCTGTTAGCCAAACACGGTAACGGCCTGCCGCCGATCTTTGAACCCGGCGATATTTTATTCAAGCTCGGTGAAATTGAAGAGCTGCGCGGCAGTTCGTGCGGTGCGAAAAATTACTTCCAGCAAGCGGCGGACTCGAAGCAAATCAATGACAGGCGCGAGATCGCCCGCAAGAAAGTAGGCGCGTTGAGCTGCTCGCCGGAGGACATGGAAAAAACGCTGTGGCGGCAATATTTCGAGGGGCGAGCCACCACGCTTGTTTGCTACTTCCACACCAAATCAGAGCAGGGCGCATGGAGTAAAGCCTGCGACGGTTTGAACAATGTCATCCGCCAATTGGGCGCCGATGTTACCGTTAAAGCGCAGCCACTTTCTCCCGCGCAACTTGCCGCACTCCGCAACGGCGAAATGCCCGCGAGTCTGGGCGAACAAGGCAAGCTGGTACTGGGGGTGGTGGCGCTAGGTGAAATGAGAAACCGCACCACCCGCGATTCCGGCGGGCACGAATATCAATTTGAAGGCGGCATGAGCACTTTTCTGATCGAGAACGGGACTGCCGTATTCTCGGATCGCTTTCAAGGCACCACCGGATGGAACCCGATTTCCCCGCAAATGGTGATGGATGTTTTAGGCATTAATGTCGTTAAACGCTGGCGCGACAAGTTCTCGAAATTCTTGCGCCACGAGTTAAGTTCCTAGATTGTCTCGGCCGAATTTTCCCCGCTCCCGCCTATCATTTTCTTGAATCGGCGACCCAAGCCGCATCGCTTTATTTCATATGCAAAAAGCACCTTAAAACTGCAATTTCGACCTAGCAGTTCTGCTAGGTACATTCCGGCACGCATTCTGGAATAATCAATACCGGATGTTCCGCAGATAAATAATCTGCTTTTGGACTGCACAAGAAGGAAGAAATGCAATGTCTGGCTGGTTTGTATTAACCGACAACGGGTATCCGCAATATTATTTCGTTCTGAAGGCAGTTAATGGCGAAACCATTTTGAGCAGCGGAATATACGAGTCCAAGAAAGATGCCTTGCATGGTATCAGCGTCATTCGGGCTCACTGCCATCTTGAGCAACACTATGAAAACAGGGTTTCAGCCAGAGGGAGTCTCTACTTTGTGATGAAAGACGGTAATGAACAAATCATCGGAACCAGCCAGTTGTATTCGTCCATATTTTCCAGGGATATCGGGCTTTCTATGGTTAAACTCAACGGACATACTTCTACCATTATCGATATCGCCGATGATTTTTTGAATCCGGAGTTTCTCGTCGCCGCACCGATATAACGACAGGGTTGATAGCCATGACGACACATGAACGTTTACGGCACTTCGCCGAAGAAAGAAACATTCGGCTGCATATCGACCGGGGGCTCAGTATCGACGGATTAGCCATTAATGAATTTGCTCAACTGCTCGCCAGAGTGACGAGCCACGCCCACCGCTCTTTCGATAACATCGGCGCAATTGCCCACGATTTTTATGCTATCGATATTGCGATTATCGGCGAGTTGCAAAAGCCGATGTCACACGACAACGACTTGGCTGCGGAAAGTCATGCCGAAATCACTCATGATCTAAAAAAGCTGCGGCACATCGTGCACTGCATTGCCGATTTTTTCAAAATTGCGCACGAGCTGGAATTATCTCCCGTGCTGGAAATGGCCGCGCTGGATGCGTGAGTTCCGCTCCGGGCTTGAATCCCGCCTTTAGAATTGCTCTTGACGTTTTTGCGGTGATATCCCCCCGCAGCCGTGTCGTAACGCTTCTCCGAATTAAAACTGATTTAATTGTTTGACATCAGAACGAACGTTCTTTACGATGCGAAGAACGTTCGTTCCAGATGAAAGCTAACATGGCCTCTTTAAATTCATTCACTCCCAGCCTCAATCCTGCTCATACAGGGCGCAACGCGGTTTCGCGTACCTTGCTATCGCTAACCTATCCCAACAAATCCATGTTTGAACGGCAGCGTGCTTTGCTGCGCACGGCTGTTCCCGCGGGCTTTCCTTCACCTGCCGACGACTATGTCGAACGCCGCCTCAGTCTGGATGAACATTTAATCGAGCACAGAGAGTCCACCTTCTTCATGCGGGTAGCGGGACACTCCATGCGCGATCTCGGCATCTTCGACGGCGACCTGCTGGTTGTAGATCGTTCCGTACCCGCAGCCCACGGCTGCGTGGTTGTTGCGGTAATCGACGGCGAATTTACCGTTAAACAGCTGCTCTACACCCCGCAAGGCAAAGTGCTGCGGGCCGCCCACCCCGACTACGCCGAAGTCACCGTCACCCCCGATCAGGATTTCTCCATCTGGGGTGTAGTGCAGTGGAATGTGCATCGGGTTTAATCCATGCAACGCGCAATCGCGCTGGTCGACTGCAACAATTTTTACGTTTCTTGCGAGCGCGTTTTTCAACCCAAACTAGAAGGAAAGCCTGTTGTCGTCCTTTCCAATAACGACGGCTGCATCGTTTCTCGCTCGCAGGAAGCGAAAGACCTCGGATTAAAAATGGCCGCGCCGTGGCATCAGATGAAAGCATTCGCCACGCGGCACGGTGTCATCGCTTTCTCTTCCAATTACCCGCTTTATGCCGACCTCTCCAATCGCGTGATGTCGCTGCTTGCGCGTTTCAGCCCGCATCAGGAGGTCTACTCAATCGACGAGTCTTTTCTCGATCTTAGCGGCATCACGACCAACCCGGCGGCTTATGCCCAAACGATCCGGGCAACGATTCGCCAATGTATCGGCATCCCTGTTTGCGTTGGCATTGCCCCGAGCAAAACACTGGCAAAACTGGCCAACCATGTCGCCAAAAAATCCCCGCACCTTGCTAGCGTGTGCGACTTCAATGCAATGAATCCCGCTGAATTGGACATACTGCTCGCCACCATTCCCGTCGGCGATGTGTGGGGGGTGGGCAGGCGTAGTGCGAACAGTCTTAACAAGATTGGAATACACAGCGTACTCGATCTGAAACGCACGCCATCCAAGCAACTGCGCGCTCGATTCAGCGTGGTGTTTGAACGGATAGTGGAAGAATTAAACGGCATTGCCTGTCTGGAACTGGAGGATGTCGCGCCCGCGAAACAGCAGATCATTTGCTCGCGCTCATTCGGTATGCTTACCTCGCTCCTCACCGATCTGGAACAGGCTGCCATTGCCTACACCACACGCGCCACTGAAAAGCTGCGCGAGCAACATTCGATCGCGGGCGGCATTCAGGTTTATATCCGCACCAATCCACACAGGATCAGAGACCTTCAATATCAGCAGAGCATTCTCATTCCATTGCACGAACCAACGAATGATAGCCGGGTGTTTTGTCGTGCGGCGCTGCACGGCTTGCACCAGATATATCGTAGCGGCTACGCCTATCAAAAAGTCGGGATCATGCTCACCCAAATTATTCCGGACACTGAACAGCCCCGTACGCTATTTGATGACGCGGCAGCCCGCCAAAAGTCCCGCGCACTCATGACCACACTTGATTGCATCAACCGCAAAATGGGCAGCGGCACAGTTAAACTGTTGGGCGAGGGCATCAATCAACACTGGGCAATGCGTAATGAGCATCGCTCAAAATGCTATACAAGCGAATGGAATGAATTGGCGGTGTGTCACAGTTGAGCATCTGATAGTTACTGCCGTCAGTCAATCTCATCGGGATAAAGAAGCTTTTCATTTCAAGGGGAATTCAATTTCTATCATTCCCGATTTAAATTAAAGACATAGATGCATATGCAAAATATATAGGCCGTTTGGCATGTGTTCACTTGCTGGCTTTATCCGTAGAATCGGCCACAGAGCGTTGATAGAGTTAGTTTGCTAGCCCCTTTTATGATTCTCTGCCTATTGCAAGAAGGAAGCCATGTTTAACATTCTCGATAACCTGAGCATCCGCAACAAAATCTGGCTGATGGTTGCCATATTTATCGGCGCCATCATTGCCGGCAGCATCCTCAATGTAATGGCGATTCGCGCCACGCTGTGGGAAGAGAAGCAGTTAAAGACCCGGCATCTGGTGGAATCGGCGTACAGCATTCTTGTCCATTATCACGAACTCCAGAAAAGCGGCGCACTCGGCGAAGAGGCCGCTCGCGCCGGGGCGATCAGTGCCGTTAAAGCCCTGCGCTATGATGAAAAGGAATATTTCTGGATCAACGATCTCGGTCAGCCGTTTCCGAAGATGGTGATGCATCCGACCGTACCTTCACTTGACGGGAAAGTGCTGGATGCGGAGAAATTTAATTGCGCGACCAGCCAAAGTTTCGGCGCATCCGCCACTCCGGTAGATACGGGCGGAAAAAAGAATCTGTTCGTGGCTTTTGTCGAGGTCGCGCGGCAAAGCGGCGAAGGATTTGTTACCTATAACTGGCCAAAACCCAAAGCGGCCGGGGGAGTTACTGACGAGCTTTATCCCAAACTTTCCTATGTGAAAAAATTTGCGCCGTGGGACTGGGTGATCGGCTCGGGAATTTATGTTGACGATATTGCCGCGGCGGTGCGCGAACGTATTTTGCACAACATCGCAGTCCTGGCCATCGCTTCCGCTATTCTGCTGCTGATTGCGCTGGTGCTTATCCGCAGTATTACGCGCCCATTGGCAGAGATCGCCAATGCGATGGGGGATATTGCCGAAGGAGATGGCGACTTGACCAAACGTCTGGTTGAGCACGGTGGCAGCGAAATTATTCAGGTTGCTTCGGGATTCAACCATTTCAGCGCCAAGATTCAGCAGGCCATGCTGCAAGTTGTCGAGGCAACCCAGCATATCAATGCCGACTCCGCGCGGCTTTCCGCAGTCGCGCAGCAAACCGGAAGCAATATCAACCAGCAGGATTTGGAAACCGCCAATGTCGCTACCGCCATTCAGGGCATGCTGGGCAATGTGCAGCGTGTAAGCGAAAGTGCCGGATATGCAGTTACTGCAGCACAGCAAGCCGACACCGAAGCCAATCTCGGCATGCAAGTCGTCAGCCAGACCATTGCCTCGATTCACTCTGTCGCAGAAGAAGTCGGTCATGCAACGCAAGTGATTGCCGAACTGGCCGACGACAGCCGCAACATCGGTACCATACTGGAAACAATCAAAGGCATCGCCGATCAAACCAATCTGCTTGCACTCAACGCCGCAATTGAAGCCGCCCGTGCCGGGGAGCAAGGACGAGGCTTTGCCGTCGTTGCCGACGAAGTGCGCAAGCTGGCGCAAAGTACACAGGTTGCCACTGCGCGCATTCAGGACTTGATCGAACATCTGCAAGCTAAAACACTTGCGGCAGTCAAAGTCATGGAAGAGGGCCGCGTACGTGTGGATGCCAGTGTGGGGCAGGCGGGGAATGCCGGAGAATCGCTGGCAAAAATCACCCGTGCGGTCGCCAGCATTCGCGATATGAACGATGCAATTGCAAATTCAGCCAAGGAACAACTCGGTGTTGCCGAAGGTATCAGCTCCAGTGTCGAATCGATCAATCAGATGGCAACCAAAACATCCGGCGGCGTGCGCAGCACGGAGGAAGCCGTGGCCGATCTCGCCAAACTGCTGGAGCAACTGCAAACGCTCATCGGACAGTTCAAAGTCGGCGACAACAAACTGGATTTGTCCAAAGCAAAGTCCGCACACCTCAACTGGAAAGCCAGATTGCGTGCCTTCCTTGACGGCCACGCCTCGCTGACCGAACAGGAAGCCGTCTCACATCAGCAGTGCGCCTTCGGTAAATGGTATTACAGCGAGGGAGTAAAAAAATACGGCCATATACAAGAACTGCGCGATGTTGAGGCTCCCCATGCCGAACTGCATCGCACCATCAAGGAAATTGTGAAAGCGATGGCGGAGGGCGACAAAGAACGTGCGGAGAAACTGTATGCCAATGTGGAAGGAATCTCCACCCGCATTGTGGGATTGCTCGATATTGCGGAGAGCAAAGCCTGAGAGATCTTCTTCGGGTTGTAAAAATAAAACGGGTGCTTGGTTCAAGCACCCGTTTTATTTTGTCCCGCATTTTTCCGGGCCGAGCTGGTGTTGCGAGATTTGAGCGAATGGAAATATTTCCGCAACACGCCCGTCACATCCCTCCACTAAACTGACATTTCATGACATCTGGCGCGAGCGCTCAGAGCGGTTATTCTGATTTCTAGTGGAGAAAAATATGACGGCACTTCCGTTTTTAAAATCGATTACCTTGCAAAAACAACTACGTCTGATGACCGGCATCTCGCTGATCGGCATGTTCATCGTGGTCGTTTTTGTCATGCTCAGCCTGAACCAGCTGCGGCACGAATTCGACAGCTATCAAGCCATGCAAACCACGGACAAAAGCCTGATCGAAATCAAGGCCACGGCGCTGGCGATCAGTCGTGCCGATCCGGTAATGCTGGAGACCCCGGAACAACTGGCGCAGGCCGATGCGCAGATACAGCAATTGCTGCAACGTATCGCCGCCGTCTCTACCGCTGCCGCCCTACAACCCCAACTGGCCGACACGGGTAAGAAATGGAATGAATATTTGAAAGGATTTAAGGGCGCGATCACCATCGCTAAAGAAAGTCCGGCTGATGCGCTGATGATTCCCGATGCGATGTATGGCATGTATATGTCGCCCATGATTAAAGATCTGGACAAGGTCGTGGCGCAAAACAAAGTAAGCGAACTCGATTCGGAGCAAAAAATTAATGCGGTGATGAGCAAAATTCTGTGGATTGTGCTGTTACCCATGGTATTGCTGGGCATCATTACCACCGTGACGCAATCATTGTTCGGACACCATCTCAACCGTCGCTTGGATGGTATCGTCAGCGAAATCGGCTATCTGCATAACGGCGATTTGACCCGGCAGCTCACCACGAACAGCGACGATGAAATCGGGCAGTTGGCCAAAACGATCAACAGCTTCATCGCGCGTTTTGATTCCATACTCGGCGACGTTCATTCCTCCGCCAACCGTACCCACAAAACCGCGAACGAAGTCAGCCAGATGGCGCAATCTGTAACCAGCAATGCCAAAGAACAATCCGCAAAAGTAAACGAAGTCAGCGGTGCCATTGAAAGCATGGGGCGCACTATTAAAAAGATCGCCGAAAATGCGACCGACGCCTCCGATGCCGCGAAACAGACTTTGACACTGGTGCAATCCGGCAGCGAAAGCGGGCAATCCACCATCCGCTCGCTCCAGCAGATCGACCAGACCGTCGGCTCATCGGTCAACACCATGCAGGAATTGAATGCGGCGATCCAGCGCGTCGGTGCCGTCAGCCGCATGATTAAAGATATTGCGGAGCAAACTAACCTGCTGGCGTTGAATGCGGCCATTGAAGCTGCCCGCGCCGGAGATCAGGGGCGCGGCTTTGCCGTGGTCGCCGACGAAGTGCGCAAACTGGCGGAGCGCACGGCAAGCGCCACTGCCGACATCACCAATATTGTTCATGTCATCGAAAACCAAACGAGCGAAACAACCAAGGTGATGACTCAGGCCAAACAGGAAGTAGCACAAGGTGTATTGCACGGGCAAAACATGGGGGATTTGCTGGGCCAGATCGAAAGTTCCGTTTATTTTGTCACCGATATGATGAAGCAAATTGCCGATGCAACCGAAGTCCAGTCGGCGACAGGCGAACGCATCTGGAAAAATATCGATTCGGTCGCGGCCATCAGCGCCAACACTGCCGCCAACATCGAACAAGCCCGCAACGAAATGAAGTCTTTGGCCAGTTCATCCAGAACGCTGTATGAAACGGTGGGGCAATTTAAACTGGCCAGTGCTTGCTAAAGCGAGCAGGTAATTTCCATAAGCAAAACGGGAGCCTAATCAAGGCTCCCGTTTTGCTTAACACTGCCGAAAATCGTCAGCCCAAATACGCTGCCAACACCCGCTCGTTTTTCGCCAGCTCTTCCGGAGTACCTTCAATCGCAATACGTCCGTGCTCCAGCACGTAAGCGTAGTCGGCCACCTCCAGCGCACTCTTGGCGAATTGTTCGACCAGCAGCATGGTGATGCCCGCTTCTTTGAGTTTGTTGATGATGACGAAGACCTCTTGCACGATGACCGGCGCCAAGCCCATTGAAGGCTCATCCAGCAAAATGATTTTCGGGTTGGCCATCAGCGCGCGGCCAATCGCGAGCATTTGCTGTTCGCCGCCGGAGAGCGTGCCTGCGGCTTGCTTCCTGCGCTCTTTCAAGCGCGGGAACAGGGCGTAGACTTTTTCCAGATCGGGATTGGCTTTGCCCGCGAAGCCGAACACTTTGGGCAAGCGCGTATAAGCACCTAGCAGCAGATTATCTTCCACCGACAGCGGGGAAAAAATTTTGCGGCCTTCCGGCGAGTGCGCCAGACCGAGGCGCGCGATTTGCGAGGCTTGCAGTTGCTGCACTTCTTTGCCGTCCAGCAGCACTTTGCCTTTGCTCGGTTTCAGCATGCCGGAGAGCACGCGCATGGCGGTAGTTTTGCCTGCGCCGTTCGCGCCGATGAGGGCGACCACAGCACCTTGACGCACCTCGAAACTCGCGCCGGTCAGCACCTCGCTTGCGCCGTAGCCCGCATGCAGGTTTTCCACGCGCAGCAGGGCGGTGTCGCTCAGTTGGCGCGCCGAGGTGGTCGATTCTTTGCTGTCGCCAAGATAAGCCTCGATCACACGCGGGTTGCGTTTCACCTCGTCGGGCAAACCTTCCGCGATGATCTTGCCTTCATCGAGCACGGTGACGAAATCGCACACTTCGTTGACCACGCTCATGTGGTGTTCGATCAGGATGGTGGTGATGCCGCGCTCGTTGATCTTGTTGACGATGCCGATCAGGTTCAGCACATCGGGATGCGCCAAACCCGCAGCGGGTTCGTCGAGGATCAGCAGCTTGGGCTTGCGCGCCAAGGCACGCGCGATTTCCAGAAAGCGTTGCGCACCGTAGGGCAAGTCTTTGGCTTTGGTGCGCGCGTCGCCCGCCAAGCCGACTAACTCCAGCAAGGCCAAGGCATCAGCCTGCGCTTTTTTCTCTTCACCGTAGGCCAAGCCCAGCAGCACCAGCGGCAACGATTTTTTGTATGCGCCCGCGCAGGCGACCATCACATTTTCCAGCGCGCTTAACTCGGAGAACAGTTGCAGGTTCTGGAAGGTGCGCGCCACTCCGGCTTGCGACACTTTGTACAAACTGCCCTTGGGCAACTCCACGCCTTGCAGGCGTAACTGCCCGGCACTTGGCGCATACAGGCCGGAGATCACGTTGACCAGCGTGCTCTTGCCCGAACCGTTGGGGCCGATCAGCCCGTGCACATGGCCTGCCTGCACGCGTATCGACACACCGTCCACCGCTTTGATGCCGCCGAAGTGGCGTTTCACTTCGCTGAGTTCCAGCAGCAATCCGCTGTCTGAATTTTGGGGTAGCACGTCTTCGAGCGCGCTGGCTTTCGGCAATGCCGGAGCAGGTACGCGGAACAAGCGCGTCAGTTGTTTTTCTGCATAGCCCATCAAACCTTCTGGCAGCCCCACCACTACCGAGAATAGCATCAGCGCGAAAATCGCCTTGCGCCAGTCTTCGGTATTCTCTACCAGCAAACTGCCCGCCAGCAGCAAGGCCATGCTGACGATGGGCGCAGCCACTTGAAACGAAATGCGGCGCGTTTTGATGAAACTCAGCACGCCCGCGATCAACGCTACAACCAGCCCGATAGCGGAGAACACTTCAAACAGTGTGCGGTTGGACAGCAGATTGGGCAGTAGCACGATCAAACACGCGCCGACGAATGCGCCCCATAAACTCTTGCGTCCGCCGAGCACCACGCCCAGCAGCAGGATCACCATCAGCTCGTAGACGAAACTGTTGGGTTGCAGATATTGGAAGTTGAAGGCGTACAAACCGCCCGCCAAACCGCCCAGCGCGGACCCCAGCGCAAACGCGGCGACCTTGTGCTGGAACACACCCACACCCATCGCATCGGTGGCGATGGGGCTGTCGCGCAAAGCCTCGAACGCTCTGCCCCAATGCGAGGACAGCAAGTTCTTCATCGCGATCCAGGTCAGCGCCAGTAGCGCCAGACACAACCAAAAGAAACCTTCGGGGCCGAGGTGCAGGCCAAACAGCGTCGGTCTATCCACCACCAGCCCTTGCGCACCCTGAGTGATGCTTTCCATTTCGTTCAGCGTGGTCACGGTCAGCGCCGAGAAGCTGAGTGTCGCCAATGCGAACTGCGGCCCGGCCAGCCGCAACGCCGGAAAAGCCAGCAAGCCGCCGAATACAAAGCCCACTAGCAAGCTCGCCAGCAAGGCGGGCAACATACTGAAGCCGAGCGTCATCACGCACAGTCCGCCGGCATAAGCGCCCAAACCGAGGAAGGCCGCATGCGCGAGATTCACCTGCCCCAAATAGCCGACACTGACATCCAATCCGATGAGCAGGATGCCGTAAATCGCCAGCAACGTGAGCAAGCCCAGCGCATAGGAATTATTGACGGCGAGAGGGATACAGGCGAGCAGAACAAAAGCGACGAGTTCAGCGCCGTTAACGAGCAGGATTCTTTTCAACATAGATTAACCTTAACGAGTTTTAACCCAAATAATCCTTGGGAAAGGCAGCCAGCTTCCCCCTTTTTAAAGGGGGAGTGAGGGGGATTTTTGCGGCCGAATAAAATTCAAATCCCCCCTAACCCCCCTTTAAAAAGGGGGGGATGCAGCTTTGTTGTTCTGAGGAATTTAATCTCAACCTAAACCTTCCGTATCGTGGCCTTGCCGAACACCCCGTTGGGCTTCATCGCCAATGCCATGATAAGCAGGATCAAACCGGGGGCTTCGCGCCAGCCGCTGCCGATGTAGAAACTCGCCAGACTTTCCAGTGCGCCCAGAAACAGCCCGATCAGCACCACGCCGAAGCCGGACTCCAGCCCCGCCACCACCGCCACCGCAAACGCTTTCAGAATCAGCGCCGAAGCCATGGTGGGGCCGACCGTGGTGATCGGCGAAACCAGAATGCCCGCCATCGCCGCGACCATGCCGGACAAGCCGTAGGACAGCATGATGGTGCGTTTGGCCGAGATGCCCATCAGCTCCGCCGCATCGCGGTCTGCCGACACCGCCTCGAAGGCCTTGCCCCACAAGGTTTTGCGCTTGAACAGCTCGATCAAGCCCATCACCGACAACACACCGATCGCCACCGATAATTCCACCGGAGTCACGTTGATGCCGAAGAATTGCAGTGCATCGGAAGAGATCGGTGTGGGGAAGGGATGGTCGTCCCGGCCCCAGATATTTTCTGCGGCGGAGAAGCCGAACAGACCGACGATGATGGTCATCAAAATCCAGCCTTCGCTTTTTTGTTCCAAAGCGAGGCGCACCGCGACACGCTCCACCACCAAACCGAGCAGCACGCCGCACAACAATCCGGCGGGCACCATCAGCCAGTACGGCAGGCCGAAGTTGAGCAAGGTCAGGCTGATAAAAGCGGAGAGCATGACCAGCTCGCCCTGCCCGAAGTTGATGCTCTTGCTGGTGGCGAAGGTGAGTTGAAAACCGTAGGCGATCAGAGCGTAAACGAGGCCCATCAGGGCCCCGCTTACCGCCATCTGGAGGATGACGTCCATGGATTATTTCTCTTGCTTGGCGAGACGCTGTCTGTCGGCTTCGTTACCGAACACCACGCGACCGTCTTTAACCTGACCCATCACCACGTTGCCGCGACGGAAGGCTTCGTGCGTTTCCACATCGGCCGGATTCCACTTCGAGAACGGGTGCTTCCAGGTGGCGATCACGCCCTTGACCGGCTCTTTCAAATCTTCCAGCGCCAGCTTGATCTTCTTGGTGTCGGCACTTTGCGCTTGCTTCACGGCAGCCGCGAAAATGTAAACCGCGTCGTAACCCTGCGCGGCGGAAACCGGGGAAGGAATGCGGTCAACCTTGTAGGCGGCGTGATAGCCCTCGATGAAGCTCTTCGCTTTCGGCGAGATGGCTTCCTCGATGAAGGTCTGCGGCATCAAGGTACCGTTGCCGTTCTTGCCCGCGTTGTCGATATAGTTCGACATCGATAATGTCCAGCCGCCGATCAGCGGAATATTCAGACCGTTCTTGGCCATGCCGTTGGCAACCGCGGCCAGCTCGGGGCCGATACCCCAGATCAGAATCGCCTGTGCGCCACCCGCTTTGGCTTTCAGCAATTGCGCGGTCATGTCTTTGTCGCCGATGTTGAATTTCTCGGTGGCCACCACGTCCAGTTTGTTGCCCTGAGCTTTGATCTGCGCCAGCAAGTCGTCGCGGCCGGAAACGCCATAGTTGGTAGCGTCGTGCAGCACGGCAACCTTGGTGAATTTGCGGTTGATCGCTTCTTCCACCACCATCGCGGACTGGATACCGTCATGCGCGGCGAAACGGAAGATCGACAGATCAGCGACACCGGCCTTGCTCCATTGCGTCATCGACGCGGAACCGGCTGCGGGAGTGATGATTTTGGTGATGCCTTTTTCCTGCAAGTGTTTGTCGCCCGCGATCACCACGCCGGTATTCACCGAACCGATCACGCCGGAGAGATCGTCCATCGAAGCCAGTTCCTGCGCGATCAATGCACCACGGTCGTTCTTCGCCTCATCGTCGCGCTCGATCACGTCGATCTTCATCTTCTTGCCGCCGACCACGATGCCGCCCGCCGCATTGATTTCGTTGATCGCCAGCTTGGCGCCGTCGCGCATCGAAGCGCCCATCGGTGCGGAACCGCCGCTGAACGGGCCGGTAATCGCCAGCTTGATGGTATCGGCGGCATTGGCTTGAACAGAGAATGCGGACAACAGTGCAACAACCAGAATCTTCTTCATTGATTTGTCTCCCCGGAAATTAATGATTAAATGATGTTTGAACTGCGGGTTCATTCTAGCTTGAATTTCGCCAGAGACAGCCAAACCGTCGCGGACGGATTCTGTCCATGAACGCTGGAGTCAGCTATTGGTATTACTACCTAATTTGATTCAGCCCACTACAAAACCTTTAAAATCATTGAATGCGGCTCAAATACAAAATCTCTTTTCTGGCGGTACTGCCCCTGTTTGCGGCGATACTCGCTATCGCCATTCTGGTGACGATACAGGTGCGCGACTTGAGCCGTGAAGAGCAAACCCTGCTTGAAGAGAGTCTGCTTAAAACCAAGCGCGCCGAGTTGCAGCACTACGTTCAACTGGCGCTGACTTCGATAGACCACGCCTACGCTTCCGGACGCAACGATGCCGCCGCCAAAGCCGAAGCATTGCGCATCCTCACCGAGATGAATTACGGCGACGACGGTTATTTTTTCGTCTACGACCTGAGCGGAAAAAATCTGGCGCACCCGCGCCAGCCCGAACTGGTGGGGAAAAACCTGTGGGAGCTGCGCGACAGCAACGGGCTGCCCGTCATTCAAAAATTAATTGAGGCAGCAAAATCCGGCAGCGGCTTCCAGCGCTATGCCTGGCGCAAACCCTCGACCGGCGTTGAAACGGAAAAGATCGGTTACGTGGTCATGCTCGACCGCTGGGGTTGGATACTCGGCACGGGCATGTATCTAGACGATGTCGAGGCCAGCACGGAGAAGTTGCGCAAAGATGTATCCTCGCACACCTATTCCACCATCCTCGGGCTGGCACTGGTGGCGGTCATCGCCACGTTGGCCGTGTTCGCCGGAGGTATGGCGCTCAACATCAGCGAGCACCGCCTCGCCGATAAAAAGTTGAAGGCGCTGTCGCAGCGCATCGTCAGCTTGCAGGAAGAAGAGCGCGCCCGCGTTTCGCGCGAACTGCACGACGGCCTGAGCCAATTGCTGGTGTCGACCAAATACCACTTCGAGCTGGCGCACGAACGGCTGGTCGAAGGGCGCGAAAATGCCGCACCGGAAATCACCAAAGGGCTGGAAGGTCTGACCAGTGCCATCGGAGAAATCCGCCGTATCTCGCACGACCTGCGCCCCTCGCTGCTCGACAACCTCGGCCTGTCTTCCGCGCTGCAACAGCTCACCGACGAGTTCCGGCTACGCACCGGCATCGCCGTCGAAACCCGCATCGCGGCCTGCGCCGATTTGAAAGAAGATGCCAGCATGACCACGCTGTTCCGCATCGCGCAGGAAGGACTGACGAACATTGAGCGTCATGCCGGGGCACAGCACGTGCAATTCGCGCTCGACCGGAATGACAACGAGTTACGGCTGACCATTGTCGATGACGGCAAGGGCTTCGACCCGACGCGCATCGACCATCCGCGCAACGGCGGCATCGGCTTGCGCAATATGCGCGAGCGCATCGAGTACCACGGCGGCACGCTGGTCATCAGCTCGACAGCTGGCCGCACCGAACTGGTCGCCACGCTGCCGCGCACCACTTTAGCTAAAGGACTTCCGGCATGAACGAATCTACCGGTACACCTCCAACCATCAGACTGATGCTGGTGGACGACCATCAACTGGTACGCGACGGTTTACGCGCAAGATTGGGCGATGTGCCCGAAATATCCGTCGTCGGCGAAGCGGGCAACGCGAAGGATGCGCTCGCGCTGGCCGCAACTTTGCATCCCGACCTGATCCTCGCCGATGTGCGCCTGCCGGACATGAGCGGCATCGAATTGACCGCCAAACTAGTCGAGATTGCGCCCGAAACCCGCGTGATGATTCTCAGCATGTACGACAACCGCGAATACGTGCACAGCGCCATCCGCGCCGGCGCCTGCGGCTATGTGCTGAAAGATGCGCCATCGGGAGAAATCATCGCCGCCATCAAGGCCGTGGCGGCGGGTAGCTCTTACTATTGCGCGGCGGTTGCCGATGCCATTACGGGAAAAGACAATTCGGCCGCGCTGCTGACCGAGCGGGAACGCGAGGTGTTGATCCTGCTCGCCCAAGGCGGCATCAACAAAAACATCGCAATCAAACTCGACGTCAGCGTGCGCACCATCGAGGCGCACCGTCTCAACCTGCGCCGCAAGCTCAACATCGACACCCCCGCGGGGCTGACCAAATATGCCATCGAGCAGGGCTGGATCAGCGTGACCAATAACCCGTAATTTTGTCATGCCCGAAATGCACCTCTTTTGCTAGAATTCCTGACCAACCGCATTGATAATTTGTTCGGATGCTTCCATGACCGCGCTTTCCAATATCAACACCAAATACCAAAGCACTTCGACGCAAATTAACAGTGCAATTACCGCGCCCCCGGTACGCAGGGAGCGTCCGCAGGATAGTGGCGGCGATTCCTCGGTTGTTTCCATCTCCAGTCGTGCCCGTGACCTGCAACTTGCGGAAGCCGAGCGGGCGTCGAATCAAGCCCATATCGAGCGGATACACGAGTTAAATCACTCCGACAACATGGTGCAGGAAAAACTGCAGGCCAACGCCAAAGTGGAAGCCAAAGCGGTCGAAGCTATACGCAAGGAAGATGAGCAGTTGGCCAAACGGATTAATGTGCAGGCGTAGTTCCGGAAGTCCGGCGCGAACAGCATAGCCATCACCGCAAGGCGCTGTTATTCTAGTGCCACTAACGCAACCGACTTCAAGTGCCTCGAACATGGAAAACAACAAAGCGCTGTTTGACACACTGATGTCCGCCATTGCGGATCCGGTTTTTGTAACCGACCTTCGCGGTCATATTGTCCGCGTCAGTCCCTTGTTCGAAGTCGTCGCCAAGCTTTCTGCCGCCGAGTTGATCGGGCAGCGCATCGAGAGTCTGGACGGGGGAAATGCGCCGTTCACCGTGTCGCAGCTTATCAATGAGGCATTGGCTGCGGGAGTGGTGCGCACCGGTATGGTGGCGCTGCCGGGGCAGCAGGATTTGTGGGAATTGAGCAGCCATTCGATCAGCGATCACAGCGGCATAATCGGCGCCGTCTCCATTCTCCGTCCCGCCAAAATTGACCGGGAAGAATATCGGGAAGGATTCGACGAGCTGACCGGACTGCCCAACCGCCATCTGTTTAACGACCGCATCGACCAAGCCCTGAATAACGCCCAGCGCGGAAAAAAATCCGTCGTGTTGATGCTTACCGCGATTGATCGTTTCAGCGAACTGAACGACCTGCTGGGCGATCAGGCAGGTAATCAAATTCTGCGCGACATCGCCGAAAGATTGGGCACCTATGTCCGCACCAGCGATACCATCGCGCGACTGGAGGGTGACCGCTTTGCCTTTGCCATGGAAATCTCCGCCGCCGACCATAGTGTGCTGCTGGCAGAGAAAATTCTGGGCGCTTTTGAGCAGCCGTTCCAGCTGCAAAATCAGAAGGACGTTGTCATTACTTGCTCGGTCGGGGTCGGCATTTATCCCGCGGACGGCACGACACCGCATGAGCTGATGAAAAATGCCGCTGTCGCCCTGCATCACATCAAGGAGGGCGGGCATAACCGTTACCAGTTTTTTTCTACCGAAATGAATACACGTGCGCGTCACCGGCTGGATATTGAGAGCGGTATCCGGCGCGCGCTAAAAAATCGCGAGTTGGTTGCTTATTACCAGCCGAAAATTTCTATTCAGACCCGGCAATTGGTTGGTTTGGAAGCACTCGTGCGCTGGCGCGATCCGGTTCGCGGTTTGGTGCCTCCCGGCGAGTTCATTCCCATCGCGGAAGAGAGCGGGCTGATCGAGCAAATCGGCCAGTGGATGCTGGAGGAGACCTGCGCACAAAACCAACGCTGGCAAGCGGAAGGGCTGCACCCGATCTGCGCCTCGGTCAACGTCGCCGCCCGCCAGTTCCGCAACCGCAATTTTGTTGCTTTGGTGGAAGATGTATTGAAGCGTACCGGGCTTGATCCGCAATGGCTTGAGCTGGAAATCACCGAGAGCGTGCTGATGGGTGATATTGAATCCATCGTGGCGCGCATGGAAGCTTTGCGCAAACTCGGCGTTTCACTTTCCATCGACGACTTCGGCACCGGCTACTCCAGCCTGAGCTATTTGAGCCGATTCCCGATTGCGACCTTAAAAATTGACCGCGCCTTTATTGCCGATGTGCAAACCAACCCGAATACCGCCGAGATTGCCCGCGCCATCATCGGCCTGTCGCGCGGCCTCAATCTGGAAGTGGTTGCCGAAGGTGCCGAAGTCATCGAGCAAGTCGATTTTCTGAAAGATCACGGCTGCGATCTGGTGCAGGGCTACTTCTACAGCAAGCCCTTGCCGGCCGAAGAGTTCGCCATTCTGTTGCGCGACGGTCTGCCGCCGCTTTAACCCGTGCTCGTCGGAGGGGGCTTCAGTCCCGCTCTATGCGCGGCCATCCGGCCGGGCGTATCAAAAGTCATACGCAAAATATCTCCCGCATCCAAAGTTTGATACGTTGGTTTTTATCACCATTAAATAATCCTTTAAGAACAATTGGCTATCCGCTGACAGCGAATCATATTTGCAGGCACGCGCATTGCTATTAACTACGCCATAACAAAGGCGTGTTCATTCCGGTCGGCATTTCTTCAGTGATTGGATAGATACACAGCCGCAGGATGCGGGCGATCTTTTTTCTTTTCATTTTTCAATTTTTAAATGGACGGGTATCAATATCGGTTTGCTTCATTCTGTTCTGAACTAAGATTGCTTGCCTGCACTTAAAACAGCAGGGTTTGATGAGCAAATAAAAACGCGGCTTTTATTTCACCAATCCAAACGGGAAGAGGGATTTATGAAAACATTAAATTTACTACTGGGTTCTTTGTTGCTGAGCTTTTCACTGGCCGCATCGGCCGACCCTATCGTCATCAAATTCAGCCATGTCGTTGCCAACAGCACGCCGAAAGGCAAGGCGGCGGATTTCTTCGCCAAGCGCGCGGCGGAGTTGACCAAGAACAAGGTCAAGGTCGAGGTCTATCCCAACAGTGCGTTGTACAAAGACAAGGAAGAGTTGGAAGCCTTGCAGATGGGCGCGGTGCAAATGCTGGCTCCGTCGCTGGCAAAGTTCGGCCCGCTGGGCGTGAAGGAATTTGAAGTGTTCGACTTCCCCTTCATCTTTGATGACTACGCCGACCTGCACAAAATTACCCAAGGTCCGATAGGCGCGAGCCTGTTGGCCAAGCTGGATCCCAAAGGTATTAAGGGGCTGGCTTTCTGGGATAACGGCTTCAAATCTTTTTCGGCCAATACTCCAATCAAGACACCGGCCGATCTGAAAGGCAAGAAGATGCGCATCCAGTCCTCCAAGGTGCTGGATGAGCAGATGCGCTCGGTAGGCGCGATGCCGCAAGTGATGGCGTTCTCCGAGGTGTATCAGGCATTGTCTACCGGCGTGGTAGACGGCACCGAGAATCCGATTTCCAATCTCTATACGCAGAAAATGCACGAGGTGCAGAAATACCTGACGCTGACCAATCACGGTTATCTGGGTTATGCGGTGATCGTCAACAAGAAGTTCTGGGAAGGCTTGCCTGCCGATGTGCGCGGCCAGCTTGAACAGGCGATGAAAGAATCCACCGTTTACGCCAACAAGATCGCGCAGGAAGAAAACGACACCTCCCTCGCGGAAGTGAAGAAGAGCGGCAAGACTACGGTTTACACCCCGACCAAAGAAGAGCGTATGGCGTTCAAGAAAGCAATGGCGCCCGTTCATACCAAAATGGCCGATCGTGTGGGTAGCGATTTGCTGAATTCGATCTACAAAGAAACCGGCTTCGATCCAAGCAAACTGTAAACATCTGTACAAAACCGCTGATGCTCCCGCATCGGCGGTTTTGCATTGGAGACTTGCTGTAAACAGGAGATACCTGCCATGAAAATTCTCGATCATCTTGAGGAATGGTTAATCACCTTCCTGATGGCGGGGGCGACATTGATTATTTTCGTTTCCGTCGTCCACCGCTATGCCGCCGGTTTCAACATTCCTGTTGTGCAGGACTGGTTGCTGACCCTCAATTTCACTTGGGCGCAGGAACTCACCATCATTATGTTTGTGTGGATGGCCAAGTTCGGTGCCGCTTACGGCGTGCGCACCGGCATCCACGTCGGGGTCGATGTGCTGATTAACCGGCTGAACGAAAAAAATCGCGCCAAATTTATTATTCTCGGCCTGCTGGCCGGCGCGCTGTTTACCGGCATCGTGGCGACTTTGGGCGGTTACTTCGTTTGGGAAAACGGCGCGCACCACGCCTTTCTCGGTCTGATCGGCAGCCCCTCCGACGAAGTGCCCGAAGGCCCGACCACCCCCGATCTCGAATGGCAAACCTGGATGGTGTATTCCGCCATCCCCTTGGGTAGCAGCCTGATGTGCTTCCGCTTTCTGCAAGTGCTGAGCAGTTTTATCAAGACCGGTGAATTGCCGCATCACGACCACGGCCACGTGGACGGTCTCGACGATGAAGAAAACCCGCCGGTTGATGCCAACGTCTATTCGATGAGCGACAACTTGCATCCGTCCGCCCATGAACAACTGGAAGGTGAAAAAACATCCCGCCATCAACACAAGGATGAAAAATAATGAACGCCTCGATCATCTTCATCTTGCTGCTGGCGCTCATGCTGACCGGCATGCCGATCTCGATTTCTCTCGGCCTGACCGTATTGAGCTTCCTGTTCATGTTTACCCAGGTGCCGCTGGAATCGGTGGCGCTGAAACTGTTCACCGGCATCGAAAAATTCGAGATTATGGCGATCCCGTTTTTCATTCTGGCGGGTAACTTCCTTACCCACGGCGGGGTGGCAAAACGCATGATCCGCTTCGCCTCGGCGATGGTGGGACACATGTACGGCGGACTTGGTCTATCGGGCGTGCTGGCCTGTGCTTTGTTTGCCGCAATTTCCGGTTCGTCTCCGGCGACGGTGGTGGCCATCGGCTCCATCCTGCTACCCGCGATGGTCAAGGCCGGTTTCCCCAATAAGTTCGGTGCGGGCATCATCACCACTTCGGGCGCGCTCGGTATTTTGATTCCGCCGTCCATCGTGATGGTGATGTACTCGGTGGCCACCAACACCTCGGTCGGCGCTTTGTTCATGGCGGGGGTTGTACCCGGCATCGTGCTGGCTTTGGTATTGGGCGGCGTCACTTACTACCGCGCCAGAAAATTCGACTACCCGCGTTTGCCCAAAGCCAGTTGGGCCGAACGCATCAAGGCTTTCCGCGAATCGGTGTGGGGCTTGCTGCTGATCGTGATTGTGATGGGCGGCATCTATACCGGCATGTTCACGCCGACCGAAGCGGCGGCAATGAGTGCTGTGTATGCGTTCTTCATCGCCGTTTTCGTCTACAAAGACTTGAGCTTAAAAGATGTGTCGCGCGTGCTGCTCAACTCGGCCAACATGTCGGCGATGCTGCTCTACATCATCACCAACGCCATGCTGTTCTCGTTCATCATGACCAACGAAAACATTCCGCAGGCACTGGCCAACTGGATGCTGGGCAACGGGCTGGGGATGATTACCTTCCTGCTGGCTTGCAACATTCTGCTGTTGCTGGCGGGCAACTTCATGGAGCCCTCATCCATCGTGCTGATCTTCGCGCCCATCCTGTTTCCGGTGGCGATGAAGCTGGGCATCGACCCGGTGCACTTCGGCATCATCATGGTGGTGAATATGGAAGTCGGCATGTGCCATCCGCCGGTGGGGCTGAATCTGTATGTGGCCTCGGGTATTACCAAGATGGGTATCACCGAGCTGACTATTGCCGTGTGGCCGTGGCTGCTGTCCATGCTGGGCTTCCTGCTGTTGGTGACCTATTGGCCCGGACTGTCGCTGTGGTTCCCGCATGCGATAGGCGCTTATTAAATTCGCGCTTTTCCGGACAAAGGCTGCTCTAAATAATTATCGAGAGAATAAATCATGGACAAACAACTGCGCGAAGCTGCCCTGCAATATCACCGTCAGGCACCGGCCGGAAAAATTTCGGTCAACGCTACCAAGCCGATGGTCACCCAGCGTGATCTGGCGTTGGCTTATTCGCCGGGTGTGGCAGCGGCCTGTGAGCTCATCGTGGAAAATCCCGCCGAGGTGCGCAATATGACTTCGCGCGGCAATTTGGTTGCGGTTATCAGCAACGGTACTGCGGTGCTGGGGCTGGGGGCGATCGGCCCGTTGGCGGCCAAGCCGGTGATGGAAGGCAAGGGCGTGCTGTTCAAGAAATTCGCGGGCATTGATGTGTTCGACCTCGAAATTGACGAGCGCGATCCGGACAAGCTGGTGGACATCATCGCCTCGCTGGAGCCGACTTTCGGCGGCATCAATCTGGAAGACATCAAAGCGCCGGAATGCTTCTACATCGAGCGCAAGCTGCGCGAGCGCATGCACATCCCAGTGTTTCATGACGATCAGCACGGCACGGCCATCATCGTCGGCGCGGCGATGCTCAACGGCATCAAGGTCGTGGGCAAGGACATCGCCAAGATCAAGCTGGTGGTGAGCGGCGCGGGTGCTGCGGCATTGGCCTGCTTGGACATGCTGGTCGGCCTCGGCGTGAAGATGGAAAACATCACCGTCACCGACATCAAAGGCGTGGTCTATAAAGGTCGCACCGAAGAGATGGACGACAACAAGGCGCGCTATGCGGTGGAGACTTCCGCGCGCACGCTGGGCGAAGTGATCGACGGGGCGGACGCCTTCCTCGGCTTGTCCGCGGGCGGCGTGCTGAAGCCGGAGATGGTGGCGAAGATGGCAGCCAACCCGATCATCTTTGCGCTGGCCAATCCCACACCGGAGATCATGCCGGAACAGGTGAAGGCCGTGCGTGCCGATGCCATCATGGCGACCGGACGCTCCGACTATCCCAATCAGGTGAACAACGCGCTGTGCTTTCCGTATATTTTCCGTGGCGCGCTGGATGTTGGCGCCTCTACCATTAATGAAGAGATGAAACGTGCGGCAGTGCGCGCCATCGCCGAACTGGCCGAAGCCGAGCAGTCCGACGTGGTGGCGGCGGTGTACGGCGCGGACAACCTATCCTTCGGCCCGGAACATTTGATCCCCAAGCCGTTCGATCCGCGCCTCATCACGCGTATCGCGCCCGCCGTGGCGCAAGCCGCGATGGACAGCGGCGTGGCGGAGCGTCCCATCGCCGATATGGCGGCCTACCGCGAGCAGTTGTCGCAATTCCTCTACCACTCGAATCTGCTGATGAAACCGGTGTTTGAGATGGCGAAGCAAGCGCCGAAGCGGCTGGTGTATGCCGAGGGCGAAGACGAGCGCGTGTTGCATGCGGCACAGAATGTGGTGGACGAGGGCATTGCCTATCCGATTCTGATCGGACGTCCAGCGGTGATCGAGCAGCGTATCGCCAAGCTGGGGCTGCGCATCCGCGCGGGCGAGCATTTTGAACTGGTGAATCCGGAAAGCGACAGCCGCTATCGCGAGTATTGCAACGAGTACCACCGCCTGATGCAACGCAAGGGCGTGACACCGGATGCGGCCAAACGCGAGATGCGCCGCCGCAATACGCTGATCGCGTCCATGCTGGTGCGCATGGACGACGCCGACGCCATGCTGTGCGGCACGGTGTCGCAGCCGCTCAACCATTTGCAATACATCGACGAAGTCATCGGGCAGCAACCCGGCGCGAAGGTGTATGCCGCGATGAATATTCTGATGCTGCCGGGGCGCACTCTGTTTATCTGCGACACGCATGTAAACCTCGACCCGACGGCAGAACAGGTTGCCGCGATGACGCTGCTGGCCGCAAACGAAGTACGCCGCTTCGGACTGTCGCCCAAGGTCGCTTTGTTGTCGCACTCCAATTTCGGCAGTCACAAAAATGCATCGGCGCAAAAAATGGGGTATGCGCGCGAGCTGTTGGAGCAGCTCGCGCCGGAGCTGGAAGTGGAAGGCGAAATCCACGGCGATGCCGCCCTGTCGGAAAGCTTGCGCTTGCAGGCATTCCCGGCATCGCGGTTAAAGGGCGAGGCGAACCTGCTCATCATGCCGAATCTGGACGCGGCCAACATTGCTTACAACCTGCTCAAGATCACGGGCGGCGAGGGGATTACCATCGGTTCTATCCTGCTGGGGGCGAACAAGTCGGTGCATATCCTGACCTCGACCGCGACAGTGCGCCGCATCGTGAATATGAGCGCGCTGGCGGTGGCCGGCGTTAAAAATCATTAAGTGGCCGCACCATCCCCATCCTCCTCAAAAAATGAAATCACCCCAACCGACCAGCAGTATTGCCTCCCGGCTGCGCGGCGCCGCTCCCGATCTGGATCGGAAAATTGTCGGTTGGGCAGCGCTGCTGCTCCTGTTCGTTATCGTCACGTACTCGATCTATTTCTGGAGTCTCAAAAGTCGTATCGACAGTCTGGATGAAAGCGGCAAGAAGCGGCTGGAGGTGTATGCAACCAGTCTGGAAAACGTGTTGGACAAGTACGACTATTTGCCCAAGACGCTGGAATTGAACAATGACGTTTCCATGCTGCTGCAAAATCCGCATGACAAAAAACAGGTCGCAACCGTCAATCAATATCTGGAGCAGATCAACGCGCAGGCGAAATCTAATGTGATCTATGTGATCGGTCTGGATGGTGTCACCCTCGCCGCGAGCAACTGGAAGCAGCCGAATAGTTTTGTCGGCATCAATCTTTCATTCCGTCCCTATTTTCAGGATGCGCTGCATCATATTCCCGGCAGGTTTTACGGCATCGGCACCACCAGCCAGGAAGCCGGTTACTACTTTGCGCACGGCATTTACCGCAATGGAAAATTGCTCGGGGTCGCGGCGGTAAAGATCAGTCTCGGCAAGCTGGAACAGAACTGGGCGCAGGGTAACGATCCCGTCCTGCTGGTGGACGAGAACAACGTGATATTCCTGAGTTCGGTGCCGTCGCTGAAATACAAAACCATAGGTGGGCTGGATCGGAAAACGATAGAGCTACTGAATGAAACACACCAGTATTTCAAGCAGGAGCTAGCCCCCATTCACTTCGTCAACGCGGAGTTTCTGCCCGACGGAACACGCGTCATTTCGATCAAACAGGACGGCAAAAAGGCCAGTCAGGAAAACCCCGCCGGTTCCTATCTGGTGACCGAAGGCCGGATGATGTCGCAGGCGAACTGGCGCTTCATCCTGCTTTCCGATTTCGGCAAAGTGCAATCGGGCGCCGCCGCGACCGGCGCGTTCGCGGTGGTGATCTTCGTGCTGTTGATGTTCGTGTTTCTCTACCTGCGCCAGCGCCACTTGGCGATCATGCAGAATGTCGCCGCGAAAGAAGCATTGCAGCATGCCTACGACAATCTCGAACTGATGGTCGCGGAAAGAACTTCCGCGCTGAATCTGACCACGCGCAATCTGACTCAGGAAATCGCCGAGCGGCATCAGGCAGAGCAAGCCTTGCAAACCACGCAGAACGAACTGGTGCAGGCGGGAAAAATGGCCGTGCTGGGGCAGATGTCGGCGGGCATTACGCACGAGCTGAACCAGCCGTTAACCGCGCTGCAAACGATGACCGACAACACCCGCGTCCTGCTGGAGCGCGGCAACATCGAAGCCGCAAAAAATAATCTGGCGATCATTTTGCAGATCATCGACCGCATGGGGAAAATCACGCGCCAGTTAAAAGCGTTTGCGCGCAAATCGACCGCCGCCCCGGCTCCCGTGTCTATCCGCAAAGCTATAATGAACGCCATGCTGCTGGTCGAGCAGCGCATGCAGCTTGAGAAGGTCAGCGTCAAACAGACTATTCCCGATGAAGATGTGTTCGCGCTGGGCGACAGCAACCGTCTCGAACAAGTGCTGGTTAATCTTTTTAACAATGCGCTAGATTCGATGGAGAGCAGCCCGCAGCGCGGCCTGACCGTGGCAGTGGAAAGCGGAGCAGGGCGCGTTTTAATTTCGGTAACCGATACCGGGCCGGGCATTCCGGATGAAGTGCAGCGTCGCCTGTTTGAACCGTTTTTCACTACCAAGGCACAAGGCGTCGGCTTGGGGCTCGGGCTGGTGATTTCCGAACAAATCGTGCGCGAATTCGACGGCAGATTGAGCGGCAAAAATGCACCGGAAGGCGGCGCGGTATTCACGGTAGAGCTGCGCGCTGCCGATGTCCATGGCAAATGATTCGTCTCCGATGATGAGCTTGCCATGCCCGTTTTCCGCTCCTCAATCCCCTCCCCCTTGCAGGGGGAGGGTTAGGGTGGGGGTAGAAACGGAGAGGAGCCACAACTCTACCCCCATCCTAGCCTTCCCCCTGCAAGGGGGAAGGAATTGGTTCGGTGCTAATGGATTAGCGCCGATTACACAGGAGATTCGGAATGTTTGAAGGTCTCAAGATTTTTCTGGTCGAGGACGATCCCATCGTCAGGGTGGGCAGCGAACAGGCTTTTCAATTGGCGGGGCTGAACGTCGAATCGTTTGCATCGGCGGAACTCGCGCGCAAGCACATCACGCCCGACTTTCCCGGCATCGTCATCACCGACGTCAAACTACCGGGCATGGACGGTCTGGAGCTATTGGCGCAGATCAAGTCCGTCGATCAGGGCATCCCGGTCATTCTGGTTACCGGCCACGGCGATGTCAGCATGGCGGTGCAAGCCATGCGCGGCGGCGCATACGACTTCATCGAAAAACCCTACTCTTCCGAACAGCTGGTAGAGGTCGCGCGCCGCGCGCTGGAAGCGCGCAGCCTGATGCTGGAAGTTCACACCCTGCGCCGTCAGCTCGAAGGGCGTCAGGGTATCGAGGCCACGCTGCTGGGCAAATCTCCCGCCATGCAGGAGATCAGGCGCTTGATACTGGATGTCGCCGACACCGGAGCCGACGTGCTTATCTACGGCGACACCGGCACCGGCAAAGAAATGGTGGCGCGCTGCCTGCACGACTACAGCCACCGCAAGAAAAATAATTTCGTCGCCATCAACTGCGGCGCAATCCCGGAAAATATTTTCGAGAGCGAAATGTTCGGGCATGAATCCGGCTCGTTCACCGGCGCTTCCAAACGCCAGATCGGCAAGATGGAATTCGCCGACAAGGGCACGCTGTTCCTCGACGAAATCGAAAGCCTGCCCATGTCGCTACAGGTCAAACTGCTGCGTGCATTGCAGGAGCGAAAGATCGAGCGCTTGGGCTCCAACGAGCTGGTGTCGGTCAACGTGCGCGTCATCGCCGCCGCCAAAGCAGACCTGAAAGAGTTGTCGGATCAGCAAAAATTTCGCGCCGACCTTTACTACCGCCTCAACCTCATCGTGCTGAATCTGCCGCCGTTAAGCGAACGGCGCGAAGATATCCCCGAATTGTTCGAGCATTTTGTCTTGCAGGCGGCAGCCCGTTACAACCGCGCCGCCCCCGAAGTCTCCGCCGCGCAGATGCACAAGCTGATGGCGCATTCATGGCCCGGCAATGTGCGCGAACTGCGCAACATCGCCGACCGCTTCGTGCTCGGCCTTATGGGCAAGGAAGATTCCATCCTCCAGCAGCCGTTGCAGGAGGCGCCGCTCGCGGAGCAGGTGCGCAATTTTGAGCGTGCCCTGATCGAAGCCGAATTGCGCAAACATCGCGGCAACGTCAATCCCATCTGCGAATCGCTCGGCCTGCCCAAGCAAACCCTGTATCACAAAATGCAGAAGTACCAACTGGTGGCGGAAGAGTATAAGTAAGACGGAATTTTTCTTCCTGCAGTCGTACTCGCCAGCGCGATTGGCCCGTATATTCCAAAAACAGATAACCAAACAAAATTTAATTGGTTCACACCTCCGAGTCGAATTCCTAAGATGCCTTCCGTCGTGATGCACATCACACGAGCAAACATCGGCAGCATCTATTAACTTAAGAGGAGTGACACCATGAAGTTGAGTAAATTAACGTCCGCACTGCTGACTGGCGCGCTGGCGCTGGCTTTGACAGGCACAAGCTACGCTGCCGAAATCAGCCTGCTGAACGTATCCTACGACCCGACCCGCGAGCTGTATCAAGAGTACAACGCCGCCTTCGCCAAATACTGGAAAGCCAAGACCGGCGACACCGTTACCGTTAAAGCCTCGCACGGTGGTTCCGGCAAACAAGCGCGCTCAATCATCGACGGTCTGGAAGCCGACGTGGCCACACTGGCGCTGGCTGCCGACATCGATGCGCTGAACAAGAACGGCGAACTGGTTCCCGCCAACTGGCAATCGCGTTTGAAGCTGAACAGCTCGCCTTACACTTCGACCATCGTATTGCTGGTGCGCAAAGGCAACCCGAAGAACATCAAAGACTGGAGCGATCTGGTTAAACCCGGCGTGGCCGTGATTACACCGAACCCGAAGACTTCCGGCGGCGCACGCTGGAACTACCTTGCCGCATGGGGCTATGCGTTGGACAAGAACAAAGGCGACCAATCTAAGGCGCAAGAGTTTGTGAGCAAGCTGTACGGTAACGTGCCCGTGCTGGATTCCGGCGCGCGCGGATCGACAGTAACCTTCTCCGAACGCGGCATCGGCGACGTGCTTATCACTTGGGAAAACGAAGCCTATCTGGTGAAGAAGGAATTCGGCGAAGACAAGTTCGACGTGGTGTTCCCGTCGCAAAGTATTCTGGCCGAGCCTCCCGTCACCGTGGTGGACAAGAACGTGAACAAGCACGGCACCCGCGCAGTTGCCCAGGCTTACCTCGAATATTTGTACTCGCCTGAAGGTCAGGAAATCGCCGCGAAGAATTTCTATCGACCGACCGATGCCAAGGTGGCCAAGAAATACGAAAAGCAATTTCCCAAGCTGAAACTCATCACCATCGACAAAGTGTTCGGCGGCTGGACCAAGGCACAGAAGCTGCACTTCGCCGATGGCGGTGTGTTCGATCAGATTTACACCAGAAAATAATCAATGCCTCGTTCCCGCCCCCATGCAGGGGGCGGGCTAGGGTGGGGGTAGAAACTTTGTAACGCCGCAACTCTACCTATCCACCATCGCATTCCACCAAGGAGCCCCCATGTCACACCAATACCTGTATCTAAAACTGCTGCTACGCAACAACCTGCTACTCGACCTCGACGAGTACGCATTGATCGACACAAAGCAACAAGGATTGGTGTGCAGCTTCATGGATATGAAACTGGCCAGTGCCTTTCAGCCCGTGCTGCGGCCGGATGGCAAGGTAGCGGGGCGCGAAGCCCTGCTGCGCGCGGGCTCGCTGGAATTCGGCGAACCTAGCCCCGATGCCGCGTTCAATGAAGCGCTGAAAGCGAACCGGCTGGTGCAGTTCGACCGTCTCGTGCGCATCATCCATCTGATGAACCATGCACGCAGCGCCGCCGAGCACGAGCTGCTGTTCCTCAACGTGCATCCGCAACTGCTCACCAGCGTCAAGGATCACGGCAGCACCTTCGAGCGCATTCTGCATTACTACTCCGTATCCACCTCGCAAGTCGTCATCGAGATCAAGGAAACGGCGGACGCAGACGAAGTCGTGCTGACCGACGCGGTGAGCAACTACCGCAGCCTCGGCTACCGCATCGCGGTGGACGATTTCGGTACGACCCATTCCAGTCTCGAGCGCGTGCTCAAACTGAAGCCGGACATCGTCAAACTGGATGGCGTGCTGATACAGACCGCGGAAAGATCGAGCAACGAGGCGACCTCGTTCAACCGGCTGGTGGTCGAATTTCACAACGCGGGGATACAGGTCGCAGTCGAAGGTATCGAGACGGCAAAGCAATTGGAGATCGCCCGCCAATCCGGTGCCGATCTGTTGCAAGGCTACCAACTCGCACGACCGGAATGTGCAGCTACCAAGCGGGGGCAGCCTTGCCGGGATGAACAGTTAGCTGCCTGAAAATTCTTTCTCCTCCCCGAGTGCAAAACTCGGTTTGCAGGGGCGGATGACTGCCCCTGTTTTTTTGTGACTCAGTTGGGGAAGGCGAAAAGGGGAGCAGGAGCTCCAATGGAAGTTGACGTATAGGCACAGCCGCCAAGGGCGGCTTATCGGCCTTTGCGAAAGCTCGTTCTTCAAGTAATGTACTTTCCTTTCATGCTACAAGCCAGTCAGTCGAAAACCGTGGTCTGTCCTTTATTACTCGCTGGTCGTTCAAACTGATATGAACATTATTGAACCCCTTGATCCTCAATTGCTTGGTCGACTAAGTGCCGAAGCAGCGGTCGCACGTTTCCGTGAGCTACTTTATTGCGAAGCAAGATATGTTGGACTTAAGCCAGATGCGATAACTATTTCAGCAAACCTGTATGTTTCTGATGGTGGGATTGATGCGCAGGTGGATATGAGTGGCTCTTTGCCTCCAGATACTTTCTTTAATTTGGGACGAAACGGATTTCAGCTTAAAACTGGAGCGTCGTTCAAACCGTGGCAAGCCAGTTCATTGACAGATGAGTTGCTTACTGCAAACGGCGATTTGGCATCTGAGGTAAAACGTACTCTTGAGGTTGGTGGCCATTATGTCCTAATTTGCCTTGGCCTCGACCTGACACCTGAACAGCGAAATGACAGTTGCAACCAGCTTAAAAAGTTGTTTTCGCAGTTTGGTTTTTCAGATATGGGAGATCGGCTGAATGTATTTGGGCAGAGTCAGATTGCGCCGTATTTTGATCGCTACCCATCGGTGCGTCTTTCCCTCTTGGGAGGGGTAGATGAGGATTTTCTGTTGGTATCCGAATGGTCGCAATATGCTCATATGAGCAACCCTGTCATGCTTTCTGAGGAGCAGACGAGACTAGTAGATTTGCTTCGCGAGAAGCTGCGGGGGGAGACAAAACATATCCGGATACTGGGGGAGCCTGGGATAGGGAAGACACGACTCGTACTGGAAGCTGTTCGTGCGGAAGAGATTTCTTCCAGCGTTCTTTATGTGCAGCATGGTGCTCGGTTTTCGCAAACAAGATTGTTTCGAGAGTTGCTGCGCGAAGTGCCGAAGTATCCACTGGTACTGGTTCTGGATGAGCTATCGGAGCGGGAGATGTCAGAGATATGGGGGCATCTCAGGAGCCGTTGTGGAACGTTGAAGTTAATCAGTCTGGATCATGGGGCAGACAGGAGCCGTGACTCCGAAATCGAACATATTTCGGCACCCCGGCTGCCTGATCAGACTATCAAGCAGATTCTCCAGAGTCATGTTGGCGAAAACAAAGACATTGATCGGTGGGTGAAAATATGCGAAGGCTCTCCGCGTGTGGCACAAGCGGTCGGTGAGAATTTGGCGGCGAATCCAGAGGACATCCTGAAGCCTCCGGCAATCGTGCCCATCTGGGATCGTTTTCTATTTGGCTATGCCCAGCAGCAAAGTGATGAGGCGCGTCAGATCGCACTGGTCATGCGGCACATTGCTTTGTTTAGTCGGTTTGGCTTTGAGGCACCAGTCGGAAGCGAAGCGGAGTACATCGCGAAACTGGTTGAGCGCTCCGACCACACGGTGACATGGTCTAGGTTTCAGGAGGTCGTTCAGACGTTGCGTGCGAGGCGCATACTTCAAGGTGACCGAACCCTATTCGTCGTACCTTGGGCGCTTCATATCCATTTATGGCGAGAATATTGGCATTGGTACGGTCGCGGCTTCGATTTCCCCCAAGCATTTGTAGAAATGCCTGCATCTTTGCACGGCTGGTTTATGGATATGTTTCGGTTCGCTCATGGTACCAGCGCAGCTCCGGTTGTTCGTGACATTCTCCGTCGTGACGGCGTTTATGCCAACCGTGATTTCCTCTGCTCAGATAAGGGCACATCTTTTCTTTCCACTCTGGCCGAAGCTGATCCGGAAGCTACGCTTTCCTTGATCGAACAAGCTTTCGGTACCTGGTCGCTTGAAGAGCTTCACGCCTTCGAAGGAGGGAGGCAGCGAATTGTATGGGCGCTGGAGAAAATCGCAGTATGGAAACCAACTTTTATTAGAGCGGCAAAGGTGCTGGCAAAGTTGGCAGTTACGGAAAATGCGACGAATAGCAATAACTCAACAGGCACATTGTTGGGGCTCTTTCGCATTGGTCCAGAAGCTGCAGCTACTGAAGCTAGTCCGCTAGAGAGGCTTCCTGTCCTGCTTGAAATGTTTCGAGGTGATGAAAATTCAAAGCGTATGGGACTCAAAGTTGTGGCATCTGCACTCGATACATCTGGGCGTGGGTGGCGAATGGTCGGCCCAGAACATCAAGGACTCAAGGAGCAAGCGCATCTCTGGCGTCCTCAGACGTATGGTGAATGGTGGGCAGCATATAGAGCCTATTGGGATTGCCTGACTAACGAGACACGGGGCTGGCCGGATGCTTTGCGCAGGGAGACCCATTCGATAATTATTGATTGTGCGGCCGAACAATTGAGAATCCATGTGCATAGGGATGAAGTTTTTTCCATGCTTGAGCAAATCGCAGAGGACTCGGCTACCGATATACGGCGGCTGAATCATTTCTTTATTCAGCAGGCCAGATGGCATCGCAAGGAGGATGATCTATCTACACATTTTAGGCTGCGCCGACTTGAGGGGCGACTGACAAGATGCAGCCTAGAGTCCCGTTTTCAGCGCTATGTACTGGATACGACATGGGATGAGTGGGAAGACTATAGCCTAGAAGGCGAGCTGCGTGAGCGTACCCGCCCCAAAAATTTGGTGCGCGCATTGGCATCTCGTTTAGCAGAAAACGATGAGGATTTTGCATGTTTGTTGCCGAAGCTTATGGTCGCTTCGACAGAGACTGCGGCATTGTTCGTTTTGGGACAATCCTTGTGTGCGGCAGATAAAGGAAGCCAGCGCCTCTTGCCAATGCTTGAGTTTGGAGGCGATTCTGTAAATACACAATGTCTTGGCGGGTATCTTGCGGGACTAAAAGAGAGCTTCCCGGATAAATGGCAACAAATATTGCTTGGCCTATTGGCGAACGAAGCAACCGCCAATCGTGGGGCTGAATTGGTTTGGCGAGTCGGTGTTAATGATGCCGTGCTAGAGGCATGCATGGATGCGTTCGAGGCAGGCTGGATAGAGGTAGGCCATTTTCGCAGCCTCTGTTACGGTATGAGTTGGCAATCCGTATCTCATACAAGTTTGGCTCGGTTCCTGTCGTTGCTTGCCTGTCGAGAAGATCGGCTTTCTGCATTCGTGCTGATAAATCTGCTCAATCACATGCTGAAACAAAATGTATGGCTGGTAGATTCTGAGTTTGTATTCAAGGTGGTAACGGAGCAAATTCATTTTGAAGAACATCGTGACGCCATGCATTCTCACCATTGGCATGGAGTCTGCGAAAAGCTAATTGAGCACGATCCACGCATGGCTATGCCTTTGCTTGATGCGTTGTTGCAGCAAATGGACAATGACTATCACTTAAGTTATGACCATGATGTCAACCCGTTGGCACATTCGTTATGCAAACTGAACCCTGCTGAGGCATGGGCGATTATTACCTCGCACTTGCTTGCACCTGCACCGAAATGGCGAGGAGATTTATTGAACTGGCTTAAAGGCGGGTTCGGAGGGTTTGGCCATCAGAAAGAGTCAACGCCTCCAATTGCTGAATTTCCCGCGCAAATGGTGATGGGTTGGGTAGCGCAAGATATAGATGCGCGAGCTTCCATGATTGCGCATTGCGCGCCCAAATCGCTGGATGACGAGTTGGGCGGAGAGTTGACAAGAGCATTGCTGGAAAAATATAGGACTGTGGATGGTGTCACGGTTGCTATAAGTTGTAACTTCAGCTCGGGTGGTTGGTCGGGGCCGACAAGTCAGCATTTGAGGGCGAGGCGTGATTGCTTTCGTGCTTGGCTAAGTCGGGGGTTCGATGTGAATGTGATGAATTGGATCGAAGAGGAAATTGTTAATCTTGATCGTAAAATCGAAGCGGAGGAAATATTGGAGGAAAGGGAGTCATGGAATCGACCATAAACGCATCTGTCAGAATTGGTGGAAGATTGCGGCTCTCGACTGACTGCTTGTAGCTTGAAAGTAGAAGCACATTGCTTGAAGAACGAACTTCTGAAAAGGCCGAGGAGCAGCCCCTCAATCCCAAATGCGCCGAGCGCAGAAGGCCTTGACCACAGGTGGCTTGCACCACCTGCCCATATCAACAAAATTTCAGTGCAACAACTCAGCCGCACTCAACGGCACCCCGCGCTTCAGCGCCTGCTGTACGAGCGACAACGCTCTGCCGGACGATAGATCATCCAGCCATTCCGGCGCAGAGCCGAAACGGTTTTCATATCTCTGCACGGCATCGTGAAGTGTCTGGTTGCGGGATGGTTCTGCTGCGGATGTAACGGTGATGGTTTGCATGATCGCTCCTTGCCCTCTGGTTATCCGGCGATGCCGACTCCAGAGGGGATGGGGAGCGAGCACGCTTTAGCCGGTATTTTTATTCCGCCCCGGAAAGTTGTTGGTTAATCCGGCGGTCTGTTCTGCTACGGGAAGCATCCTATGCGGACTGGCGATCCGCACGAAGGAATTCTTTTTTCTATCTATAGCACCGTATCGAATATAGGCAATTTGCCAAGTTTGCCTGACGGCTTTGCTTATTCCATTTACAGCTAATCAAATCAGTTTTTATTATTTTTCAGCACAAGTGTGCCTCTATAGACTGCGCGCCTATCCAACATCAGGAATAAGCAATGTCTCAATTCAAAGCGCACAGCGTGCTGCCCGGATTCAATCTGGCGCTGGGTTTTACGCTGCTGTATCTCTCGCTGATCGTGCTGATCCCGCTCTCATCGCTATTCTTCAAAACGGCGACGCTGGGCTGGGGCGGGTTCTGGGATGTCGTTACGGGCGACCGCGTGCTGGCTTCGCTGCGCGTGACCTTCCTCACTTCTTTTGCGGCGGCGATCATCAATGTTTTTTTCGGCTTGATCGTGGCGTGGGTGCTGGTGCGCTACCGCTTCCCCGGCAAGCGCATTGTCGATGCGCTGGTCGATCTGCCGTTCGCGCTGCCGACGGCGGTGGCGGGCATCACGCTGGCGATGCTGTATGCGCCGAACGGCTGGCTCGGCCAGTATTTCGCCGCGCAGGGCATCAAGGTGGCGTACACGCCGCTGGGCATCGTGGTCGCGCTCACCTTTATCGGCCTGCCTTTCGTGGTGCGCACGGTGCAGCCGGTGCTGGCCGATGTCGAGGCCGAGGTGGAAGAAGTCGCCGCCAGTTTGGGCGCGGGACGCTGGGATGTTTTTCGCCGCGTGATTTTCCCCGCGATTTATCCGGCGCTGCTCACCGGCTTCGCACTGGCTTTCGCACGCGCCATCGGCGAATACGGCTCGGTGATTTTTATTGCGGGCAATATGCCTTACATCTCGGAAATTTCGCCGCTGCTCATCGTCGCCAAACTGGAGCAATACGACTACGCCGGAGCGACGGCGATTGCGGTGGCGATGCTGCTGATTTCATTTGCGCTGTTGCTGTCGATCAACGCGCTGCAATGGTGGACTTCAAGAAGGGGGGCTAGATAAATGTCCGCGCAAACCAACCGTAAAATTTCCACGCAGGAATCGTTGCCGGTTACGCTGCTGCTGGTCGGCGTGGCGCTGACTTACCTGCTGCTGTTTCTGGGGCTGCCGCTGTTCGCCGTGTTCTACGAAGCACTCAGCAAAGGCTGGGACACTTACCTCACCGCGCTGAAAGAGCCGGATGCTTGGTCGGCGATCAAGCTCACCTTCATCGCCGCCGCCATCGCGGTACCGGCCAATCTGGTGTTCGGCATCGCGGCGGCGTGGGCGATTGCCAAGTTCGAGTTCAAGGGCAAGAGCCTGCTCATCACGCTGATCGACTTGCCGTTCGCGGTGAGCCCGGTAGTGTCCGGTTTGGTCTACGTGCTGCTGTTCGGCGCACAGGGCTGGATCGGGCCGTGGTTGCAGGCGCACGACATCAAGTTGATTTTCGCCGTGCCCGGCATCGTGCTGGCCACCATCTTCGTCACTTTCCCCTTCGTCGCGCGCGAGCTGATTCCGCTGATGCAGGCACAGGGTAAAGAAGAAGAGGAAGCGGCGGTGTCGCTCGGTGCCTCCGGCTGGCAAACCTTCTGGCGCGTGACGTTGCCCAACATCAAATGGGGTCTGCTGTACGGCGTGATCTTGTGTAACGCCCGCGCCATGGGCGAATTCGGCGCGGTGTCGGTGGTGTCCGGCCACATTCGCGGCATGACCAACACCATGCCGCTGCACGTCGAGATTCTGTACAACGAATACAACTTTGTCGCCGCCTTCGCCGTGGCCTCGCTGCTGGCTTTGCTGGCGCTGGTCACACTGCTGGTGAAAGCGCTGGTGGAATGGCAGGCGAAACGTAGCGGCGAACCTTTGCATGGAGCACACTAAATGAGCATCACAATCGAAAACCTGAACAAACAATTCGGCACTTACAAAGCGCTGGACAACATCAACCTCGAAGTAAACAGCGGCGAGCTGCTGGCGCTGCTCGGCCCTTCCGGTTGCGGCAAGACTTCCTTGCTGCGCATTATCGGTGGCATGGAGCTGGCCGATTCCGGCAAGCTGTTATTCCACGGCGAAGACGTGCAGCAGCGCGATGCGCGTGAACGCAATGTCGGCTTCGTGTTTCAGCACTACGCGCTGTTCCGCCACATGACGGTATTTGAAAACGTCGCCTTCGGCCTGCGCGTGAAGCCGCGCAAGTTCCGCCCAAACGAAGCGGAAATCCGCAAGCGTGTGACGCGCCTTCTTGATCTTGTTCAACTTGGCTGGTTGGCTGATCGCTTCCCATCGCAACTTTCCGGCGGCCAACGTCAGCGTATCGCCCTGGCGCGAGCCTTGGCCGTTGAGCCGAAAGTCTTGTTATTGGACGAGCCGTTCGGCGCCCTCGATGCCAAGGTACGCAAGGAACTCCGTCGCTGGTTGCGCCAGTTGCATGACGAAATCCATGTGACCAGCGTTTTCGTCACGCACGACCAGGAAGAGGCTTTGGAAGTCTCCGACCGCGTAGTGCTGATGAATAAGGGCAAGGTCGAGCAAATCGGTGCACCGGACGTGGTCTACGACCATCCAGCCACACCTTTTGTCGCGAGTTTCCTGGGTTCGGTCAATCTGTTCCACGGACGAGTCGAAAACGGCCACCTGCATGTTGGCGAGCACGCGCTGGCCGTCGGCAGCGAACACGATGCGACCGATTCAGCCATCGGTTTTGTCCGGCCGCACGAATTCGACCTGTTGCCGGCCAACGCCCCGGGAACCGGCCTGCCAGCCAGGATACTGCGCGTTATCGCCATTGGTCCGCTGGCCCAAGTCGAGCTGACGCGCCAGAACGGCGAGTTGCTGGAAGTCTCGGTGCTGCGTGACACGCTTGCCGCGCTTGGCCTGCGTGAAGGTGACGATGTGTCGGTGCGGCCACGCCATATCCGCGTTTTCCAGAACAACGAAAAAATAGCCGCCTGACGGCCGTGACAGGGAGAAAGCAATGAATTTCCAGCAACTCAGAATCGTCCGCGAGACCGTGCGCCAGGACTTCAACCTGACCGAGGTGGCCAATGCCCTCTACACTTCGCAACCCGGGGTCAGCAAGCACATCAAGGATCTTGAAGACGAACTCGGCATCGAGGTCTTCATCCGCCGCGGCAAGCGTTTGCTCGGCTTGACCGAACCCGGCAAGGAACTGGTCAGCGTCGTCGAACGCATCCTGCTCGACACGCAGAACCTGCGCCGGATAGCCGACCAGTTTGCCAGCCGCGAAACCGGGCATTTCGTCGTGGCAACCACCCACACCCAGGCCCGCTATGCGCTGCCGAAGATCATCCAGTGGTTCAAGGCCGATTACCCGAAGGTCCATCTGACCCTGTTGCAGGGCAGCCCGCGTGAAATCGCCGAACTGGTCGAAACGGGGCAGGCCGACGTCGGGATCGCCACCGAAGCGCTGGAAGGCGTGCCGGAACTGGTTTCCTTCCCGTTCTACTCCTGGCACCACGCGATCATCGTGCCGCAGGGGCATCCACTGCTTTCGGTCGACAAAGTCACCCTGGAAATCCTTGCCGAATATCCGATCATCACTTACCACGAGGGCTTTACCGGTCGTGCCCATGTCGATAAGGCATTTTCCGAGGCGGCCATCGTTCCCGATATCGTTTTGTCGGCCATCGACGCCGACGTGATCAAGACCTATGTCAGCCTTGGTCTGGGCGTCGGGGTTGTCGCTTCAGTGGCCTACGACAAGGAACAGGACCGCAACCTGGAGCTCATTCA
>FZPW01000061.1_pt1 | contig 38894 bp, 31 predicted proteins | sample 1534771 | NCBI WGS metagenome assembly FZPW01 (sample SAMEA104161894, study PRJEB21768) | metagenome | biome: subterrestrial habitat; feature: phreatic zone; material: underground water | place: France | collected 2016-06-01 | depth 60 m | reverse complement strand
TTTTTTTTTAATGATACGGCGACCACCGAGATCTACACTCTTTCCCTACACGACGCTCTTCCGATCTAGTACGCCATGGGGAAAACCACGCATAGGGCAGGGCTGTATTTTTCAGCGCCTATTATGCGCAATGGCCGTTTTACCGGGGCTATCGTTGCCAAGGTCGAATTGCAGGCGTTATCGTTTCTTACCCGTCAAGCTGATACGTACGTGACAGATTCGAACGGCGTCATCATTCTCGCGCACGACGCCGACATGGTGATGAAATCCGTTCCCGGCGCCGCCGTGCGTAAATTGTCGGACGCCGAGAAGCATTCCATTTACCAGACAGCCGCAATACCAGAGCTGAATATCGAGTCGTGGCAACAGCATGAAACACTGATGCGCATCAACGACGAGGCATTCCCCCATGTACTCACCTCAACTGCGTTGCCCGAATTCGGACTAACCATTCATGCCGAGAGTGATATGCCCAGTTTCTTTGCCTTGGAGCGGGAGCGATACAGTAACTTTATTCTGTTTAGCGTGCTGGGGATTGCGGCTATCCTGATTTCCTTTGCATTCTTTTCTTTGCGGCGCGCCAAAGATATTGCACGCGAAAGTGAAACCCGCCTGCGTTTGATTTTGGAGTCGGCAAACTGCGGCATTTGGGGACAGACGTCGGATGGCGTTTGTACCTTTATCAACGCGGAGGCGGCGAAGCTGCTTGGCTACGAAGCAAGCGAGCTGATCGGCAAAGCTTTGCATTCGGTCGTGCATCACTCCCATGCCAATGGCAGCGCTTATCCGCGCTCGGATTGCCCGATGTTTGCTTCCGGGCAGGATGGCATACCCCGTGTCGCATCGGACGAAGTTCTGTGGCGCAAGGACGGCAGTTCGTTCGAGGTCGAATACGCCACTTCTCCCATCGTTTTCGAAGGGTATATCGAAGGGGCGGTGGTGATTTTCAACGATGTGACCGAACGCAACCAGCAGGCGCGCCAGCTTGAGATTGCGAAAGAAAAAGCCGAGGCTGCAAATCGGGCGAAGAGCGATTTTTTGGCCAATATGTCGCATGAGATACGAACTCCGATGAATGCGGTGATCGGATTTTCAGAATTGGCCATAGAGAGTTCGAGCGAGGAGGAAAGAAGCAGCTTTCTGCAACATATTCTCGACTCATCCAAAGCATTGCTCGGCATTCTCAACGATATTCTGGACTTTTCCAAAATTGAGGCACAGCAGATGACGCTGGAAAACGGCGTGTTTCAGCTTGATGTTTTGCTGGAAAATTTGAACAGGATGTTCACGCTGCGCGCGAATGAGAAAGGATTGGTATTTACGACGGATAAAGCGCCGGATATTCCCGCCCTGTTGATCGGCGATCAACTGAGGCTGAGACAGATATTGACCAATCTGTTGGGGAACTCGATCAAATTTACTTCCAGCGGACATGTTGCGCTGTCGGTTAGCCGGCTGGATTCCGTTGACGGCAGTGTGTTGCTCGATTTTTGTGTCAAAGACACCGGTATCGGTATGACGCCGGAACAAATGGAGAGCCTGTTTCAGCCTTTCCAGCAGGCGGACAATTCCATCACCCGGCGATTCGGCGGAACCGGGCTTGGACTTTCAATCAGCCGCAAGCTGGCACAGTTAATGGGCGGGGATATATCCATTCAAAGCGAGTTCGGTAAAGGCAGCGAATTCCGGCTTAAAGTAAGGCTGGCGGTTGCCGGTAAAGAGGAAATTGCTTCGCAGGTAAAGCTGCCTGATGAAAATATCTCTAGGTCTTTTGCATCTCAAAATACGGAAAATAGTCTGCAAGGGAAACGAATCTTGCTCGTGGAAGACAATCGAATGAATCAAGTATTGGCCTCCCGCATTCTGGATAAATTCGAGGTTCGTTTGGATATTGCCAGTCACGGTGAAGAGGCAATCCGGAAGCTGGAGGGGGAGTCCTACGATGTCGTTTTAATGGACATTCAGATGCCGGTGATGGACGGGCTTGAAGCAACGCGGCGCATCCGCCTTGATGAGCGATTCAAGTACCTGCCTATTGTGGCAATGAGTGCCGGTGTGACGCTGGATGAGCAGGCTCGATGCGAGGAGGTGGGTATGACCGGGTTCATCGGCAAGCCAATCGACGCTGTTGAGCTTAAGAAGAAATTGATTGAGTTGTGCCACTTGCGCTCGGATTTGCACTGAATAAATCGGGCGCATTTCTTTTTCTGATGGTGTCCTCGACAGGAATCGAACCTGTAATTGCCCCTTAGGAGGGGGCGGTTATATCCATTTAACTACGAGGACGTGCCGATGTTTACGACGCGGCGCGCATTCTAACGTAAAATCGCGCCCCTGCTGATTCTGCTCCGCGAAATTTAGCGCGAGATCATTAAACAATTTTGAACTATTAACGGGCTGGAACGAAGTCATGAAATTTTATAAATGGAATTTATTTGCAACCTGGGTGATGTTGCCGCAGGTGTTGGCGATGGGCTGGGTAGCATTTGCGGGGCGCATGCTGCTTGAACTGGTCGGCGTGGATACGCAGGAGCAGGGGATACCGGGGCGGTTGGTGGGTATGTTGCTGATGATTGGCGTGGTCGCGGTGATACAAATTATGCGCGGCTCTCTGTGGCCGCTGGCTCAGGCTGAAGGCAAGGGCTTTGCCTTGGGCGCGCGCCTGATGCTGGTGGCGAACGTGCTGGCTGTGCTGTTATGGTGTTTTGAACTGACACTGCCGTTTTTTACGGATCACAATCTGATTGTCCTGTTCTCCGGCTTTACCGATGCCTTCGGTTACTGGGTGATGGCAATGTGGGCAATTAGCTTTTCATTTATTTATCAATCTGCACTACCCCAATCTGTAAAGACGAATTCCTGATGCCATACATTACGCTGGATAAAGCCGCACTGGCTTTCGGTCACGTTGCTCTTTTAGATCATGTGAATTTTCAACTGGACGAGAACGAGCGCGTCGGTCTGATCGGGCGCAACGGCGGCGGCAAGTCCAGCCTGTTGCGCGTGCTTGGCGGGCAGCATGCGCTGGACGACGGCATCGTGTGGCGCCAGCCCGGCGTGCGCATTTGCTATGTGAGCCAGGAGCCGGTGCTGAATCCCGAGGCGACCGTGTTCGACGCGGTGGCGGAAGGCTTGGGTGAGCTGCACAAGATCATCACCGAGTATCACCATCTGTCACATCAGCTGGCCGAGCCGGATGCGGATTACGAAAAATTGCTGGAAGCGATGCAGCCGCTGCAAACCGCGCTGGAAGCGCAAAACGGTTGGGCGGTGCAGGCGCGCATCGAGACGGCGATCCAGCGTCTGGAACTGAACCCCGATGCGCTGGTGGGCTCGCTTTCCGGCGGGGTGCGCAAGCGTGTGGCCTTGGCGCAGGCGCTGGTGGCCGAGCCGGAGGTGCTGATTCTCGATGAGCCGACCAACCACTTGGATTTCGCTTCCATCGAATGGCTGGAAGGGCTGCTGAATAATTTTCGCGGCAGCGTCTTGTTCGTCACCCACGACCGGAAGTTTCTCGACAACGTGACCACGCGCATCGTCGAACTGGATCGCGGCAAACTGGCCAGCTTCCCCGGCAATTTTTCCGCCTACCAGAAATTGAAAGAGCAGATGCTGGCGGATGAGGCGGTACATAGTGCCAAGTTCGACAAGGTGCTGGCGCAGGAAGAAGTGTGGATACGTCAGGGCATCAAGGCGCGCGGTGTGCGCAACGAAGGCCGTGTGCGGCGCTTGGAGCAACTGCGTTTGGAGCGCGCAGCGCGCCGCGAAAAGGTCGGCAAGGTCGAATTGAATGTGGAAACGGGCGAGCGCTCCGGCAAGCTGGTGGCCGAACTCAGCAACGTGAGCAAGACCTACGGCGAACGCAAAATCATCAACGATTTCTCCTGCCGTATTCAGCGCGGCGACAAGATCGGTTTGCTGGGGCCGAACGGCGCGGGCAAGAGCACGTTGTTGAAAATTATTTTGGGCGAACTGGCTCCGGATAGCGGCGAAGTGAAGCTGGGCACCAAACTCAGCGTGGCTTATTTCGACCAGTTGCGCGCGCAACTTAACGAAGAAGCCACGCTGGCCGACACCATCAGCCAAGGCTCGGATTTTGTCGAAATCGCCGGTACGAAAAAACACGTCATCAGCTATCTCGGTGATTTTCTGTTTGCACCCGAGCGCGCGCGTTCACCCGTGAAGAGCTTGTCCGGCGGCGAGCGCAACCGCTTGTTGCTGGCGCGCCTGTTCACCCGCCCCGCCAACGTGCTGGTGCTGGACGAACCGACCAATGACCTCGATATCGAAACGCTGGAACTGCTGGAAGAGCTGCTTGCAAATTACGACGGCACATTGTTTCTCGTCAGCCACGACCGCTCCTTCCTCGACAACGTGGTGACGCAAGTCATCGCCTTCGAGGGCGACGGTAATTTGAAGGAGTACGTCGGCGGTTACGAAGATTGGGTGCGCGTGAAGAAATACGAAGCCACGCAAAGTGCGCAGCCGAAAGTGGCGGCAACGCCCAAGCCCGCGGCCAAAGCCGAAGCCCCCAAGGCCAAAGCTTCCGGCAAGCTGAGTTTCAAAGAGCAAAAAGAGCTCGAAGAAATTCCGCTGCGCATCGAGAAATTGGAGCGCGAACAGGAAGAGCTTGCGGCGGCTTTGGGCGCGGGCGATCTGTACCGTGACAATCCGGCGCATGCCAAGCAGTTGCAGGAACGCGCGGCGGTGATCGAGGATGAGTTGTTGCAGTTGATGGCGCGCTGGGAGGCGCTGGAGGCGAAATAAAAGCGCGGGTAATGAGAAACAAAAAGCTCCCGCGGGAGCTTTTTTGTTGTCTGCAATTTGCGCCGTGTTATTGCAACATCCACGCCATTCCGCCCAATGCCAAAAAGAAAATCAGCAGATTCGCCCATGTCCATATCGCGTAGCGGCGGGCGAGTTTGTTAGGAGCGAGGTTGCTGATAAGAAACAGGCGGCCATTGTTCGGGCGCATGAGGTAGTGGGTGTCCGGGGCTGAGCGTGCTTGGGCCAGACGTTTTTCCGCTTCGCGTTTTGCGGCGCTGCGCGCCAATCCCCATTCCTTCATATCGAGCATGCCGTCTTTATCGAGATCGAAGCGGCTGTGCAGTTCCGGCATGTTCAGTTTCCATTCGGCCAGCACCGCTTTGACCTCATCGCTATGGCGGCGTGTGTCCGTGCTGCCGCCTATTGTTTTGAATTCTCCGATGGCATAAATCCTGTCGATGTTTAACAGTTTCCATTCCGTATAGCGGTATTCGCCTTTTGTCCACGTGTCTTTGTTGCTGGTGATGATTTCCGCTCCGCACGGGTCAATTACGCAGATGGCGCTGCCATCGTCGAGCACAAATGGTGCGTCGCTTTCGCCGCTACTCTCTGTGTGCCATTCGTTCTTGCCGTTTTTGCGTTCGATTTTGTAGCGATACCAGAGGCAGGGCAGCGGCGAGACCGGGCTGATGATCTGCATACCCTCGAAATAATTTCCTTGGCCGATGAGCTCGACATAGCCCTGCGCGGCTGAAGCGATCTTTGAGGTCGGTGTGCCGTTGATCGTGCGCAAACGGTGCAGGGCGGAGAACCAGGCAAACAGGCTGATGAGTGCCATGATGCCCAGGCACCACAGCCATGCCGTAATGCTCTGCAAATGTAGGCCGACGGCGAGCAATAAGAGTTGTGCGCCGGAGGTGATGAGCTGGGCGTATTGCCGGTGTAGCGAAATCAGCAAGTCGCGGTCAATCGGTGTGGAGAGGTAGAGCCTCATCGGTGGGGGATGAGGCTGAGCTTATTTGAACAGCGCCTTCATATTTACATCCGCCTTTTCCGCGCTGGCAAATTCCAGCAGCGGTTTGCCGGTGAAGTTGAACATGTTGGCGATCAGCACGGCGGGGAATTGTTCGATGCCGACGTTGAAGATGTTCACTGATTCGTTGTACAGCTCGCGCCGGTCGGCGATGCCGTTTTCCAGCCCGGTGATGCGGGTTAGCAGCTGCATGAAATGTTCGTTGGTTTTGAGTTCCGGGTAAGCCTCCGCCACCGCGAAGAGGCTGCCCAAGCCCATGCGCAGCATGCCCTCGGCTTTGCCCAGCGCCTCGATGTCCTGTCCCTCGCGCGCAGCCTGCACTTGCGAGCGCGCGGCGATGACACGCTGCAAAGTTTCTTGCTCGAATTGTTTATATTGCTTGCATACCTCGACCAGCTTGGGCAATTCATCGTGGCGTTGTTTGAGCAGCACGTCGATGTTCGCCCAGGCTTTGGCGACACCGTGTTTGAGTTGTACGAGGTTGTTGTACAGGCTGATTACGTAGATCAGGGTAACGACGGTGATGCCGAGCATGATGAGCGTTGAGGTCATTCGGAGTCTCCTGTGTATGGGTAACCGAGGTTTCGGGATATCGGGCATTCTAAAGCAGCACTGCGAATTTGAGGCTGCCGATTTGGTCGCCAGTGCAATTGCTCTTACAATGCCGCCTCGTTTTAGTTGAGTCGCCCAAATGACCCGAATCAAAATCTGCGGTATTACCCGCACGCAAGACTTGCACGCCGTTGCTCACGGCGGTGCGGATGCGGTCGGACTGGTGTTTTACGAGAAAAGTCCGCGCCATGTGACGTTGCCGCAGGCCGTTGAATTGTCCCGCGCCTTGCCGCCGTTCGTGACCACGGTGGGGCTGTTTGTGAATCCTGCTGCGGAATATGTGCGCGAGGTGCTGGCGCGGGTGTCGCTGGATGTGTTGCAGTTCCACGGCGAGGAGTCGCCGGAGTTTTGTGCGCAGTGGGGTAAGCCGTACCTGAAAGCAATCCGGGTTAAGGCGGGCGTGGATTTGGTACAATGCGCGACCCGTTATGCCGGAGCGCAGGGTTTGCTGCTCGATGCCTACGTTGAAGGCACGCATGGCGGTACGGGCGAATCGTTTGATTGGGCGCTGATTCCGCATGATTTGGCTTTGCCGGTAATTCTTTCCGGCGGCTTGCATGCGGGCAATGTGGCAGAAGCGATTAAGCAGGTGCGGCCTTACGCGGTGGATGTGTCCAGCGGCGTGGAGGCAAGCAAGGGAATCAAGGATGCGGCGAAGGTCGCCGCGTTCATCAAAGAGGTTAAAGACGTTGACTTACAACTATCCAGATAGCACCGGCCACTTCGAACAATTCGGCGGCATCTACATGGCCGAAACGCTTATCCCCGCCGTGGAAGAATTGCGCCAGCAGTATTTGCGTTTTCGCGACGATCCTGAATTCAAGGCCGAATTCGCCTACGAACTGAAACACTATGTCGGCCGTCCCAGCCCGGTCTATCACGCCAAGCGTCTGTCCGACAGCTTGGGCGGCGCGCAGATTTATTTGAAGCGCGAAGACCTCAATCACACCGGCGCGCACAAAATCAATAACGCCATCGGCCAAGCGCTGCTGGCAAAAAGAATGGGCAAGAAGCGTGTCATCGCCGAAACCGGCGCGGGCATGCACGGCGTGGCGACCGCCACAGTGGCGGCGCGTTTCGGCATGGAGTGCGTCGTTTACATGGGCGCGGAAGACATCCAGCGTCAGGCGCCGAACGTGTTCCGCATGAAGCTGTTAGGCGCGACCGTGGTGCCCGTCGAGAGCGGTTCCAAGACGCTGAAAGACGCTTGCAACGAAGCCATCCGCGATTGGGTCACCAACGTTGAGAGCACGTTCTACATTTTCGGCACGGCGGCGGGCCCGCATCCTTACCCGATGATGGTGCGCGATTTTCAATGCGTGATCGGCAACGAAGCCAAGGTGCAAATGCCGGAGATGATCGGCCGCCAGCCGGATGCGGTGATCGCCTGCGTCGGCGGTGGTTCCAACGCGATTGGTTTGTTCCATCCCTATATCGAAGTGCCGAATGTGCAGATCATCGGCGTGGAAGCGGGTGGTCACGGTATCGCTTCCGGCAAACATGCTGCCCCTTTGACCGGCAATGCCAAGGTTGGCGTGCTGCACGGCAACAAGGTTTACCTGATGCAGGATGAGAACGGCCAGATCATCGAGACGCATTCGATTTCCGCCGGACTGGATTACCCCGGCGTCGGCCCCGAGCATTGCCTGTTGAAGGATATCGGTCGCGCGCAGTATGTGGCGATCAACGACGATGAAGCCATTGCCGCCTTTGACGCGCTGTGCCGTTTTGAGGGCATCATCCCCGCGCTGGAATCCAGCCACGCCTTGGCGCACGCGATCAAGATCGCGCCGACGATGGCTAAAGACAAAGTGCTGCTGGTGAACCTCTCCGGTCGCGGCGACAAGGATATGAACACCGTGGCGAAGTTGAAGGGGATCACGCTATGAGCCGCATCAATACGACCTTCGACAAACTCAAGCAACAACAGCGCAAAGCGCTCATCCCGTTCATCACCGCAGGCGATCCGTCGCAGCAACTCACCGTGCCGCTGATGCACGGTCTAGTGGCGGCGGGCGCGGATGTGCTCGAACTCGGCGTGCCGTTCTCCGACCCGATGGCGGACGGCCCCACCATCCAGCGCGCTTCCGAGCGTGCGCTCAAGAACGGCATGTCGCTGCGCGGCGTGCTGGGCATGGTGGCGGAATTCCGCAAGCAGGATGCGACCACTCCCGTGGTGCTGATGGGCTACGGTAATCCGATTGAGGCGATGGGCTGGGAGACGTTCGCGCAGCGCTGCGCCGAAGTCGGCGTGGACGGTGTGCTGACCGTGGATTTTCCGCCGGAAGAAAGTCACGAGGCGTTCGAGCATTTGCAACGCCACAACATCGCGCCGATTTTCCTGCTGGCGCCGACCACCAACGAGGCGCGTATCGAACAGGTCGCCAAGCTGGCGCGCGGTTATGTGTATTACGTGTCGCTCAAAGGCGTGACCGGTGCGGGCAACCTCGACCTGTCGGCCATCGAGCAAAAGCTGCCGCAACTGCGCAAGCACATCAAGCTGCCTATCGGTGTGGGCTTCGGCATCCGCGACGCGGCGACCGCCAAGGCAGTGTCCAAGCTTTGCGACGGCGTGGTGGTGGGTAGCCGCATCGTGCAGGAAGTCGAGAATTCGACCGAGCAGAATGTAGTCGCCAATGTCGGCAAGCTGGTAAAAGAATTGCGCGTAGCGCTGGATCAATAAAGAGGAGAGCACCATGAGCTGGTTCCAAAAACTGTTACCCCCGAAGATCAAACGTCGCGAAGATTCGGACATCAAAAAGAGTGTGCCGGATGGTTTGTGGCATAAGTGTCCGTCTTGCGAAACGGTGCTGTACCACGCCGATTTGGAGAAGAACCACAGTGTTTGCCCCAAGTGCAACCATCATCACCGTATTACCGCACGTACCCGCCTGAACTGGTTGCTGGATCACGAAGGCCGTTTTGAAATCGGTGCGGAAGTGTTGCCGGTCGATACGCTGAAATTCAAGGATCAGAAAAAATACAGCGACCGTCTGAATGATGCCAAGCGCAATACCGGGGAAGATGATTCCGTGATCGTGTTGCAAGGCAGCATCCACGCCTTGCCGGTGGTGGTGGCCTCGTTCGAATTTACCTTCATGGGCGGCTCGATGGGTTCGGTGGCGGGTGAGCGTTTTGTGCGCGGCGTGCAGGTTGCGCTGGAACAGAAGTGCCCGTTCATCTGCTTCTCCGCCAGCGGCGGTGCGCGTATGCAGGAAGGCTTGTTGTCGCTGATGCAGATGGCCAAGACCAGCGCCGCGCTGACCCAACTCAGCCAAGACAAGTTGCCGTTTATTTCTGTGTTGACCGACCCGACCATGGGTGGTGTTTCCGCCAGCTTCGCTTTCCTCGGCGACGTGGTGATTGCCGAACCCGGCGCACTGATCGGCTTCGCCGGTGCGCGCGTGATTCAGCAGACCGTGCGCGAGACTTTGCCGGATGGCTTCCAGCGTGCCGAGTTCCTGCTGGAGCACGGCGCGATCGACATGATCGTGGATCGCCGCGAAATGCGTAAGCAACTGGCGACCCTGATTACTTTGCTGACCAAGCAGCCTGCCGTGGCTGAGACCGAGGTCGCATAATCCGGTGTTGTATTACGCGCTGAAGGTTGCTATTTCCGCCATCGTCATCGTGGCGATTGCGGAAATCGCCAAGCGCAGTAGTGGTTTTGCCGCGCTGCTGGCGGCGCTGCCGCTGACTTCGCTGCTGGCCTTCATGTGGATGTATTTCGAAGGGGCGGAGCCGGCGCGTATCGCCGAACTTTCCGGGCAAATCTTCTGGCTGGTGCTGCCTTCGCTGTTGCTCTTCCTGCTGTTGCCGCTATTGATTAAGCACGGTGCCGGTTTCTGGTGGAGCCTCGCGGTTTCCGTTGCCGCAACCGCCGCTTGTTATTTGGCGATGCTGCCGCTGTTGCGCAAGTTTGGTGTGCAGTTGTAATTGTTGAATCTTTGAAATGCCCAACTCTCTAGCCGACTGGCTGTCTTATCTCGAATCCCTGCATCCCAAAACCATTGCGCTCGGTCTGGAGCGCGTGGCGCAAGTCAAACAGCGGCTGGCTCTCCAGCCCGATTTTCCCGTCATCATCGTTGGCGGCACCAACGGCAAAGGCTCGGTGTGCGCGATGCTGGAGTCTATTCTGCATGCTGCCGGATACCGTGTCGGCTGCTATACCTCGCCGCATCTGCTGGACTACAACGAGCGGGTGCGTATCGCCAAACAACAGGCGAGCGATGCTGAGCTGTGCGCTTCGTTTGCAAAAATCGAGCAGGTGCGCGGCGATATTTCTCTGACCTATTTTGAGTTCGGCACGTTGTCTGCCATGCAGTGCTTCATCGGGCGCAAAGTGGATGTCGCCATTCTGGAAGTGGGGCTGGGTGGCAGGCTGGATGCGGTGAATGTGTTCGATGCGGATTGCGCGGTGGTGACCAGCATTGATATTGATCACGTCGATTATCTGGGCGATACGCGCGAGCAGATCGCGTTTGAGAAAGCGGGCATTTTTCGTGCGGGCAAGGTGGCGGTGTTCGGGGATCCCGATATGCCGCAGGCGATACGCGCTCAGGCGGAGAATGTCGGCGCCGAGTTGTGGCGCATCGGCGGCGAGTTCGGTTTTACGCGGCATCAGGGACAATGGGATTTTCGCGGTAAGAAGGCATCCCGCGTTGCCTTGCCTTTCCCCGCGTTGCGCGGCGCATTTCAGTTGAACAACGCCAGCACTGTGCTGGCCGCGCTGGATGCGTTGCAAGAAAAATTGCCGGTGAGCATGGAGGCGGTGCGGCGCGGGCTGGTGGAGGTAACCTTGGCGGCGCGCTTCCAGATGATACCGGGCAAGCCTGCGCTGATTCTGGATGTGGCGCATAACCCGCATGCGGCGAAGTCGCTGGCGCAGAATCTGACGGCGCTGCCGCCTTGCCCGACAACTTACGCGGTGTGTGCCATGCTCAAAGATAAGGATATGGCGGGGGTGATTGCCGCGCTGAAGCCTTATGTGGATGTGTGGCTGGTGGCGGGCATCGACGCGCCGCGCGGCGCGTCGGCGGAGGAAATGGAGCGGGTGTTGCTCGCTGCAAATGCGGGCGAGGTGCATCGCTTTGCCACGGTCACCGAGGCATTGCATGATGCCTGTAATCGGGCGGGCGAAAATGATAGAATCGCGGCCTTCGGTTCATTCTATACGGTAGCGGAAGTGATGCGAGCGCGCGGCCTGCGCAGCGCCTGATTTCCGCAAAAACGCACGATGGCAAAAGCAAAGCAAGTGACGACGGACGAAGAGTCCTCCCTGAAACGAAAAGCCCGCCGCCGTTTGATCGGCGCGGTGGCGTTGAGTGTGGCGGTGGTGGTGGTACTGCCCATGGTGTTCGACGGCGAACCGCCCTCGCCCACGGTCAGCGATATCGAGTTGCGTATTCCCGATAAGGATAAAGCCGGAGAATTTCTGGCCAGTTCGGCTGTACCGGCCACGAGTGAATCCGTTGCCATCGTGCCTGTTGAGGCATCTGCTCCGGTGGCCGCTTCCGAAGTGACTTCCTCACCTGTTGTTGCAGCCCCGATTGTTGCTGCACCTGTTGTAGCGCAAGTGGCTGCGGTACCCGCCCCCAAAGTGGAAGCGCCTAAGGAAGAGGCCGCGAAGCCAGCCAAGCCCAAAGCAGAAACCAAGACGGAAGCCAAGCCTGCTGCCAAGCCGCAATCCGGTTTCGTGGTGCAGGTCGGCGCATTTGCCAATGCGGATGGCGCAAAAAAATTACAGGATAAGTTGCTCAAGCAGGGTTTGCATGCCTATACCGAGAAGGTCGGGCATCATGTCCGCGTGCGCGTCGGCGGTTTCTCCACGCGGGCGGCTGCCGATAAAGTGCGCCACAAGCTGGAGTCGCAGGGCTTGCATCCCAACGTGGTCAATCTGGGCAATTAACCGCCTCTGCGATGACGGCGTTCGATTATGTGGTGCTGACAATCATCGTGTTGTCGGTCGGGTTGGGATGGTGGCGCGGTTTTGTGTATGAGCTGTTGTCGCTGCTGGGCTGGGTGGCGGCGTATTTTGTGGCAAGGCTGTATGCGCCCGAGATAACGCGGTATGTGCCGGACTCGGTCGCCTCCGTCGATGCAAGAACGGCGGTGGCGTATACCGCGCTGTTCGTCGCGGTGTTGCTGGTGTGCGGTATCGTGGCGTGGTTGTTGTCCAAACTGGTCAAGCTTGCCGGGCTCGGGTTGATGGATGGCGCGATGGGTATGTTGTTCGGCTTTTTGCGCGGTCTGTTGCTGGTTCTGGTTCTGGTGTTGCTGGCGGGGCTGACCAGCTTGCCGCAAGATGCTGTCTGGCGCGATGCGTGGTCTAGCCGGGGCTGGCAGGATGCGGCAATATTTGCCAAAGATTTTTTGCCGGGTAGTCTGGCGAAAAAAGTGAATTACTAATTTAACTGAATATCGGGATATATCATGTGTGGCATTCTAGGCGTCGTTGCGCAAACCCCTGTCAATCAACTGCTGTATGACGGGCTGCAAGTGTTACAACATCGCGGGCAGGATGCGGCGGGCATCGCCACGATAGAGGGTAACACCTTCCATCTGCACAAGGCCAACGGCCTCGCCCACGACGTGTTCCGCACCCGCAATATGCGCGCGCTGACCGGCAATGCTGGTATCGCCCATGTGCGTTATCCGACGGCGGGTTCGGCGGTGGATCACAACGAGGCGCAACCGTTCTACGTCAACTCGCCGTTCGGCATCACGCTGGGGCACAACGGCAATCTCACCAACACCGCGCAGTTGCAAAAAGAGCTGTTCCTCGACGACCTGCGCCACGTCAATACCAATTCCGATTCCGAAGTGCTGCTCAATGTGCTGGCGCACGAGTTGCAGGTGGAGTGCAAACAACTGCGGCTGGATAACAAGGCAATCTTCGCGGCGGTGTCCGGCGTGCATCGCCGTTGCCGCGGTGCTTACGCGGTGGTGGCGATGATCGCGGGCTACGGCCTGTTGGCCTTCCGCGACCCTTACGGCATCCGTCCGCTGGTGATCGGCAGCAATCAGACCGACAAGGGCATCGAGTATCTGGTGGCTTCGGAAAGTGTGGCGCTGGATACGCTGGGCTTTAAGTTCATGCGCGACATCGCGCCGGGCGAAGCGGTGTTCATCGACTTCGACGGCAACTTCCACAGCCAGCAATGCGCGGCCAATCCGGTGCTCAACCCTTGCATTTTTGAATACGTTTATCTGGCGCGCCCCGACTCGGTGATTGACGGCATCTCGGTGTACGAAACCCGTTTGAACATGGGTGAATATCTCGCCGATAAACTTGCGCGCGAATGGCCGGATCACGATATCGACGTGGTGATCCCGATTCCCGATTCCAGTCGCCCCAGCGCGCTGCAACTGGCCAACCGCTTGGGCATCCCGTTCCGCGAAGGCTTTGTGAAAAACCGTTATATCGGCCGCACCTTCATCATGCCGGGACAGGCGATGCGCAAGAAATCCGTGCGCCAGAAACTGAACGCGATCAGTGTCGAATTCAAAGGCAAGAACGTGCTGCTGGTGGACGACTCCATCGTGCGCGGCACTACCAGCCGCGAGATCGTGCAAATGGCGCGCGATGCCGGCGCGCTCAAAGTGTACTTCGCTTCCGCCGCGCCTCCGGTCAAATACCCCAACGTGTACGGCATCGACATGCCCAGCCGCAAAGAGCTGATTGCCACCGGACGCACGGACGAGGAAATCTGCCGCGAGATCAGCGCCGACCGCATCATCTATCAGGACCTCGACGACCTGAAAGCCTCTGTGCAAAAGTGCAATCCGCAGATCACGAAGTTTGACTGTTCGTGTTTCGACAGCGAATACATCACTGGTGACATCACGCCCGAATACCTCGACCGCATCGAAGCGGCTCGCGGGGCAGGCAAAGCTAACAAGAAGCAGGACGACGACCAGATGGAGTTGGATCTGGCGATGAGTGCCACGTCGATGTAGGTTGACGGTGAGCGGCGGGGAGTGTTAATTTCTGTGTGCGCCGATTTGAGGAACAGCTTGCGGGCGCTTGATAAATACAGCTAAAGCGAGGGAAACCCGGTTTGGCGCTAAGCTTTCCGGGTTTTTTATTGGGTGACTGTCGGAGTGGACAGATCGCAAGGACGAAAATAATGACTGAATCATATCAACCAGAAACATTAGCCGTGCGTGCGGGCAGGGTGCAAAGCCAGTTCCACGAGCACAGCGAGGCATTGTTTCTCACTTCCAGCTTTACTTTCGACAGTGCGGAGCAGGCGGCCAAGCGCTTTATCGGCGAAGAGCCGGGCAATATTTATGCGCGCTTCACCAACCCTACCGTCACCATGTTTGAAGAGCGTCTGGCGGCCATGGAAGGTGCAGAGCAGTGCGTGGCGACCTCATCGGGCATGGCCGCCATACTTTCGACTTGCATGGGCTTGTTGAAGGCGGGCGATCATGTCGTCGCGTCGCAGAGCCTGTTCGGATCAACGGTGAATATGTTCAATACCGTGTTCAAAAAATTCGGTGTGGATACCACCTTTGTTTCCGCCACCGATGTCGCGCAATGGCAGGCGGCGGTGCGCCCGAACACCAAACTGTTTTTCCTGGAAACGCCGTCCAATCCGCTCACCGAACTTTCCGACATCGCGGCGATTGCCGCGGTGGCGAAAGGCTGCGGCGCGTTGCTGGCGGTGGATAATTGTTTTTGCACGCCCATCCTGCAACGCCCGCTGGATTTTGGCGCGGACATCGTGATCCATTCCGCCACCAAGTACATTGACGGGCAAGGGCGCGTGCTGGGCGGCGCGGTGCTGGGCAGCAAGAAATTGATGGAGCCGGTGTATGGCTTCTTGCGTACCACGGGGCCGACCATGAGCGCGTTCAACGCCTGGGTGTTTTTGAAAGGCATCGAGACGCTCAAGCTGCGCATGGAAGCGCACAGCGCTAATGCTTTGGAGTTGGCTCGTTGGCTGGAGCAGCAGCCGAACGTGGCGCGCGTGTTCTATCCCGGCCTGCCGTCGCACCCGCAATACGCGCTGGCGCAGAAGCAGCAGAAGACCGGCGGCGGCATCGTGGCGTTCGAGGTGAAGGGCGGCAAGGCCGCTGCGTGGAAGGTGATCGACAACACCAAGATGCTGTCCATTACCGCGAATCTGGGCGATACCAAAACCACCATCACCCATCCGGCCACCACCACCCATGCGCGCATTTCGCCTGAAGCGCGCGCGGCGGCGGGTATCGGCGACGGTTTGATTCGCATTGCCGTGGGGTTGGAAGCGGTGGTCGATATTCAGAACGATCTGGCGCGGGGGCTGTGAAATGAAACGGGCAAAACGGGGTGAGCGTCGCAGCGTCGAAGTGGCCGCAGTAGTGGATGTTGCACTGCCGAGACAGGTCGGTGAAGCGCTCAAGGCGCGCGGTATGATGTTGGCGACGGCGGAGTCCTGCACGGGCGGCGGCATCGCGCAGGCTGTTACCCGCGTGTCGGGTAGTTCGGCATGGTTCGAGCGCGGCTTTGTGACCTATTCCAATGATGCCAAAGAAGAGATGCTGGGCGTGTCGCCCGATACGATGGAACAGCAGGGGGCGGTGAGCGAGGCGACGGTGCAAGAGATGGCACAAGGCGCGTTGCAATACAGTCGAGCCCAAGTCTCGCTCTCTGTGAGTGGCGTTGCCGGACCCACCGGCGGTACGCCGGAAAAGCCGGTCGGCACGGTCTGGTTTGCTTGGGCGACTAACGACACGATGCAGACGGCCTGCCATCATCTGAGCGGGGACCGAGATGCGATTCGCGAGAAGTCGATACGCATCTCTCTGGAAGGTCTGCTGAAATTGCTGGGTTCGGAACAGGCGATTTAAGCGAAAAACAATAAATGGAACGAACGTTCTGTACAATTGCGAATTGTTGTGCAACAATCTGCCATCGAAATTTGAAAGGGAATCATCATGGATGAGAATAAAAGCAAGGCACTCGCGGCGGCACTGAGCCAGATCGAAAAGCAGTTCGGCAAGGGCTCCATCATGCGCTTGGGCGAGAGCGAAGTGGGCAAGGACATTCAGGTGGTTTCCACCGGTTCGCTGGGGCTGGACATCGCGCTGGGCGTGGGAGGTTTGCCGCGCGGCCGCGTGATCGAAATCTACGGCCCGGAGTCTTCCGGTAAAACAACACTGACGCTGCAAGTGATCGCCGAAATGCAAAAGATGGGCGGTACTGCCGCCTTCATCGACGCGGAGCACGCGCTCGATCCGCAGTACGCGCAGAAGCTGGGCGTGAAGGTGGAAGACCTGCTGATCTCCCAGCCGGACAACGGCGAACAGGCGCTGGAAATCGTCGATATGCTGGTGCGCTCCGGCTCGGTGGACATAGTGGTGGTGGACTCCGTTGCTGCGCTGACTCCGAAGGCCGAAATCGAGGGCGAAATGGGTGATGCGCAAATGGGCTTGCATGCCCGCCTGATGTCGCAAGCCTTGCGCAAACTCACGGCCAATATCAATCGCTCCAACACCATGGTCATCTTCATCAACCAGATTCGTATGAAGATCGGCGTGATGTTCGGCAACCCTGAAACCACTACCGGCGGTAATGCGCTGAAGTTCTACGCCTCCGTGCGTATGGACATCCGCCGCACCGGCGCAATCAAGAAGGGCGACGAGGTGATCGGCAACGAAACACGCGTCAAAGTGGTGAAAAACAAAGTTGCCCCGCCGTTCAAAGAAGCCAACTTCGACATTCTCTACGGGGAAGGTATCTCGCGTGAAGGCGAAGTCATCGAGCTGGGCGTATTGCACAAGCTGGTCGAAAAGTCCGGAGCTTGGTATGCCTACAAGGGCGAGAAGATCGGCCAAGGCAAGGATAATGCTCGCGAGTTCCTCAAGAACAATCCAGACATCGCCATCGAGATCGAAAACAAAGTGCGTGAAGCCTTGGGCGTGGCACTGATCGAAACAGCCGAAAAACCGGCAGGCAAAGCCTCCAAAGCAAGCGCGAAATCCGTTGAGGAAAAAGCCTGAGTTAAGTCTGCGCACGCGTGCCTTGCAATACTTGGCACGCCGCGAATACAGCCGCGCCGAGTTGCACGGCAAGCTGTTGCCGCATGTGCCGCAGGATGAAGGTTGCGAATCCGCACAACCCGCCGAACTGGACGCGTTATTGGATGACCTGACCGCTCGCGGTTGGCTGTCCGATGCGCGCGCCACCACACAATTTGTACATGCCAAGCGCAGCCGTTTCGGCACGCAACGCATCACCCACGAACTCCGCCAAAAAGGCATCGCCGAAAACCTGATCGACGATGCGCTTCCGCAACTGAAAGAAACCGAACTGGATACCGCACGCGAAGTGTGGCAAAAAAAGTTTGGCGTTCAGCCCCAAGATGCCAAGGAAAAAGCCAAGCAGATGCGCTTTTTGCAGTCGCGCGGATTTTCTATGGAGATTATTTTCAAGGTACTACGCGGGGGAGAGCGAGACGACTGATATAGCACGGCGAATCCCAACCGCTCCAACGGAGCGATTGGGATAGCCGGATTATTCGGGCGGCATCGGAATGACGAAGAAGAACGAGCCCGCCCTGATGACGAGGTTGCCGTCCAGCACGCACATTGCCGGGCCTGTTTGAAGGAGCGAGACCAGACAGCTGGGGAATGTACGTCCTTTAGAAGTTGTTCTGGTTACTATGGAGATGGCAGCCGGTGTTGTGATGCTGGTCGCAAGAACGCCTAGTCCGAGTTGGACGTAGGAGTTGTCTCCCCAGCATTGAACCCCGCCTCCCGAGCGTGAAGCGCAGGATTGGGCGAAGCCTGCAGTGACCGTCGTTGCATCTGATATTCCCGTGACACTAACCGGCACGGACGAATCGGTTGTTGTACCGTTGCCCAACTGTCCAAGAACATTCCATCCCCAGCATTTCACCGTACTGTCCGAAAGACGGGCGCACGAGTGACCGTATCCGACCGCGACCGCCGTGGCTGTCGATATGCCGCTCACCAGAACTGGTGTGGAGGCATTGGTCAGCGTGCCATTGCCAAGTTGTCCATAGGTGTTGTCTCCCCAGCACTTTACTGTGCCATCGGTGATGACCGCGCAGGAATGGTCATTCATGCTTCCTTTGCCAAGAGCTGTCGCGTTTCCTGTGTAGGTGGTGTAGGTTCCCGGCACGCAAGGGGTGCATATGCGGCCGGGGGGGCATGAGCAGGTGCGTGTGGTTGTGGTTGCGGTATAGAGTCCATTTACTCCGGTTGGTGTAGAGGCGTTGGTTAGCGTTCCATTGCCGAGCTGGCCGGAGTAGTTCGCTCCCCAGCATTGAACTGCGCCGCCGGAATTTAATGCGCACGTGTGGTTATATCCTCCGGTGAGAGCGGTGGCGGTTCCCTGAAATCCGGTCACGGCGACAGGTAGCGATGAGTTGGTGATCGTCCCGTTACCGAGTTGTCCTTGATCATTATCGCCCCAGCACTGGGCCGTTCCTCCTGTTAGTAAGGCACAGGAACGTACGCTTCCCGTGGCGATGTCAGTCGCAGCAGTAATCCCGCTTACGGGAACCGGAGTTGAAGAGTTTGTTAGTGTGCCGTCGCCGAGTTGTCCGAAAGTATTTTCCCCCCAGCATTGCACCGTGTTGTCCGATTTTCGAACGCAGTTATGCCATCCACCTGCCGAAAGCGCGGTGGCTCCCGCAATGCCGGACACGAAGCTGGTGTTTGAAGAGCGTGCAAAGTTTGCGTTGCCGATCTGCCCGGACCCGTTCCATCCCCAGCATCCTACTGTGCCATTGATCAACAGTCCGCAGCTATGCTGGCTGCCTGTGGTGGCTGCACTGACGTTGGTGAGGGGAGTAGAAGCGGAGAACCCGCGGACAGCAGTTGGATTGGGGGTGTAAGTTGTGCCGCCGGGGCCGACTTGCGCGTTGGCGTTATCTCCCCAACATTGAATCGTGTTGTCAGTCAGGCGAGCACAAGTGTGCACAGCTCCGGCAGTTAGTGCGGCGACACTGGAGAGCCCGCTAACGGTAATTGGAGTGGTGGAGCTGATTGTTGTGCCGTTGCCGAGCATCGCGGCCGAGTTGTCGCCCCAGCATTGGGTTGTTCCGCCAGTCAGCACCGCACAGGCGTGACCGCGACCGACCGTGAGGGCGATGGCGGTCGAGATTCCGCTGACAGTGACCGGCAGGTAAGATGCGGTGGTGGTTCCGTTGCCGAGCCTGCCTTGGCTATTGTCCCCCCAACATTGAACTGAGCCATTGGAGAGCAGCGCGCAACTGAAGTTGCCTCCCAGCCCCAGCGCCGTTGCGGTGGAAATTCCCGGAACCGTGAACGGGGTGGTGCGTGGTGTCAGCGTCGGAATATCGCCGAGTTGTCCCAGCGCATTATCGCCCCAGCACTGAACGGTATGGTCAGAGAGCAGGGCACAGGTATGAAATCCTCCAGCCTGTATTGCGATGACATTCGATAACCCGCTCACGGTGACCGGTACGGATGAGTCCGTCGTCGTTCCGTTGCCGAGTTGCCCGACAATGTTGCGCCCCCAGCACTTTACTGTACCGTCCGAGATCAGCGCGCAAGTGTGACCATAACTGTCCAGCCGTGGGCGGCTCGCTGTAATGGCAATCGCGTTGGTGAGTCCCGCGACCTTGACTGGCGTGAACGAGTCGGTTGTGCTTCCATTGCCGAGCTGTCCACTGACATTGCTTCCCCAGCAACTTGCCGTGCTATCGGCGAGGAGGGCGCAAGTGTGTGCGGCTCCGCCCGAGACGGCTGTCGCGTTGGTGATTCCCGCGACGGTGATCGGGCTGTAGGCTCTGGGCAACGTCCAATCCGTGCCTAGCTGTCCGTAGCTGTTGTCTCCCCAGCATTTGACTGTTTTATCGGGAAGCGCGGCGCAGGTGTGGCTGTCTCCTGTTCCAACCGAAGTGACGGTCAATGCGACGGTTGTCGTCGTTGTCGTCGGGCTTCCTCCGCCACTACTGCCACCCCCGCCCCCGCCGCCGCAAGTGGTTAGAAGGAAGGCGCCGCCGAGTAAAAGCACCAAGGTGATGAACGCATTTTTTTTGCTTGTTAATAGTTGGGAAATTTTGCCGCCGCTCCTAGTGTTTTTGGGAGATGTATCGCCGGGCGTTGCATCTGAATTGGCGGGAGAGGGCTGGTGATGAGGTTTTTGTAACATGGCAATCTCCTTGTTAGCCTTGTTTGCGTCGGTATCGCTGCGAGGAGGGCGTTACATTCCCGTTTTTGTGAGGAATAACGGGATCGAAAGCTGATAGTTCGGCACAGCGATACTAAATTTTCTGGAGAAGAAAAAAACTTAAATCTCGCAGTTCAAGGTATCCCTGTTTTTGATCGCAGTCAATGCAATTATTGGCACTCCTTGCCGTGTGAGCGATGACGCTCAGCATGGTATGATGCGCGCCGTTTTCGAGCCATATTTGATACCGAGGGTGTGCAATGAAAAGCAGTGAAATCCGCCAGAAATTCCTAGATTATTTCGCCTCCAAAGGCCACGCCGTGGTCGCTTCCAGTTCGCTGGTGCCGCATGAAGACCCGACGCTGTTGTTCACTAACGCGGGCATGAATCAGTTCAAAGACGTATTCCTCGGCTTCGACAAGCGCCCCTACACCCGCGCGACGACCTCGCAAAAATGCGTGCGCGCCGGGGGCAAGCACAACGACTTGGAGAACGTCGGCTACACCGCGCGCCACCACACCTTCTTCGAGATGCTGGGCAACTTCAGCTTCGGCGATTACTTCAAGCGCGACGCGATCAAGTACGCATGGGAGCTGCTCACCGAAGTATTCAAGCTGCCCAAAGACAAGCTCTACGTCACCGTGTATGCCGAGGACGATGAAGCCTACGACATCTGGACCAAAGAGATGGGACTCACGCCCGACCGCGTGATCCGCATCGGCGACAACAAGGGGGCGCGCTATGCCTCAGACAATTTCTGGATGATGGGCGACACCGGCCCCTGCGGCCCCTGCACCGAAATCTTCTACGACCACGGCGAGCACATCCCCGGCGGATTGCCCGGCACACCGGAAGAAGACGGCGACCGCTACATCGAAATCTGGAACAACGTATTCATGCAGTTCAACCGCGACGAAGCGGGCGTGATGCACCCGTTGCCGAAGCCATCGGTAGATACCGGCATGGGCTTGGAGCGCATCTCTGCCGTGTTGCAGCACGTGCATGCCAACTACGAGATCGACCTGTTCCAGGCGCTCATCAAAGCCGCCGCGCGCGAAACCAACCAGAGTAATCTCGACCAGCCCAGCTTGCGCGTGCTGGCCGACCACATCCGCGCCTGCTCCTTCCTGATCGCCGACGGCGTGATCCCCGGTAACGAAGGCCGCGGCTACGTGCTGCGCCGCATCATCCGCCGCGCCATCCGCCACGGTTACAAGCTGGGCGCGCGCGCCGCGTTCTTCCACAAAATCGTTCCCGATCTGGTCGAACAGATGGGCAGCGCATATCCCGAACTGGCCGCCGCGCAAGTGCGCGTGATGGACATCCTCAAGCAGGAAGAAGAGCGTTTCTTTGCCACCATCGAAAATGGCATGGCGATTCTCGAAGCCGATTTGGCTGTGATGGCGAAATCGGGCAATAAAGTTTTCAACGGCGAGACAGCCTTCAAGCTGCACGACACTTTCGGTTTTCCGCTTGATTTGACTCAGGATGTCTGCCGCGAGCATGGCGTGACGGTCGATGCTGCGGCTTTCGACAAGGCGATGGCGCAGCAGAAAGAACAGGCGCGCTCCGCCGGTAAATTCAAGATGGCGGCCAACCTCGAATACGAAGGCCCGAAAACGACTTTCCACGGTTACTCCACGCTGGAACACAAAGGCAACATCCTCGCTTTGTACAAGGACGGCGTATCGGTGAATGCCTTGAACGAAGGTGACATGGGGGTGGTGGTGTTGGATGACACCCCGTTCTACGCCGAGTCGGGCGGTCAGGTCGGCGATAGCGGCGAGTTGCGCAGCGTGCACGGCATTTTCGCGGTGGAAGACACGCAAAAAATTCAGGCCACGGTGTTCGGCCATCACGGCGTGGTGAAGACCGGCACACTGACGGTGGGCAACGGCGTTCAAGCTCGTGTGAATGTGGCGGCGCGCTACGCGACCATGCGCAACCACAGTGCCACGCATTTGATGCACAAGGCGCTGCGCGAGGTGCTGGGCACGCATGTGCAGCAAAAGGGCTCGCAGGTAGATGGCGATAAGACGCGCTTCGACTTCGTGCATACACAGCCGATGAGCGATGCCGAGATTCTCAAAGTGGAATCCATCGTAAACGCCGAAATCCTTGCCAATGCGGCATGTCAGGCACGCGAGATGGGTATCGAAGATGCGCAGAAGACCGGCGCGATGATGCTGTTCGGCGAGAAATACGGCGACGTGGTGCGCGTGATCGACATCGGTTCGTCCATTGAGTTGTGCGGCGGTACGCATGTGCAGCGCACGGGCGACATCGGCTTGTTCAAGATCGTGGCCGAGAGCGGCGTGGCGGCCGGAGTGCGCCGCGTGGAAGCGGTGACGGGCGAAGGCGCATTGGCGCTGATCCAGCAACAGCAAGACCAGTTGCAGCAAGTCGCCGATGCGGTGAAAGTGCAGCCGCACGAAGCCGCTGCACGTATCGCGCAAGTGCTCGACAACATGAAGTCGCTGGAAAAAGAATTGGCCGCATTGAAATCCAAACTCGCTTCCGCTCAGGGCGACGATTTGCTGGCGCAGGCGCAGGACATCAACGGCGTGAAAGTGCTGGCCGCCAAACTGGATGGGGCGGATGCGGCAACGTTGCGCGAGACGCTGGATAAGCTGAAAGACAAACTGAAATCTGCAGCCATCGTGCTGGCCTCGGTCAACGACGGCAAAGTGAGTTTGATCGCGGGAGTGACCGCCGATGCCACTGCTAAAGTGAAGGCGGGTGAGTTGGTCAATTTCGTCGCGCAGCAAGTCGGTGGCAAAGGCGGCGGTCGCCCGGACATGGCGCAAGCAGGCGGTACGCAGCCGGAGCATCTGGCGGCAGCATTGGCTGGCGTTCAGGGTTGGGTCAAAACGAAGCTGGCCTAGTTAAGAAAGGGGTGACTCTGTTTTCCTTAGTAGGAATAAGCTGACATTAGCTGACGAAAATTAAGAGGCAACTAGCTGTTTTAAATAATTATTTGCGCCAATGCTGAAAACGTAGTACGGTATTGCTTGAGATGCAATAAATATCAATACGAGTGCCGTACTACGCGCATTTTCATCATTCAAAAAGCATTATTGCTCAGGGGAAGAATGTTGGAAGCATTGGATTCAAATCAGCAGACGATACTTTTAGTGGAAGACGATCCGAGCGAGATCGCGTTTGCCCATGAGGCGTGCGAGTTGTGCGGTCCTGCGGTGAAACTGGTTGTCGTGGAAGATAGCGTGGAAGCGCTGTCGTGGTTGTCGCACAATGTGCAGAGTTGTTTGCCCAACCTGATTTTGCTGGATTTGAAGCTGCCCAAACTGAGTGGGCTTGCCGTATTGCGCAGGCTGCGTATGGATGCCAGCACGCAGGATTTGCCTATCATCGTTTTTTCTGAAATCTGCGAGCAGTCCGATGTGTTGCTAAGTTATCAGATCGGCGCAAACAGCTTTGTCAAGAAGCCCTCGGACATCAATCAATTTAAGGAGCTGCTGGACGAACTGGTGGCTTATTGGCTACAGCCGCGCCAGCGTCAGGCGCAACTCGTCGCACAGTAATCCTGTCCCTTAAAACGGCAGTTGCAGGCTTGGATTGGCCGCCAGCAGCACGCCACGGAAATTATTCTGAATCCGCTTCAACGCCGCTTCATCATCCGCTTCAAAGCGCAGCACAATCACCGGTGTCGTATTCGACGGGCGCATCAGTCCGAAACCGTCCGCATATTCCACGCGCAAGCCGTCGATGGTGATGATGTCGCGCGCGCCGTCGAATTTCGCTTCCTGTTTCAGACGCGCGATCAGCGCGTGGTTTTCGCCTTCCTTGACGTGGATATGCAGCTCGGGTGTGCTGACCGCATCCGGCAGTTCGTTCAACGTCGCGTTCGGGTTGGCCACCTTGCTCAGGATTTCGAGCAGGCGTGCACCGGAATACAGGCCGTCGTCAAAACCGTACCAGCGCTCCTTGAAAAACACATGGCCGCTCATTTCGCCCGCCAGCAATGCGCCGGTTTCTTTCATCTTGGCTTTGATCAGCGAATGTCCGGTCTTCCATAGCGTCGGCTTGCCGCCGTGCTCGCGTATCCAAGTGAACAGATTGCGCGTGGACTTCACGTCGAAAATGATTTCCGCGCCCGCGTTGCGGCTCAACACGTCGGCGGCGAACAGCATCAACTGGCGGTCAGGGTAGATGATCTTGCCGTCCTTGGTGACCACTCCCAAGCGGTCGCCGTCGCCGTCGAAGGCGAGGCCGATTTCGCAGTCGTTGTCGCGCAGTGCCGCGATCAGGTCTTCCAGATTGTGCGGGTCGGACGGGTCGGGATGGTGGTTGGGGAAATTGCCGTCCACTTCGCAGAACATCTCGGTTACCGTGCAGCCCAGTTGGCGGTACAGGTCGGCCGCGAAATCACCCGCCACGCCGTTGCCGCAATCCACGGTGATGTTGAGCGGACGGGCGAGCTTGATGTCGGCAATGATGCGAGCGATGTATTCCGGCGCGATGTTGTATTGCGAGTAGCTACCGGAACCGTGCGTCAGGTTTCCCGTCTCAATGCGCGTGCGCAGCGACTGAATGGTGTCGCCGGACAATGTTTCGCCTGCCAGCACCATCTTCAAACCGTTGTAATCCGGCGGATTGTGGCTGCCGGTAATCATCACGCCGCAGTCGGTGTTCAACTGGAATGCCGCGAAATACACCATCGGCGTGGCAACGCGCCCCACGTCGATGACGTTGATGCCGCTCTTCTGGATGCCGCGTGCCAGCGCTTTGGCGAAGCCTTCGCCGGACAAGCGCCCGTCGCGTCCGATGGCGATGGTGTGCTGTTTGCGCGCAACGGCTTCCGAGCCGATGGCGTGGCCGATTTGCTCGACGATGTCATCGGTCAGCGTTTTGCCGACGATGCCGCGAATGTCGTAAGCCTTGAAAATTTCTTTGGGGAATGCGCTCATGGTTGATGTTCCGAAATAATTGGGATGTGCTTCGCAACTGTGTCCGGTGTCAGTTGCATCATGCAATTGAAATGCCCCAAGGGGCACACGCGCTTGAAGCAGGGGCTGCATGAAATGTCGATTTTGAGCACCTGCGCTTTGTCCGACAGCGGCGGGGTGAATTGCGGGCTGCTGGAGCCGAAAATCGCCAGCATGGGGCGATCCAGTGCGGCGGCAATGTGCATCAGGCCGGAGTCGTTGCTGACCACCAGATCGGCACAGGAGAGCAGAGCGATGGCATCGCTCAGATCGGTCTCGCCGCACAGACTGCGGCAGTATCCGTGGCTCAAGGCGGCAATCTGTGCGCTGACTTCTTTATCTTTGGATGAGCCAAGCAGCCACACCGCGTAGCCGCGTTCGCGCAACCGTAGTGCCAGTGCGGCGTAGTAATCGACCGGCCAACGCTTGGCCGGGCCGTACTCCGCACCCGGACAAAAAATCGCAACAGGCTGTTCCAGTGTCAGGCCGAATTTGCGTAGCACGTTTTGGCGCTGCTCTTCGCTGACGCTTAAGCGCGGTTGCGGGATGGGGCGCGGCAACACGTCCGGTGTGGCTTCGGCGAGTTGTGCGAAACGTTCGACCATCAGCGGCAGTTTTTGTTTATCCAGCTTGCGCGCGTCATTCAGCAAGCCGTAGCGCATTTCGCCGACGAAGCCGATGCGCTGCGGGGGGCGCGCGAAAAAAGGCACCAGTGCGGACTTAAGCGAATTGGGCAACACATATGCCGCGTCGTAACGAGCCGCGCGCAACTGCACGCCGAGACGGTAGCGCGCTTTGAGCTGCAATGCGCCGTGCGGAAAAGGATTGACGATGACCTCGTCGATTTCGGGCATCTGCTTGAGCAGTGACACCGTCCACGGCGGGGCAAGCAGATCAATGCGGCTGTCGGGGAAGCGCTGCTTGAGACGCAGCAACATCGGCTGCATCAGCATACAGTCGCCCACCCAACTGGGCGCAACTACCAGGATTTTTTGCATGAGGGAAAGGCTTAGTGATGGCCTTTGGGAAGTTCGCCCTTCAGCTTGTAGGTCGTGCCGCAATAGGGACAGATCGCCGTGCCCAGCTTCTCCACGGGGATAGCAACTCGCGGATGCGAGTCCCACAATTCATGGTTGGGCGTCGGGCAAAACAGCGGCAAAGCATCAGCGGTGACTTCGATGTAGCGAACTTCAGATTTCATTTCTTTTCCCTCCGTGGATTAGCGTCAATTAAACGTGATCCAGCCAGCCTGCATACTTGGCATTCTTGCCGCCGACGATGTCAAAGAATGCGGCTTGTAGCTTGGTCGTGATCGGTCCGCGCGAACCGCAGCCGATGACGCGGGTGTCCAGTTCGCGGATCGGGGTTACCTCGGCGGCAGTGCCAGTGAAGAAAGCTTCGTCGGCGCAATACACTTCGTCGCGGGTGATGCGTTTTTCGATCAGCTCGATGCCCAAGTCTTTTGCCAGCGTGATGATGGAGTCACGCGTGATGCCTTCCAGACAGGAAGTCAGGTCGGGGGTGTACAGCTTGCCTTTCTTCACGATGAAGATGTTCTCGCCCGCGCCTTCGGCTACGTAGCCGTCCACATCCAGCAACAGCGCCTCGTCGTAGCCGTCATGCGCCACTTCCTGATGCGCGAGGATGGAGTTGGTATAGGTGCCCACCGATTTGGAACGGCACATGTTGACGTTCACGTGATGGCGCGTGAAGCTGGAAGTTTTCACGCGGATGCCCTTGGCCATGCCTTCTTCGCCCAAGTACGCGCCCCAAGGCCAGGCGGCCACGGCGACGTGGGTGCTGATCTTGGTGGCGGCGATGCCCATCGCTTCCGAACCGTAGAACACGATAGGGCGGATGTAGCAGGATTCCAGCTTGTTGGCGCGCACGACTTCGCGTTGCGCTTCCATTAGTGTTTCCTTGTCGAAAGGCATCTTCATCTTGAAGATGTACGCGGAATTGAACAGGCGGTCGGTATGCTCCTGCAAACGGAAAATCGCCGTGCCCTGTGTCGTCTTGTATGCCCGCACCCCCTCGAATACGCCCATGCCATAATGCAAAGTATGGGTGAGCACGTGGGTGGTGGCTTCGCGCCAGGGGACGAGCTTGCCGTCGTGCCAGATAAAGCCGTCGCGGTCGGACATGGACATGGTGATGATTCCTTAAAAATGATTGGATGTGAACAAAGGCGTGATTCTAGCCTGTCCCGGCGGTTTTATGAAGCGACCGCGGAGATGTTATAAAAACAGGTATGCGAACCACGTCTATATCTTCCTTCAATATCTAGGCTTTATTGGGAAAAATGTTCGTGATGGTTTCGGGTAAGATAGTGCTGCGTGAATATATTTTTATGCCGCGCATCAATTGGGAGGGGGCATGAGTAATCTGCTGGCAATTGGCGAAGAATTGACGGATACGCAGGAAGAAAAGCTGCGCAAGAGTCTGTTGATTTTTGCATGCGCGCTGATGAATTTTGCCGTCATGTTGTGGCTGGCAATCTACTGGTTCATGGGAATGAACTTCTCCAGCAATGTCCCTTTGGGGTATCAGGCTGTTTCCATTGCATCGCTGGTGTATTACCTTAAAACGCGCAATTTCGCCGTGTTCCGTCTGGTGCAGCTCTGCTTGTTTTTATTTGCACCGTTCGTCATGCAATGGAGTATCGGCAGTTCGGTGACTTCCAGCGGCGTGATGCTGTGGGCTTTGTTGGCTCCGATCGGGGCGCTGGTGGTTTCAGGGTGGCGCGAATCGATTCCCTGGTTTGTTGCCTACATTCTGTTGACGATTACTTCCGGGGTGTTCGATTTTCTGCTGGGGGACGGCAATGCGTCGGGGATGCCGCTCAAAACGATAGGTGTGTTTTTTGCCCTGAACTTCGTGGCGATGTCGTCCATCCTGTATTTTCTGGTGCGCCACTTCGTGCTGGAGACCGAGAAAATCAAAATCCAGCTCGACCAGCAGCATGCCTTGCTGGCGGAAGAGCAGAAAAAATCCGAGAGGGTTCTGCTCAATGTATTGCCGGACAGCATCGCGCAACGACTAAAGAATCAACCCGGTTTGATTGCTGACGGGTACGCCGATGTGACGGTGATGTTCGCCGATCTGGTGAATTTTACCCAGCTGACCGAATCGCTCTCGCCGGAGCAGATGGTTGCGCTACTCAACACCATTTTTTCGCGCTTTGACGAACTGAGTGAAAAATACGGTGTAGAGAAGATCAAGACGATAGGTGATGCTTATATGGTGGTGGGCGGTGTGAATCGAGGCAATACCGATTACACGGCCGATATTGCCATGCTGGCGCAGGAAATGCGGGCGTATGTCAGCAGTCATCCCGAGCTGACCAAATTTAAGTTGGGCATACACACAGGCATTGCCACCGGCCCGGTTGTCGCGGGTGTCATTGGCACCAAGCGGTTTATCTACGATCTGTGGGGAGATACGGTCAATATTGCCAGCCGTCTGACCGATGATGCCATGTCGGGACAAATCCTGACCGACAAGCAAACTTATAATCGATTGCATTTTGATTTCTTGTTCGAACCCCCCAGTATCATCAATGTGAAAGGCAAGGGAGAAATGGCCGCGTATTTGATGGTAGGGAAGGCGGGAAGTGCCGTGAATTACGTTGCGGGTAGTGCCGATAGTATTGCCGATTAAGATGTAGGGGGGGCACGTTCTATGTGTCCCCCTACAATTTTCAATTTCCCAGCAGAGTCTTCCACAAATCCAAAACAGGCTTGGTGTCGATGGTGTCCGTTTCCATGCGGCACTGCGCTTGGTTGTTCAGCCGCATCTGGTGTTGCAATCGGCGCAGCTCGCGGTAGCTGTCGCGCACCTTGCCGCTGATTTCTTCCCCGATCAAACCGAGCTTCGCAGCCAAATTTAACAGCGCGATGTTGCCGCTGTTGGCGGTGAGTTCGGGATGTTGCGCGGCGTGGGCGAGCACCATGAACTGCACCATGAACTCGATATCCACCATGCCGCCACTGTCGTGTTTGATGTCGAACAGCGCGCTGTTGTTCGGGTGCCCGTCGTGCATCTTTTGGCGCATGGCGACGACTTCGCGGCGCAGGTCGGCGATGTCGCGCGGCTGGCGCAGTACCTGGATGCGAGTCTCCTCGAACTGTTTGCCCACACCGGCATCACCCGCGCTGAAGCGCGCGCGGCTCAAGGCCTGATGCTCCCATACCCAGGCCTGATTTTTCTGGTAATCCGCAAATGCGGCGGTGCTGCTGACCAGCAGCCCGCTCGCGCCGTTGGGGCGCAAGCGCAGGTCGGTTTCGTACAGGCGCCCTGCCGAGGTGTAGCTGCTCAACACGGTGTTGATGCGCTGTGCCAGCCGGGCGTAATTTTCTCCGGCATCGGCATGCTCGTCGTCGAATAAGAAAATCAGGTCGAGATCGGAGTCGTAGCCCAGCTCTCGCCCGCCCAGTTTGCCGTAGGCGATGATGGCGAACTTTGCGTCTTCGCGATGTTTTTTGCGCGCGTCGCTCCAGCATAATTTCAGCACATGTTGCAGGATGAGGTCAGCCAAATCGCTCAAGTGGTCGCTCAAGGTTTCCAGCGGCAGCAGTCCCTGCAAGTCCATCGCCAGCAACTGGAAAGTCTGCGCTTGCTTGAAATGCCGCAGCACGTCCATTTGCCGCTCCAGATCGCCGGCACTTTCCTGCAACTGCGCGGCGAGGGATGCATCCAGTTGCGGCCAATCCGGCGCGCGGTAAATTTCGCGCGCGTCGAGCAGTTCGTCGAGCAGGCTGGGGTGCATGGACAGGTAGTTGCAGGCCCATTCGCTGGCGCCGGCGAAACGCGCCAGACGTTCCAGCGCCTGCGGGTGCTCGGTCATAAAGGCGAGGTAGGTGCTGCGACGGCTGATGTTGTCGAGCAGTTTTAGCAGGCGCGGCAGCGCCAGATCGCGCAGGGGCAGCACCTGACTGCGCGCGACCAGCAGCGGGACGATTTTGTCGAAACGCTGGCGGCTGATTTCCGGCAACTGTTTGTAGCGGCTGCTGCCGCGCATTTGCACCAGTTGCTCGGCCAGCGCGCCAGCTTCGGTGAAACCGGCTTCGCCCAGCGCTGCAGTCAGCGCTTCCGTGCCCAGATGTTCGTTCCAGAACGGGGTGTCGTGCGCTTCATCCTGTTCGGTGGTGAAGATTTGGCTGAAGTGGCGGCTGACGCGCTCGCGGTGTATGTCCAACTCGGCCAGCAGCGCCGCATAGTCGGCGTAGCCCATGCCTGTTGCGAGCAGGGCGCGGTTCGCCTCGTCGGCGGGGATGTCCTGCGTTTGCTGGTCGTCCAGATATTGCAAGCGGTGTTCCAGATTGCGCAGGAACACGTAAGCATGGTTCAGCTCCTGTTCGGCCTGCGCATCCAGTTGCCCTAGGCTGGCGAGCAGGCGCAGCACGGCTTGCGTGGGGCGGATGCGCAACTTGGCATCGCGTCCGCCGCGGATGAGCTGGAACACTTGGGCGATGAATTCGATTTCTCGGATGCCGCCGGGGCCGAGTTTGATGTTGTTGGCGCGGTCGCGGCGTTCGACTTCCTGACGGATTTGTGCGTGCAGTTTGCGCATGGACTCGAACGCGCCGTAATCGAGGTATTTGCGGAAGACGAAAGGCTGCGCCAGCACCATCAATTCGTTTGTTGTGGCGGCGTTTTCGGGCGCGATGACGCGGGCTTTGATCCACGCATAGCGTTCCCATTCGCGGCCCTGCGACACCAGATATTCTTCCAGTGCGGCGAAACTCATCACTAGCGCACCGCTGTCGCCGTAAGGGCGCAGCCGCATATCGACGCGGAAGACGAAACCGTGCGCGGTGAGCTCGTTGATGAGGTTGATGAGTTTGCGCCCGACGCGGCTGAAAAACTCGCGGTTATCCAGCTTGCGCGCGCCGTTGGTTTCGCCGTCTTCGGCGTAGACGAAAATCAGGTCGATGTCGGAAGAAACATTCAGCTCGCCGCCGCCCAGCTTGCCCATGCCGATGACCAGCAATTCCTGCACCGCGCCGCTTTCCGTGCCCACGGGCTGGCCGTACTGTTCCGCCAGCGAGCGGGTGGCGAAATCCAGCGCGCGCCGCACCGCCAGTTCGGCCAGCGCGGTCATGCAGCGCATGACTTCGCCGAGGTCGGCCAGTCCGCCCAAGTCGCGCATCAGAATTTTCAGCATGACCCGTTTGCGCAAATCGCGCAGGGCGCGGGATAGCTCCTCTTCGCTGTTGGCTGGCATGGCATCCAGCCACTGGGCGATTTCATCTGCGGTGCACGGTGTCTGGGAGTGCGTCTGTAGCCAGTCGAGCAGATGCGGCTCGGCTTCCAATAACCTGTGCAGATAGCGGCTGCAGTGTCTGCCGCGTTGAATAAGCGAATTAAAGTCAGGGGTGGATGTATTCATGGTGTGAAGGTTTCGGGGTAAAATGAAAGCCGTTATATAGGCGCATTATAAGACCCTTATGTTTGGTTCACGGAATATCTACTCGCGGTTGCACCGCATCCCGGCACGATGCTGAAATTCCTGCTACGCTATCTCGTGAAGAAATTCCGCAAAATGGGGCATACCCTGTTTGTGCTTTCTGTTGTACTCGCCATTGTTGCAATGGCGGTGTTTCTGGCGGTGCGCTATTGGGTGTTGCCCGACATCGAAAAATATCACAACGACATTACTCTGTTGGCTAGTCGCGCGATCGGCATGCCAGTCACGATCGGCAAGATCGAGGCCGATTGGCGCGGGCTGCGTCCTCATCTCGTGTTTACTGATGTGCGCTTGCTGGATGAGCAGGGCAACAGCGCATTGGTGTTACGGCGGGTGGAAAACGTTGTTTCCTGGATGACGTTGCCGAGCCGTGAATTGAGGCTGCATGCTTTGCAGGTGGATGAGCCCGATCTTGCGATACGACGCGACAAACAGGGGTTGCTGCATATCGCCGGTTTGGCTGTGTCGGAAGAGTCCGGGGATGACAAGCTTTCCGACTGGCTGCTGCACCAATCGCACATCATTTTGCGCAACGGACGAATTAGCTGGCAGGATGAACTGTATGACAGGCCGTTGCTGGTGTTCGATCAGGCACAATTCCGTCTGGATAACAGCGGGCGGCATCACCGTTTTGCCGCGCGCATTTCTCCGCCTGCCGATGTTGCCGCGCCGTTGGATGTGCGGGGCGATCTGGTGGGGCGCAGTTTTTCCGACTTGGGAGATTGGCGCGGCGAGTTGTTTGCGCAGATCGAGCGCGCCGATAGCGGTGCATGGGGGGTGTGGGTTAAGTTGCCCGAAGTATTCAGTCACGCGCGGGGCGGAGTACGCGCCTGGCTGGGGATCGAAGCCGGGCAGATCAGTCGTGTGACAGCGGACTTGGCGGTAAGCGAAGTGCAAAGTCGTATGGCAGCCGATTTGCCGTTGTTGAATCTGGCCAGCTTGAACGGGCGAGTGGGTTGGCATGCGCTTGAGCGCGGTTTTGAAGTTTCAACAAAAAACCTTTCGTTGCTGATGGGCAACGGTTTCAAGTTGCAGCCGACCGATTTTCATCTGCGTCTGAATGGAAGCAAGGAGAGTCCGTTTGCCGCGGGAGAGATACAGGCAAACGAGATCGACTTGGGCGATCTGGCTGTGATGGCGGATTACATTCCACTGGGTAAATCATTCAAGCAGCAACTGGCGGATTTTTCGCCGCGGGGCAAGATTACGGACTTGCGTGCGCAATGGCATTCCGATCCTCAGCACATCGCCCGTTTCGACATCAAGGCGCGCTTCGATAATATGTCCATGCGCCGCGTGGGCAATATTCCCGGAATTACCGGATTGAGCGGGCAGATTAGTGGCAGCGACAGCAGCGGTTCATTGTCGTTGAATGCGCCGCATTTGCAGCTGGACGCGCCACAGTTGCTGCTTGAGCCGCTAGCCTTTGAAACGCTCACCGCGCAGGCCGATTGGCAGCGCAAGAGTGGCGGCTGGGATGTGAAACTGAATAATTTTTCCGCCGCCAATGCGGATGTGGCGGGAACGGCTTTCGGCAATTATCAAACCGACGAACACGGACCCGGCATAGTGGATGTGACTTTGAATTTGAGCCGGGCATCGGTTTCCCATGCAGTGCGCTATTTGCCCAAAGAATTGCTCGGACAAAAAACCATGACATGGTTGCAGTCCGCATTGCAGGGAGGCGAGGCGGATGATGTGCATTTGCGTTTGCGCGGCGACCTGAATGACTTCCCGTTCCCGGATAATAAAAAAGGACAGTTTCAGGTGTCGGTTAAAGCCCGCGGAGTGGGCATTGATTACACGCAAAACTGGCCCCGCGTTGAGGATGCCAACGTGACGCTGCTGATTGAAGGGCAGCGGCTGCAAGTCGATTCCAATTCGCTCATGCTGGCCGGGGCGCGGGTGCAAAGAGCAAATGTCACTATCCCCGATATAACCGCGCAGGAGCCGCTGGTACAGGTGCGCGGCGAGGCTGCCGGTGAAACGAAGCATTGTCTGGACTTTATCCAGCATAGCCCGGTGCGCGGCTATATCAACGGTTTTACCGACGAGGCCACGGTGCGCGGCGAGGGCAAGCTGGATTTGCAGCTCGACATTCCTTTGAGCGACAAGCCGGTCAGGCTGAACGGTAACTATCATTTTTCCGACAATGACATCGGCCTTTACGAGAGCATTCCGGTGGCAAGAAAAGTGACGGGAGATTTTGCTTTCACCGAGTCGTCGCTGCGAGTCAATAACATCAGCGCGCAGATACTCGGCGGGCCGGCTACGTTGGCCGTGCATACCGAATCGGATGGCGCGCTGAAAGCAAAGATACAGGGGCGTGCCAATATGGCGGCTTGGCGCAAGGTGAATCCGGAGCCGATGTTGCAGTCTTTAAAGGGCGAGGCAGACTGGAGTGCCGATGTGTCGGTACGTGACAAGCAATTTTCCGTGGTGGTGAGTTCAAACTTGAAAGGCTTGGGTTCCGATCTGCCGGCGCCGTTAACGAAAAAGGCCAATGAAACCGTGCCGCTTAAATTTGAAATGAGAAGCGCAACGGCAGAACAGGATGTGATGTGGTTGCAGTACGGTGACTTGGTCAGTGCGCGCATGGTGCGGGAAGCGGATGACAGCGGCGTGCGCAACTTTAAGCGCGGTTATGTGAATTTCGGTCCCGCACGCAGAATGCAGGATCGGGAGGGAGTTTGGCTTTCCGGTGTGTTGCCCCTGTTGTCACTGGAGGGGTGGCCGGATTTGCCGAAGGGTAACGGTTCGACGGTCTGGCCCGAAATCGACGGGGCGGATGTTACCGTGCAGAAATTGACCGGCTTCAGCAGTATTGCCAACGGATTGAATGTGCATGCGCGCAACCGTAGCGGCATCATTTCAGCGCAATTGTCGTCCAAAGAGTTGAACGGCGAGTTGAGCTGGTTTCCGCAGGGAAAGGGCAAGCTGATTGCTCGCTTGAAAACGCTGACGCTGGGGTATGAAGAAAAAGACCGCAAGGTTGACTCCGCTCATGTTGCCAGGCCGCTTCATGGCGCGGACAGTCTGGCGATTCCGGTGGTCGATGTGGCTGCCGATAATTTTGTATATCGCGGCAACCCGCTGGGGCGGCTGGAAATGCATGCCAGCCCGTTTGAAAAGGATATCTTGCTGGATCATTTCCGTCTGGTGAACCCCGACGGCGTGCTGGTCGTTAACGGCAAGTGGGGCACAGCGCCGGCACAAACCCACATGATTGCCAAACTGACGCTCAGCAATGTGGGCAATGTGCTGGCGCGTTCGGGTTACCCGAACAGTATCAAGAACGGTAACGGTTCGCTGGATGCCGATCTGGTCTGGGCCGGAGGACCGCACGAATTGGCGCTGGGAAATCTGGACGGTCATTTGAATTTGAAAATGGCCAAAGGGCAATTTTTGAAACTGGATCCGGGAGCCGGAAAGTTGTTGAGCGTGCTAAGTCTGCAATCGCTGCCCAAGCGTATTACGCTCGACTTTACCGATGTATTCAGCACCGGATTCGAGTTCGATAGCATTGACGGTGAAGGGCAGATCAGGCAGGGGGTGCTGCTCACCAACGATTTTAAAATTTACGGTTCTGCGGCGAAGGTCTCGCTGTCCGGTCAAGTTGACCTGAGCCGCGAGACCCAAAGTCTGCGTGTGCGCATCATGCCCACTATCGGGGATAGCGTTTCCCTGCTGGCGCTCGCGGCGGTGAATCCCGTGGTCGGCGCGGGGGTTTATATCGCCAATAAAATATTGAGTAATCCGCTCGATAAGTTGGTGTCGTTTGACTACAATGTCACCGGCAGTTGGGCTGATCCCAAGGTTGAAAAAGCAAGCGAAGTTAAAAATTCTCCCAATCACTAAATCCCGATAATTGAACTTATCTGAAAGTCGTCAACATGTCCTCCCCGAATTCCACGCAAACCCGTCTTGCCGCACAACAGAACGCTTTTAAGGTGGCCGCCGTGCAAATGGCTTCCGGCCCGAATGTCACCGGCAACTTGAACGAGGCGGGCCGGCTGATCGAGAAAGCCGCGCAGCAGGGCGCGAAGCTGGTGGTGCTGCCGGAATTTTTCGCCATCATGGGCATGAAAGAAACCGACAAGATCGCGGTGCGCGAACAGCCGGGCAGCGGACAGATACAAAACTTTCTCAGTGAGACTGCACGCAAGCACAAAATCTGGCTGGTGGGCGGTTCCATTCCGCTGGTGGCTGATGCGCCCAATAAAGTACGCAACAGCTGTCTGGTCTACAACGAGCTGGGCGAGCAAGTGGCGCGCTACGACAAGATTCATCTGTTCAATCTCGATCTCGGCAACGAGCAATATCACGAGGCCGACACCATCGAAGCGGGCGACAAAGTGGTTGTGGTGGATAGCCCGTTTGGCCGCATCGGTCTGGCGGTGTGCTACGACTTGCGTTTCCCCGAACTGTTTCGCGCCATGAAAGACGTGGATATCATCGTGCTGCCCGCCGCCTTTACCGCGACAACAGGCAAGGTGCATTGGGAAGCACTGGTGCGCGCCCGTGCTATTGAAAATCTGAGCTACTTCATCGCCGCAGCGCAGGGCGGCTACCACGTCAACGGACGCGAAACGAACGGGCACAGTATGGTTGTCGATCCGTGGGGGCGCGTGCTGGACGAATTGACGCGCGGCTCCGATGTGGTGATGGCTGAGGTGAATCCCAATTATCAGGCCAGCCTGCGTTCCAGTTTGCCAGCTTTGACTCACCGCACCATCTTTTGCCAACCCGGCGCGAAAATTTCCCAATGAGCAAATCTTCCTTTGAATTGGTGCAGCAATCGCTGCTGACCGCCCACGGCCTGAAACTCAACGACCTCGGCAGCGTGTTTGGCAAAATGATGGCGCACCGCGTCGATTATGCCGACCTGTATTTCCAGTATGGCCGCGCCGAGAGCTGGTCGCTGGAAGAAGGCATCGTCAAATCTGGCAGTTTCAGCATCGATCAGGGCGTGGGCGTGCGCGCCGTGAGCGGCGATAAAACCGCCTTTGCCTATTCCGACGACATCAGCCTTTCCGCGCTGGACGCGGCGGCCGTCGCCACCCGCGCCATCGCGCGCCAGGGCGGCAAGAAAAGCGTTCCGCTGCTGAAAGCCGGAAAAAGACACGACCTGTATTTGCCGCACGACCCGATTGCCAGCCTCGATGCGTCCAGCAAAGTCGCCTTGCTGGAGCGACTGGAAAAATATGCCCGCGCACTCGACCCGCGCGTCTCGCAAGTGATGGCGGGGCTGGTGGGCGAATACGAACTGGTGCTGGTCGCGCGTAGCGACGGCCTGCTCAACGCTGACATTCGCCCGCTGGTGCGTCTCTCGCTGCAAGTGATTGTCGAGAGCAACGGCAAACGCGAACAAGGTTCGGCGGGTGGCGGCGGCCGTTTTGATTACGCCTATTTCAGCGACGAAGTGTTGCAGCGCTATGCCAAAGAAGCCGTGCATCAGGCCACGGTCGCGTTGGATGCGCGCCCCGCGCCCGCGGGCAGCATGACCGTGGTGCTGGGTTCCGGCTGGCCCGGCATCCTGCTGCATGAAGCGGTCGGGCACGGCTTGGAAGGCGACTTCAACCGCAAAGGCAGCTCGGCATTCTCCGGCAGAGTGGGCGAGCGCGTGGCGGCCAAAGGCGTGACCGTGGTGGACGACGGCACCATTGCCGACCGTCGCGGCTCGCTCAACATGGATGACGAAGGCAACCCCACGCAGCGCACCGTGCTGATCGAAGACGGCATCCTGCGCGGCTACCTGCAAGACACCATGAACGCGCGCCTGATGGGAGTGCCGATCACCGGCAATGCGCGGCGCGAATCCTTCGCCCACCTGCCCATCCCGCGCATGACCAACACCATGATGATGAACGGTGACAAAACGCGCGACGAGATCATCGCCTCGGTCAAACACGGCCTGTATGCCGCCAACTTTGGCGGCGGGCAAGTCGACATCACCAGCGGAAAATTCGTGTTCTCAACCACCGAAGCCTACATGATCGAAGACGGCAAAATCACCTACCCCGTCAAAGGCGCTACCCTCATCGGCAACGGCCCCGAAGCTTTGACGCACGTCACCATGGTTGGCAACGACCTGGCGCTTGATCCCGGTGTCGGCACCTGCGGCAAAGAAGGGCAAAGCGTGCCGGTCGGTGTGGGGCAGCCGACTATCCGTATCGAAGGTCTGGTTGTGGGCGGCACGGCATAAAACTGCCGCCAACCGTTTGATGGCAGGCAACGACTTGCCCTCCCTACGGTATAATCCGCCCGTTATGCAGATCATCCGTGGACTTACTTCCCCTGACAGCCAGCCCCTTGCGCTCACCATCGGCAACTTCGATGGGGTTCATCTTGGGCATCAGGCATTGTTCGAACAATTGCAGCAGGCGGCGGGCAAGGACAATCTTGCGACTGCTGCCATCGTGTTCGAGCCGCATCCGCGCGAGTTTTTTACTCCGGAGCAAGCGCCCGCGCGGCTCACCAACTTGCGCGAAAAGCTGGAGCGCTTTGACGCGCTGGGTTTGAGCCGGGTACATGTTTGCCGTTTCGACGAGCACATGGCGCGCACCAGTGCGGCGGAGTTTATCAATGTGCTCTATCGGGATTTGGCGGCGAAGCATGTGCTGATCGGCGACGATTTTCGCTTCGGCAATGCGCGCGGCGGCGATTTCGCGTTGCTGGAAAAAATAGGGGCGCAGCAGGGTGTGACGGTTGCATCCATGAGCAGCGTGTTGCAGGATGGTGTGCGCATTTCCAGCACGGCGGTGCGCATGGCCTTGGCCGAGGGCAACCTGCGTTTGGCGCAGCGCTATCTGGGACGGCCTTACAGCATCAGCGGGCATGTGGAGCACAGATCGGAAGAGCGTCGTGTAGGGAAAGAGTGTAGATCTCGGTGGTCGCCGTATCATTAAAAAAAAA
>FZPW01000022.1_pt1 | contig 39152 bp, 38 predicted proteins | sample 1534771 | NCBI WGS metagenome assembly FZPW01 (sample SAMEA104161894, study PRJEB21768) | metagenome | biome: subterrestrial habitat; feature: phreatic zone; material: underground water | place: France | collected 2016-06-01 | depth 60 m | reverse complement strand
CACCCAAGCTCAGGTTCTTCGAACTTGGCTACTATTGAACGGCACCCCAACGCGGCAAATGCCGAGGTTATGTGATAGTCATGGTAATGACGTGTGGGTCTCGGTTGGACCGGGCCGCCAATCATGGTGCAAATGGCATTGGCTGGGGCAGTGCTTAAACCGTTCCATACCCCGTGCGTTATGTCGCGAAATGTTCTCTGTGCGGAGGCAAGGTCTTTGCGACCAAGGGCTAACTCGATTTTTTTCTATCCGGTCAGGTATCCTGCGAAGTTCGAAATGGCCGGAAAGTTGGAGAGGCTCCCTAATAGGGAAGGCCAGTGTCTGTGTTCTCTGCAACAAAGGTGTCTGCATCATCCTGCGATAGAAACATCAGTTCGATTCCACGTAGATCTGATAGTTGCCCGTCAACGAACTCTTCATCATCGTGATCGTAGGCGCGGTAGCTTTTAGCCTTCTCCAGCACGACCCTCATTTCATCAAGATCAAGATTTTCGCAGTGGTCTTCATATGTAACCAAGAACGGTTCTAACTTGCTGATCTCTCGAAGGCGCATTAGCGCTTGTTCAATAGATGGGACGTCTCCGCCCTCGCAGAAATCATTCAGGTGTCGTTGCAACCAATTTAGATGACAAAGAAACGAGACGCCCATGTCTCGATGGGTTACATAAGTTACAAGCGAACGGATCTTGGCATACCCATTCTCGTCTAGAAGGTTTTCGCGTGGAAAATGAATGTTGACCGACACTTGTTTATTCCATCGTGGGCGTTCCGAAGTCAGACGAGTATTGATGTACTTCTGTAACCAGACAAAATAGGCTTGGTTGTCGGCGAGGGAAACGTTCACTAGAAAGAAGGGGGCCTGAAACATCCTCGCATAGAGCAAAGTTCTTACCGGGACCGATCCAACAATGTCGCCGCTTCCAAAACTTCCTTCATGGCCCTTTATTTGAAAGAGCAAAAGTATGCCAGTCGGATTTCTGTTTTCGAACGCTTCGACGATCATGTCGATCCCATAATCACGATCTTCAGTTGAACGTTTTCTACCGCTTCGCCAAATATATGGGGCTGTTCCGCAAGCAGGTGGCGCACCCTCCCGCCACCGTGGGCGGTGCACCGCTCAAAGCGCAGGTGATCCACTTCTTCAACAAGCCGATGCCGGGCAATCTGCCGAAGAAAACTTCGCGCGCGCTGCTCGACATTGAGGACAACACCATCGTCCCCATCATCCGCGACCCGCGCAAAGCGAACGAGGATTCCGAAGCGGTGTTCTATTTCCCCGGTTGCGGCTCGGAGCGGTTGTTCGGCCAAGTGGGCTTGGCCACGCAGGCGATGCTGTACGAAACGGGGGCGGTCACCGTACTGCCGCCCGGCTACCTGTGCTGCGGCTACCCCCAAGCGGCGACCGGAAACGATGATATGGGCAGCCAAATCACCACCGACAATCGCGTGCTGTTCCACCGCGTCGCCAACACGCTCAACTACCTCGACATCAAAACCGTCGTAGTGTCGTGCGGCACCTGTATGGACCAGTTGCTCAAATACCAGTTCGACAAAATATTCCCCGGCTGCCGCTTGCTCGACATCCACGAATATTTATTGGAGAAAGGCGTGAAGCTGGAAAACGCCACAGGCAAGCGCTACATGTACCACGAGCCCTGCCACACACCGATGAAGACCTACTCGTCTTTGCAAGTGGTAAACACGCTCATGAACAGCACCGAAATCAAACTCAACGACCGCTGCTGCGGCGAGTCCGGCACCTGGGCGCTGAGCAATCCGCCCATTGCCACACAAGTGCGCTTCCGCAAAGAAGAGGAAATGCGCAAAGGCGCGGATGCCTTGCGTGCCGACGGCTACGGCGGAGAAGTGAAAGTGCTCACCTCCTGCCCGGCTTGCCAGCAGGGCCTGTCGCGCTACGCCGAAGATGCCGGCACGTCCACCGATTACATCGTGGTGGAAATGGCCAAGCATCTGCTGGGCGAAAATTGGCTGGCCGACTACGTGCAAAAAGCCAATAATGGCGGCATTGAACGCGTCCTTCTTTAACCATGCTCGACCTGCCGCTCGAACCCACCGACGATCTCGCGAAGCCCGCCTTCAAGGATAAGGCTTCCTGCGCGGCATGGCTGCAGCAATTGCAACTCACCAATCTGCATCAGGCACACGGCGTGTTGCGCACCCAGCTCGACGAGCTGAACCGTTTTCCGATGCGCGGAGTGGAACGCATGCACACGCTGGAGGTTTTGTGCGAAACCATCGCGCTGGTGCAGGGCGACTACGCCAAAAAACTATTCGGCAAAAAGCTCCCCTTCAACGAAGATGAATTCATCATCTTCGTTTCCATCATCGGCATGTGGCAAGGCGTTATCACCGGCTACCAGCGCTGCCTGCAAGCCCTGATCGCCGGCGACAAACAGCTCGCGGGACACGCGGCCTTGCTGACACAGCGCTGCCTGCGCTACTGCGGTTTGCAGATTCTCGAATACTTGCGTAGCGGCTACGAATTCGACGGCCAGTTATGGAAACAACTGCACGGCCTGTATGCCTACGCCGAGGAGCAGGGCTTTCACCGCCAGGAAGTCGGCACGCCCCTGCAAGCGGATGACCTCCCCGCGACCTGCGAAGCGGTCTATGCCCGCACCCTGCTGACTTGCCACGCCCACCCCGCCGAGCTGTCGCGCGGGCATCTGCAAATACTGAACCGCTGGCTGACCCAGTGGAACGATGTGTTAACCCTCGACACCCGCTACAGCATCAGCAAGGATGATGCCCCGCCGCTGGCCGTTGATCTCTCCGGCACGCAGGGATTGCAGGTGCTCAAGCACACCGTGCCGTCGGGATCCATGCGTTATCTGGCGATGGTACCGCTCAGTAAACTGCTTCGCGTCAAAACCATTCTGCTGCAACAGGGACAAACGCCCCCGCAACTCGAACTGGGGAGCGACATCGCCAGTGCCGACTGCACAGACTTTCTCAACCAACTGCATGCCTATTGCTGCGACCCGAACAATGACCGTATTGCCGAACGCCGCACCGTCGCGCTATCGGCGGAGTTATGTTTCAGCATAGAAGGCATCTACGCCCACATCGCCCATAAGCCATTCAGGCAACCCAGCAAGGATGTCGGCTCCGACAGCATGGCACGCAAACAAATTGCGGCGTTCGGGCGCGTACTGTCCGACACCAACCGCCACAACATCGCGCAACTCGGCTTTGCTCTGGAAGACTGGCAAATCGAAAATGAAAGCATCATGGGCGCGCGGCTGCTGCGCGAAGAGAAACAGGGCGAGCGCATCTGCGCAACTCAACTTGTCGCGGTCAAACCAAACGACGCGAATGCTTTTATGGTGGGCAAAGTGCGCTGGATCGTCGTCACCCGGGGCGGACAATTGCGCATGGGCGTGCACTACATCCCCGGCATGGCGCAGGCCATCTCCATCAAAAGCAAAAACATCAATCCCGCTTTGCCGGATAAAAATGTGGCCGCACTGTATTTACCCGAAGTTCCCGCACTCAAAACCCCGCCCAGCCTGATCGTGCCGCGCGATTTTTTTCATCCCGACCAAATCGCTGAAATTACGCATCACGACGAAACCGTGCAAACTGTCAAAATGGGATTTAGCGTGGACAAGGGAATCGACTTCGAGCGCATCAGCTTTACGCCCGCATAGCGTTTTTGCACCGGGCTACACCAGCACCCGCTTCCCCGCAAACGAGATGGTGAAAGTGCTGCCTTTGCCCTCTTCGCTGTCGACTTCGAGTTTGGCCTGATGACGAACGGCGATGTGCTTGACGATAGCCAAGCCCAACCCCGTGCCGCCGGTTTCGCGCGAGCGGCTGCGATCCACACGGTAAAAACGCTCGGTCAACCGCGGAATATGTTCGGGGGCAATGCCGATGCCGCTATCGCGCACGCTGAATGTCGCGGAGCCGTCTTCCTGCATATACCAGCGCATCACGATATCGCCGCCTTTGGGCGTGTAGCGCACCGCATTGGAAACCAGATTGCCGAACGCGCTGCGCAGCTCGCCGGTATTACCCTGCAATTGCGCCGCACTATCCAGCTCCAGCTTCAGCGTGTGCTGCCCCGCACTCAATGCCTGCCCGTCCTGATACAGCGACTGCAGCAGCGCGGGAACATCAACCGTTTCTTCCACCAGCACATTTTGTGAATTTTCCAGCCGCGACAGCGTCAACAAATCATCGACTAAACCTTCCATGCGCTTGGTCTGCTCGCCCATCAACGCCAGCGCGCGGCGCGACATGTCGTTGTCCAGCTTGGGCATATCCTGCAAGGTTTCGACAAAGCCGTTCACCACGGTCAACGGCGTGCGCAACTCGTGCGACACATTGGCCACGAAATCGCGCCGCATGGTTTCAATACGTTCCAGATGGGTGATATCGCGACTAATCAATAATTTTTTATTGGTGCCGTAATGCACAACCTTAACCGCGAGCACCATGTCATCCTGACGGGTGCCGCGCAAAATCAGCGGCTCGGAGAAGTTGGCGGCGGCGAGGTATTGTACAAATTCAGGCTGGCGCGCCAGATAGGTAATCTGCTGGCCGACATCGCGACTGCCATCCAGACCGAAGTGTTTTTCCGACAACGGGTTGCACCATTCGATGTGGTCGGCCTCGTCGAGAATCGCCACACCTTCCGGCAGCGCGGAAGTTGCCTGCTCGATCTGGTGCAATGCCGCGGTGTGCTTCTCGCGCTCCTCGCGCTGCATACGCATCATTTTATTCAGCCGCGTGAATACCTCATCCCAAAGTCCTGAAGCATCCGGCACGGGTGTCGTTTCCGGCGCCATCGACCAGTGCTCCAGCGCGGCGAGTTGGCGCAACAAAGCAATCAACCGCACCAGAATGACAAAACCAAAAAACAGGGCGGCAGGCAACGCCCCGAAAATACCCCAAATCAACAGCGCCATGAACGCGGTCAGCAAGGGAAAAAGCAATGCGCGCTGCCAGAAATCAAACACTCTGCATATCCTAGAATTTGAGACGCGCCATTATACGGTGGGGATATTGCACCGCAATTAAATTCACCCTGGTTTTCGCGTATAGTGGCGCGCTACTTATAGTATGGCGCTGTTTGTTCGAGCCCAACCCCTCCCAGCCTCCCCTTGTCAGGGGAGGAGCCGACTCTGCTCTTCACCTGACAAGGGGGAGTTGGAGGGGGTTTTAAGCCCGCTGAAAAAACCGCCATCCACAAGGCAACGACTTCCGGGAATGAAAATGAAAATCAAATTATTGTGGGCAGTGCTGACGCTGAACGCCCCCCTTTCCGTACTGGCGACGCCCCTGCTTGCACCGCAGGTGACGCAAGCACAGGCGGCTCATTTGTCCGCCGAGGTACTGACCCGTTATCACTACCGGCACATCCCGCTAGACGATGCAGTCTCCGCAAAAATATTCGACAACTATCTAAAAGCGCTCGACAGCGAAAAGATTTTTTTCCTGCAAACGGACATCGACAATTTTTCCGCGGCGCGCACCAAGCTGGACGACGCGATCAGCAACGAAAATCTGAGCATCCCGTTTGCCATTTTCAATTTGTATCAGGAGCGCGTGGAAGAGCGCTTTACCTATGCCCGCTCTTTGCTGAATACGCAATTCGATTTCGCGGTTAAGGAGAGCTACCCGCTCACCCGCAAAAATGCGTCCTGGCCGAATTCCGACGGCGAGATGAACGATCTATGGCGCAAGCGCGTCAAGAACGACTGGCTGCGCCTCAAGCTGGCGGGCAAGGACAATAAAAGCATCGCCGACACCCTGCGCAAACGCTACGACAACATGCTCAAAAGCATTTCCAAAGTCAGCGGCGAAGATGTGTTCCAGAACTTCATGAACGCCTACTCGATGGCGATCGACCCGCACACCAATTATTTCGGTAAACGCGCGTCGGAAGATTTCGACATTTCGATGAAGCTGTCGCTGGTCGGCATCGGCGCGGTGTTGCAGGACAAGGATGGCTACACCACTATCCGCGAACTGGTGGCCGGCAGCCCGGCAGCACTCTCCGGCAAGCTCAAAATCGGCGACCGCATTGTCGGCGTCGGGCAGGGAGAGAACAGCATCGCAACGGAAGTGTTGGGCTGGCGGCTGGACGATACCGTCGCGCTGATCCGCGGCACCGAAGACACGGTGGTTCATCTCGATGTGCTGCCTGCGGAAGCGGGCGTGGACGATGCGCACCAGCACATTTTGCTGGTGCGCAAAAAAATCAGTCTGGACAAACAGGCCGCCAAAAAATCCGTGATCGAAGTGAAAGAAGGCGGCGCGACACAACGCATCGGCGTCATCACCCTGCCCGGTTTCTATCAGGACTTTGCCGCCCACCAGAAAGGCGATGCCAACTATAAAAGCGCGACGCGCGACGTGGCTCGCCTGCTGGGCGAACTCAAAAAAGAAAAAGTGGACGGAGTGCTGATCGACCTGCGCAACAACGGCGGCGGCTCGCTGATTGAAGCAGTTGAACTAACCGGCCTGTTCATCGACAAAGGCCCCGTAGTACAGCAACGCGACTCCAAAGGCAAAGTCACCGTCGAGAGCGACACCCATGCGGGGCAGGCGTGGAACGGTCCGCTCGGTGTGCTCATCAACCGCGCCTCCGCTTCCGCCTCGGAAATTTTCGCGGCCGCAATCCAAGACTACGGGCGCGGCGTCGTGATCGGCGAGCAGAGTTTCGGCAAGGGCACGGTGCAAACCGTGCTCGACCTCGACCAGCTCGTGAAAAGCGAACAGGCTGGATACGGCGAACTCAAAATGACCATCGCCCAATTCTTCCGCATCAACGGCGGCACCACCCAACTACGCGGCGTCACCCCTGACGTGACGCTGCCCTCCATCATCGACGAAGAGGACTTCGGTGAATCCAGCTACGACAACGCGCTACCCTGGACGCACATCAAAGCAGCTGCCTACACCCCGGCCGGCGATTTGAGCGGCATCATCCCCAAGCTGATCGCGCGGCACGAGGCGCGCACCGGCAAAGATAAAGACTTTCAGCTATTGCGCGAGGACATTGCCGAACTCAACACACAGCGCAAAACCAACTCGATCTCGCTCAACGAAGCGGAGCGCCGCAAGGCTCTGGACGCGCAGGAAGCACGGATCAAATTGCGCGAAAAAAACAAAGAAGCTGCCGCATCGCTGCGCGACGACGGCCTGCTATCGAGCGAACGCAACATCAACACCGAACTGGCCATCGAAAGCGCGCGAAAGAACAGCAAGGATGTATTGCTAAACGAAGCCGCGCATATTCTGGGGGATGAAACCGGATTACTGAAAGGCAATGCGGTAATCACGGCTGGTTTACCCGCTAAAGCAAAGCTGCCTTAATTGAACTGAAACCTATTGGTTCGCGCTTCGCCGATAGGCGAGCATTAACTTTTCTGGATGAACTCGATGAAATATCCATCGGGATCTTTGACGAAAGCGATGGGTCGTGAGCCGGGGCGCAATGAGCCCGGCTCTTTCACGACAACTCCACCTTTGCCGCGCACCCGCTCGCAAGCCGCAGCGGCACTATCCACCTCGATAGCGATATGCCCGTAGGCATTTCCCAATTCGTATTGATCGACGCCCCAGTTGTAGGTTAATTCCAGCACGGCACCATCCGCTTCGGACTGATAACCGAGGAATGCCAAGGTAAATTTCCCTTCGGGGTATTCGTTGCGGCGCAGTTCTTTCATGCCGAGCACCTCGGTGTAGAACGCGATTGAGCGCTCCAGATCGCCCACCCGCAGCATGGTGTGCAGTATTCTCATTGTCGTCTCCGTTTAAGTTAAGCAGGCGGGCAATTTTAAAAATTGCGCCGGTATCCCAGAACCAAAAAATCCTCGCCGTTGGCGCCATAGTTATTGAGCATGTCGTATATGGAGCAACGATGATGCAGGCGCACAAACACTTGTTTCGACTTTATTTCGGGAAGCGAGAAAGCCAGCTCTATCAGCAAAAAATTCAACACCTGACTTCCCTGCCCATCCGCCCCACGCTCCAAAGGACTGACCGGTACTGTGTAAGACACGCCGAAGGGAGCGAATCCTAAACCGGTTTGCAATATGTCATTCCAAGGGAATCCGCTCCAGCGCAGCACGGGCGCAAAGGCGACTTCGCTCACGGATGCCACGCCGAACTGCTGTCCGATCACGCCGTCGAGTTCCAAAGAGACGGGCAGCACATCGGTGCGCCAGACCGTTTTGTTGGCATTAAAAGCGAGCAGATACTGATCCGAAAAATTGGTATTGCCGTTGAGCAATATTCCGGCGGGTTCCGAGTTGTAGTACTGACCACCATACCAGCCGAGACGCCAATCGGATTCGACGCAAAAAGCCGCTGCCGGCATCAGCAGAAACACGGATAAAAAAATGAGGTGTAACTGCTGCCGATAAGCCTGGCTCATGTTTGCAAGCTCCGTAAGAATTGTCGGTATTTCCATCGCCGGAACACGGCGGGATTCTAACAGGCTTAAGCCTGCCAAACGCCAAACCCCGCCCCGCGCAAATCAATCCCCATCTCGACCTCCATGGTGCAAGCCTCATCGTAGGACATCGGGTTGAATGCTTCGTACAGATCGGGCAACAAGCGCAAGCCATAGTCTTTGACGTAGCGGTTAGATTGAATGCCCGCCTTGTGTTTATCGAAACGCACGTCGGGATCGAGGCCGGTCATGCCGACGTAGACGCAGGGTTTGCCGGGAATGTAGCCCGGGTTGCATTTTTTGAATTTGCCTTCGTACAGTACGTCCTGCGACAGCTCGATCACGTAGACGTGGTAATGCTTGCGCCGCGCCATATTAGCCCGGTAAGACCATATCGCTAGTGCCGGGGCAGACCCAGCGCGCGTATTCGCGCGAGGTATCGATACAGCCGCCTTCGGCGTAAATACCGCCGGGGTCGCGCATGCGCAGCATGCGTTGCAGAATGCGCTCGACTTCGGCGGGATTTTGCAGGGTGGCGCGCACCCGGTCCTCCACGATGTCTTCGTTCATTTTCAGGTTGCCGTCCGCATCGCGGTATACGCCGTCGCGCCAGTGATAAATCTCCAGACACTTCTCCGTCATACTGTAGGGCTTGTCGTATTTCCAGAAATTGGTGAACAGCCCGCCCCCCAGATAGATCACCCACGAACCTTCGAAGCCCTCGACATCGGAAGAGTGTTCGTCGGGATTGCGGAACCACAGGCGATCACCGGGCACGTAATACTTGGGCGGCAGCGGCGCCTCCATCGAACCGTATTCGCGCAAAAATACATCATGAAACTGGCGCGACATGATTGCGCGCGATTTCCAATGCTGCTGCAACTGTTCAAACAACGCCGGGTTGCTCACCTCAAGTTCCTGCGCAATGCCGAGCACAGTCACGTATTCGCTGGCACGGTAGCAGGAAAAAGAATATTGCTGTCCTGACACTTCCGGCTGCGTTGCCATGATGAGCGCCTCAATCAGAGATTTCCCCGGCAACAGCGTAAACCCGCGCCCCTCGGTATATGTCCAATATTTTTCGGGACGCTCAATTTCGCTGGTATGAAACGACAGACCGGTACGGCGCGCCGCCCCGACAATATTGCGGCGAATACGCACCGAGGCGGCGAATTCGGCATAACTTGGATATTCAAATACCACCGGCCCCGCCAGCATGGCAATGATGATTTCTTTTTCCAGATCAGCGGCGCTGCGCTCGGGCTGGAGTTGCAGTTTGATGCAGAGCTGCAAGGTGTCGCACTCCGGCGTCCAGTCGCGCGCCAGTTCGTCGCGCAGACGGAAGCGAAAATGACCGTCTGTTTGAGTGAGGGTTACCGCCTGATCGAGACCAAGCCTGGCGACCTGTTCCATAAAGCTGCGCTGCGTTGCTGCAGCATCACTGCCTGCACATATCAGTACCCCGCCGTCCTGCCGTTGAACATCCGATGTGTATTGCATGCGTTTGGTCCGTCTCAGATTACCTAGCCAGAGGTTGCTTACAAAAATCGATCCAGCAACTTCCGGCTATGCCCGTCCATCGCATCGACATCGCGAATCAAATACGACACACCGTAGCCGTCGGTAATCAACAGCGTAGCCAGCGCCAGACGGCGGATATGGTCTTCCGCTTTGAGTAACAGTTCGGTATCGCCGCGGTTGGTGGACACCTGCCAGCGGCTCGGCGTGGCGAAGCTGGAAACCTCTTTGATGCGGGTAATCTCTGGCATAAATTCGCGCTGCACCAACTCCGCTTCGATCAAGCCGCGCGCAGCTTCGGGTAGGTCGGCGAGCTTGTCTATCCAGCGCAATTCGTGCCCATCCGTACCGAGCAGAGAAATACATTCGGCAGTCGCACTGATGGGGAATGCGCGCACCGCAACAACGCCCTCGTGCGTTTCACCCGTCGCCGTGCGCAGCACCAAGCGCCCCGCCGCATTGCGGCTCAGTTCAAAATCACTCATGCCTGCGCCTCCTTGGCCGGTGCCGGATTCGCACCGCGCACATCATCCAAATCGGTATCGACATTGCGCGCCTGCGCCTCATACAAGCGGAAGTACGCACCCTGCTTTTCCATCAGCTCGTCGTGGCTGCCCACTTCGACCACTTCGCCGCGATCCAGCACCACCAGACGGTTGGCCTTGTGCAGCGTGGACAGGCGATGCGCAATCGCAATGGTGGTGCGTCCGCGCACCAAGTTGTCCAGCGCCTTCTGAATTTCTTTTTCCGTTTCGGTATCCACCGAGGCGGTCGCTTCGTCGAGGATCAAAATGCGCGGATCGATCAGCAGCGCGCGCGCGATGGAAATGCGCTGGCGCTCGCCGCCGGACAAACCGTGACCGCGTTCGCCCACCAGCGAATCGTAACCGTGCGGCAAACGCAAAATAAATTCGTGGGCATGCGCGGCACGGGCGGCGGCGATAATTTCCGCGCGGGTTGCATCGGGCTTGCCGTAAGCGATGTTCTCGGCAATCGAGCCGAAAAACAGGAACGGCTCCTGCAACACCAGCCCGATATTGCTGCGGTATTCGGCGATGGGCAGCGAGCGGATGTTCACGCCGTCGAGACTGATAGCACCTTCGCTCACGTCATAGAAGCGGCACATCAGGTTGACCAGCGTGCTCTTGCCCGAGCCGCTATGCCCGACCAGACCAATCATTTCGCCCGGCGCGATGGACAGGTTCAAGCCCTTAATCACGGCGCGGTTGCCGTAGCGGAAGCCCGCGTCGCGGATGTCGATGCGACCTTCGATCTTGTCCAGATGCACGGGTTTGGACGGCTCGGGCACAGTGGAAACTCGGTCGAGAATATCGAAAATGCGCTTCGCGCCCGAGGCGGTTTTTTGCGTAACCGACACGATGCGGCTCATCGAATCCAAGCGCGTATAGAAGCGGCTGATGTAGGCGAGGAAGGCGGTCAGCACGCCGACGGTGATGGTGTCGTTCGACACCTGCCAGATACCGAACGCCCACACCACCAGCAAGCCGATCTCGGTGAGCAGCGTCACGCTGGGCGAAAACAATGACCAGATTTTGTTGATGCGGTCGTTCACCGCCAGATTGTGTTCGTTCGCCAGACGGAAGCGCGCCGACTCGCGCTTCTCCTGTGCGAAGGCTTTAACCACGCGGATGCCGGGAATGGTATCGGCCAGCACGTTGCTGACCTGCGACCACACGCGGTCGATTTTCTCGAAGCCCGTGCTGAGCCGGTGCCGCACCGACTGGATCATCCAACCGATCAGCGGCAGCGGCAGCAAAGTCACCAGCGCCAGCCAAGGATTGATGGAAAACAAAATCACCGCCGTCATCACAATCATCAGCACGTCGGTAGCGAAGTCGAGCAGGTGCAGCGACAGGAACACGCAGATACGGTCAGACTCGGAGCCGATGCGCGCCATCAAATCGCCGGTGCGCTTGCCGCCGAAGTATTCCAGCGACAGGTGCAGCAGGTGATCGTAAGTCTCGATGCGCAAATCGCTGCCGATGCGTTCGCTCACCAGCGCGAGGATGTAAGTCTTCGCCCACCCCAGTGACCAAGCCAGCATCGCCGCACCGAATAGCCCGGCGAGCAGCCACGACACCGTAATCACATCAATCGGCGTGCCGTTCTGATACGGGATCAGCACGTTATCCATCAGCGGCATGGTCAGATAGGGCGGTACCAGCGTTGCCGCCGTCGAGGCCAGCATCAGCAGAAAGCCGGCCAGCAATTGCCACCGGTATGGTTTGGCGAAACGCCACAGGCGCAACAGCACCCAACTCGACGGGGGGATTTCCTCCGCCTCGGGATCGCAGTAAGTGCAAGCTTCCTGATCGAAGGCGAGCGGTGTCAGACATTTGGGGCAATAGCTCTGTGCCGCATTGGCACTCACCTGCCCGGTGCGCAGATATTCCTGCACCTGACCGAACTGGCGCACAAAGCGTGTGGCATCGCCATCCTGCGCCATGGTGTAGAGCCAGCAGGCCAGCCGTGTTTCGGCGGCAAACAACTCAATGCGACCAACCCCGGCGTGGTCGGTTTGGCGCAACGACAAGTCGTCGCTCAAGAAAAAGTCGCGAAACTCCGCGCCAGAACCGGTAAAACCGATCACCCTGCGCTCGGTCAGCACCAGCAACTGCCGGCAGAAATTCATCTGCCCGTCGAGGTTGGTTTCCAGCCAGCCGTGGATTTTCTCCTCTGCAAACAACTGCGTTTGCACGGATTTTTGCCAGTCGGCAGCCAGCGGTTTATCGGAAAATTGGGGGGAAATGGTCGGGATATTCACCGGCCTGAGTTTACTACAGACCTCTTCTAGGACAAACTGTGCACCTTTGTAAACCAAAGCAAGGGCGAATGCGTTGTTGTCCGGCAGTCGTTTGTCGCCCCTAACACCAACCTAACAGGCACCAGAAATACCGATGGAGTTTCTCAAAATCCTGCCGCTGCGCGGCCCGAACATCTGGACATATCGTCCCGTTATGGAAGTCTGGTTGGATATCGGCGTACTGGAAGACTCCCCTTCCAACACTATCCCCGGTTTTTACGAGCGTTTAACCGCATGGCTGCCGACACTGATCGAGCATCGCTGCGGCATCGGCGAGCGCGGCGGCTTTTTGCAGCGCGTGCTCGAAGGCACCTGGCCGGGCCACATTCTCGAACACGTCACCATCGAGCTGCAAAATCTGGCAGGCATGCAGAGCGGTTTTGGCAAAGCGCGCAGCACCTCGGTGCGCGGTGTTTACAAAGTGGTGGTGCGTTCGCGCAACGAAGACGTAACCCGCGCAGCACTGCATGCCGCGCGCGACCTGATACTGGCAGCGATTGAAAACAAACCCTTCGATGTGGCCGGCGCAGTCGCCCATTTGCACGACATGGTGGATAGCCTGTGTCTCGGCCCCAGCACCGCCTGCATCGTGGATGCGGCCACCGAGCGCGGCATTCCCTCCATCCGCCTGACCGAAGGCAATCTGGTACAACTGGGCCACGGCGTGCGCCAGCGCCGGATCTGGACGGCGGAAACCGACCGCACCAGCGCCATCGCCGAAGGCATTTCCCGCGACAAAGATTTAACCAAGAGTTTGCTCTCCGCCTGCGGCGTGCCCGTCCCCGAAGGCCGCGTGGTCGATAGCCCCGCCGACGCATGGGATGCCGCCGAAGATATCGGCTTGCCGGTGGTGGTCAAACCCAGCGATGCCAATCACGGGCGCGGCGTTTCCACCGAACTGATGACGCGCGAGGAAGTCGAAGCGGCATTCCATCTCGCCGATGCCGAGGGCAGTGAAGTGATGGTCGAGCGTTTCATCCGCGGCGACGAACACCGCCTGCTGGTAGTGGGCGGCAAGCTGGCGGCAGCGGCACGCGGCGAATCGGTCTGGCTGGTGGCCGACGGTCACTCGACGATTCAGCAACTCGTCGATACCCAGATCAACACCGACCCGCGCCGTGGCGCGGGTGAAGAGTTTCCGCTCGACGTCATCCTGCTGAATGAAAATTCCCCCGCAACTTTCGAGTTGAAGCGCCAAGGCTTGAGCGCCGACTCCGTTCCGCCGCAGGGCAAGCGCGTGCTGATCCAGCGCAACGGCAATGTGGCAATTGATGTCACCGACGAAGTACACCCCGAAGTCGCCGCCACGGTTGCGCTGGCCGCACGCGTGGTCGGGCTGGACATCGCCGGAATCGACTTGGTCGCCCAGGATATTTCGCGACCGCTGGCCGAACAGGGCGGCGCGATTGTCGAAATCAACGCAGGCCCCAGCCTGCTCATGCACCTCAAACCGGAAAAGGGGCAACCCCGCCCGGTAGGCAAAGCCATCGTCGACGACTTGTTCGCGGCGAACGACAACGGTCGCATTCCCGTCGTCGGCATCAGCGGTACGCACGGCATGAGTTTGACCGGACGCATCGTCGCGAAATTGCTGCATCTGCGCGGCAGCTATACCGGCCTCGCCTGCGCCGACGGGCTGTATTTTGCCGGGCGCCAGATCGACAAGCGCGACGCGGCCAACTGGGTGTCGTCGCAAAAAGTATTGCTGAACCGCAGCGTGGAAGCCGCGGTGATCGAAAACAGCAGCGACACAATACTGGCCGAGGGGCTGGGCTACGACCGCTGTCAGGTCGGCATTATCACCAACATCGACGCGGCCAAGCACTTCGACAAGTTCTACATCGAAACCGCCGATCAGGTTTGCAACGTGCTGCGCACCCAGATGGATGTGGTACTCAAAGACGGCGTGGGCGTGCTCAACGCGACCGATCCGCTGGCGGCATCACTGGCCGAATACTGCGACGGCGAAGTGATCTTCTTTACCCGGCAAGCGGATGCCGTCGCGGAACATTTGCAGCAAGGCGGCCGCGCGGTGCTGGTGCGTGACGGCAATATCATCCTAGCCTCCGCTGCGGAGCAAACCGTGCTGACCGAACTGGCGCAAGTGCCCGTGCTGCAACCCGACCACGCGCAAATGGACAGCGTGCTGGCGGCGGTGGCGGCGGCATGGGCGCTGGGCATTTCTCCCGAACTGATGCGCGCCGGATTGGCGACCTTCGAAAATACTCTGACCAAGGAATCTGCTTAATGGATGTGTCTCGCATACGCGCGCTGCGCGGTCCTAACCTGTGGGGGCGCCACACCGCCATCGAAGCCATTGTCACCTGTAGCGAAGCCGAGCAGGACATTGCCAAGCTGAACGGTTTTGAAGCCAACCTGCGCGCGCTGTTCCCCGCCATTCCGCTGCTGCAAATCGCGGGGCATCACGAGCCGGTTCCGCTCGCGCACGCACTGCAAGTAGCCGCTTTGTCACTGCAAGCGCAGGCCGGCTGCCCGGTCACGTTCAGCCGCACGCAGGCCACGGTCGAGCACGGCGTCTACCAAGTCGTGGTCGAATACAGCGAAGAATCCGTTGGCCGCAAAGCCTTCGAACTGGCGCGCCAACTGTGCGATGCCGCGCTGCACAACAAAGAGTTTGACCTGACCGCAGCGCTGGCCGAGCTGCACGAACTGGATGAAGACGAACGTCTGGGGCCCAGCACCGGCGCCATCGTGCAGGCCGCCGCCGCGCGCGGCATCCCCATCCGCCGCCTGACGCGCGGCAGTCTGGTGCAATTCGGCTGGGGCAGCAAACAGCGCCGCATCCAAGCCGCCGAAACCGACCGCAGCAGCGCCATCGCCGAGTCCATCGCACAGGATAAAGAGCTCACCAAAAAGTTGCTCGCCGCCGCCGGTGTACCCGTACCCGTCGGCCGCCCGGCAGTGAATGCGGATGACGCGTGGGCGGCTTTGTGCGAGATCGGCGCGCCCGTGGTGGTCAAACCGCTGGACGGCAATCAAGGTAAAGGTGTCACCGTCAACGTGGTGACCCGCGAACAACTGGACAAAGCCTACGCGTCCGCCACCGCCATCAGCGACGATGTGCTGGTGGAAAAATTTATTCCCGGCAGCGATTTCCGCCTGCTGGTCGTGGGCAATCAGGTGGTTGCCGCCTCGCGCCGCGACCCGCCGCAGGTGATCGGCGACGGCGTGCACAGCGTACGCGAACTGGTCGAAGCGGTGAACGCCGATCCGCGTCGCGGCATAGGCCACGCCACATCGCTGACCAAAATTCGTATCGACGAAATTGCGCTGGCGCAATTGGGCACACAAGGACTCACTCCCGATTCCATTCCGAACAAAGGCGCGCGCATCGTGCTGCGCAGCAACGCCAACCTCAGCACCGGCGGCAGCGCCACCGATGTCACCGACGACGTGCATCCCGACATGGCGGCCAGCGCCGTTGCGGCCGCGCAGATGATCGGGCTGGATGTATGCGGCGTGGATGTGGTGTGCGACAGCATGCTGCACTCCTTGCAGGCACAAGGCGGCGGCATCGTCGAAGTGAACGCCGCGCCCGGTTTGCGCATGCACCTGCAACCCTCGTTCGGCAAAGGCCGCGCAGTGGGCGAAGCCATCATCTCGATGATGTATGCCAACGACGGCAACGGGCGCATTCCGCTGGTAACCGTGGCCGGCACCAACGGCAAGACCACCACCGTGCGCCTGACCGCGCATATTCTGGGCTGCAAGGGATTGCGCGTCGGCATGACCAACTCCGACGGCGTATATATCGACAACAAACGCATCGACACCGGTGATTGCAGCGGCCCCAAGAGCGCGCGCAACGTGTTGCTGCATCCCGATGTGGATGCGGCCGTACTGGAAACCGCACGCGGCGGTGTACTGCGCGAAGGCCTGGCTTTCGATATGTGCGATGTCGCCGTCGTCACCAACATCGGCATGGGCGACCATCTGGGTCTGAGCTACATCAGCACGGTGGAAGACCTCGCCGTGGTGAAACGCGTGGTGGTGCAAAACGTCGCGCCGCACGGCATGGCCGTGCTCAACGCCACCGACCCGATGTGCGTGCAAATGGCCGACGCCTGCCCCGGCAGCGTGACCTTCTTTGCGCAGGATAAAAATCATCCGATCATCGCCATGCACAAAGCACGCGGACAGCGCGTGGTGTTCGTCGCCGACGGCCACATCGTCGCCGCGCACTACGACGTGGAGGAACGCCTCCCGCTTGCCGCCATCCCGCTAACGCGCAACGGCACTATCGGCTTCCAGATCGACAACGCGATGGCCGCTGTCGCCGCAGCTTGGGCACTTAACGTGAGCTGGGAAACCATCCGCGCCGGGCTCGCCTCGTTCGTCAACGACGCGCAGACCGCTCCCGGCCGATTCAACTTCTTCGACTATCGCGGTGCAACCGTGATCGCCGACTACGGCCACAATCCCGATGCAATGCTCGCGCTCATCCCCGCCATCGAAACTATCTCCGCCAAAAAGCGCGTTCTGGTCATCAGCGGCGCGGGCGACCGCCGTGATGTGGACATCATCCGCCAGACCGAATTGCTGGGCGACGTGTTCGATGAAATTATTCTGTATCAGGATCAATGCCAGCGCGGACGCAAAGACGGCGAAGTGCTGGCCTTGCTGCGCCAAGGGTTGACCAACGCCAAACGCGCCAAACAGGTCGAGGAAGTTACCGGCGAGTTTCTGGCAACCGACACCGCGCTTGCACGCCTGAATGCGGGCGATTTGTGCCTAGTGCTGATCGACCAGGTGGACGAGGCCTTGGAACACATTGCCAAACGGGTCGCACAGAAGTAAGCACTCAAAACAGCGAGCAATAAAAAAGGCGGGAATCTCCCGCCTTTTTTATTGCCTGAAACAACCGCGCTTATTGAACCTGAACGCGCTTGGTTTCTTTAACCACTGCGCCGATTTCCACGCGGCGATTCTTTGCGCGGCCTTCGGCAGTCTTGTTGTCGGCAACCGGCTTGGCCGCGCCTTCGCCCTTGGTGGCGATACGTTCAGCGGCAACACCCTTCGTTACCAGATAGGCCTTGACCGCCTCGGCACGTGCGGCAGAAAGCTTTTCGTTTTTCTTGGCATCGCCACGGTCATCGGTATAGCCGACAACGGTCAAATTGGCTTCTTTGTTCTTTGCCAAAAAGCCGGCCACATCATCCAGCTGCGTAGCGGCGGACTTGTTCAACTTTGCCGAACCGCTGGCAAAGCTGGTGCCTTCCAGAGTGATGGGCGTGTCATACGAAATGGTTTTGTACGTTGGGGCTGCCTTGGTTGCGGATGCTTTGTCAGCAGCCGCCTTTTCGGCTGCTAACTTGTCGGCGGCAGCTTTGTCAGCGGCGGCCTTATCGGCAGCCAGCTTGTCAGCTGCGGCTTTCTCGGCAGCAGCCTTATCAGCCGCGGCTTTTTCTGCTGCCGCCTTACCGGCACCACCGAAGCGATAGCTCAAACCGAAAGCGATGTTGTTGTTCTTCAGCGTGCTGCCGTTCGCGTCTTTGCTATCGGTAGTCCATTCCGCATTGATCGCCCAGCTGTCGGCCAAACTGTATTCAACCCCCAAACCGCCATGCAGACGCTCGCCCGGAGTAGTACCGACCACGCCCAGCTTGGCATAAGGCAACCAGCGGTTCATCGGCAAACCGAGACGGGCATCCAAACCGGCATCATCTTTGGTATAAGAATCGCCGTGCGCGTCATGAAAACCTTGCACGCCCAGCAGGATGCTGCTCCAGCTCCAGTCGTAGCCAACCTTGGCGCCCAAATAGACGCTATTTTTGTCGGACAACGAAGTCGCGCTGGCCGTGTTATTACCCAAATTCACGCCCAGATAAGCGCCGTCAAAATTACCGTCCTGCGCGTTCGCCGACAGCGCGACGCACAACAAAACTGCCGAAATACCGTACTGCTTCATAACTGCTCCTGATGAAATTCACTGAAATTTTTTGCCGATTTGCCGATGGAGCCAAATCGAAAGGGCGCGCATTCTACCAGATTCCCAAAAAATAAAAACGCAATAAATCAAGTAAAAATGCCACTAATTCAGTGTCATTCGCACACTCTCCCGCATACACATCTGCTCAACCCAAGCCGCCAGATTGGGATGCGCGCCGCGCCAATCGCGCTCGGGCTGGCGCAGATCGAGGTACAGCAGCGCACTCACCAGCGCGAGGTCGGCCAGCGTGATGTTCTCGCCTTCACACCAGCGACGCTCGCCCAGTAATTCCGCGGCATATTCCAGCGCCGTGGAAACGGCACCGTTGTGCAATTCCAGCGTGGCGGCCTGCTGCTTTTCTTGCGGACGCAACACTTCATTGCGCACCACGATGGCGGAATCCATGATGCCATCGGCCAGCGCTTCCCAACGCTTAACGCGCAAACGCGCCGCCGGATCACGCGGAATCAAAATCGGTGAGTCGTTCAAAGTATCGGCATAGTCGGTAATCACCGCCGAATCGAACACGCAAAAACCGTCGTCGAGGATCAGCGCCGGAATGCGTCCGAGCGGATTGACCTTCAGCACCAAACTATCCGGGCTGGTCGGCGGATCGAGCAGGTATTCGTGGGGAATATTTTTTTCCAGCAGCACCAGCCGCGCTTTGCGCACATAGGGGCTGGTGCTGGAGCCTAACAGTTTCATCATCTTTTTCCTTTGCTGTAAATGCGGTGATTATCGCGGCAGTAACAGGATGACACAAAGCGTTTTCAGGTTTATCAAAGATTGTTCTAAGCTTATAACAATTGACCAGTTCATAAACCCGCAGCGCTTGGATAGACTTGCGCCATCGTGAATCCACCCTGAGGAGAGAAGCATGTCCACCCCGTTTTCCAATAACTCGCTGTCCGTAGGCCACACCCCGCTCGTTAAACTGAACCGCGTCGGCGACGGCGCGCAAGCCACCATCCTCGCCAAGATCGAAGGCCGCAATCCGGCCTACTCGGTGAAAGACCGCATCGGCGTGGCGCTGATCGACGATGCCGAAAAGCGCGGCCTGCTCGGCCCTGGCAAAGAACTGGTTGAACCCACCAGCGGTAACACCGGTATCGCGCTGGCCTTCGTGGCGGCGGCGCGCGGCATTCCGCTGACACTGACCATGCCCGAAACCATGAGCATCGAACGGCGCAAATTGCTGCTGGCCTACGGCGCGAAACTGGTGCTGACCGAAGGCGCGAAAGGCATGAGCGGCGCGGTGGCCAAGGCCAAAGAAATCGCCGCGTCGGACTCCAAATACGTGCTACTGCAACAGTTCGAGAATCCGGCCAACCCCGCGATACACGAAGCCACCACCGGCCCCGAAATCTGGAACGACACCGACGGCAAGGTCGATATTTTTGTGGCGGGCGTGGGCACGGGCGGCACCATCACTGGCGTATCGCGCTACCTCAAAAAGACCCGGGGCAAAGCGATCAAGTCGGTCGCAGTGGAACCCTCCGCCAGCCCCATCCTCACGCAAAAGCGCGCCGGACAGGAACTCAAACCCGCACCGCACAAGATTCAAGGAATCGGCGCGGGCTTCGTGCCCGGGGCGCTGGATTTGTCGCTGGTGGACGACATCGAGCAAGTGACGAATGAAGACGCGGTGCTGTACGCCCGCCGCCTGGCGCGCGAAGAAGGCATCATCTCCGGCATCTCCAGCGGCGCGGCGGTAGCAGCGGCGGTGCGGCTGGCGCAGAAGGCGGAAAACGCGGGTAAGACTATCGTGGTTATCCTGCCGGATTCGGGCGAACGCTATCTGAGCTCGGTTTTGTTTGAAGGCATGTTCGACGCGGCGGGTTTGCCAATCTAAATCAGACGCCACAACACAGCGGGATTCGCGATCAAGTGATTACGAACCCCCGAATTACCCGTAATTCCCGGCACATTCTGTGTCTAAAAATTGTTAATTCGACTCATTTCCTATATATTCCCGCCGTCCGTATTTACGGCTCTGTCTTAATATTGAAACGTTGGTTTGTTTCAATATGTTTCGATCTACCAAAAGGAATAGTTTCATGAAAAAAATTGCACTCCTCACAGCAGCTCTGCTGGTTGTGGCCTGTTCGTCTACCCCGAAGTCTGATTCGACAGCAGCACAATCCAAAGCCCCTCAAGCAACCGATGCAAACGCTTCCGCAGCAACCGCCGCAAGCAGCAACGCCCCCGTGTCCGCTGAAAAGCTGGCATTGGATAAGCTGAATGCGGAACTGCAAGCACTGCAAAATCAAAGCAGCTTTTTTGATACCGCAAAATATGCAATCAAGCCGGAATTTGAAAGCGTCCTCAAAAAGCACGCCGAATTCCTCAAAGCGCACAGCAGCGCAGTCGTTACGCTGGAAGGCAATGCCGACGAGCGCGGCAGCGAAGAGCGCAACATGAAGCTCGGCGAAAAGCGCGCCAAAGCAGTTAAAAAGAGTCTGGTGAAGTTCGGCGTACCCGCCAAGCAAATCAAGGTAGTGAGCTACGGCGAATCTCGTCCGCGCCAATCCTGCCATGAAGAAAAATGCTGGAAGGAAAACCGCCGCGTCGATTTCGGTCACCGCGCGTAAACCGCAGCATTCGAGCTTGAGTTGAAAAAGGGTTAGGCGAAAGCCTGACCCTTTTTTATTTGCTCGTAAGATTGCGCGGTCAAACACCCGCCCAAATAAACTCCACCCGAATACCGCTAGGCTCAAAACACATCATGTGTTTCGCCGGCCCCTTGTTCAACAGCTCCGGCGCAAACTCGATCGGCACGCCGCTGTCGGCCAGCTTCGCGTAAACGCGATTCAAGTCCGCCTCGCTGCCCACCTGAAACGCCACATGATGCAGCCCGACATTTTTGTTTTTGTCGAACGGGTTGAACGGATGCTCTTTGGTTGCCCACAGCGTCACCATCACGCTGCCGTCGCTAACAAAGATCGCCGGGTATTCCTCGTTGCGGCGCACCTCTTTCCAGCCTAGCAGCGAAACAAAAAAGGCCGCGCTTTCTTCCAGCTTGGAAACGGTTAAGCCGATGTGGTGCGTGCCTTGGGTGATGGGGGTATTCATAGCTTTCCTTTAAATCCCAAGCTCTCATTAGACTGCGAATCACCCGTAGGAGCGGCTTCAGCCGCGAATGGCTTTCGCCAGCAAGCTGGCTCCTACGTGGGGGTGGCGGTTAATAAAAAATCTGGGGTAAACACAATGCAAATTGACCAAGCAAATTATTGCCACTTCCACCTCCCAGCGACAGCGGCCCGAACGCCATATTTCGATACAATCAGGCCACACTCAGGAGAAAGCCCATGCGCCCCAATTCATATGCCGTCATCGCCTTCAACGGCGTTAATCCCTTCCACCTGTCGGTGCCGTGCATCATGTTTCGCGCCGATGCCAGCAACAGCCAAGTGCCAGACTTCAAGGTCAAAGTCTGCGCGCTTGAGCCTTCGCCCGTGCAAACCAATGTGGGCTATGCCATTCACGCCACGCACATGCTGGCCGGACTCCGCGATGCGGAAACCATCATCGTGCCGAGCTGGCGCGACACCTCGGAGTTGCCGCCCAAGGCGATGCTCAATGCCTTGCGCAAAGCGCACCAGCGCGGCGCAAAAATCGTCAGCTTTTGTCTCGGGGCGTTTGTGTTGGCGGCGGCGGGATTGCTGGATGGCCGCAGAGCGACCACGCATTGGAAATGGGCGGCGGAACTGGCGGAGCGTTACCCGCAAATCAACGTCGAACCGGATGTGTTGTATGTGGACGAAGGCGATGTTGTGACCGCCGCCGGATGCGCCGCCGCCATCGACTGCTGCCTGCACTTGCTGCGCACCCAGCACGGCGCGGAAATCGCCAACCACATCGCCCGCCGCATGGTCGTCCCGCCCTTCCGCCAAGGCGGGCAAGCGCAATTCATCGAACAGCCCGTATACAGCGCCGTCACACCGGATCGGCTGTCGCCGGTGATGGAATGGATGACGCAAAATTTGCAGACCGCGCACACGCTGGACGACCTAGCCGAACGCGCCCTGATGAGCCGCCGCACCTTCACCCGGCACTTCCGCCTAGCGACCGGAACGACGGTCGGGCAATGGCTGCTCAACCAGCGACTAGCCTTGGCACAACGCATGCTGGAAATGACCGACAAACCGATTGAACTGGTCGCCGAAACCGCAGGCTTCGCCTCCCCCACCTTATTCCGCCGCAGCTTCGGGCTGGCATTCGGGGTTAAGCCTTCGGTTTATCGGAGGGAGTTTCGGGGGGCGTAGGAATTTGTGGTTAACCCCAAATTCCTCTAGGGAAATATCATGCGATACTGTATCGCACAGGAGAAAATCTCAATGAACCAAGACCCCAGATACACAGACCTAATGCAGGAAATCAAAGAACGGCTATATGTGATTGAGGATGTATTGAGCGGAAAAACTTCATTGCATGGACCGCTGGCTCATGAGTTCTGTTTTCTTCAGCTTCGTATCATCTGTGAATGTATCTCCTATGCTTGCGTTATTGCACACTCATACATTGAAGATATACAAACCTCGAAATTTCAAACGGGGTGGTCAGCAGACAAATTGATGAAAGCACTCGATGAACTTCATCAAGACTTCTACCCGCAGCCATGGACGATGACCGTTACAACAAGCGAAGTCAAACTGGATGAGATTCGCGTGCCATACCTAACAAAAGATGATTTAAAGAAATTGAATGGTATCTGCGGCGACAAACTTCACCGAGGCTCACCAGAAAAGTACGCTTACCAACCGACACCTAAACGTCTAGAAGATGATCGCCAAACCGTCATTGATTTTGGCAACAAGATTTTCCGGTTGATGGAATCACACATGATGAAGAACCGGGATAAACCTCGGTACATTCTGTGTCGTTTTCGAGAGCGAGGAATACCTGTTGAAGTGTTCTTAGCCGCCGCTGACGATAATCCCGCTGCATCCAATAGCGCATAAATCGGACAACTGGGAGCTTTACAACCGAATCAACCGCCCCTCCCCCACTCAGTCTATAATCCCCTCCGCTCCAAGTTTCTCGCGATCATTTTCGCGCCGGAATAAACCTTCAGTGGATGGGCAAGCATGGACACCAGCACCAGTTCTTTGAACCACGGTACCGTTGTTTCAGTGCGCGGCAGTGTCGTGGACATTCGCTTTGACGGCCGCTTGCCGCCTATCTATTCCCTGCTGCATGCGGGGAGCAGCAATCAAATTTCTATCGAAGTTCTTTCCCAGCTTGATTCGCACAAGGTGCGCGGCATCGCGCTGACGCCGACGCACGGATTGGCGCGCGGGGCGCTGGTGGAGGATACGGGCGGGCCGTTGCAAGCGCCGGTGGGCAAGGCCATTCTTTCGCGCATGTTCGATGTGTTCGGCAATGTGATCGACCGCGAGGCGGCGCCCTCCGCCATCGAGTGGCGCAGCGTGCACAGCGCGCCGCCCGCGCTGGCGCGGCGCTCCACCAAGTCCGAAGTATTTGAAACCGGCATCAAGGTGATTGATGTGCTGGCACCGCTGGAGCGCGGTGGCAAGGCGGGGTTGTTCGGCGGCGCGGGGGTGGGCAAAACGGTGCTGCTCACCGAGATGATCCACAACATGATCGGGCATCAGGAGGGCGTGAGTATTTTTTGCGGCATCGGCGAGCGCTGCCGCGAGGGCGAGGAGTTGTTCCGCGATATGAAGGAAGCGGGCGTGCTGCCGAATATGGTGATGGTGTTCGGCCAGATGAACGAGCCGCCGGGCAGCCGCTTCCGCGTGGGGCATGCGGCGCTGACGATGGCGGAATATTTCCGCGACGACGAGCACCGCGATGTGCTGTTGCTGGTGGACAATATTTTCCGCTTCATACAGGCGGGCATGGAGGTGTCGGGCTTGATGGGGCAGATGCCGTCGCGTCTGGGCTACCAGCCCACGATGAGCACCGAGCTGTCGCAACTGGAAGAGCGCATCGCCAACACCGACTCGGGCGCGATCACTTCGATTCAGGCGGTGTATGTGCCCGCCGACGATTTCACCGACCCGGCGGCGGTGCATGTGTTCTCGCACCTTTCCGCCTCCATCGTGCTGTCGCGCAAGCGCGCCAGCGAGGGGCTTTTCCCCGCCATCGACCCGCTGCAATCCAGCTCCAAAATGGCCACGCCCGGCATCGTCGGCGAACGGCATTACGCGCTGGCGCAGGAAATCCGCCGCACGCTGGCGCAATACGCGGAGCTGAAAGACATCATCGCTATGCTCGGGCTGGAACAGCTTTCCCCCGAAGACCGCAACGTGGTCGGCCGCGCGCGCCGCCTCGAACGCTTCCTCACCCAGCCGTTTTTTACGACAGAACAATTCACCGGATTTAAGGGCAAGCTGGTTAGTTTGGAAGATGCGCTGGACGGGTGCGAACGCATTTTGAAAGACGAGTTTAAGGATTATCCCGAGAGCGCGCTTTATATGATTGGCGGGATTGAGGAGGCGGTGGAGAAACATGAGGTTCGCTAAACCCCGTCATTCCGGCGTAGGCCGGAATCCAGTGCCGTTATTCAACATGCAGTTGGCTTTTGCCCGCTACGCGGAATTTTTGTTTTTGCTGGATTCCGGCCTTCGCCGGAATGACGGATTCATAAAGGGACGGAGATGAACCTTAAAATCCTCCTCCCCTTCAAAGTCTTCGCCGAGAAGAGCAACGTGTCGCGCATCGTGGCGCGCACGGGTACTGGGTCGTTCGGGCTGTTGCCGCAGCGGCTGGATTGCGTGGCGGCGCTGGTGCCGGGGATATTGGTTTACGAGACGGCGGAGGAAGGCGAGGTTTATCTGGCGGTGGACGAAGGCGTGCTGGTGAAGAGCGGCGCGGATGTGCTGATTTCGGTGCGCAATGCCATCGGCGGAACGGACTTGGCAAAATTGCACGAGGCGGTGAACCAAGAGTTTCTGAATCTGGACGATCAGGAAAAGAAAGTGCGCTCGGTGCTGGCCAAACTGGAGAGCGGATTTATTCGCCGTTTCGCGGAGTTTCACCGTGAGTGAAAAACCGGAAAGCGAATTCGGCAAACAGGTGGGCGAAATCGCCGCGCGCAAACTCAAAGCGCAACGCCATGCCACGCAAACCATCTGGACGGGGCTGGGCATGATGGGGCTGGTGGGCTGGTCGGTGGCGATCCCCACACTGCTCGGCGCGGCGCTGGGCATCTGGATCGACAAACATTACCCCGGCGAACATTCATGGACACTCGCGCTGCTCGCCATCGGTTTAGGGCTGGGCTGTTTCAATGCCTGGCATTGGATCGACAAGGAAGACAAAGAAATCCACGCGGAGGGAAACGACCATGACTGAACCGCTGCTGCTTGCCCCAGCATTCGTCGCCGGAATATTGCTGGGAATATTTTTCTTCGGCGGACTGTGGTGGACGGTGCGCAAAGGTGTCGCCGCCAAACATATCGCACTGTGGTTTTTTGGCAGTTTGTTGTTGCGCAGTGGTGTGGTGATGCTGGGGTTTTATTTTGTGATGGGGGATAGCTGGCAGCGGATGCTGGCGGGGCTTCTGGGGTTTGTGCTTGCGCGGGTGATTGTGACGCGATTGACTCGTATGGCAACGCAGCCGGCTCAACTGGCACAGGAGAGCAACCATGCACCTTAGCCCCGACGAAATTATTTTCTGGCAGCACGGCATCTTCAAACTTAACGCCACCATCCTTTACACCTGGGGGTTGATGGCGGTGCTAGTGCTCGGCTCCAAACTGGTGACGCGCAATCTATCAAAGGAGCTGCAACGCAACCGCTGGCAGAATTTGCTGGAAATTATCGTTACCGGCATCGAGACTCAGATCAAGGAAGTGGGCTTGCGGCAGCCGCAAAAATATCTCGGCTTTCTCGGCACGCTGTTTTTGTTTGTCGCGACGGCCAGCCTGTTCACTATCATTCCCGGCTACGAGCCGCCGACCGGCTCACTCTCCACCACGGCGGCGCTGGCCTGCTGCGTGTTCGTGGCCGTGCCGGTGTTCGGCATCGGCGAAAGCGGCTTGAAAGAATATCTCGGCGAGTATTTGAAACCGACCGTGGTCATGCTGCCGTTCAACATCATCAGCGAATTCTCGCGCACGCTGGCGCTGGCCGCCCGCCTGTTCGGCAACATGATGAGCGGCACCATGATCCTCGCCATTTTGCTGACCATCACCCCGTTTGTGTTCCCCATCGCGCTGAGCGTGCTGGGACTGCTTACCGGCATGGTGCAGGCGTATATTTTTAGCGTGCTGGCGGCGGTGTATATCGCGGCGGCGACGCGCACGAGCAGGCTTGAATCTTAAACTCTAATCACGAAAGGAAAAATCATGGACAGTTCAACGATCATCGCCATCGCCTCCATCGTCACCGCAGGATTAACCATGGCTATCGGCAGCATCGGCCCCGCGTTCGGCGAGGGGCGCGCGGTGGCTACGGCGCTGACATCGCTGGCGCAACAGCCGGATGCCGCCGCCACCATCACGCGCACTTTGTTTGTCGGCTTGGCGATGGTCGAGTCGGTGGCGATTTATTGTTTCGTGGTGTCGATGATTTTACTGTTCGCCAATCCGTTCTGGAATCACGCCATCGCACAAGCCGCCGGAAAATAGTCATGCTGATCGACTGGTTCACCGTCGCCGCGCAGATCGTCAACTTCCTCATTCTGGTGTGGTTGTTGAAACGGTTTTTATATCGCCCGATACTCGATGCCATCGACTCGCGCGAGCGGCGCATCGCCAAAGAGCTGGCCGATGCCGACGCGAAAAAATCGGCGGCACAACAAGAACGCGACGAATTCCAGCGCAAGAATGACGAGTTCGACCAACAACGTACCACGCTATTGAACGCGGCAAGGGAAGAGGCGCATGCCGAACGGCAACGACTACTCGACGATGCACGCAAAGCCGCCGACGACTTGCTCGCACAGCGTCAGACAGCGCTGCGCAACGATGCGCGCAATCTCAACCAAGAACTCTCGCTGCGCACCCAACAGGAAGTTTTCGCCATCGCGCGCAAGGCGCTGTCCGATCTGGCAGATGCGAATCTGGAAGCGCGCATGGTCGAAACATTTATCCACCGTTTGCGCGCGATGGATGCTCAGGCGCTGGTCGTTTTCGGGGCGGCATTAAACCTAGAGAATCCATTAGAACATGCTGCCCACCTCCCCCTTTCTCAAAGGGGGATTGAGGGGGATTTTGGCGCTCGAATGAAAATCAAATCCCCCCTAGCCCCCCCTTTGCAAAGGGGGGAAGATGGCTTCGCAAGCTCGCACGGCGCTAATGAACAGTCCGGGCTTAAGTCCGCCGCCGAACCCGCGCTGATAACCAGCGCATTTGATTTGCCCGCCCCCCAGCGCACCGCAATACAAAACGCACTCAACGAAATTTTCGCAGCCGACATCCGCGTGCGTTTTGAAACTGCGCCGGAAAAAATCAGTGGCATCGAATTGTCCGCGCAGGGGCAGAAGATCGCTTGGAGCATCGCGGATTATTTGGCCGCGCTGGAGAATGGTGTCAATGAAATCGTCAAAGCTAAAGCTCAGGAGAAAAGTCAGTGAGCGCGGCAGAAGACAGCCTGCAAAATATTTTCACTGGCGCGCTGGACGACATCAGTCGCGCGCGCGAGGCATACACGCCGCAGCTCAGCCCGCGCGAAGTGGGCCGGATCACCAGCATCGCCACGGGCATCGCGGTGGTGTCCGGCTTGCCCGGCGTGAGCTACGAAGAGGTGCTGAAATTTCCCGGCGGGATTTACGGCATCGCCTTCAATGTGGATGAGCACGAAATCGGCGCGGTGCTGCTGGGCGACTACTCGCATTTGCAGGCGGGCGACGAGGTCGAGCGGCGCGGGCATGTGGTGGATGTGCCGGTGGGCGACGGGCTGATCGGCCGCATCATCAACCCGATGGGTCGCCCGCTCGACGGCAAGGGCGCGCCCGATGCCAGCGTGCGCCTGCCCATCGAGCGCCCCTCGGCTTCGATCATGGATCGCGCGCCCGTCACCGTGCCGCTGCAGACCGGCATCAAAGTCATCGACGCGCTGATCCCCGTCGGCCACGGCCAGCGCGAGCTGATCCTCGGCGACCGCCAGACCGGCAAGACCGCGATTGCGCTGGACACCATACTCAACCAGCGCGGGCAGAATGTGCTGTGCGTGTATTGCGCCATCGGGCAGCGCGCCTCCGGCGTGGCCAAGGTGATCGCCGCGTTGCGCGAAAACGGCGCGCTGGATTACACCGTGGTGGTGGTCACCGAAGGCAACGATCCGCCCGGCCTCGCCTATATCGCGCCTTATGCGGCGACCAGCATCGCGGAATATTTTATGGAGCAGGGGCGCGATGTGCTGGTGGTGTACGACGACCTCACCCACCACGCGCGCGCCTACCGCGAGCTGTCGCTGCTGCTGCGCCGCCCGCCGGGGCGCGAAGCGTATCCCGGCGATATTTTTTACATCCACTCGCGCCTGTTGGAACGCGCCACGCATTTGCGCGCCGAGCTCGGCGGCGGCTCGCTCACCGCGCTGCCCATCATCGAAACCGAGGCCGAAGATATATCCGCCTACATCCCGACCAACCTGATTTCCATCACCGACGGACAAATTTATTTGTCGCCGTCGCTGTTCGAGCTGGGCGTGCTGCCCGCCGTCGATGTCGGAAAATCGGTGTCGCGCGTGGGCGGCAAAGCGCAGCGCGCAGCCTACCGCGCCGTGGCGGGCGACCTCAAACTCGCCTACGCGCAATTCGAGGAACTGGAAACCTTCGCCCGCTTCGGCGCGAGGCTGGACGACAACACGCGCAAAATCATCGAACACGGCCGCCACATCCGCGCCTGTCTGAAACAGAAAGAATTTTCCCCGGTCTCCGTCCCCGCGCAAATCGCCGCGCTGCTGGCGTTGACGGCGAAGCTGTTCGACACGATACCGCTGGAGCAGATGGCGGAAGCGGAGCCTGCGGTGCATGAGGCGGCGGCGAATATTCCCGAAGAAATCTGCGCGCGGCTGGAGACTGCCGAGCAATTGAGCGACGAGGATCACGCGAGGATTGTGGAGATTGCGCGGGAGGCGCTGGTGAAATTTATCGCGCAACCCGCCAAGCTCAATCCCCTCCCCCTTGCAGGGGGAGGGCTAGGGAGGGGGTAGAAACGTTGAACTCCACCGAGCCTACCCCCATCCTAACCTTCCCCCTGCAAGGGGGAAGGAACTGCTCCATTCCAATAGTTACTGAGGAAAACCCATGAGCGAAACCGCCGCCAGTCTGCGCCACAAAATCGCCAATGCTGGCGATCTCGAATCTGTGGTGCGCACGATGAAAGCGATGGCGGCGGCCAATATCGGGCAGTACGAAAATGCGGTGCGCTCGCTGGGCGATTACTACCGCACGGTGCAACTGGGCTTGGCGGCTTGCTTGCGACAGGAACAAACACCCGCGACTCACGTTGCGCAAAAAAACACCGGAACCATAGGCGCAATCGTGTTCGGTTCCGATCAGGGGCTGGTCGGCCAGTTCAATGAAGTGATGGTGGAGTTCGCCGCCGACACGCTGCAAAAGCTGCCGGGAAAAAAGATCGTCTGGGCTGTCGGCGAGCGCATCCGCTCGCGCCTCGCCGATACCGCACTGCTCCCTACCAGCGGCTTTACCCTACCCAATTCCATCGGCGCGATCACGCCGCTAGTCGGACAAGTGCTGCTGGAAATCGAAGCGAGCCGCACGAGCGGCGAGATTTCGCAGGTGTATTTATTTCACAACCGCCCGCAAGCCGGAGCCATCTACACGCCAGTGATGCAACGGCTGCTGCCGCTGGATGCGGCATGGCGGCGCGAGTTGCGCGCAATCCCTTGGCCGGCAGGAAATCTGCCCGAAGCAATGGAAGGCAGCGAGCACACCTTGCGCGCGCTGGTGCGCGAGTACCTGTTCGTTTCACTGTTCAGCGCCTGCGCCGAATCGCTCGCCAGCGAAAATGCCAGCCGCCTCGCCGCCATGCAGCGCGCGGAAAAGAATATCGACGAGCTGATGGAAGAGCTGAACCGCACGTTTCATCGCCTGCGCCAAAGCGCGATCGACGAGGAGCTGTTCGATGTCATTTCCGGATTTGAAGCGCTGGCAACGCCGCGCTAACCGCCATACCGGCCCCTTTTCGCCACACAAAAAAATGCCGTTTGGTTTATTCTGTGCGCCTCGCGCCGTTATTGACGCTTATCGCTTCGCGACATGAATAGCATAGACCCACTCACCGGCCTGCTGGACCGTTTCGGATGTCTCCAAACAGCACAGCAACTGGCTTCAGATTCCACGGCCAGCGGCAAACCATTTACGATCATCTGGATCGACATCGACCGCTTCAAACAAATCAACGAATCTTTCGGCCATCAAGGCGGCGACGAGATCATCAAGGATCTCGCTGTGCGTTTCCGCGGCCGCATTAGCGGACGCGCGGAGCTGTGCCGCATGAGCGGCGACGAGTTTGTGTTGCTCGTACCCAACTGCGACCGTGCGCATGCACAGAGCCTGGCCGGCGAACTCTCCAGCACCGTCGAGGAGCCCATCATGATCGGCAGCCTGACGCTGCGTCCGACAGCCAGTATCGGCATCGCGATTCATGAACCCGGGGAAAATTCTCTGGCACTGCTTGAGCGCGCCGACCGCGCCATGTTTGCGGCGAAAAGCAAAGGCGGCGCGGGTATCGTATGTTCGGGAGACGAACCGATTCCGGGACGGCTCGGCATTATTCTGGCGCGCGAAGAGCTTTCCATTGAAAACATTCTGCATACCGCGCTGGAAACCGGCGGCCTCTGCCTCCACTATCAACCCATTATCCACGCAGACGGTCACATTGAAGCCGTGGAGGCGCTGATGCGTTGCACAGTCAACGGTGAAAATATTTCGCCCGCAAAATTTATCCCCGTCGCGGAAAAAACCGGGCTGATTATCCGCTTGGGCGAATGGAGCCTGTTGCAGGGTGCCATGCAGGCGCGCCTGTTGCAGGATGCCGGGCACAGCACCAAGGTGGCCATCAATGTTTCGCGCGCCCAGCTGGTTTCGCCGAAATTCACCCAGGCGCTGCACGCGGCACTGATCTGCTCGAACGTAAAACCGGAGTTGGTGGAACTGGAACTGACGGAATCGCTATTCATGGATATTTCCGATACCGTTCAGAAAAACCTGAAAAATGCGATTGCCGCAGGTGTCAGTCTGGCTATCGACGATTTCGGCACCGGCTATTCCTGCCTCGCCAACCTGAAAGACATCCCCGCCAATAAGCTCAAGCTCGACCGCGCATTCGTTACCGTGCTGCCGGAAGACCGCCGCGCGCTGGCCGTAGTCAGAGCGATGACGCAACTCGGCCACGAGCTGGGCATGACCATCGTGGCCGAAGGCTGCGAAAGACAGGAAGAGATTGACGTGCTGCTTGATGCGGGCGTTGATGCCATCCAGGGATTTTTCTACGCCAGACCGATGCATGAGGGCAACCTCCTAGCCTGGCTAAATGCAAGGAAGATGAAATGAACGACCTTAAACGCGACCCTCGCCCGACAGAAGTCGACAGCCTGTTTGAACGGGCCATTCTGGATGTCGGCATTCCGCCCTGCCCGGTGATTCTGAACCGCTTCATGGCCGAGGCCGAAAAAGACGATCCCGATTACCACCGGCTGGCCTCCATTATCGGCACCGATGTCGGCCTTTCCGCCGGTCTGATTAAAACCGCCAACTCGCCCTATTTCGGCATGCGCCAGCGGGTACGCTCGGTCAACGAGGCACTGGCTGTACTCGGCCTGAATACCGCGAGCCGCGCCGTGGCCGGCATCGTGCTGCGCAACGCATTCCCGCATGTGCCCAATCTGGAGCGTTTCTGGGATGCCTCAAGCCGCATCGCGCGCCTTTCCGGCTGGCTGGCTCAACATCTGGAGATACGCGGGCTGCGCCCGGATGACGCCTACACATTCGGCTTGTTCCGCGACTGCGGCATTCCGGTTCTGCTCGGTCGCTTTCCCAATTATGAAGCGGTACTTACCGCGGCAAACCGCGAAACCAAACTCGGCTTTACCGATATTGAAAATGCGGAGCTACCCACCAATCACGCCATGATCGGCTGCATATTGGCGCAGAGCTGGTGGCTGCCGGAAGAAATCTGTCTGGCTATCCGCAATCACCATGATGTTGCCGAACTGGAATCGGCCACGTCCGGCCTGCCCATGCTGAGCCGCAGACTCATCGCCGTCGCGCAACTGTCGGAGCACATTCTGCAACAGCAACTCGGATTAAGCCTCACGCAGGAATGGCCGAAACTGGGCGCAGCCTGCCTGCAAATTCTGGATTTGAGCGGAGAACAACTGGAGGCGCTGCGCGCCCATGCTGCACCGATTGCGGCGGCGGAAGATTAACAGTCTGTTTAATGAAAACGATTTGACACCATGACCATCGCTACGCTCTCGCCCTCATTTACCGAGCCGCGGCAATTTACCGACACGTTAAAAACCCAAGGTTATGCGGTCTTGAGTCCGTCCGGTGTTGAGACTTTCCTTGCCGCTCCGCTCTCCGAACTGGAAAAAATAAAACCGGATTGGGACATGCTGCCGCCGGATAATTTTCTCAAAGACGGCGGGCGCTATCGCCGCCGCAGGCACTCGTCTTTTATCGTTGAGCATCAGCAAATCACCCAGGTTGCGCATCGCGCACACTACCAGCCGCTGGAATACAACGCACTGCACGGCGGCATGCTGCGCCTGTTCGAAGCGATGAGTACGGAAACGGTAGCCCAACCGGTATGGGGCAAACTGCTGCAGTCGATTGCCGCAGTCTGCTCGCAAGTTAAGGGCGAGCAGCCTTGGTATGTGGAAGCGCACCAGTTTCGTATCGACACCACCAACGGCATCGGCCGCCCGACACCGGAAGGCGCTCACCGCGACGGCGTGGACTTCGTCGCCATCCTGCTGGTCGCGCGCGAAAATGTAAGCGGCGGCGAGAGCCGCATCTTTGAAGCGGAAGGCCCGCACGGCCAACGCTTCACCCTGAGCGAACCGTGGACGCTACTGCTGCTCGACGACCAGCGCGTCATCCATGAATCCACCCCCATCCAGCCGACCGCTGACGGAGGACATCGTGACACGCTGGTGCTGACATTCCGCTCAGGCGGTTTTTTGGAGCGCAACAGCTAAGCCCATTCAACGAGGACTGCAAATGAAAATCGGCATTCCCAAAGAAATTAAAACCAACGAAAACCGCGTGGCTCTTGTGCCGTCCGGCGCGGAAGCGCTGGTTGCGGCGGGGCATTCCGTGCTGGTCGAAAGCGGCGCGGGGCTGGGTAGCGGTTTTGGCGACGAACAATACGCGGCAGTCGGCGCGCACATCGCACCGGATGCCGCCACAGTTTGGGCGGAAGCCGAACTGATCGTCAAAGTGAAAGAACCCATCGAGCGCGAGTGGCCGCACCTGCGCGCCGGGCAAACCCTCTTCACCTATTTCCATTTCGCCGCCAACGAACAAATCACCCGCGCGCACCTTGCTTCCGGTGCGACCTGCATCGCTTACGAAACCGTGCAACTCCCCTCGGGCGAATTGCCGCTGCTCACGCCGATGTCGGAAGTGGCCGGACGCATGGCCGTACAGGAAGGCGCGAAATATCTGGAAAAAATTTACGGTGGGCGCGGCGTGTTGCTCGGCGGCGTTCCCGGCGTGCCGCCCGCGCATGTCGTGATCCTCGGCGGCGGTACGGTGGGCGTGAATGCTGCCAAGATTGCCGCAGGCATGGGCGCAAACGTCAGTATTCTCGATGTCTCGCCCGAGCGGCTGCGCCACTTGAGCGAGGTAATGCCCGCCAATGTGCAGACGCTGTTTTCCAACCGCCATGCCGTGCTGGAACAGATCGCCTGCGCCGACCTCGTGATCGGCGGCGTACTCATCACCGGCGCCGTCGCGCCCAAGCTGATCCGCCGCGAAGATTTGCAGCGCATGCGCCAAGGCGCGGTAATCGTTGATGTGGCGGTAGATCAGGGCGGCTGCGTGGAAACGACACGCCCCACCACGCACGAAAATCCAATCTATATGGTCGACGGCATCATCCACTACGCCGTCGCCAACATGCCCGGCGGCGTGCCGCGCACCTCGACGCTGGCGCTCACCAATGCGACCTTGCCTTATGTGCTGCAACTGGCGAACAAGGGCTGGAAGCAGGCACTGAAAGAGAATGGTGCGCTGCTGCGCGGGTTGAATATCGCCGAGGGCAAGCTCACTCATCGCGCCGTGGCCCGCGCATTCGACATGCACTGCACCGCACCGGAAGAATTTTTTTAAGTTCCGCTCGCCTCTTTAAACAGCGCCAGAGTCTTAACTCTGGCCAGCGCATGATCCACCACGGGCGCGGGATAATCCCGACCGATCAAGATGCCGCAACGCTGCTGTTCTGCTATCGGCATCAGCCAGGGCGCATGTACCCATTTATCCGGGCACTTTGCCAACTCGGGCACATAGCGCCGGATAAAGCGACCATCCGCATCGAATTTTTCCGACTGGGTCACGGGATTGAAGATACGGAACCACGGTTGCGCATCGCAGCCGGTTGAAGCCGCCCACTGCCAGCCGCCGTTGTTCGCAGCCAGATCGAAGTCGAGCAGATGCTCGGCAAAATAGCGTTCGCCCCAGCGCCAGTCGACATGCAAATCTTTTACCAGGAACGAGGCGACCACCATGCGCAAACGGTTGTGCATGTAGCCGGTTTGGTTGAGCTGGCGCATGGCTGCGTCAACAAGCGGATAGCCGGTGCGTGCTGCGCACCATGCCGCGAATTTTTCCGCATCGTTTGGAAACGCGATGGCGTTGAATTGCGGCTTGAAGGTTTTCCCCTGTGCCAGCTGCGGATAATGGTACAGCAGCATTTGATAGAACTCGCGCCAGATCAATTCGCCCAGCCACGTTGCGGCGCCCTGCCCGCCCGCATAGAAGGCATGTGCTGCCAAGCGGCGAATGGAAATGGTGCCGAAACGCAGATGCGTCGAGAGATAAGACACGCCTTTGACCGCGGGGAAATCGCGCGCGTCGCGGTACTGCGCCATGCGCTGGCTGAAGTCGGCGAACAGTTTTTCCGCACCGGATTCTCCGGTAGGCAGCGCCAGCTTTAACAGGTTAGTCGGAGCGAACCCCAGCGACTGCAATGACGGTAGTGATGTCGCCGCATCCGGTGCCAGATGAGCCAGATATTTTTCTACCGGATAGGCGCGCAAATAAAAATCGTCCTGCTTTTTCAGCCAGGCATTTTTATACGGTGTGAAGACACTGAAAGGCTTGCCGGCTCCGGTGAGAATTTCGGATTGCTCGAAAATCACCTGATCTTTGTAGTGATGAAAGGCAATGCCGTCCTTTGCCAGCGCAGCCTCTACTTCCGCATCGCGCCGCACGGCATCCGGTTCGTAGTCGTGGTTGCAAAATAATGCCTGCGCCCTCAGCTCGCGAGCCAACCGGGGAATCTCTTCCTGCGGCCGTCCGTGCACCACAGTCAGTGTGCTGCCGTGCTCGCGCAAGCGCTGCTGCAACTCGTTCAGGCTATGCCAGATGAACTCAACGCGGCGGTCTTGTTTGCTGTTCAGCTTGTTGAGAATGTCGCGATCAAAGACGAATATGCAATGAACCGCCGTGCTGTCTTTCAGCGCGTGGTATAGCGCGGCGTGATCGTGCAAACGCAGATCGCGGCGGAACCAGCAAAGGGAGTTGGAGTAAATTGGCATTGCGCCAATTTAGCCACGGATTAGCGCGGATGTATACGAACATCCTTGCTATCCGCAACCATCGGGAACTGCGGTGAGTTTTAGGCGCGCGAAAAACGGTAGCCGCTGCCGCGCACGGTTTGCACCAGTGCATCCGTGCCGGAGGGCTCCAAGGCCTGACGCAGCCGGCGGATATGCACATCCACGGTGCGCTCTTCCACGAACACATGGTCGCCCCATACCTGATCGAGCAGTTGCGAGCGGCTGTACACGCGCTCGGGGTGGGTCATGAAAAAATGCAGCAGGCGAAATTCGGTTGGCCCGAGGTCAACATTCTGTCCGTTCGCATTCACGCGATGCGTCACCGGAGATAACTCCAAGCCTTCCGCACGCACTAGCTCGTCGCTCATCTGCGGTGCGCGGCGGCGCAGCACGGCACGGATACGCGCCATCAGTTCGCGCGGGGAAAACGGCTTGGTGATGTAGTCGTCCGCGCCCGATTCCAAGCCCAGAATTTTGTCGCGCTCGTCGGTGCGGGCGGTCAGCATGATGATGGGAATATTGCGGGTGCGCTGGTCGGCGCGCAGGCGTTTGGCCAGCTCGACACCGGACATACCCGGCAGCATCCAGTCCAGCAAAATCAAATCCGGCAAGGCGCTGTTGATCTGGGTCAGCGCGGCATCCGCATCGCTGGCCTGCAAGGCGCGGTAGCCGCATTGCGTCACGTTAAACGCGAGCAATTCCTGAATCGCGGGTTCGTCTTCCACCAACAAAATGTTCGCTGTCATCTGCTACTCCGTGAGTTATGTTGCATACAGATTGCAATGGTATGGAAGAATTGTGACAGGAACATGACAGAACTCAGATTCACTCGCGATGACGTTCATGCGAATGAGCGGCGACATGTTCGGTCTGGCTGGCGGCATGGTGATGCAGGTAAGCGTGCTCGGGTTCTTGAGGCAATTGCTTGCCGATGATGTTGGGCATCAACGAGCCTACCACCATGCCGGACATGCTCATCAGCAAACCGACCAACTGCGGCGGCCAGATGCTGTCGGCGTTGAACACTTCGAGCAATATCCAGCTCGACAAGCCCAGCACAATCGCCAGCAGCGCGCCCTGATTATTCGCGCGCTTCCAATACAGTCCGAAAGCCAGCGGCGTAAAGGCCGCGACTAGGGTGATTTTGTAGGCGTTCTCCACCATTTTGAAAATGCTCACTTCGGCGTTGAGCGCGACGAGCAACACCAGCAGCCCGAAGCACACCAGCACAATGCGCATGGCGAGCAGGAACTGGCGGTCACTCATTTTTTTCAGCATGAAATGCTTGAGGATGTTTTCGGTGAAGGTGACCGACGGCGCGAGCAGCGTGGCCGAGGAGCAGCTCATGATCGCCGACAGCAGCGCGCCGAAGAAAATCACCTGCGCGAATACCGGCGTGTGATTCAAAATCAGCGTGGGCAAAATCAGTTGCGGGTCTTTTTCCAGCAGGCTGCTGAACACTTGCGGGTCGATCAGCGTAGCGGAGTAAGCCAGAAACATCGGCACGAAGGCAAACAGGAAATACAGCGAGCCGCCCAGCACCGAGCCGCGCACCGCCGTCTGTTCGGTCTTGGCCGAGGTGATGCGCTGGAACACGTCCTGCTGCGGAATCGAACCCAGCATCATGGTGAGCCACGCGCCGAGGAAGGGCACCCATTGCGTGTAATCGCCGTGCGGCAAAAAGTCGAGCTTGCCCGCCGCCTGCGCGTGCGCCACGACGGCGGCCACGCCGCCGGTCTGGTCGCTGACGAGATAGGCGATGAACAGCATCCCGGCCATGATGACCGTCATCTGCACGATGTCGAGCAAAGCTACCGACCACATACCGCCGAACATGGTGTAGGTCAGCACGATGGCCGCGCCGACCATCATGCCCGCCTCGCGGCTCACACCGCCGTCGGTGACCACATTGAACACCAGACCCAGCGCCATGATCTGCGCGGACACCCAGCCCAGATACGAAATCACAATGCAGATGCTGGTAATCAGCTCGACCGTGTGGCTGTAGCGTTTGCGGTAGTAGTCGCCGATGGTGAGCAGGTTCATGCGGTACAACTTGTTGGCGAAGAACAATCCGGCGAGGATCAGACACAAACTCGCGCCGAAAGGATCGGCCACCACGCCGTGCAAGCCTTCCTGCACAAACGTCGCGGAAATGCCCAGCACCGTCTCCGCGCCAAACCAAGTAGCGAACACCGTCGCCGTCACCATCGGCAAGGGCAAATGCCGCCCCGCCACGGCAAAGTCTTTGGCGTTATGCACCCGCGTGGAAGCGTACAAACCGATCGCAACGGAGAACAGCAGATAAATGATGATGAACCAGATCAGCATGAAGACATCTCACTCGATGGAAAAAATCGGGGGCAATTGTAAATCAAGTTATGCGGCCACATCCCGCCCGGAACCGCTCATTTCGAGAACAGCACTTCCAGCCGGAAAATAAGTTGCGCATTCGGATAAAAATCGTTGGTGCGCGGGTAATGCAGTTGCGGGCTGATTTCAAAAAACACCCAGTCGCGGTGAAGACGCTGACGGTATAGCAGCAAGGCCACATATTCCGACACCTGCGTTTGCGGCTTGCTGACGCCGATCACACTGGTCTGATACAGCAGCGACGAGTGTCCGGTAAGCGTTTGGTACAGCGAGATCGGAAGAGCGTCGTGTAGGGAAAGAGTGTAGATCTCGGTGGTCGCCGTATCATTAAAAAAAAA
>FZPW01000032.1_pt1 | contig 40606 bp, 39 predicted proteins | sample 1534771 | NCBI WGS metagenome assembly FZPW01 (sample SAMEA104161894, study PRJEB21768) | metagenome | biome: subterrestrial habitat; feature: phreatic zone; material: underground water | place: France | collected 2016-06-01 | depth 60 m | reverse complement strand
TTTTTTTTTAATGATACGGCGACCACCGAGATCTACACTCTTTCCCTACACGACGCTCTTCCGATCTGAAAGAAACTTTTTGTCGAATTTGTTGATGTTGTAAAAAAAGACGGGGCCGGTTTTGTTTCATACATGTGGGCAAAGCCGGGTTTTAGTGACCCTGTCCCTAAAATTTCTTACGTAAAAGGATTTGCCCCGTGGGGATGGGTAATCGGCTCCGGTATCTACATTGATGACATAGACGCCATATTTTGGAACTCCACCAGATGGATGATGGGCATCAATGCGGTACTTATCATCGCCGTATTTGTGCTCTTGCAGATGATTATCCGCAGTATTACCAATCCGTTGTCCGATATACAAAATGCGATCAAACGAATTCAAACCTCCAAAGATCTTTCCATGCGGGTTAAATTGACCCGGCATGATGAAATTGGCGATATCGCTGACTCGTTCAATCAGATGGTGGAAAGTTTTCAGCAGATCATTCATCAAGTCATTCTCGGGGTGCATGAAGTTCAGAAAAGTTCTGCTCAGCTGTATGAGTCGTCAAATAAGGTCACTAAAAGTACCAAGATGCAAAGTGATGCAGCCGCCTCAATGGCTGCTGCTACCGAAGAAATGCTGGTCAGTATCGAGCATGTCGCAGAAAACTCCAGAGACACTTACAGCATTGCGCAAAAGTCAGACGAACTGTCCAGTCAGGGAGAGCGCACCGCGAGTAATACCGCAATGGAGATGAGTAAGATTGCCGATGCCGTGAACATCTCATCCTTGTCTATTAATCAACTGGGCGAAGAGTCCAAGATGATTTCCGATATCGTAAAAACCATCAAAGAAATTGCGGATCAAACTAATTTGTTGGCGTTGAATGCCGCGATTGAAGCGGCGCGCGCGGGTGAGCAGGGACGGGGTTTTGCCGTTGTGGCCGATGAAGTTAGAAAACTCGCCGAGCGCACCAGCAAATCAACCCTCGAAATATCTGCAATGATCGAGAAAATTCAGGCTGAAACCAACGATGCTGTAGCGGGAATGCAGGAAGGTACCGACCGCGTAAAAGGCGGTGTGGAGATGGCTCAGCAGGCGGGTAAATCAATGGCTGAAATTCGCGAGGGCGCCCAACAAGTTCTTGCATCAGTAAATGAGATTACCACCGCGCTGGGAGAGCAAAGCAGTGCCGGGAGTCAAGTCGCACAGGGGGTTGAGCATATTGCGCAAATGGCTGACGAGAACTCCTCTGCGGTTGCGGAAATCGCGGTGACGGCGGAGAAGCTGGCGCATTTGGCTGATTCACTGCAGGAGGCGGTGGACCAGTTCAAGGCATAAAGACTTTTGAACCGATAGAAAACCGCCACTTGTTATATGCGAGTGGTTAAAACAAAACAGCCCTGAGAAATTTCAGGGCTGTTTTGTTTGAGGCGGACGCGAATCGCGTTGCCGTTACTCCTGCGGCTTGGGTCTGGGTCGCTTGCCCACCTTCACTTGCACCACGACTTCCGTCTGGTTGCGCAGCAGTTTCAGTACGACCACTTTGCCCGGCGTTAGCGCGGAGATGGTTTCCAGCATCATGCTGGAGTCGGTGAGCGGTTTTTCGTCGATGCGAGTGAGGATGTCGCCCGCTTTGACGCCTGCTTTGTCGGCGGGGCTGCCGCGCACGACTTCGGAAATCAGTACGCCTTGGGTGTCGTGCAGTTTGAATGACTCGGCCAGTTCCGGGGTGAGTTCCTGCACGGCCACACCGATCCAGCCGCGCGTGACGGAGCCGCTCTGGATGATTTGTTCCATGATTTTTTTCGCGGTGCTCACCGGGATGGCGAAACCGATGCCGAGCGAGCCGCCATTGGGCGAGTAGATAGCGCTGTTGATGCCGATCAGGTTGCCGTTGGCATCCACCAGCGCGCCGCCGGAGTTGCCGGGGTTGATGGCGGCATCGGTCTGAATGAAATTCTCGAAGGTGTTGAGGCCGAGGTGGTTGCGCTTGAGCGCGCTGACGATGCCCATGGTGACGGTCTGGCCGACACCGAAGGGGTTGCCGATGGCGAGCACGATGTCGCCGACGCGCGATTGTTCGGCGTGGCCGAAGGTGATGGCGGGCAGATTGTTGCCGAGGTCAATTTTGATGACGGCCAGATCGGTGTCGGGGTCGGAGCCGATGATGCGCCCTTTGGCGTTGCGGCCGTCGGCCAGCGCCACTTCAATTTGATCCGCGCCTTCGATCACGTGATGGTTGGTGAGGATGAAGCCGTCGTGGCTGACGATGACGCCGGAGCCCAAGCTGGAGCTTTGCTGTGGTTCGCTGTCTTCAAACTGGTCGCCGAAGAAAAATTTGAAACGCGGATCGTTGGCGAAAGGGTTTTGCGGCGCTTTCACTTCATTGCTGGTGTAGATGTTCACCACCGCAGGCATGACTTTTTGCGCGGCGGCGCTGAAGCCCGCGGCGGGAATCTGGCCGCTGCTGTTGCTGTCACCAGTCGCGTTTTCGTACAGCGTGACCACGCCGTTGCGCGCCACGTTGGGCAGCATCGACGGACGCAGGGTTTGGATGATGAATAATGCTGCGAGGCCGATGGTAGTGGCCTGGGCGAACAGGAGCCAGAATTTGCGCATGATATGATCGAATCGTTATATGAATTGGGGTGAAGCAAATGCAGTTAAATGAGTTGCGCGATTATATCGGAAGCCTGCTCGCGGCCAGCCGCTTTCGTGATTATTGCCCGAACGGGGTGCAGGTGGAAGGGCGCGCGGAAGTGCTGCGTATTGCCACGGCGGTGAGCGCATCGCAGGCGGTGTTGCAGGAAGCCACGGCTTGGGGCGCGGATGCGCTCATTGTTCATCACGGTTATTTCTGGCGCAGCGAAGATGCCGCGATTGTCGGCATCAAGAAGCGCCGCATCGCCCATCTGTTGCAACATGACATTAGTCTGCTGGCGTACCACCTGCCGCTGGATGCCCACCCCGAGTTGGGCAACAACGCGCAGCTCGGCAAGCGCTTGGGCTGGTTAGAGCAGGGGCGATTCAGCGAGCAGGACATCGCCAGCCACGGCACGTTGCCGCAAGCGCAAACGCTGGCACAACTGGCGGCGCATATCGGCGAAAAACTACAGCGCGCCCCGCAAGTCATCGGCGACCCCGGTCGCAGTATCAATCGCATCGCATGGTGCAGCGGCGGCGCGCAAAGTTATTTCGAGCAAGCCATCGCGCTGGGCGTGGATGCATTTATGACCGGGGAAATCTCCGAGCAGAATGTGCATGTGGCGCGGGAGACGGGCGTGGCATTTATCGCGGCGGGGCACCATGCGACAGAGCGTTACGGCGTGCAGGCGCTGGGCGAGCATCTGGTTGCGCAGTTCGGTTTTGCACACCGTTTTTTCGATCAGGATAACCCGGTTTAGCCAGGCTTTTTATGCAACTGCTCTAGTGAAATCGCCGCGCTGCGCGGCGCGATATTCAGAGCGAGGTTCGCGGCGCGCAGTTGCTCTCCATATTCCAGCAGTAGCGCGTGCCACGGTTGCATGGTTGCGTTCAGCAACTCTTCCCGTTTGCTGGCAAGGCGCAGCAAAAAATCTTTGCGGCGCGGATACCACGGCGACCATTGCCAAGCTAGGAAACTGTCGTTCTGTTTGAATCCCGCATCGCTCAGTTGCGCGCGCAGTGCTTCGACCGCGGGCGAAGTTTTTTGCGCGGGTTCGGGGGCGGCGTTCCACATTAGACCGTAATAGATGCGGTACTTGTCGCCCATCAGTTGCTGTTCCATGAACGGGCGCAGGAAGGCGCGTTGCGCGGTGTGCGGTTCTAGATGCAAGCCGACCAGTGTGCCTTCGCTATTGCGGTCTTCGGTGAATTCACTGTTCCATTTAAGTTTGTGCTGCGCGAGCAGCGCGTCGAGCTCTGCGCGCAAAGCTTCCCAGAAACGGTTGTTGTGTTGCAGCCGGATGCCGTCCAGATGTTCTGCGGCGGTCAGGGCGAGAGGGAGGTTTTCTTCGCGGGAAAAAAATGCCAGCGCGGCTTGTTCTTCGTTCATCTTTAAAGTTAGCAAATTGAAATATGTTTATAGTTTAACAAGAAGGTGATGCCAGAGCCTCCGAGTATCAGTATGAATACGCTGAATTATTAACCCCATCAAATATGAGTCTTAATGGCTTGAATATAAGCGAACACTGTAAAACTTTGACGCAAAGGCGTTTTAATTGAGAAAATTTATCGACTTAAAGAAGCGGTGTTGACATTATTTTTTAACCTAGACATTATTCGGCTCGTGTCATCGCGCCAGTCGATTTTCAGGCTGGGAAACCATAAAAAAATACCAGCGATTTCACCGCGTAAGTTTTAAATAATCCGATTCACCCGTAGTAATGCAATGCCAGCAGTTACTGGGCTGGCACTCTATTGTTTTGTTGGGGGAGCCACATACGATGCACCGTTTTTTACGCTTATCTATCCTGCTCGCAGGGCTAATCGCAACTGCCGGCAGTTATGCTGCCGATGCACCTTCATCTATTTCCACTGCGGATGATCTGGGGCCGGTTGTCGAGCAACCTATCGAGTTTCCTCATAACCGCCATGCCGGTCTGCGCGATCCCGCCGATGCGGCCGATCCTTCGGTTCCGGCCAAGGGCGGTATGGAAATCAACTGTATGTATTGCCACACGGGAGCTCGCCGCAGCGCGGTAGCGGCTATTCCGCCGTTGCAAAAGTGCATTGGTTGCCACCAAACCATCGGCTCGGTCAGAGAGACTCCGCGTATTCAGAAGCTGTTTGAATACTGGGATGCCAAGAAGCCCGTGCCCTGGAAAAAAGTGCACGACTTGCCCGACTATGTGCGCTTCAACCACGAACGTCACATTCAGCGTTTTGTCTTTGCTCAGGGTAAGCCTGTGCAGGAAGCTTGCGGCTACTGCCACGGTGACGTGAAGACGATGACTGTGGCGCGCCGTCAAAAATCACTGTCCATGGGATGGTGCGTAAGCTGCCACGAGAAGGATCATCCGGTGGATGCGGCAGCTACCAAGACAACACATGGTCCGAACGATTGCTGGCAGTGCCACAAGTAATCGGCACGTGAATAGCGCGAGTTCGCAAAACAAGATTTCCAAGAGGGTTCAGTGATGATTGAAAACGGTTTTAATCGACGAGATTTTCTGAAGGTGTTGGGGTGGGGCGGTACTGCGGTCGCTTTGAGCGGTTGCGGTAACACCTCGGTGCAGGACGGCAAAGAAATTGTGACTTCCTATGTGGAGCCTGCCGAATATGCGCTTCCCGGCATCGGTGTGTATTTTAATTCGACCTGCGCGCAATGCGATGCGGGTTGCAGCATTACCGGTCGCGTGCGCGAAGGTCGCGTGCTGAAGTTGGAAGGCAATGCCGCTTCCGCGATCAACCGCGGCAAGCTGTGCGGCTTGGGGCAGGCTGGCGTGCAGGCGCACTACAACCCCGACCGCGTGCGCGAGCCTTTGCTGCGCAACGGCGACAAGGGTGAAGCAATCACTTGGGAAAAAGCGCTCGGTCTGATCAACGAAAAGCTCAACGGCGTGAAGGGCGATGAAGTTGCCTTCTTGACCGGCGGCGTAAGCGGTCATGTCAAAGTGCTGCTGAAAAATTATCTGGATGCGCTGGGCTCCAAGAATCACTATGCCTACGAGGCGGTCGCGCCATCGGTAGTGCGCGCTTCCAACAAGAAGGCTTACGGCGTGGAAATGCCGCGCCTGCGCATGGATAAAGCGCAAGTGGTGGTTTCTTTCGGTGCGGACTTCCTCGGTGCTTGGGTTTCTCCGGTGCATTTCTCGCAGCAATATGCGCAATTCCGTAAAGCCAATAACGGCGGTCGCGGCGTGCTGGTGCAGATCGAGCCGAAGATGACGCTGACCGGCGCAAATGCGGACCGCTGGATCGCGATTCGTCCGGGCGCGGAAGGTGTTCTGGCGCTGGGCATTATCAGTGCGCTGGGCGCGGCAGGCATTGCCTTGCCGGCAGATGTTGCTGCGGTGAGCAAGGCTTACGATGCGGAGCGCGTCAGCAAAGATACCGGCGTGTCTGTCGAGCAAATCAACAAGCTGGCCGCGTTGCTGAAAGCGCGCACGCCAAGTCTGGTGATCGCCGGTAGTGCCGCGGAAGGTTATGTGCACGGTTCGCAAAATGCCGCTGCAATCGCGCTGTTGAATCGCGTGCTGGGCAATATCGGCAAAACGATCGAAGCTCCTGCCAATGTGCCGTTCCCGCAAGTTGCCGCGACAAGCGGTAGCCGCGCCGCGGTGCAGGCATTGAGCGACAGCATGGCGAACGGCAAAGTGAAGGTGCTGTTCAGCTACGGCGCGAATCCGGTGTTTACCGCACCGGCTGCGCTGAAGTTCAAAGAAAACATGAAGAAGGTCGGTTTCAAGGTGGTATTCGCGCAGTATCTGGACGAAACCGCGCTGGAAGCAGACTTGGTGTTGCCGCTGGATTCCGCGCTGGAAGACTGGGGTACCTCCGTACCGGAATATCTGGCTGAAGGCGCGCAACTGAATATTCAGCAGCCGCTGATGGAAAGACTGCACGCCGATACGCGCGGTGCGGGTGACATCCTGCTGGCGTTGCTTAAACAACGTAATGCCAACGAGTACAAGGATTTCGAGGATTTCTATTCCTATCTGCGCAGCGCGGTGGTGAAGAACAAGTCCGCCTTGGGCGGCGCGGGTGCCGACGACGATACCTTCTGGGGTGAAACACTGAGCAAGGGCTTGGTCAAACTGCCGGCATCTAACGGCGCGTTGTCGGCCAAGTCCACTGCTGCCGGATTGGTATTGCCGGCACCTGCGGCTGAAGACAGTGCATATCCGTTGCATTTGATTCCGGCGGTAACAGCGAATCATCGCGACGGACGTCATGCGAACCAGCCTTGGCTGCAAGAGTCGCCTGATCCGCTGACCACGATTGTGTGGGATTCCTGGGTTGAATTGCATCCGAAGACCGCCGCCAAGTTGGGCATCACCGAAGGCGATATCGTTGAAGTGACTTCACGCAGCGGTTCCGTGCAAGCTCAGGCTTATGTGTTCCCCGGTATTCATCCCGATGCTGTCTCCATTCCGCTGGGCTACGGCCACACCGCGATGGGACGCTGGGCCAAGGATGTGGGCGTGAATGCGTTCGGTATTCTCGATCAGGCTGTCGATAAAGAAACAGGCGAGCTGGCGCTCAACGAGACGCGTGTCAAGATCAGCAAAACCGGCAAGCGCGTTCTGACCAAGTTTATCGTCAAGGACGAAGGCGCTGCCGGCGGAAGCCAGGCTGGCAAGAAGATCGCCGTGCGTGCATCGACAGATGAAATTGAACTTTCGGGGGAGGTTTAAAAAGTGTCCGTTAATAATCTATTAGAAAACTGGTCGCAGTTCCGCCACGGTCATCCGGTGGATGACAAGCCGCACGAGGAATACAAGTGGGCGATGGCGATCGACCTGGATGCCTGCACAGGTTGCAATGCTTGCAGCGTGGCTTGTTATGCCGAGAACAATATTCCGGTGGTGGGCAAGGAAAAATTCAATGCCGGCCAGCAAATGCACTGGATGCGTATCGAGCGTTACTGGGATGAAGACGGCCGCGATTTCGCCGATCAGGGCGCGCAGTTCCTGCCGATGATGTGCCAGCAGTGCGAAGCGGCTCCGTGCGAGACCGTGTGTCCGGCCGGTGCGACCAACCATACCGCCGACGGCGTGAACTCGCAAATTTACAACCGCTGCGTGGGTTCGCGTTACTGCTCGGCTAACTGCCCGTTCAAAGTTCGTTACTTCAACTGGTACGACTACCCGACCACCGACAATGTTTGGCCTGCCGAGATGACCCAGCAGCTTAACCCCGATGTGTCGGTACGCGGCAAGGGTGTGATGGAGAAGTGCACATTCTGCGTGCAGCGTATGACTGCTGCGAAAAATACGGCGCGCAACGAAGGTCGTCTGGTGCGTGACGGTGAAGTGCAAACTGCTTGCCAGCAGGCTTGCCCGACCAATGCGATTTCGTTCGGCAATCTGGTCGATCCTGAATCTAAGGTCGCCAAGCAGTGGGCGCATCAGCAGGTTGAATTGGCGAAGGAAGTGCAGGCGAAAGATGCGCAAGAAGGCGGCTCCAAGTTGCGCGGTTACCGCATCATGGAAGAGTTGCGTGCATATCCGTCGGTAATGTATCTGGAGCGCGTGCGCGAAAGCGCCATCTAAGGCACAAGTAAAAGGATAGGGACAATGGAAAAAGATATCAGCGAGAGCATTGCCTGGGCAAAAATTAACGGCGACGTTCTCAAGAGCTTGGAGTCGCCCAGAAAGTTGTACTGGGTGATTGTGGTTGTGGCACTGATGATGTTCGGCATCGGTTTGGGCTGCGAGGTGTATCAATACCAGATCGGTATGGGTGTGGCTAACTTGAACAACCCGCATGTATGGGGTTTGTACATCGCCACCTTCATTTTCTGGATCGGTATGAGCCACTCCGGTACGTTGCTGTCGGCGATTCTGCACTTGATGCATGCCGACTGGCGCAAGCCGATTTACCGTTTCGCCGAAGCGATGACAACGTTTTCGCTGATGACGGCGGGTCTGTTCGTGATGGTGCACTTGGGGCGTTTGTGGCAGTTCTACTACTCGGTGCCGTACCCGAACGAACGCGGCCTGTGGCCGAACTTCCAGTCCCCGCTGCTGTGGGACGCGATGGCGATTTTCACCTACCTCAGCTCGTCGGTGATCTTCCTGTTCATCGGTATGATTCCCGACTTGGCAATTTGCCGCGACCACCTGCAACCAGGCTGGCGCAAAAAGTTGTACACCATCCTGTCTCTGGGCTGGGAAGGTACCGACCGTCAATGGCGTAACTTCCGCGTGACTTACCTGACAGTGGCCTGTTTCCTGATTCCGCTGGCGGTGTCGGTGCACTCCATCGTTGCTTCCGACTTCGCCATGTCGCAACAGCCGGGCTGGCACGTAACTTCGTTCCCCCCGTATTTCGTGGCGGGTGCGTTGTATTCCGGTTGCGCCGCGATTATCACGTTGTTCATCATCCTGCGTTATGTATTCAAGTTTGAAGAGTACATGACACTGCCGATTCTGAAGAAGGTTGCCCGTCTGACTTTCGCGATTGCGATGGTATGGACATACCTGAACGCGATCGAGTTTGCTTCCGTTTGGTACAGCCACGATCAGGCATCCAAAGATGTGTTGATCCAGAAAGCGACCGGACCATTTGCGCCGTTCTGGTGGATGATGATTTTCTGCGGTTCCGTGGTGCCGTTGACGCTCGCATTCAAGCGCTTCCAGACCAATATCCCCGTGCTGTTTGCCGTGTCGCTGCTGTTGAATCTGGGTATGTGGCTTGAGCGCTGGATGATTGTTGCACCGACGTTCTCGCACGGTTATTACCCGTGGACATGGGATGCCTACCAGTGGCCAACCATGGTGCAGTGGGGCATGGTGTTCGGTAGCTTCGGCTGGTTTACTTTGCTGTTTATGGTGTTCTGCAAAGTGTTCCCCTCTGTCTCCATGTATGAAGTTAAGGAAATGGTGTACCACCGCAGCCTTGCGCTGAAGAATAATGGAAAGGGAGCGCACTGATGAGCCAACATCACATACTCGCGTTGTTTAATAACTTTGACGATGCGGAGGCGGCAATTTACGAATTGCGCGCCGCCGACATCAAGGGTTTTAATTTCGACGACCTGACACTGAAGTCACCTATCGAGCACCATGAAGTGGAAGATATTCTGGGCCCCCGTTCTGCCAATGTGCAGTGGTTCACTTTGGGCGGCTCGATACTGGGCGGTTTGCTGGGGTTCTTCTTGATTTCCGGCGCACAAGCCAATTTCTTCTCGCAGATGAAGGGGGGCAAGCCGATTGTGCCGCTCCCGGCCAACTTTGTGCTGACCTACGAGATGTTCATTCTCGGCGGGGTGTTTATTTCGGTGCTGGGATTTTTGGTGTGCGCGGGTTTGCCGGCCAAACGTTCTCCGCTGTATAGCGCCAAAGTATCGGAAGACCAGATCGGCGTACTGATTAAAGCGGATGCGTCGGCCATGGCAAAGATCAAACAAGTGTTCCTCAATCATGAGGCGTTGGAGATTCAGGAAGAGGCGGGGAAATGAGAAAAATATCCTTAGCAATTGCATTGATGTTGGCGCCGGCGATGGCGCAGGCTTGGCCGTGGTCGCAAGATATGGCCAATCAGGTGAGTACCAAGCCGCAGGAGAGTGTTGATGCGGCAAATCCCGGCATGGTTTCGTTTCCCAAGCGCTCTGTTCCCGCTCCCGGTACGACGACTATCGTGAAAGATACAGGGGCTGCCGAAAAGCTGAAAAATCCGATTCCCGCAGACGAGAAGTCTGTTGCCTTGGGCGGCAAACTGTTCGAAATTTACTGCGTGGTTTGTCACGGTAAAGAAGGTAAGGGCGATGGTTTGGTCGGGGCGAAGCTGGCCTTGAAGCCATACGACTTGTCCGCCGATATGACCAAAGCGCGTAGCGACGGTTTTATCTGGGGCTACCTGACATTCGGTGGTGCAGTCATGCCGACCTACGGCAACGATCTGTCGCCAACCGAGCGCTGGCACGTTGTTAACTATGTGCGCAAGGTCGTGCAGAAGGCGGAAGCCGCTGCCCCTGTGGCCAAGAAATAAGGGAGACTCGGAATGATTTCTTATAGCAACTGGGCGGTTTTGTCCGTCAACTTTCTGATTGTTCTGTGCCTCGCTTTCAGCGGTGTGGCTTTGTGCTCCGTACTTTACTTAGTTGGCGCGAAGTGGCGCTTTGAAGTGCGGCAGTTGTCGGTATCACTGTTTGCGCTTTTCCCGCTGGCATTTGTGATGCTGATTATTCTGCTGGTTGGCGGTGAACATACCTTCCCTTGGATCGGTCACACGACTCACGGCGAAGATGTGCACATGCCGGGCTGGTACACGCTGCCATTGCTGGCTGCCCGCGAAATTATCGGTATGCTGACTGTGATGTATCTCTCCTGGGTATTCATCAAGCGCCAGGAATTGAGTGAACGCAGTGCTGAAGATGCCGCCCGCTTCCATACCATTGCGACATGGATTCCGTTTTTCTATGTGCTGTACGGCACCATGGTGGCTTGGGACTTTGAGATGACACTGAAGCCTTCCTGGCACAGCGCGATCTATGGCTTGCAAGTGATTATCAGCAATTTCGGCCTGTTCCTCGGCTTCATGACCATCTGGATTTATGTGCTGAATACACGCGACAAGCTGGTACATCAGGTTAAGGATTTCATCTACAACTACATGGCTCAGATGATGTTGTCGTTCACTTTGTTGTGGATGTATACCTTCTTCGCTCAATACCTGACGATTTGGTATGGTAATATTGGCGACGAAGTAGATCGTGTAATGGCTATGCAAAACGGCGATTACAGCGTGCTGTGGTGGATGATGGTGTTCCTCAAGTTCGTCATTCCGTTCGTTGTATTGTCTTTCCCCGGCCCGCGTCATTCGCCCACAGTTATTCTGGGCATTGCCGGAGGCATCATTCTTGGCACGATCTGCGAAAGATACGTTTGGGTTGCCGGCATCAACGGTACCGGCGCGATGCCAGTGTTGTGGGGTGTCGTAGTTACCGCGGTTGTGGCGTTTATTGGATATAAATTGGTCGGTGGTGCGATGCGTCGCAACCACCTGATAAAAGGTTGAGCCGCGTTATGATGACACTCTATTCGGGAACGATTTGTCCTTACAGCCATCGTTGCCGTATTGTACTGTTTGAAAAAGGCATGGATTTTCAGGTTATTGATGTGGATGTTTTCAATAAGCCTGAAGATCTTGCCGTGATGAATCCGTATAACAAGGTGCCGGTGCTGGTCGAGCGGGATTTGATTCTCTACGAAGCAAACATCATCAATGAATATATTGACGAGCGTTTTCCCCACCCGCAACTGATGCCGGCAGATCCTGTGATGCGTGCACGCGCACGTTTGTTCTTGCACCGTTTCGAGCAGGAGTTGTTCTGCCATATTGAAGGTCTGGAAAGTGGCGTTGCTAAGAATGTCGAAAAAGCACGCGCTGCTGTGCGTGAAAATCTGACACAGATCGCACCGGTGTTCACCAAGCAGAAATACATGCTGGGTGACGAGTTCTCCATGCTGGATGTGGCGATTGCTCCGTTGCTGTGGCGTTTGGATCACTATGGCATTCAGTTGGATAAAGAAGCTGCGCCGCTGATGAAATACGCGGAGCGCCTCTTTTCCCGTCCAGCTTATAGCGAGGCAATGACTCCGTCTGAAAAAGCGATGCGCAAGTGAGCGAGCTTTCTACCAAGCCCTATTTGATCCGGGCAATTTACGATTGGTGCGCCGATAGTAATTTGACGCCGTATCTGGCGGTGCAGGTAGATGAGTACACGCAAGTCCCGATGGCTTATGTGAAGGACGGTAAGATCGTTCTCAACATCAGTGTCGATGCTGTGCGCAACCTGCACATGGGGAATGAAGACATTACTTGCAGTGGCCGGTTTGGCGGGGTTGCGCATCAGATCATCGTTCCCGTGGCCGCCGTAATTGGTATTTTTGCCAAGGAAAGTGGACAGGGCTTGGTGTTCCAAGGTCAGGACTCGGCGCCATTGCTGAGTTCGGTCGAGGAGGGCGATTCAAAAAATGGCGAAGATTCTCCGGGAGGGCCGAGCGCCCCTCAGGGTAAGCCAAAACTGAGAGTTGTAAAATAAAAAACCGTGGAAATTCCACGGTTTTTTGTTTATGGCACACCCGTTTAAGCGATTGCCGTCATTGTTGCGTGCATCTTACTCATGGCTTTTTGCTCAATCTGGCGAATACGTTCCGCTGAAACATTAAATTCGGCTGCGAGATCATGCAATGTGGCGGTATCGCCCTCTTTAAGCCAGCGTGCCTCAATGATACGGCGACTGCGCTCGTCCAGACTTTCAAGCGCCAGTTTCAAACCCGTACTTTCCAGTTTTTCAAATTCATTGCGTTCCAAAATTTGATCCGGCTCATTTTCTGAGTCGGCGGCCAAATAGGCAATGGGAGCAAAACTTTGCTCATCATCGGCGGAATCAGGTTCAAGAGAAAGCTCATGATTGCCGAAGCGAGTTTCCATCTCGACGACTTCGCGCTCGCTGACGTTCAGTTCCGCAGCAATTCTAGAGACCTCTTGCGGACGCAAAGTGTCGAATCCCTGCTTCATACTGCGCAAATTGAAAAACAATTTCCGCTGCGCTTTGGTTGTGGCAATTTTGACCAGACGCCAATTCCGCAAAATAAATTCGTGAATCTCCGCTCGAATCCAATGCAGTGCAAAAGACACCAAACGAACGCCCCGCTCCGGATCAAAGCGTTTTACGGCCTTCATTAAGCCGATATTGCCTTCTTGAATAAGGTCGGCTTGTGCAAGACCGTAACCGGAATAGCCGCGAGCAACACTGACAACAACCCGCAAATGCGACAGCACAAGCATTTTGGCCGCATCAAGGTCGTTGTCACGGCGAAAGCGCACAGCCAACTCCATTTCCTCACTCGGGCTGAGTACGGGAAAGCGTCTGACCGATCCGATATAGCTATCAATGCTGCCAACAACCGATGGCATAGGTAACGAAAGACTATGGCTCATAATTATCACCTCCAAGTTCATTCTAGCACTCGCGCCAATAGAGTGCTAGACGGGTGCAAAGTTCAAAAGTAGGGGGCGATAAATTGTGAAAGCGCGGTAGCAAACTAGTCATTGAACGCCACACAAATATGTATCAATCAGAGCAAATTGGAATAGACTTGCAAGAAGCAGGTATAAACCCCAGAGTCAAAATTAGCGAGGTCACTTGGAATCCACCGAGTTATTGAAGCAGAATTTGGCAATCGAATCTGATTTGCAGAATTTTATCGGCTTCGCTTTAGAGAGTATTAATAAATTTGGCGGGAGCGCCTTTGCTTCATCTCTGTCCTTGCTCGAAGCAATGGAAAAGTTGCGTTACGCGGGAGCCGCGACTGGTAAGCCGTTATATGTGAGTTTAAACCTGCAGGGACAGAAAATAATGCTGCAATGGCTGGGGCAAATTGCAGTAATTGCTCATCTGAAAAGGTTGCCATCCAACGAAGCTGTTGATTCCTGGAAAAGCTATCTGCACAATTCCACCGAAACCGCAGATCCCGCACTCTTGCTGCAGCGCAATGCTGAAATGGCAAGATATTTGGAAGAAACCCGGCTGCAAACAGAAAATGAATTGCGGGAATTGCAGCGCACTTTGGAGATGCGTCAGGCCGAATTGCAGGAGTCGCTCCGCAATGCAGAAACGGATCCATTGACGAAGCTTTACAACCGCCGCGCATTCGATCAAAAAATCAGTGTGGCTTTCCGCCATACGATGCGGCAAAAACATACACCACTGTCACTCCTACTTTTCGATCTGGATTTCTTTAAAAACGTTAACGATGAATTCGGCCATCAATTTGGCGATGCGTATCTGAATAAAATGGCGTCAGCGATGCGCGAAGTTATCCGCGAAGATGTGGATTTTGTATTCCGCTTCGGCGGCGACGAGTTTGCCATGCTGCTCTATGCCGACCATGAACCCGCATGTGATAAAGCCCGGCAAGTTCTGGAAAACATGGGGGGGAAAGTTAGTATAGGAATTGCGACAATAGATAAAAACACCACGGCCGATCTGACGCTGGAAGACTATATACGCCACGCCGATGATTCGCTATATGAAGCTAAGCAACGAGGACGAGGGCGCGTTGTTACCAAGCACTGTAACGAATCAGACAGTTCAGCCTGCAAATTCCCCTGTCCGAAAATGGTGGCTTGTGTCTAAAGAATTCGACAGTGCAATGGATTGCAAGCTGCTGTTCAATGGTCCAACCCAGACAGAAAGTTCACTCATCCTGCTGCGTTCAAAGTTGGCCGCTATAGCTCCGCGTCTGGGCATAACCGATTTGAAGCGCGAGAACATGCTGTTGGTAGCGTCCGAATTGGTCAGCAATAATGTCAAACATGCGGGAGGCCGCGGTATGGTGCAGGTTTGGCAGCAGCCGGGCGGCGTTTTGGACTTGCTTTCGCTGGATTATGGTCCCGGCATTGAAAATCTGGAGCGGGCGGAGGTGGATGGATATTCAAGCGCCAGCACCCTTGGCAAGGGACTCGGGGCGATACGGCGTTTGAGTGACGAGTCATATATCTATACGCAACCGGCCAGTTCGTCGCAAATAAAAAAATGGAGCGGCACTATCATATTGGCACGATTCCGCTATCAAAACGAGGCGGAGGAAATCTGTCCCGGATTCAAATTTGGCATATTCTCCCGCTCGCTGTCAGATGAGCGTTATAACGGCGACCGCATATATTTAAATCATAAAGGGCGGATGCTACGGTGGCTGCATTTGGACGGGCTGGGGCACGGAGAAGAAGCTAAAGCGGCTACTGCGAATCTGGGAGAACATCTGGACGGTTATACAGATCCGGGGGCGGTGCTGGAAATGGTAGACCGGCAATTGGTAAATACCCGCGGTGCGGTCGCGGTGACGGGTGAGCTTAATCTGGCAAAAAATCAGTTGCAGTTGCTGGGAGTGGGTGACATGCACGCTCACGTATATAGCCGGGAGCAGATGCAACATATCGCATTCGCACCGGGAATTCTCGGACGGGAACACCGCAAGGCGGACATGTTCGAACTCGAATTTGGACGAAAATCCGTGGTGGTAACCGCCAGCGATGGAATCCGCAGAAATTGGGATACGGAAAATTTTTCAGGATTATTCAATCAGCATCCGCAGTTGATTGCCTATGCGCTGGGAAATATCATGGGCAGAATTTCGGATGATCAGTCGATTTACGTGGCAAGTGTCGAGTAACTACAAGGGGATCATGATGCAAAAAAAAGAAACAAGCGAAAAGCTGAACGCGTTATTCGCCATGAAGGTGGGCAATATTTCGGCTGAACTTGAAACTGCGGGGCACGAGTTTTTCGGCAGCAACAACAAGTTGATGGACGACGATGAAATAGCCGACTTGAGCGGGGAATTTGTAAATTTGATCGTCGCCCTGCTTGGCTCAAAAGATCCGGCCAAGAAAAATTCGCCGCAATTCCACGCGCTGGAAATGTTCTTCGGCAACCTGTCGCAGCGTATGCAGATACGAGGCGGCAACGTGGAAGATGTGGTGCGCTACTGCCAGCACCTGCAATATGCGCTGATTGATGCGCTGGAAAAAGACAGCGGCATCAAATTCACCGAGTCGCGCTCGGTGTTGCTGTACTTCACCAACATGTTTAACGAACTCATCATGACTGTGTTCCACACCTACCTCGGCGAACGCGAGCGCACTCTCAAAGCGCAGGAAGAGGAGCTGCGCGAAACCGCCACGCCGATCACGGAAATTTGGGACGGCGTGCTCACTCTGCCGATCATTGGCACCCTGGATTCCAGCCGCACCATGCTGGTGATGGAAGCGCTGCTCAACCGCATCGCCAAAGATCACGCCAAGGCCGTGGTGATGGATTTGACCGGAGTGAAGAACATCGACTCGCAGGTTTCGCATCACCTGATTCAAATGGTGCGCGCGGTGCAGCTGATGGGCTCGGATGCGATCATCACCGGCATCCATCCAGAAATCGCGCGCGCGCTGGTGAGTTTGAACATTGACCTGAACAATGTCACCACCCGCGCCAGCCTGTCCGACGGACTCAAAGAAGCCTTCCGCCGCATGGGCATCCATGTCTCGCAGAAAACCGACTGATGGCAATTGCAGGTTTACATCTGACGCGCATAGGCCGGGGCGATTTTCTGCTTGAGCCTTTGCGCAGTTTGAATATTCACGATAACGACAAGCTCGTGGAGAGCATTGTCGCGCGTCTCCAGCAGGAGCGGGCGGCGCGGTTGTATTACGACCTTGCCGAGCAGGCGATCATCGACCCGGTGTACTACGCTTGGCTGGATAAGCTGGCGCGTACCTTCAAGTCGATCAACGTCGAGATGACCTGCATTCACATGCAGCCCACGGCGGCGTTTGCGCTGGTGCAGTTTTTGAAAGAACGGCCGGCGTTTGCTACGGCGTTGGATATTCCCGACTAGCGTTTTTCATTTCGGCTCAATCTGCCACAGGTGTTGCGACACCGACATCCAAGCCCCCAGCCAGCCAAGGTAAGCCGAGAAGCCTAGCAGCGCAATGCTGTCGCCAAGCGTCAGATGCTTGAGGCTGAAGCTGCTGGCATAGAGCTGCGCCAATCCGGCTAGGCTGTAGTTCAGTGCTTGCAGACTGCCTGCGATGATGAGCCAAGCCGAGGCACCTCCCAGCAAGCCTTGCACCAGGCCGTAGTACAGGAAAGGGCGGCGGATGAAGCTGTTGGTGGCGCCGATGAGTTTGGAGATTTCGATTTCATCGCGCTGCGTGAGGATTTGCAGACGGATGGTGTTGAAGGTGATGGCGACCAGAGCGAAGCTGAGCATGCCCGCCAAGATGAGCACGGCCAGCCGCCCGAATTTGAGCAGTGCCTCCAGCTTGTGTGCCCATGCCGAATCGAGTTGCACATGCTCGAATTTCGGCCACGACTTCAAATCGTCGCGCAGCAATTCCAGCTTGCGCGCATCCATTGCCACCGGAAAAATGATGAAGGCATCGGGCAGGGGATTTTGCGCGAGACCGCCGACCACATCGGCCAAGCCGGTGCTGAGTTGCAGCTGTTTCAAAGCCAGATCGCGCGGTACGAATTCGATGTGCTCAATGGCCGCGTGCTCTTTGAGCTGTTTGCTGAGGCGCGCAATTTCATCCTGACTGGTGCCCATGGCGAGAAACACGCTGATTTGCGGCGTGCCCGCAACTTGTTCGGCCAAGCCTTGTAGATTTTTCAGCAGCACGTAGCCACCCACCGGCAAGCTCAAAGCGATGCCGATGATGAGGATGTTGAGCAGGCTGGCGACCGGGGTGCGCAGCAGTCGCTGGGCGGTAAAGCGGATAACTTGGGCGTGCTGGATAGAAGCGTTCTTCATGCTGTTTGCAACTCCCCGTGCTTCAAGGCGATGGCTCGTGCCGGAAACTGGCGCAGGACGGCTTCATCGTGGGTGGAGATGAGTAGCGTCACGCCGACCTGATGAAACGATTTAAAGATGTGCATGATTTCGCCGGAATACTCGGTGTCGAGATTGCCGGTCGGTTCGTCGGCCAGCAGGATGGTGGGGCGGTTGACGATGGCGCGCGCGATGCACAAGCGCTGCTGCTCGCCGCCGGACAGTGCGATGGGATTGGTTTTCTCGCGCTTGAGCAGGCCGACCTTATCCAGCGCGGCGCGCACGCGCTTGGCGCTTTCGCGGTGATCGAAGCCGCAGATTTGCAGCGGCAGCATTACGTTGTCGAAGGCGGTGCGGTCGAACAGCAATTTGTGATCCTGAAAAATCAGCCCGATGTTGCGGCGCAGATAAGGCAGCGCGGCGCTTTTCAGCGTTTTGATATTCTGCCCTTTGACGATGACGCTGCCGCTGTTGGGGCGCTCGATGGCGGCGATCAATTTCAGCAACGTGCTTTTGCCTGCGCCGGAGTGTCCGGTGAGAAACACCATCTCGCCCTCGGCCACCTCGAAGCTCAGATTTTTCAAGGCTTCGTAGCCGCCGGGGTAACGTTTATATACTTGATTGAATTTAATCATGGCGTACGTGTTATTCGAAATTGTTGCTAATTATGCTTTCGTTATTCGTAAAAGCGAATCCTGTTTCGCCCGCCTTCTTTGGCTTGATACATCGCCACATCGGCATGCTTGAGTACGTCCTCGGATGTGGTTTCCTGATTAAGAAAAACTACCACGCCGATACTCGATGTGCAGTGATGCTCAACTGAGTAAGTTTGCGAGCCATCGCTATTGGGTAAAGTCAGCGTATATGAATCAGCCAGAGCACTCCTGACTTTTTCCGCAACAATTCCAGCCTGTGCGGCTGAATTTGCTTTGTCGGAACCCAGCTCGCTGAGCATTACCACGAATTCGTCGCCACCGAAACGCGCCACCGTATCGGCCTCGCGTATGCAGTTGGAGATGCGGCGCGCCACCTCGACCAGCAGTAAATCGCCGACCACATGCCCATGCTCATCGTTCAGTGGCTTAAAGTTGTCCAGATCAATAAACATCAGTGCGCTGTAAAGCTGGTTGCGCTTGCTGGCGGTGAGCGCCTGTCCCAGCCGGTCATTCAGCAAACGGCGATTGGGAAGGTTGGTGAGCGGATCGTAGAAGGCGAGATTGTAGATTTGCGCTTCTGCCAGCTTGCGTTCGGTAATGTCGGTGCGCATGGCAATGTATTGCGTCGGCTTGTTGTCGCTGCCCATATAGGGAACGATCGTGGTCATCAGCCAATACAGGCTGCCATTCTTTGCGCGATTGCACACTTCGCCGCTCCACACTTTGCCGGCGGAGATGGCGTTATACATATCTTGAAAAAAATCGGGCGAATGCGTACCCGAGTTAAGCAGGCGATGATCCTGTCCCAGTAACTCCTCCTTGGAGTAGCCGCTGATGTCGCAAAGGCTTTGATTGACGTAGGTGATGACTCCGTTTACATCGGTAGTGGCTACGATGGCGTGCTGATCCAGTGCAAATTTTTGATAGCGCAACTCGTCCAGCGCGATGCGCAGGCGTTCCTTTTCCTGAAACAGGGCGGATTCGGCGGCGTCTTTGGCTTGCCCGTCTTCTGCGGCTACACGCATTTGAATGAGGTGCAGCAAAGCATAGGCGATGAACTTGCCGGCATGAGCCATCATCGTAAATTTTTCATGCGGCGAAGTGGAGTACAGCATGCACAGATCGGACAGAAACAGCAGCACGCCCATTAACGCCAGCCCCTCGAACAGACGGTGCTCATGACGTTTGTGCCAATAGGCTGTGATTACGCCGGCCCAGAGAAATAATAACGGTACTTGGGTCGGGCGCTGGATGCCCAGAATGCCGGTATCCACATAACGGGGCAGGTTGAATGAAAGCACGAACAAGCCCAGTGTCATGACCGCTATGCCGACGGCGAACAAGGCCGGTGACAAGGTGGCATTGCGCCGCATCAGCCAGTAGGCCCACGCCATGGCAAGCGGAAGTACGTAGGTGGAAGGGGGCCATGTGGATGGTCGCAACATGGGCGAATAGGTTTCTATCCAGGCAAACCAGCCGCTCCATTCAATGCCGATAAGTGCATGCAGTAACTCGGTGCCGGCGGCAAAGGCGAAGCCGATGATCAAATAATTGCGCACATAAGGTTGTATTGCATGGCGTTCGCCCAGCAGAAAGACGGCCAGTAGCATGGACAGGATTGCGTTGCTGGTATCCAAGCCCAAGTGCAGATGTTCAAATTTTTCTTCACCGGTAGATTGCAAAGCGAAAATAACCAGTGCGTATAGCACTAGAAACCACAGGAAGGGTTTCAGGTATCTTGGGCGCAAGGCGGAAATATTCAGCACGGGTTAAATTTTCGCGATATGGCTGGACTTATTGCGGCTAGGGAGTGACGGGTGATCAATCTTCGATTCCCAGCAAAGCGGCAACAAAGTCCTCGGCTACGAACGGGCGCAGATCATCCAGCCCTTCGCCCACGCCGATAAAGCGCACGGGGATTGGATGCGCCTTGGCGATGGCGGCAATCACGCCGCCTTTGGCGGTGCCGTCCAGCTTGGTGAGCACAAGGCCAGTGACGTTCAATGCCTCGTCGAACGCTTTGACCTGACTCAGCGCGTTTTGTCCGGTGTTGGCATCGAGCACCAGCAGCACTTCGTGAGGGGCATCGGGCAGCGCCTTGGCGATGACGCGCTTCACCTTTTTGATTTCTTCCATCAGGTGCGCCTGCGTGGTCAGCCGTCCGGCGGTGTCGGCCAGCACCACGTCGATGCCGCGCGCCTGCGCTGCATGCACCGCGTCGAAAATTACCGCGGCGGCATCGCCGCTCTGCTGAGCGATGACGGTGACGTTGTTGCGCGCCCCCCATTCCATCAACTGCTCGCGTGCCGCCGCGCGGAAAGTGTCGCCCGCCGCGAGCAGCACCGACTTGCCCTGATTCTGGAAATGCTTGGCCAGCTTGCCGATGGAGGTGGTTTTGCCCGCGCCGTTCACGCCGCACAGCATGATGACGAAAGGCTTGTTGCGCTCGGTCACCAGCGGTTGCGCCAGCGGCTGCAACAGTCTGAGCAGCGCATGTGCCAGTGCTTCTTTGAGTTGCGAGGCTTCGGTGAGCTTTTGTTCTTTCACCTGACGGCGCACATCGGCCAGCAGCAAGCGCGTGGCATCCATGCCGACATCGGAGGTGATGAGGATGGTTTCCAGCTCCTCGTAGAGCTCTTCGTCGATGCGGCCGCCGCCGCTGAGCAGGCTGGAAAGCTGGTTGCCCGTGCGTGCCAAGCCGCTTTTTAAGCGGCCCAGCCAGCTGGTATTTTCCGGGGTGGACTCTGCGGTAGATTTTTTCAGGAAGCCGAACATATTGATCGTTTTAGCCGGTGGTCGAAAGACGATGAAATGGCGCATAATGTGCGCCCTTTGCGGCAAGGTTTTGCCGCATCGTCATTTTATTCTGATTGATCTGTCTTGGGCTAGAAATATGCGCATAAGATTGTTGAAAGGTTGCGGCTGGTTGCTGCTGGTGTCGGCTTTTGCCGTTCATGCCGAAGTGTTCGAGCAGACCCTGGGTAACGGCCTGAAAGTCATCGTCAAAGAAGACCACCGCGCACCTGTGCTGGTGCAGCAAATCTGGTACCGCGCGGGCAGCATGGACGAGCGTACCGGCACCACGGGCGTGGCGCATGTGCTGGAACACATGATGTTCAAAGGCACGAAAGCGGTTACTGTGGGCGAATTCTCCAAACGCATCGCCGCTGCGGGCGGGCGCGAAAACGCATTCACCAGTTACGACTACACCGCCTACTTTCAGCAACTGCACAAATCCAAGTTGCCGCTGGCGATGCAACTGGAATCCGACCGCATGCACAATCTGCAACTGACGGCGGCGGAGTTCAACAAGGAAATTAAGGTGGTGATGGAGGAGCGCCGCATGCGTACCGACGATGAGCCGCGCGCGCTGACGTACGAAAAACTTATGGCGGCGGCCTATCAGGAACACCCCTACCAGCATCCCATCATCGGCTGGATGAACGATCTGGAAGCGATGAGCGCAACTGATGCGCAGGAGTGGTACAAGACTTGGTATACGCCCAGCAATGCGGTGCTGGTGGTGGCTGGGGATGTGCAGGCGAAGGAAGTCTTCGCCTTGGCGCAGCGCTATTACGGCAAGATTCCGGCGCATGCGTTGCCCGCCCGCAAAGCCTACAGCGAGCCGCCGCAACTCGGCATCAAGCGCATCGTGGTGAAAGCGCCCGCGCAATTGCCGCATCTCATCATGGCCTATCACGCGCCGACTTTGCGCGATGCCGAAAAAGACAGCGTGTCTTACGCGCTCGAAGTATTGGCGGGCGTGCTGGACGGTAATGAATCGGCGCGGCTGAACAAGGCGCTGGTGCGCGAGCAGCAGGTCGCAGGCGAGGTCGGGGCAGGATACGATTCCACCGCGCGCGGCCCCGGCATGTTCACGCTGGAAGGCACGCCGTCGGAAGGCAAGAGCGTCGCCGAACTGGAAGCCGCTTTGCGCGAGCAATTGGCCAAGCTGGTGCGCGATGGCGTGAGCGCGGAAGAGTTGCAGCGCGTCAAAGCGCAAGTCACTGCAAACGAAGTCTACAAGCGCGACTCGGTGTTTTATCAAGCCATGCAGATCGGCCAACTGGAAAGCATCGGGCTGGGCTACAAAGCGATTCCCGTGATGCTGAAAAAAATTCAGCAAGTCACCGCGCAACAAGTACAGCAAGCCGCCCGCGATATTTTGCAGGACGACAACCTCACCGTGGCAGTGCTCGACCCGCAGCCGCTGTCGGATAAACCCAAGCATGCCGGAGGAGCGCTACATGTTCACTAAATCATTCTTGTTTGCGCTGCTGCTCGGCGTTACCCACAGCGCGTTCGCCACGCCACATATCCAGCACTGGCAAGCACCCAGCGGCGCGCAGGTTTATTTCGTGGAAGATCATGACTTGCCGATGCTGGACGTGGCGGTGGATTTCGCCGCAGGCAGCGGCTTTGATGATGCGGCCAAACCGGGCGTGGCCGGGCTGACTAACGGTCTGCTCGATCTCGGCGTGGAAGGGCTGAGTGAAGATGACATCGCGCGCAAGCTGGCGGACATCGGCGCGCAGATGGGCGGGCATTCCGATACCGACCGTTCCGGCGTGAGCCTGCGCACCTTGAGCAGTGCGGCGGAGCGCGATGTGGCGCTGGATATTTTGGCGCGCGCGTTGCAGCAGCCGCTGTTCCCCGAAGCGGTGCTGGCACGCGAGAAGACGCGCATGATCGCCGCGCTGAAAGAAGCCGAGACTAAGCCGGAAAGCATTTCCGCCAAGGCCTTCGGCAAGGCGGTGTTTGGCGCGCATCCCTACGGCAGAACCACCGAAGTGGCCGACGTGGAAAAAATCGGGCGCGGCGATTTGCAGGCCTTTTATCGCGCGCATTACGGCGCGAAAGCGGCCATCGTGGCGCTGATGGGTGACATCACGCGCGCCGAGGCCGAAGCCATCGCACAGCGGCTCACCGCCAATCTTCCTGCGGGCGGAGCGAGTACGCGCATTGTTTCTGTGACTGTCGATATTCCCGCCAGTGAGCAGCGCATCGCCCATCCGGCCAGCCAGAGCCACATCCTGATCGGCGCGCCCGGCATCGCGCGCAACGACCCCGATTATTTTCCGCTGTATGTCGGCAACTACATTCTGGGAGGCGGCGGATTCGTGTCGCGCCTGATGAACGAAATCCGCGAACAGCGCGGTATGGCCTACAGCGTCTACAGCTATTTCATGCCGATGCAGCAGCCGGGCGCGTTCCAGATCGGCCTGCAAACCAAGAAAGAACAGGCCGACGAAGCGCTCAAACTGACGCGCGCCACCCTGCGCGAATTCGTCGATAAAGGTGTGACCGAGAAAGAGCTGCAAGCGGCCAAGGACAACATCATCGGCGGCTTCCCGCTGCGCATCGACAGCAACAAAAAGATCCTCGATTACTTGGGTGTGATCGGCTTTTACAACCTGCCGCTGACTTATCTGGACGACTTCACCGCCAAGGTGGACAAGGTGACGACCGCGCAGATACGCGATGCCTTCAAGCGCCGCATTCATCCTGAAGCGATGGTGACCGTGATTGTCGGCGCACCAGAGGCTAAATAATAATTAGCCACGGATGAACACGGATTGACACGGATAAAACCCAGTTCGGTTTCGCTGTTATCAGTGAAAATCCGTGTTCATCCGTGGCTAAATTAAGGAGTTAAAAATTAACAAAGTACGCATTATCGGCGGCAGCCATCGCCGCCGTCTGATCGAGTTTCCCGATGCCGAGGGGCTGCGCCCCACGCCGGACCGGGTGCGCGAAACCCTGTTCAACTGGCTGGGGCAGACGCTGGACGGGCGGCGCTGTCTGGATTTGTTTGCGGGCAGCGGCGCGCTGGGGTTCGAGGCCGCCTCGCGCGGCGCCGCCGAGGTGGTGATGGTGGAGCGCAACCGCGCGGTTTACCGCAGCTTGCAGGAAAATATTAAAAAGTTAGAATTTGCTAATATAGCGCTGCGGGGGGAGGATGGGCTAGAATTCGCCCGGCAACAAAACAGGCCGTTCGATGTCATCTTTCTCGACCCCCCGTTTCAAAGCGATTACCTCCCCAAGCTGATGCCGTTGTTGGTTGATAAACTGGCGCAGGACGGGGTGGTTTACGTTGAGAGCGGCGAGCCGTTCGAGGCGGATGCGTCTTGGCAGGTGCTCAAGCAGGCGCGCGCAGGCGCGGTGTTTTACCAACTATTGCAGTATGGACAACAATGATAAGAGTCGTTTACCCCGGCACCTTCGATCCCATCACCTGCGGGCATGAGGATGTGGTGCGCCGCGCGGCGGGATTGTTTGGCGAAGTGATCGTCGCTGTCGCGGAAAGCCGCAGCCATACGCTGTTTACGCTGAGCGAACGGGTGGCGATGGCGCAGGAAGTCTTCGCCAATTACGACAATGTCCGGGTGGAAGGCTTCAACGATCTGCTGATGAGTTATGTGCGGAGCAAAGATGCGCGGGTGGTATTGCGCGGCTTGCGCGCCGTGTCGGACTTTGAATACGAGTTTCAAATGGCGGGCATGAACCGCAGTTTGCATCCCGAAGTGGAGACCGTGTTCCTGACGCCGGCGGAAAAATACACATTTATCTCGGCCAGCATGGTGCGCGAAATCGCCCGTTTCGGCGGAGACGTGAGCAAATTTGTGTCGCCCTCGGTGGCGGCAAAACTGAAAATGAAGAAACCAACTTAAGGAGGAGTTAAACATGGCACTGATGATTACCGACGAATGTATCAACTGCGACGTGTGCGAGCCGGAATGCCCGAACGACGCGATCTCGCAAGGCGATACAATTTATGTGATTGACCCGAAAAAATGCACAGAGTGCGTTGGGCACTACGACACCCCCCAGTGCGTCGAGGTTTGCCCGGTAGATTGCATTCCGCACAATCCGGATGTGGTGGAAACCAAGGAACAGTTGCAAGCCAAGTATGAGAAGCTGATTGCGGCAAAGGGGTAAGTTTGCGGCAGCATGAGCCTCAAAAAGCCCGCTTATCTAGGCGGGTTTTTTGTTTGTCCGGCTTGAAAAAAATGCTGGCAGGTGTAGGGTGTCAGGCAAAGTGAATAAAAATAATTTGTACCAGTTCGCCCGCCATCAAATGGATAACCAACCCGCACCGCTCCGTATCAAAGCCAACCACAAGCCATTGTTTGTGCTGCTTGTCGTCGCAATTGCATTATTGCTGGCAGGCAACTTCATCTTTATAAGTTTGCGCGATGCGGCAAGAGACGAACAGAAGTCGCAGATTGCCGCCATCGGTAAGCTTAAAGTAGACCAGATAGAGGACTGGTTGGATGACCGGTATTCCGATATTCAAACGCTATCCGGCGATTCCTATTTTGCGCGCGATTTTGCCCAGTGGCAGCGCTCCGGACTACGCAATCGGGAGTTGCGCGAACGCATCATGAGACGTTTGGATGCGTTCATCAATTCGCATCACTATCACTCAATATCCTTGTATGACGCGCATGGCCAGTTTGTGTTGCGTGCCGGACAAGCCATTCTGACCGAAGAGGACATGACCGAGTATGCACATCAAACGATGCTCACCTCGCGCCCAATCTTCATTGACCTTCACCGACATGACGATGCCAATTTCCCTGTAGGGCTGGGCTTTGTGAGTCCGATCAATATGCCCGACCATGCTGCCGGCGCCATCTATTTTTCGGAAGATCCTGCGCGTTACTTGTTTCCGTTGATTGAGACATGGCCGGTCGAGAGTAAGACTGCGGAGACGCTGTTGGTGCGTGCGGAAGGTGAGCGGGTGATTTTTTTGAGCAGACTGCGCAAACGCGAAGAGGCTCCGTTGCTGTTTAGCCTGCCCTTGAGTACGCCGCAGCTCGGCGCGGCACAGGCGGTATTAGGCAAGAACGGTTTGCTGGAGCATGCACACGATTATTCGGGCGATGCGGTGCTGTCTTTTTCCATGGCGGTCAAAGGTACGCCTTGGGTGCTGGTATCTAAAGTATCCGAGGAGGAGGCCTATGCTCTGGTCAATCGGCTGGAGCTACTTGCCGTTATGTCATCCTTTGCTATTTTTACTATTGCGGGGCTATGGTTTTTGCAGTGGCGTCGCCGCGAGCAATTGGCGGCAGATACGGCGGTGCTGGAGGCGCATTTGCGTGCCGATGTTTTGCAGATGGAGGCCGAAAAGCGCTTCCGTATGGTGTTTGAATATACCGCGTTACCCATGGTGCGCAATTCGCTTGCGGGCGAATTTATCGAGGTCAACGATGCATGGTGCAATATGTTCGGCTACAGCCGCGAAGAGGTTGTGCGACAGAATCTGACTTGGCAGCAGATTACGCTTCCGGATGACATAGAGTCGGATGCTGCACTGGTGAAGAAAATGCTGGCTGGTGAGATTGCCCATTTCAAGCTGGATAAACGCTACCTGCATAAAGACGGAAAAGTTTTATGGGGGGCGGTGCAGGTGTCACTGGTGCGCGACGAAAAAGGTGCCCCCGATTACATGATTAGCGCCATACAAGACATCACGGAAAGTAAAAGAACAGAGCAGCAGGTCAGCTTTATGGCATATCACGACAAATTGACCGGCTTGCCCAATCGCGCATTGTTCTTTGACCGCTTGTCGCGGTCAATGTCGCAAGCCAGACGCAGTCGCAAGCATGTGGCTCTGCTGTTTCTGGATTTGGACGGATTTAAACCGATTAACGATATGCACGGGCATGAGGCGGGGGATGCCGTGCTGAAGATGGTCGCGCAGCGTTTGCTGGCCTGTGTGCGAGCGGTGGATACTGTTGCCCGGTTGGGCGGCGATGAGTTCGCCGTTATAGCGGGCGATCTGGATAGTCCGGCGGAGGTTGAGCGAATTGCCGAACAGATATTGCAAGCCTTTGCGCAACAGATGACATTGCCCGACGGCGAGGAGTGCAGAGTGGGAGTTAGTATCGGGGTCAGTATCTATCCGGATAACGGTGATGAAATGGACAGTTTGCTGGCCGCCGCGGATGAGGCGATGTATGAGAGCAAGCGCAAAGGGAAAAACACTTATAGTTATTTTGGCGGCGTGCCGGTAGCCGAAGGCAATTCCGATTCATGGATCGTGTTTGACAGTGCTCACCACGTCGGGGTGGTTGAAATCGACGAACAACACCGGGAGCTGGTGCGCATGGTAAACCGGCTGAACGGCGCCATAAAAAACAAAGAGGATGATGCCATTACCATGCGTTTGTACGACGAGTTGCTGAAATATACGGCCTTCCATTTTGCGACCGAGCATCGCCTGATGGAGCAGAGCGGCTACCCCGCCTTGGCGCTGCATGACTTGGAGCATACGCATCTGGTTGACGAGGCGGTGCACTTTAAAACGCGTTTGACGCAGGGCGGAGATTTGCTTGCTTTGCAGTCAATCAAGGACTGGCTGCTTAATCACATTCGTTATTCGGATAAGCCGCTGGCCAATTATCTGTTGGTGCATGGCATCCATTAAGGTACTGCCGGCAATTGTGCTCGGAAAATAAAAAGGGCGGGGAGATCCCCGCCCTTTGACTTGCAGAATTAATTACTCCACCGGCACCGGCAAGCCGAACTGCAGCACGCTCTGGGCATTAAGGTAAATTACTTTCGGAATGTTTTTGGCCATATCAAGTTTGGCACCCTTTAAATACGCGCCCTTCAAAACTGCATCTTCGAGATCGGCAGAAGTTAATGTCGCTTGGCACAGGCTGGCACCGGCGAGTTTGGTCTTGATTAAGCTCGCAAAGGAGAGATTGGTCTTGCTCAGATTGGCACCTTCCAATTCGGTCTTGGTCAGGATGGCGCCGTTCAGGCTGGAGCCGTTCAGATCGACGCCGTTCATTTCCGCGCCTTTGAAATCCACGTTATCCAGATTCAGTCCGGTCAACACAAAACCGTTTAGTGTTACATCGCGCAAATCGACTTTGCCGTCGCCGGTTTTTGGCAATCTGTCCTTGGCATTGGCAAGCGCATCTTTGGCGGCAACCAGATTCTTGCCCAGCAGCACGACGAACTGATTCTTGGTGTATGACTGCCCCGCCGCCGGTTTGTCTCCCGCCGCGTTTTTCTTGAGTTTATCCAGCGCTTCCATATTGACGGATACGTGGGATTTCCATTCGGCGCAAACGCATTCCGATGTGCAGGATGAGACCTCCGCAAAAGCGGGCGCGAGCGTGACAGAGGTCAGCAAGGCGCATGAAACCGAAGCAACGGTGAACTTGTTCATGACGATCTCCTTAGTAAAAATGCTGAAGCGGTTTGGATTGCTTGCGTCAATATAGCAGAAAATATTTTTTTGGCGTGCGGGTGGTTCAACGCTGGCAGGTCGGGCAATAAAAACTCGAGCGCTGACCCTGTTTAATCTGCTTGATGGGCGCGCCGCATTGGCGGCACGGCTCGTCTTTTCTGTCGTAGACAAAATAGTGTTGCTGGAAATAACCGGGGCTGCCATCGCTGTGCACGAAGTCGCGCAGCGTGCTGCCGCCTTTTTTGATCGCGGCGCGCAAGGTACTGCGTATCTCTTCAACCAGCGCGGCGCAGCGCGCGCGGCTTAATTTCCCGGCGGGCAGTTGTGGTTTGATGCCGCTGCGGAACAGCGATTCGTTGGCGTAAATGTTGCCCACGCCGACCACGATATGGTTATCCATGATGACAAGTTTGATCGCGGCGGTTTTGCCGCGTGTGGCGCGGTAGAGATATTCGGCATCAAAGCTGTTTTCCAGCGGCTCCGGCCCCAAGACGGCGAACAAGGGATGCAGCGACACGTCGCCCTCGTGCCACAGTACCGCGCCAAACCGGCGCGGATCGCGCAAGCGCATCAGCATGCCGTTGGCGAGCACGAGGTCGAAGTGGTCGTGCTTGAGCACCTCGCTGCCAACGGGAAGAATGCGCAAACTGCCGCTCATGCCCAGATGCAAAATCAGCGTGCCGTGATCGAATTCGACCAGCAAATACTTGGCGCGCCGCCGTAAGCTGCGCACCGTCTTGCCGCGCATCAGCTTGGGCAATTCGCGCGGAATCGGCCAGCGCAGTTGCGCGTTGCGGATGACGACATCGGCAACGACCTGTCCGGTCAGGTGCGGCGCAAGGCCGCGCAGGGTGGTTTCGACTTCGGGGAGTTCGGGCATTTTCGGTCTGCATGAAAGATTGCTACGGGGCGGATGTTAACCGGAAAATTATCCGAGTGCCGCATCGGCGAAAATGACAGTCGCTTTGACAGACCGGAGACCGCTACCTACTATGCGGCCATGAACTCTCCCCATACATCGACTGAGTTGCTTTCTGAAATGATCGGCCTGATCTATGAGGCGGCTGCGGATTTGTCTTTGTGGCCGCAGTTGCTGGAGAGCATGTCGGCGTATCTGGAGATGTCTTTGCCGGATACGGAAGGCGAGCCGCAACGCCTGCCCCAGATCAATCTGGCGGAGCGTTCTCTGCTGAATTTGCTGGCGCCGCATTTCGAGCGCGCCAATGCCATGCACCAGCAGTTGGCCGAGATGACGGAAGAGCGCAATCTGCTGGAAAAATTCATGAACCGGTTGCCGCTGGGCGCGGCGATTATTGATGCGCGGTGCAATGCGGTCAGTATGAACCGCACGCTTATTTCGCTGTTGCAGGCGAGTTCGCAACTCAAGCTGGTGGAGGGGCGGCTGGTTTCCGTTCCCGCGCATGCGCTGGAGCTGGCCGTGGAAAAAATTCTTTCCGGCGCGGTGGCGGACGAAGTGATCCGCTTGGGTGAGGCCGGGAGCAGTTTTTCGCTTTGGGTTAGCCGGGGCGGTGTGCCTTCCAATTTCGATATGCGGCCGTCGCGGCTGATGGTGTTCGTTGCCAGCCGCACTAGCCATGCGTTGTCCGAACCGGGTTTGATTACGCTGTTCGGATTGACCCCCGCCGAAGCGCGCGTGACCCAGAAGCTCGCGTTGGGATACTCGCTCGAAGAATCCGCCGAACTGCTTGCGGTGTCGAAAAATACCGTGAAGACGCTGGTGTCGCGCGTGTTCGGCAAAGTCGGTGTGAAGAAGCAAACCGAATTGATGCAGGCCATTTATGCCAGTCCGCTGTGGTTGCAGTTCGAATCCAGACAAACAGCCGAAGTGCCGTTGGCGGTGAACGGCGTGCAATTGCCGCGGCATGAATCGGAAGAGTTGCTCATACGGCTATCCGATGGGCGCATACTGTCGTTTTCTGATAGCGGCGATGCAAACGGAGTGCCAGTTATTTTTATGCACGGCATCGCCGGCTCGCGCCATTTGCGCCATCCCGATGATGACATCCTTATGCGCGCAGGCATCCGGCTCATCATTCCCGAACGTCCCGGCAGCGGCGATTCCGATGTGCAGCCGGATCGCCGCGTGACCGATTGGCCACTGGATATTGCCGAACTGGCCGATCATTTGGGGCTGCAACAATTTGCCGTGCTGGGTTATTCGGCGGGTACCTGCTATGCCCTCGCGGTTGCCGCTGCACTGCCGGAGCGTGTTCGTGCTGTTCATCTGGTGGCCGCCGTGCCGCCGATCACCGATTTGGAAGATATGCGCGCCTACAACCCGATGTTCCGCATGACCTTGTTCGTCGCCCGCTACACGCCGGGATTATTGCCCGCGCTGATGCGCGTTATGGTCAAAGACATCCGCAAAAATGTTTATCAGCATTTGGAGAAAATGTTTGCCGATGCGCCCGTGCAAGACCGCGAGGTACTGGCCAATCCGAGATTGCGCGCCAATATCGCCGCTGGTTTGCGCGCCAGCGTGCAGCACGACGAGCAGGAAATCGCGCGGGAAGTTTTGTTGTTTGCGCGCAACTGGGAAGTGGCTTTAAGCGAAGTAAATATGCCGGTACGAATCTGGTACGGCGAAAACGATCCTTTGGTTGCACCCGCCGCAGCCGCGAAGCTGCTCGCCTTATTGCCGCACGCCGAATTGACAACCGTTCCTGCCGCCGGACATTACCTGCTGTATTCCCACTGGCAAGATATCCTGCGCACGATCCGCACTCCCGGCTAACTTCTGTCACCCGTTCGGGTGACAAGTAATTTCACGGATGAACATACACTATGGTTGCGCATTTCCGCACAGCCCGAAGAAATTCACCGATTGAATCTTGCAGGAGGGAGCGAACATGAAAATTCTGATTATTGATAATCACACCCTGTTTCGTGACGGACTGCGTTATTTGTTGCAGCAGTCGCCCAGAGGCTTTGATGAAATTATGGAGGCGGGCAGTTTTGGCGAGGGTTTACGGCTCACCGAGCGGCATCCCGATTTGGATTTGGTGTTGCTGGAAATCAAATCGCCCGAATGCTACGGCGCGATATCGGTCGAGCATTTTTACCGGAAATATCCGCAGATTCCTCTCGTTGTTGTGTCGAGCGAGGAATATGGGCGAGTCATTAACGACGCGCTCAGCAGCGGTGCCAGCGGGTTCGTGTGCAAAAGTTCAACCAGCGCAATATTGTTGGGCGCGCTCATGCATGTGATTGCCGGCGGTATCTACATTCCGCCGCAGGTGTTGCCGCAAACCGGAATTACCTACGTCCATAACGATGCTGACGAGCGCAATGTAAGCTTGACACCCTGCCGTTTGACCCCGCGCCAGTTGGAGGTGCTGCGCTATCTGGCGGAGGGGCTGAGCAACAAGGAAATTGCGCGGGCTATCCAGCTTGCCGAGGGAACCGTCAAGGTGCATGTGGCTTCGGTATTCCAAGCCTTGCGTGTTAACAACCGCACGCAGGCGAGGCAAGCCGCCGAAGAGTTGGGGTTAATCGGCGCACGACTGTCCGGGGCGATGGCATAGGCCCGGAATAAAGCTCATCAAACATGCAGCAATGTCCGCTCTCCGTCGGCGTGACGCAAGCGGTGCGCGAGCGTTCTTGATATCGACGTGATGAGCAGAAAGGCGAGCTTTTTGTGGTCGTCGGCCAGTTGGTTGAACTGGTCGTAGGTCAGCACAAACAAGTCGATGTCGGTGTGGGCAATCGCGTTGTCGCCGCGCGGGTGATCGTCGAGAAACGCGATGCCGCCGAAGAAGTCGCCCCGCCCGAAGGTGGCGATGTGGTGCAACTGGCGGCTGCCGCTGATGGGCGCGAGGATGCGCACCGCGCCGCGCCGGATCAGGTACAGCTCGCGCTGATCGTCGCCGATCATGTAGATGGATTCTCCCGCTTTCACGCTGCGCTGCTGCATGCGCGTTTCGAGGTCGGCGATAGTGTCGTCTTTGCGTCCCTGAAACAAATCCATTTCCTGTAAACGCAACGGTGTTTCCTCATTGGTCGGTAGCTCGATACCGCCGACCAGTTCATCTTCCACCCACTCGATTGCGGATTCGATGGTTTGAAAAACCCGCACCGCGTTGCTGGAATCAATCAGCCCGGTTTGTTTGAAAAACGCCAACAGGTTGTGTCCACTGGGCAGGTGCTCGCGCACATTGCTCAACAGCAGCGGCATGCCGCGATCACGCATCATGTCGCGCACCTGGTTGAGCATGTGCGCGGCGGTGATGTCCACCGACTGCACGCGGCGCAGGTCGAGGATGATGTAGTCGCGCGTTTTGATTTCTGCTTCGAGCACGGAATAAAGCTCGTAGGTGGTGCCGAAAAACAGGCTGCCCTGCAATTCAAAAATCACCGCCTTGTCGCCCTTCTGCGCAATGAGGCGCATCTCGGCTTCGGGGCGATACCAAGTTGAGGAGCGCTGATTCACAAAGGTCTTGTGCCGCACCACCGAACCGCCGACCTGTTCGCGCACGAACAGCAGGATCGACAGCGCGACCCCGGCGGCGGATGCCGCGATCAGCCCCACCGTCAACGCCACGCCGATGACCACGGCGACCACGGCGAAATCGAACACGGTGGCGCGCGATTCCAGAAAGCGCAGCGGCTCGGTGTCGATCATGCGCAGGCCGATGACAATCAAAATGCCCGCCAATGTAGCCAGCGGAATCCACGCGATAAAGGTATTCAGCAGCAATGCCGCGATCAGCACCATGCAGCCCTCGGCGATGCCCGACACGCGGCTTTGCGCGCCGCTGGAAAGGTTCACCATCGTCGCGCCCATGGTGCCTGCGCCGGGGATGCCGCCAATGGCGGAGGAGGTGATGTTGGCCAAGCCTTGCGCGAATAATTCGCGGTTGGGGTCGTGGCGCGAGCGGGTCATCTGGTCGATGACGACGCAGGTTTTAAGCGTGTCGATGGAGAGCAGCGCGGCCAGCGTCAGCGCGCTACCGAACAGCGCGGCAATTTGGGAAAGATGCAGGTCTCCCATTTCTTTCCAGCGTCCCGTGATTGCGCCGAGATAGCCTTCCCCCGATGCGCCTACCGACCCCAGCACCAGCGGGTTGTTGCCGAGCGTAGCCATGGTGGGATCAGACTGTGCCAGCCCGAAATACACCAGTGCTCCGGCGGCAATGCCCAGAATGGTGCCCGGCACGGCCTTGGTTAATTTCCCCGCCAGCAAGGCGACAGCCACCGTGGTAAGGCCGATGGAGAGGCTGCGCGTATCCCACAGCTCCGGCTGAAGTGCCGCCTTCCACCATGCGGACTCGGAAGTCGCCCCCACAAAACGCGGTATTTGGCTGCCGATGATAATCAGTCCGACGCCGCTCAAATAACCGCTGACCACAGTATAGGGAATGTATTTAATCAGCTTGCCCATGCCGATAAAGCTGATGAGCATCTGAATCAATCCGGTCAAAATGCCGAGCATCGTCAGCAGCAGAACAATGGTGGTCGGCTCGATACCCTGTTGCACCAGTTCGATAGCAAATGCGGAAAGCACTGCCGCCGCAGGCGCACAGGGTGCGCTGATGAGTCGGTCGGTGCCGCCGAAGGTGGGGGCAATCAATCCCAGTGCTGCAGCCCCCAGTATGCCGGCCAGTGCGCCGAACACCGCGTACTGCGGGCTGATGGCCGAATAAACCGTCACGCCGAAAGCAACCGAAGCGGGCAAGGCCACCAGCATGGAAGCCAATCCGCCCCAGAAATCGCCGGGGACTTTAAGTTTTCCGGGGAGTGCGGGCATGGAAATCATGATGAGCCTCCTGTGAAAACAAAGCGGGTTGTTGCCCGTATTTTTGTGCATAAATCAATGCACAGATATTGCGAGGGAGATTAATTTCTCCTGCGCCACCACTGTATTCCGCCGATCAACAGCAGCACCAGCGGCAGCACAACCACCAATCCCACGCTGATGAATGTGAGTTCGCGCGCGCTGAGGGTGACGGTGCCGTCTTTGTTGGCGCGGGGCTGGATGGTGATGAGGGCTTCTTCGTCGCTGAGCCAGTTCACCATGTTCATGCCGAGGTCGATGTTGCCGCCGTTGCCGGAGTAGGCGTTGGCGAGGAACGATGCGCCGCCGACCACCACGATGCGCTGCTCTTTGTCGTTCACCGTGCGTTGCAGGGCTACGGCGACATTGGCAGGTCCCGGGATGTCGTGGTTTTTGTCGAAGCGCGGTTTGCTGGCAGGGTTGAGCGCGTTGCGGCTCACCCAGCCGCGCGGGGCGGCTTCAACCAGCGTGTGGTGCTGCCATGCGCGGCCGTCGTCCTCGAAGCCGATGGAGCGCGCATACGGGAAAACGGTGATGAGGTTGAAGTTGTGCGTGACGCGATGCGGCGGGTAGCCCGCGCTCAATGTCCAGTTAGCGGGGGCATTCATTTCCTGCGCGGCGGGGTCGATCACCATGCCGGGGGTAAGCAGCAGGCCGAGTTTTTCGGCGACGGGTTCCAGTCCGCGCAATGGTTCAGCATCAATCAGCCACAGCAGGTTGCCGCCGTTGTCGATGTGGCGCAACACTTTGTCGACCTCGCCCGGCAGCACGGTGGTCTGCGGATGGGTGAGTACCAGCAGGCTGGCGTTGCTCGGTACATCCTGCGCCAGCGTGAGGTTCAGGCTGGCGATGCGGTAGCCGTTCTGTTGCAGCTTCTTGCCGAATTCGCCGAGGTCGTGGTTGGCCGTGCCGTCGAGTTTGCGCTCGCCGTGGCCGTCCAGATACATCAGCAATTCGTTCTTGGAATGGGCGAGGCCGAGCAGGGCGCTGGAGAGCGTTTGTTCGTTGAGCGAAACCAGATGCGCGGCGCGTCCGCCGTACTCCACCACCATCTCGCCGTTGTTTTGTATCGCGGCTTTGCGCATCGATTCAGGCTCTTTGACCGGGTCAACGAAGGCGAGCGTGATGTCGCTCTTGTAGCGCTGGTAAATCCCGATGAACTCGCGGATGAGTTTGCGCATGTCGCCTTGCTTGGCATCCTGCTCGGCGATGTAGACCGTGATTTTTACTTCGCCTTGCAGCAGTTTGAGTACATCAACGCTGCTGGGCTCCAGACTGTTCAGCTTGGTTTGCGTGACATCCCACTGCAAGGTGTGGCGTGCGGCAAATTGATACAGCGCAGTCGCAGCGATCAGCAGCAGTGCGGTGAAGGCGATGTTTTTTAACAATAGGGGGGAAGGGCGCGGGAGTTTCATTATGCGTACATGCGGTTGTTGTTCACGCGGCGGATCGTCAGCAATAAGAAGGTGGCGATGAACAGGATGAAATAGAGAATATCCGCGCTTAGCATCAGCCCGGCGTTCATGCTCTGGGCATGGGCGGTGGGCGACAGGGCGCGCAGGCCGTTGCTGCTGTCGGCGCTGCCGATGTCCATCAGCCACAGGCCGAAGGAGAGCGCGGTGGCGCTCATGGCGGCGACGATGGGCTGCTTGGTGAGCGCAGAAAGGTAGAGGCCGAGCGCGGCATAGCAGGAGGTCAGCAGTGTCAGTCCCACGGCGTTGGTGACGAGCAGGCCGGTATCAATGTGCGTGCCTAATCCCAGCAGGGCGAGCATGGCGGTGCAGCCGGCGATGACGAGCGCGATGAATAGAGCTAGGCTGAGAAATTTGCCGAGCACAATCTGGCTGCTGGAAACGGGGGCGGCGAGCAGCAGCGCCAGTGTCTGATTGCGGCGCTCTTCGGCGAGCAGGCGCATGGTGAACAGCGGGATCAGCATCATCAGCATCAGCGCCAGTGTGCCGAACAGGGGCGAGGCCACCGAGACGGTCGCGCCCGGCGCATTGGCCACCAGCGCGAGCTGGGTTTGCACTTGCAGGTAGGCATCGAGCCGGGCGAGGAAAAACCAGGCGAACAGGAATTGCAGCGCGCCGAGTATCAGCCAGGTGCTGGGCGTGGCGAACAGGCTGCGGAATTCTTTACGGGCGATGGTGAGGATCATTGGGGTTCGCTCCCGGTGATGCGTGCATAAATGTCTTCGATGCTGCCTTTGAGCGGTGTCAGTTGTTGTGCCTGCCAGCCGCGTTCGGCGGCGAGGGCGAGCAGCACTGCGCTGGTATTGGTATCAATCGCATGCAGGATGCGGAAGCGGGTGTCGGAGAGCGCTTCGACTTTTTCCACGCCGGCGATGTTTTCCAATTCGTTTAATGCGGGCGGGGCGAGCAGGGTGACGATGAAGCCCGGCTGGTGGCCGAATTGCTGCATGCGTGCGCTGCTGTCGCCGTAGATCAGACGGCCGTTTTGCATGATCTCGATGCGGTCGCAAATATTTTCCGCTTCGTGCAGCAGGTGGGTGGAGAGGATTACGCTGTGGGCATCGCCCAGTTCGCGGATCAGTGCGCGTATCTCGCGTATCTGCGCGGGGTCAAGTCCTACGGTCGGTTCGTCCAACACGATCACTTGCGGGCGGTGAATGATGGCCTGTGCGATGCCGACGCGCTGCTGGTAGCCCTTGGATAAGGTACCGATGATTTTTTTGCCACTCTCTTCCAGGCCGCAGCGCTGCTTGGTTTCGGCCAAGGAATCGGTCAGGCGATTCTTGGGCACGCGGTGCAATTGGGCGGCGAAGATCAGATAGTCGTCCACGCGCATCTCGCGGTACAGCGGCGGCGTTTCCGGCAGGTAGCCGATGCAGGCTTTGGCTTGATCGGGTTGGCGCAACAGGTCGATACCGCAAATCTCGATGGTGCCGGAGTTGGGTGTCAGCGTTCCGGTGAGCATTTGCAGCGTGGTGCTTTTGCCCGCGCCGTTGTGCCCGAGCAGGCCGAGTACTTCGCCGCGTTTGAGTTCGAGAGAGACGTTTTGGACAATGTCGCGCTGGCCGTAGCGGCGGGTAAGGTTGCGGGCGGACAAGGTGATCGGTGTGGTCATGCAGGGGATGGGCGGTTGTGAGTTGGGGCGAATATAACCTAATATGCGCGCTCGCACCAAAACACCGAGGCATGAACTGCCGGACAAAATGAATTTCTCCCACTACAAATTAGTTTTGCTGCCATTGTTGCTGGGCGCGTGCGCGCATGCGCCGCAAACGCCCGCCAATGCGGATGTCGCTCAGGCGCGCAATGTCGCCGCAGAGCAGGAGGCCGCTCCGCTCAATTTACCCAATGTCGAGCTGGACGGGCGTATGGTCTACGAGTTTTTGCTGGGCGATATTGCCTTGCAGCGCGGCAGGCCGGAGCTGGCAGCGCAGGCTTATCTCGATCTGGCGCAGGAGACGCGCGATCCGCGCGTGGCGCGCCGTGCGGCGCAATTGGCTTTCGAGTCGCACCAACTGGATAAATCGCTGGAAGCCTTCACGCTGTGGCAGGAGTTGGAGCCCACCGCGCCGTTGGCAAAACAGATGCTGATGTCGCTGCTGTTGAGCAGCGGCAAATTGCACGAAGCGCAGCCGCATGTGGAAAGTCTGCTGGCCGCCGAGCCGGATAAAGTCGGGCAAGTTTTTCTGTTGATGCATTCGTTGTTGATGCGTGCGCCCGACAAGGCGGCTGCGTTGAGTTGGCTGACCAGCATCGCCAAGCCTTACTCAAAAGTGCCGGAAGCGCACTGGACTATCTCTCAAATCGCCGTGGCCGCCGACAACAAAGAAGTGGCGCTTGGAGAGGTGCATCAGGCTGTGCAATTGCGCCCAGACTGGGATATGGCGGTGGCGTTCGAGGCGCAGTTGCTGATGCCGAAGGAGCCGGAAAAAGCGTTGGAGTTGCTGGGTAAGTTTGTGCAAGCGCATCCGGCCAGCAAGGATGTGCGCCTGTTCTATGCTCGCGCCTTGCTGGAGCAAAAGAAATATCCCGAATCGCGCGCGCAGTTCCAGCAGCTGCTGGCGGCGAATCCCGAAAACGCGGAGCTGGCTTTCGCCATTGCGCTGCTGTCATTGCAAATGGGCGATTTGGAGCGTGCGGAAAAAGAGTTGCAAGAGACGTTGGCGCGCGGCAAAAAAGATGCGGACACCGTGCACTACTATCTTGCGCAGTTGAATGAAGCGAAAAAGGATGATGCGGCTGCGCTGGAACAATACCGGCAAGTGCAGAACGGCGAATATGTTTATGCGGCGCATTTGCGCGAGGCGTATTTGCTCAACAAGGCGGGCAAGCTGAAAGAAGCACGCGCTGTATTGAAGGGCGCACCGGCGACGAATAGCCAGCAGCGAGTGACGCTGGTGTTGATCGAGGCGCAACTGTTGCGCGATGCGAAACAGTATGACGCGTCGTACCGCCTTCTCGCCGACGCGCTGGAAAAGCATCCCAATAGCCCGCAGTTGTTGTTCGAGGCCGCGATGATGGCGGACAAGCTGGGCAAGGCGGATGTTTTCGAGCAGACCCTGCGCAAGCTGATACAAGTGGCACCCGAGAATGCTCAAGCCTATAACGCCTTGGGTTACAGCTTTCTGGAGCACAACGTGCGCGTGGACGAGGGCATGCAGTTGGTTGAGAAAGCCTATCAATTGGACTCGAACGATGCTGCGATCACCGACAGCGTGGGCTGGGGCTACTATCGACTAGGCAAGCTGGAAAAGAGCGCGGAATTTTTACGCCGCGCTTTCGCGCTGAATCCCGATCCCGAAATCGCCGGGCATTTGGGTGAGGTGTTGTGGGCGCAGGGCGGCAAGGAAGAGGCTGCCAAAGTTTGGCAGGACTCGCTCAAGGCGCATCCCGATAGCGAAGTGTTGCGCGCGCTGATTAAGAAATATATTCCCTGATGAGCCGTTTTTTTTGTTTGCTGTTGCCGCTGCTGTTTGTGGCGCTGTTGTCCGGTTGTGCCAGCCACAAAGTTCCCGTGACAGTGCAGCGCCCCGCACAGGCGGATGCGCCGTTCGCGTTCAATGGTCGCGTTGCGATCAAGCATGACGGCGAGCGTTCTTCGGCGGGGCTGCGTTGGGTGCATGGTCTGGACGAGGATGAGATATTGTTGCTGACCCCGCTGGGTAGTACGGTGGCGCGCATACATCGCGATGTGCAAGGCGTGACGCTGGACGAAGGCAGCAAGCATTATGAAGCGCTGGATGTGGAAGAGCTGACGCACCGGGTGCTGGGCTGGGAGTTGCCGCTGGAAGGGTTGCGTTACTGGGTGGTTGGTTTGCCCGCCGACGGCAGCCAAGCCGATATTCAGCGCGAGGCGAACGGTCAGGTCGCCGTGCTGCGGCAGGACGGCTGGGATATACATTACTCGCGCTATGCCGGCGATGCAGCGGATAGTTTGCCGCTACGTTTCAAGTTGCAGCGCGAACAATTGGAAATCATGGTGTTGATCGACGAATGGGAAAAACAATAACTTCTCTTACTTGTGCCGCCCCGGCAAAACTAAACCTGTTCCTGCATGTAGTCGGGCGCAGGGATGATGGCTACCATCTGCTGCAAACCCTGTTCCGTTTCATCGACCTGAACGACACGCTGCATTACACCTTGCGTCAGGACGGCGCGGTGCATCGCGTGAATGCGATAGAGGGGGTGCCTGAAGAGCAGGACTTGTGCGTGCGCGCCGCGCGCTTGTTGCAACAGGAGACGGGCTGCGCGCTGGGCGTGGACATCGAGCTGGAAAAACGCATCCCGATGGGCGGCGGTCTGGGCGGTGGTAGTTCGGATGCGGCGACGACGTTGCTGGCGCTGAACCGGCTGTGGAATTTGAATTTATCGCGTGAGCTCCTGATGCAGCTCGGGTTGACGCTGGGCGCGGATGTGCCGGTATTTGTGTTTGGGGACAATGCTTAGATCGGAAGAGCGTCGTGTAGGGAAAGAGTGTAGATCTCGGTGGTCGCCGTATCATTAAAAAAAAA
>FZPW01000066.1_pt1 | contig 41692 bp, 31 predicted proteins | sample 1534771 | NCBI WGS metagenome assembly FZPW01 (sample SAMEA104161894, study PRJEB21768) | metagenome | biome: subterrestrial habitat; feature: phreatic zone; material: underground water | place: France | collected 2016-06-01 | depth 60 m | reverse complement strand
TTTTTTTTTAATGATACGGCGACCACCGAGATCTACACTCTTTCCCTACACGACGCTCTTCCGATCTCTTACCGTGAGGCTAAGTGTTTTTCCCTGCACATTCAGCGGTTGGGTGGCGACGTGCAGACGTAACCGTTCCGCATATTGGAATCCGGCTTGCTCATCGGTGTCCGCGCTGATAACCAGAAACTCCTCACCGCCCAGACGGCACACGACATCTTGTTTGCGAGCAGCCTGACGCAAACTTGCCGCAACGATTCTGAGTGCCTCGTCGCCGAAGTGGTGACCGTAGGTGTCATTGATTTTTTTGAAATGGTCGATGTCCACCATCATGCAGCAAACAGGGCGCCCACCCCGTGCCGCGACCGCCCACTCCTGTTCCAGACGCTCCATGCCGAAGCGGCGGTTGGGTAATCCGGTCAACGCATCCGTTAATGCGAGCGCTTGCAGGCGCTTGTTGGATAAAGCCAGTTCGTCGGCAAATTGGCGCAACTGCAAACGGTCTTCTTCCTGCGCTTCCTGCATCTGGATGATGCGCTGCGCAGCGCGTAACCGCGCCGCCAGCACTCGCGGGTTGATCGGCTTGGTCAGATAGTCGTCCACGCCCGCTTCAAAGGCTTCCACCAGCTTTTCGGTACTTTCCTGCGCGGTGACGATGAATACATAGATTTTGTGCCAGTCGGAATTTTTGCGAAGCTCCTTGCAGAATTCGATGCCGTCCATCTCCGGCATGATCCAGTCGCTGATGATGAGTTGCGGTGCGCCGGCTTTGACGATTTCCAGCGCGGCCTTGCCGTTGTTTGCAACAGTGACTGTGTGTCCGGCTTTCTCCAGCAGGGCTTTATAGAGCAACTGAATAGCGCGATCATCTTCCACCAAAAGAATACGCAACTTGTAGGCGGCGGGTTGCGTGCCGGGTATATCGTGTGCGCCCAGCAATTCGGGAGTAATAGAGGCCGCATTGAGCATTTCCTCGAAGGGCGGTATATCAGGGGCGGGAATGCGGAGCAGGTTGCTCCATGCACGCAGACCTTGAATGACGCGATCGCCGATTTCAATGAGGGAGCCGGTCTCGATGCCGATGCGGGTTGCCAGCAGCATCAGGCGCGGAATTTTCCGGTAGCGCTCGGCCGGTGCCGCGGTACAGACTGCGGCGAGACGATTGGCGAAATGGAAGAGTTGCAGCAAGCGTTCGCTACGCTGCCCTTCGGGGAATCCGCTTTTCTCGGGCCGCTCCAAATGTAGCGCGATGTCCTGAAAAAGTTTGGGCATGCCCCAATCGGCCAGCATCAGCGCGGTGATTTGATTGTGGTCCAAGCCGAAGGCAGCGTGCTCCTGCTCGGAGAGGTCATGCGCCTCGGCGGAGCGTTCCAGCACCAGCGTATATTCCTGCTCGAAAATGCTGGCCAGCGTCAGGCGACCGATCTGTGTCAGCAGCCCCAGCAAGAATGCCTCATCCGCCACGCCGAGGTGCATTCTTGCCACGATCTCCTGCGCGGCAATGCCGCAGCATGCGGAGTGCGCCCAGAATTTTTGATAATCGAATCCCTTGCACGCACCGGAACGGAATTCGTCCACCAGTGAAAGACTCAGCGTCAATTGGCGTATCGACTTGATGCCCAGTACAGTCACGGCATCCAGTATGGAGGCAATCGGGCGTCCATCGCGGTGCACCAGCAGATTGGCCGCTTTGATGATGTGCCCCGCCAGTACGGGATCGTTATTGATGAGGCGGGCGATTTGCTGGGTGGTTGTGTCTTCTCTGTCGGCCAGTTGAATAATTTGAAGCGCCACACCGCGAGGCGACGGCAGCTTGCCGTGCGCTTTGAATGCTTCGAATTTTTGTATGACGGACTGATCCATGGTGCCACCGCAATGTTACGGCGCAAATGCCGTGTTGAAGTGGTGATTCTCCTATATTTACCTGTGACTGACAAAAGAAAGAGTACAAAGGTTTGCTGCTGATTGGTTGCACCGCCAAATAAAAGCCGCTATATTTCTTTCCCCTGCACTTACCACGCCACATCTCGCAATTGCATTTCACCTTCAGCCTATTGGCGGCGCAAACCAAATCTACCCCACAAGGATAAAGCAGGCGGCTCGGTTGGCGCGGAGCCGTGGATGGACAATTGCGATGGAGCAAAAAACATGACCGACAAATTAATCATATTCGACACCACCTTGCGCGACGGCGAGCAAAGCCCCGGCGCATCCATGACCAAAGAAGAAAAGGTGCGCATCGCGCGCCAGCTGGAAAAGCTGGGTGTGGATGTAATCGAAGCAGGCTTCGCTGCCGCCAGCCCCGGTGATGCCGACGCGATCAACAGTATCGCCAAAGTGATAGAGCGTTCCACCGTGTGTTCGCTGGCGCGCGCCAGCGAAAAAGATGTGCGCGCGGCAGGCGAAGCGATCAAGCCGGCCAAGCACAGACGCATCCACACCTTCATCGCCACTTCCCCCATACACATGAAGCACAAGCTGCGCATGAGCGAAGATCAAGTGGTCGAGCGCGCCGTGCAGGCCGTGAAGTGGGCGCGCGAATACACCGACGATGTCGAGTTCTCCGCCGAAGATGCATTGCGCTCGGAGATGGACTTTCTGGTGCGCATTTTTACCGAAGTCATCAAGGCTGGCGCCACGACACTGAACGTGCCGGATACCGTGGGTTACAGTATTCCTGTATTGCTGGGCGAGCATTTCAAACAATTGATCGCGCGCGTGCCGGGCAGCGACAAAGTGGTTTGGTCGGCGCACTGCCACAACGACTTAGGCATGGCCTCGGCCAATTCCCTCGCGGCAGTGATGAACGGCGCGCGTCAGGTGGAATGTACGATCAACGGTTTGGGCGAACGTGCGGGCAATGCCGCGCTGGAAGAAATCGTCATGGCGATCAAAACCCGCCGCGACATTTTCACCTGCGACACCGGCATCGACACCACGCAAATCGTGCCGACTTCCAAACTGGTTTCCAGCATCACCGGTTACCCGATCCAGCCGAACAAAGCCATCGTCGGCGCAAACGCCTTCGCGCATGAATCCGGCATTCATCAGGACGGCGTGCTCAAGCACCGCGAGACTTATGAAATCATGCGCGCCGAAGATGTGGGCTGGGGGGCGAACAAGATGGTGATGGGTAAGCACTCCGGCCGCGCCGCCTTCCGCGCGCGCTTGCAGGAACTGGGCATCGTGCTGGACGGCGAAGAAGCCGTGAACGCCGCCTTCGCGCGCTTCAAAGACTTGGCCGACAAGAAGCACGAAATTTTCGACGAAGATTTGCAGGCGCTGGTGACCGACGAGGAAGCCGCGCAAGTGAGCGAGCATTACCGTCTGGTGTCGATGGGCGCGCACTCCGAAACCGGCGCGATGCCCGTGGCGCGTGTGATCCTGAGCGTGGGCGGCAAAGAGCAGCAAGCCGACTCGCAAGGCGGCGGCCCGGTGGACGCCACCTTCAAGGCCATCGAGCAGATCGTGAAGAGCGAAACGGAATTGCTGCTGTACTCGGTCAACAACATCACCAGCGGCACCGATGCGCAGGGCGAAGTGACGGTGCGTTTGTCCAAGGGCGGGCGTGTAGTTAACGGGCAGGGCGCGGATACCGACATCGTGGTGGCTTCGGCTAAAGCTTATTTGAATGCGTTGAATAAGCTGGATGCCGGAGCGGAAAGAGCCCATCCGCAGGTGTGAGGCGGGTGCGGTTACAGCAAAAAGGCCGGATGCTGCGCATCCGGCCTTTTTATTTTTGGCGCAGAGCCAGTTTCTAAACCACGAACTTGGCAACCCCCTGCTGCAACTCCGAAGCCAACCCGCTGAGTTGTTCAGCCGAAGATGACACTTGCGCGATGGCCGCACTGTTTCGTTCGGTCATCTGGGCGATGTGTTCCACTTTTTGGGCGATTTCTGTGCTGGATGAGCGTTCTTCCCCGAGAGCGGATGAGATGTCGCTCACGGCGCTTCTCACGGCGATGGAACCTTCGTTGATTTGATGCATGGATTGCCCGGCCTGCTCCACTTGTTTGACTCCGTGCGCAACCAGTTCGTTACCTTCATTCATTACCCGTGCGGCAGATTCGGTATTGCTTTGGATGGCGGTGATTTTGTCGGTGATTTCCTGGGCCGAGATGGCGGTTCGTTCGGCCAGTTTGCGCACCTCGTCGGCGACGACAGCAAAGCCGCGCCCCGACTCCCCGGCGCGCGCGGCTTCGATAGCTGCATTCAGCGCGAGCAGATTGGTCTGATCCGCCACATCCTTGATCGCGTTCACAATGCTGCTGATTTCGTGAGCCTGCTGGCCCAGCATGGTCATTTGTCCGGTCGCATCATTGACGGCATTTTGGATGCGCCGGATTTCTAGTACCGCATTCTCGACTTCCGTGCCGCCATGTAAGGAAAGCTCGGCGGAAAAAGATGCCTTATGGTCGGCTTCGGAGGCATTACTGGAAACTTGATCTATGCTTACCGAAAATTGCTGTACTGCGGCCGCGATACTGGCTGTGTCATCGCTTTGCTGTTGCGAGCTTGATAGCACTTGCTGGGCGGAAGCGGAAAGCTGCCGGGCCGCACTGGCCACGGCATCGGCATTGTTGCGGGTGTCGCGCACCAGATGCTGCAACTCCTCGATGAAAACGTTTACGCCGGTCGAAATTTCCGCCAGTTCATCGTTGGAGTGAGTCGGCAGCCGTTGAGTCAGATCGCCCTGCTTCAGCGGCACCAGCTTTTGCTGGATAGCTTGCAAGTTGTGTTGTAGCGAGCGCGACAAGCCAAAGACAAAAGCGATATTGATGACGGAAACCAGCGCCAGAATGGGAAGTACTTCCCAGTAGGTCTGGTGCATTGTTTCGTCAGCCAGCTCTTTTGATTTGGCCGCTTCTTCCATGCGTTTGTCGATAAACTTTACCAGCGTGTTTTGCAGCGGTTTGAATTCGCGGTTGTACAGGGGAACCAATTGTTGGTTGGCGCTCATGACGTTGCTCTCGGCCAGTTTGATTAGCGCTTGAGAGTCGCGGTCATAGCGCACCCACTGTTCCAGTATGCGCTTCAGCTCATCTTTGATTTCCGCGCGCTTGATGATATTCAGCGTGGTTTCACCTTTAATTTTGATGGTTTTTTCCGCGTCGGCAAACACCTCTCTGGTTTCCGGCAGTGTGGGGTCGAGCATGATGGTGGAAATGGCCGCGGCCTTTATTTCGAGCAGATATGCCACATAGGTCTCTCTGCGGTGAGAAGTTTCTTCGGCGTTATGGATTGCATTCAGGCTGACAAGCGTGAATGCCGCAACAAGCGAGAGTCCGATGACGGTGATTGCCAGAAGTATTTTGAGTTTGTTTTTGATAGACATAAATCGCTCCCGGAATTTAGTTTTGCCGAAGCGGATTTCGTATTACTGCCCCGGATTGTATTGTGACCGTACGGCATCGATAGCGCGTACGGCTTATCGCCGACACTATCAATAAAACCGTATGGCAACAATATGCCAAACGGCCTAGATATTCGGTATTAAGGAGGATTAGGAGGAGCGTTAAATGAGTGCGGCGCGGGTTTGGTTGGCATCCATTACGGCATGCTCAAAATCAAACCGCTGAAATTTGTCCGCTGCTCTAACATCATAGCCGTCGCAATCAATGCCGATGATCTCGCCTTCGGCTACGGTTTTTTCGGCATTGAGCTCGTCGAGCAGCGCATCCTCTTCCGCGATCAATGGATAGGCCGGGACTAAATAATTTTCCGCCTTCACCCAATGAATGTTGCCGAAGCCGCCGATAAAGCGGATGGCCTGCGGCACAATGCGGTAGAACTGGAAATCATGCATGGCGAAGTAAGTCTGCGCTTCGGGAAAGTAACGCAGGTAGCGCTTGCCGGCATTTTCTCTATCTTCCACCCGGGAGGCTAAACCCACGACGGTCACACGCCCCTGCGTCTGGATATGCGGGTCGTTTTGATTGTGGGTGATGAGGCTGACGCGCGGGTCGCTGAGGATGTTTTTGGTGTGCTCCGCGAGGGTGCTGATGAGAATCAACAGGCTGCCGTCGTGGTCGACCAAGTAAGGGGTGATTGAGCCGAACGGGTGTCCGTCGAACTTTTTCGACAGAGTCGAAAGTACGCCGTAACGGTGCGTCCGCAGTAGCTGGCGGGCTTCGCGGGCATTGTTGTGTGGGGCGGTTGGGGCGTTGTCGGTTATCATGCGCGGATTGTATGGGAGTTGAGTTAAAGATGAAAACAGCGGTACAGGATTTATTGCACTTCGCACGTTATGTAACAAGCAAATTCAGGCAGGACAAGTGTACACAAATGGCGGCAAGTCTGACATTCGATACGCTGTTGTCACTGGTGCCTTTGCTGACGATCGCGCTGACGCTGTTTTCCGCCTTTCCGGTGTTTGCCGATTTCGCCGACCAAATCAAACATTTCTTGCTGACCAACATGCTGCCGGAAACCGGCGGCAAGATGATTTCGCGCTACGTTGAGCAGTTCGCCGAGAGCGCCAGCAAGCTGACTGCGGTGGGCTTGGTGTTTCTGGCGTTCACCGCCATGCTGATGATGGTGACCATCGACAATGCATTCAATACTATCTGGCGCGTGCCGAAGCCGCGTCCTTTGCTCAAGCGGGTGCTGGTGTATTGGGCTGTGTTGACGCTCGCGCCCCTGCTGATCGGCGCGAGTCTGTCGCTGACTTCGTGGTTGGTCGGTTTGTCCGTCGGTTATGCCAAACAAGCGCCGATGTTCGGCGAGGTGACGCTGAAAGTGGTGCCCGTAATCCTTACCACGCTGGCATTCAGCCTGCTGTTCAGAATCGTGCCCAACCGCTATGTCCCGGTGAGCCATGCGTTCATCGGCGGAGTGGTGGCTTCCGCCGCCTTCGAGAGTATGAACCGCGGATTCGGATTTTTCATCGCGCACATTCCCACTTACAAGCTGGTGTACGGCGCATTTGCCAGTATTCCCATTTTCCTGCTCTGGATTTATCTCTCGTGGCTGACCATCTTGTCGGGGGCGCTGATCGCCGCCTCGTTGTCGCGCTGGCGTCACAAGGGCGTGCAGCAACTCAATGCCGCAGCCCAGTTTTATTTCGCGGTACGTATTCTGGGGGCGATGCAAGCCGGATTGGTTAACGGGGAAGTGCAGACATTGCTGTCGCTATCCAAGCGCCTGCAACTGGCCTTTGATGAAACCGAACTCATTCTGGAAAAGCTTTTGCGCGCAAACATCGTGCGCAAACTTTCCGGTATCGGCTGGAGCATGATCCGTGATCCGGAACATATCTCGGTGCGAGAGCTGTCTGATTTGTTCTTCCTGGAGATGGGCTCGCTCCCCTCTCAGGAAGGCGATGCGGCAATTCATGCGTGGTTTGCATTGGTGATGCAACGTATGGAAGAACCCAAAAATTTGACGCTGAAAAATTTGATCGCGGAATAGCGGCGATCCACCAAACGGCCTATGTCCCGTCTTTGCTGTATAGATATTTCCCGTCGGGGATGTAGATAGCCGGCATCAATCAATCTCTAACCCCCTGTTTTTGCGTGGCGTTAAATTTGTGATCGGAAATGCCTTAGACCGTCTCGGAAATAGGCGATCTAAATGAGCATAAATCTGATCTAAAAATCATCCGTTCCTGTTTTTCAGACGACAGTATTCAGGCGATACTTTTCCCCGTTTTTCGCTCTCCGTCAGTTTAAATCCGGCTCCCGATTGTCAGTAAGGCTCGGCATCGAGACATCGGTTTAACAACTCAACCGACATCGTTAAGGAGGTTCAAATGGGAATGGTTGCAGGCAAAGTATTGAAGTTGGTTCCCTCGCATTGGGATGACACCAATCGATCCGGCGAAATTGTCGGAATCGGCGCGCGAGTGAAGCAGATTGAGCGTGCAGAGAGCACACGCATCAAGGTGCTGGAGCGCGAGATTGCGCATCTGCGCGGCACGATAGATCAAATGGTGCGTCATAAAACCGAACTTCTGGAGCGACGTCTCGCGATTATGGAATCATGCAACTCAACGCTGGGCGAGAACTATCACCGGATGCACCGGATGTATCTTGACCTGTTGGGCAAGACCCAAGCCTGACCGGAAACAACATCCAATCTTCTGTCGGGGGCGATATGAGACTGCGCGAACAAAACAAGACACCGCTGCTTATTATGTTTTTTCTGTATGTGGGAATTTCATGGTCGTGGCCATTATTGGCTGTGCTGGGGATGGTTGCTTTTGTTTTCGGATATTGGCGCGGTTGAGCCCAGGGACTGATAAATTTTTGGCGGCGCCTTCCCGAGTTCAACCTAAATGAACAGAAACGGATTTCGCTATTTATTCCCGCCTTGCCCCGCATTGCGATGAATTTACACTGCACTTTGATCAACGCTGGATTGAAAGGAGAATGCGATGAAAATAGAGGATGAATCTGTATTGAAAAGAGCCCAGGCAGAACAGGTGGCGTATGGCGGCCGCACGGATATGGTTATGATTCACGCCGTGCTGGAATCACTGATGACGGTATTTTCCACCATGATGAGAGTGGACGTAACACCCGGTGTGCCATTGCCCAAAGCCGACAATACCGCCAAAGGTGAAGTCTCCGGCCTGCTCGGCATGAAGGCCGCGGGCGCTTGCGGCAGCGTGGCGCTCTCTCTCCCGCTGGCGGCGATACGCGAAATATCCCGCAGCTTGTTCGGCAGCGAGATTGAGAGTGCGGACAACGAGGCCGCAGACCTCGCCGGAGAGCTGACTAATATGCTGGTGGGCGGCGCCAAGCGCATCCTGTCCGAACGGGGGCTCGATTTCGATATGCAAACACCGCAGTTACTGTCGGGCAAGGGACACGAAATTGTGCACCACTATTCCGGCCAAACCGTGCTGTTGCCAATCAGACTGAATCAGGATGAGTTTTATCTTGAATTGAATTTTGTTTGAGGGATGCGCGAAATTTTTGTCGCGTTGTCTAACCCTTCGTGGGGAGGCTACTGTTGATCGGTAGCCATACAGTAAATGTCGTTCCTTTTCCTTCGGTGCTCTCAACCTCAATGTGCCCTCCGTGTTTTTGCACGATGCCATAGGAGATGGAGAGCCCAAGCCCTGTGCCCTTACCCACGGGCTTGGTGGTAAAGAAAGGCTCAAACAACCGGGGCAAAATTGCGGGCGGGATACCTGTGCCGGTGTCGGCAACCGCGATGAAAACTTCTTCTCCTGTTTTTCCTGTGCGTATGGTGATCTCGCCTTTTTCGGGGATTGCTTGCGCCGCGTTCACCAGCAAATTCAGGATGACCTGATTGATCTGCGAAGGAATGCAATACACCCCGGGTATATCACCGTATTCTTTATGTAGGGTGCAACGATACTTGAGTTCGTTCCAGACGATGTTCAGCGTGGATTCAATTTCGTTGTGCAGATCGGCCAACAGCCAGTCGTTGTTTTCCGCGCGGGAAAAATTCTTCAGGTCGCTTACGATTTTTGCCACGCGGGCGAGTCCGTGCCGGGATTCCGCGATCAGTTCGGGAATGTCGGCACGAAGGAAATTAAAGTCTTTCTGCTGTTTTAGTTCGCGTATTTTCAACAGTGCCTCCTCGCCAGATACGCAATCTGTCGCCAGTGCTTCATAAGCGTCAAGCCGTTCAAAGATGTCCCGTATGTAACTGTCCAGCGTTCCCAGATTGGAGGAGACATATCCCACCGGATTGTTGATTTCGTGCGTAATGCCCGCGGCCAGTTGGCCTATGGCCGCCATTTTTTCGGATTGCAGCAGTTGTAGTTGAACCTGTTGGTTTTCCTGCATGCGTCGCGCAATCTCTTTTTCCAGATAGGCGTTCTGCTGGGCAAGTTTGTCGCGGGCATTCTTGAGTTCAAGCCGGGTTGCCACGCGCGCCAAAACAATGGGGGCGCGGCAGGGTTTTGCAATGTAATCGACCGCGCCGAGCTTGAGGCCGAGACCCTCATCTTCATCCGAGTTCAATGAAGTGACAAAAATGACCGGAATATTGCGGGTGTCCGGATTGTCGCGCAAACGGGCGAGTACTTCGTAACCGCTTATGTCCGGCATCAATATGTCCAGAAGAATCAAATCCAGTCCGGGAGTTGTTGCCGCAATTTGCAAGGCACGCTCCCCCGAAGGCGCGGCAAAAACTTCGTAATGCGCTTGCAAAATACCGCAGAGAATGGTCGAGTCTGCAGGGGCATCATCCACCACCAGAATTTTTGCCCGTTTCGTTGTTGTTTCAGCGTCGCTAATCATTGCGCTTCCTTTTCGCTGCCAATTTATCCTTGATGTTTCATCAATGACGGACGAGTTGATTCTGAAAGTTATATTAAACGGCGCGCTTTTAATTCTGCTGCACCGGAGTAGCGGGGCAGGCTCACGATGAGCGTCGTCATGTTTTCCCGGTCGGACACGGCGAGTGAAATTTCACCATGCTGCGCCTCCGCCAGCAGCTTGGCGGAATAGGTTCCGAGACCGGTGCCGTTTTGTTTGCCGTAGGTGACAAATTTGTCGAAGAAGCTATCGCGAATTTCGGCGGGAACCGCGCCCTTGTTCTGAATCATGATGCGCAAGGGAGACTCATCCATCAGCGTGACCGTGACCCTGCCGTGCTCGGGAGCCGCCTCGCAGGCATTCTTGATCAGGTTTTGAAACAGCGAGTGGCAGAACATGGAATCGCCCAGTGCCTGCGGTATTTCCACGCCGACAGGCACATCGGTGTCGATCGCGATCACGAGATGTTTTTCCGCGAAAGTCGTGCGCGCCATTTCGCCGATACGGCGAAGCACGTCGCCGATCTTGACCGGTTTGGCGTCGAGCTGAAAACGTCCCGTTTCAATTTTGAAGAGCTCTGCGGACAAGTTAATCATATCGAGCACCTGCATCGCGGTTTCTTCGATCATGTGCAACTGCTCCGCATGCTTGGCGCTCATCGAGCCCTCTTCTTCCAGAGACTGCACCAATCCGACGATTCCCGCCAGCGGCCCTTTCATGTCATGGCGCACGATGTATTCGACATCCTCGTGCAAACGCGCCGCTTCCAGCATGCCGTCGTAGTCGGCCTGCAATTGTTTGTTCAGTTCGACATAGCGCAGAAAGTTGCGCACGCGCGGTTTGAGCACATCGGGGTCGATGGGTTTGTTGATGAAATCCACCGCGCCCAGCTCCAGACCTTTGAGGCGCACATCCTCGCCGATCAGCGAGGTGACGAAGATAACGGGAATGCTTTCCGAGGTCGGATGCTCGCGCATTTTCCGGGCGACTTCGAAGCCGTCCATGCCCGGCATCATAATGTCGAGCAACACCAGATCCGGCGGTTGGTTCGACTGGCAGATGCCCAGCGCTTTTTCGCCGGTATGCGCGATGCGCACCGAATATTCGTTCATGAATAAATGCGAGAGCAGCAGCAAATTGTCCGGCGAATCATCGACGACGAGAATCTCCGGGCGCGACGGTTCGGCACCCGCCGGGTGTTCCGTGTGATGCCCCGGCTGCGGGGGCGTGTTGTGCGCGGCTAAGCTCGCCGCATGCGCCGGCTGATTTGGCCGCGGTCGCTGTGTCAGTGTTTTTTCAATGCGCACGGCAAGGCGGTCCGAGGTGTAGGGCTTGACCAGCAATTCGCTGACACCGCAGGCGATGGCCTCTTCGACGCGCTCCCGCGCGACTTCGGCGGTAATCATGATGAAAGGCAGCCGCGCCAGCCGCGCATCGGCACGCACCGCTTTCAGCAGATCAAGCCCCGTCATCACCGGCATATTCCAGTCGGAGAGCACGACATCCACCCGCCGGTTTTGCAATATGTGCAAAGCTTCCGAGCCATTGTTGGCCGTGATGACGGTGTTGGCACCCATCGCGCGGAGTTGCCCGGAGGTGACTTTACGCATGGGCTCAAAGTCATCGACAACGAGAAATACCGTATCCCTGTCGATCATGATTGCGCCCCCTTATCTTGCGAAGCATCTGTCCTTGCCGTCAGTTCAGGGTGTTGCTCGCTCGCGCGTTTTAATGTTTCCAATGCCTCGGGGTAGAGGAAGCGCTCGACTTGTTCTTCCAGCTCCGTGCCCGGCGCGCCGAGTGCGGCTTTGAGCTGCGCCGCATGGGTCTCGATGAGTTGATTTGCGTGCACGCTGGATGCGGTCAGTGCCGCCTCCAGCTCGTCCAGTATTTGCCGCACCGCAGCCCAGTCCAGTTTGCCCGCGTAGGGGGCTGTGCCCCTGTCGGGAAGCGCCGCGCGTATTCCCGCAATCAGTTGCTTCAGTTCGGCTTCAACAGCAGTCGCCAACTGTTCGATTTCTGCTGTTTCATGCCCGTTTTTGATGGCCGACTCCAATTCGGCGGCGATGCCTTGTACGCCGGTTGCGCCCAGATTGGCGGAGCTTCCTTTCAGTGTGTGTGCCAGCCTTCTCGCTTCGTTCCGGTCACCTTGGGACATCCGCTCGCGCAAGCGCTCCATGTCGCAGCCATGATCGTCCGCATAGCGCCGCAGCAGACGCTGGTAGGCCTCCAAGTGTCCGTTCAGCACTTTGAGCCCGCTCGCGGCATTCAGCCCGGGGATGGATGCGAGCCGGGCGGGCGGCTCTTCAGTTTGAGCGGGAACGACAGGCCGGGAAAGCGCGGTGGCCGGCAGCCACCTCAGCAATGCGCCGAACAGTTGCTCGGGGTCGACGGGCTTGGCAATGAAGTCGTTCATCCCCGCCGCGCGGCAGTGTTCGCGATCCTCGTCGAAAGCATTGGCGGTCATCGCCAGAATGGGGAGTGTCGCGTAATCGGGGAGTTCGCGGATTGCGCGGGTCGCCTCAAGCCCGTCCATGCCCGGCATTTGCATATCCATCAGGATCAGGTCGAAGCCGCCTTTGCGCGCCATCGCCAGCGCCTCGTAGCCGTCGTTGGCAACCTCCACCTTCAATCCCACCTGGTTCAGCAGTTCCACGGCAACCTCCTGATTGATCTTGTTGTCCTCGGCCAGCAGGATGCGCGCGTCGGTCGGCATGTGTTTTAAGCTTGACTCGGCCACGGGGGACGACTCGGCCAGCTCTTCCAGACTGAGTTGGCTTTTGCCGAGGCGGGCGGTAAACCAGAAGGTGCTGCCTGCGCCGGGCACACTCTGCGCCCCCGCCTCGCCGCCCATGAGGCTCGCCAGCCGCCGGGTGATTGCGAGCCCGAGCCCGGTGCCGCCGTAGCGGCGCGAAGTGCTGGCATCGACTTGTTCGAAGGCCGCGAACAGGCTGGTGATTTTTTCCGGCGGAATGCCGATGCCGGTATCCGTCACCTCGACGCGCAGCAACAGGTCGCTTGCTGTTTCTTCGGCGAAGGAGAGGCGCACGGTGATTTGTCCGCGCTCGGTGAATTTGACCGCATTGGAAAGATAGTTGAGCAGCGCTTGCGCCAGCCGGGTGGAATCGCCCACCAGTACCGGCGGCAAGCTATCTCTGTCCACGACGAGTTCCAGATGCTTGTCGCGCACTCGGGGGCCGATCATGGATACAACATTGTCCAGCATGCGGTTGAAAGCGAAGTCGGAAATGTTGAGGCTCAGCTTGCCGGCCTCGATCTTGGAAAAATCGAGAATGTCGTTGATGACCGAGAGCAGATGCCGCGAAGCGTTGACGATTTTGTCGAGCTTTTCCTCTTGCGCGGGATCGGCATGGCCGCGCCGCAACAGGTGCGTCAATCCGACAATCGCATTCAGCGGCGTGCGTATCTCGTGGCTCATATTGGCGACAAAAGCGCTCTTGGCCGCATTCGCCGCTTCGGCGGCCGCCTTGGCTTGTTCCAGTTCGTGCGTGCGGGTTTCGACCAGCTCCTCCAGATGATGGCGGTGTTGTTCCAGTTCCCCGGTAAGTCGTTTTTTCTCGGTGACATCCTCCTGCACCGCCACATAGTGGCTGATCTGTCCGTCGGCCTGGCGTATCGGCGTGATGATGGCGAACTCGATATATTCGTTGCCGTCTTTGCGCCGGTTGAACAGCTCGCCTTGCCATGTTCGCCCGTGGGACAGCGCATCCCACAGCGCCTCGTAACTTGCGCGCGGTGTCTTGCCTGATTGCAGGATGCGCGGGTTCTGGCCGATGGCTTCCTCGCGGCTGTAGCCGGTGTTATGGATAAAGGCCTCGTTCACATATTCGATACGGGAGTCGAGATCGGTAATGATGATGCTTTCCGGGCTCTGCTCGACCGTCAGCGACAGTTTACGGACTTGATCCTCGGTCAGTTTGCGCTGGGTGATGTCGCGGATATTGCACTGTATAACCTTGATGCTATCCACCAGATAGATATTGCTGACGAATTCCACATAGAGCGTTTTTCCATCCGCGGTTTCCAGCGGGAGGTCGTCATAGCGCACGTAATCATGCCGCTGCAATTCGAGAAATTTTTCCTTGTTCGCCGCGACATTACTCAGGAAACCCAGCTCCCAGATGTATTTTCCGAGGAAGGCTTCGTGCGAGAAACCCAGCATCTCGATCAAAAACGGATTGGCATCCACGATCTTGCCGGTCTCGGCATCCAGAATCAAAATGCCGTCTTTGGCCGCTTCGAAGAGACGGCGGTAGCGCACCTCGGAAACCAGCAGCTTCCTCTCCGAAATTTTTTGCTCGGTGATGTCTTCGGCAATACCGAGCGTGCCGTAGATATTGCCGCGCTCATCGCGCAGAGGGACTTTTGTCGTATGGACAACATGTTCCTTGTCGCCCAGCATCCAGCTCTCATCCCGCGTTGTAATCTCGCCGCAGTCGATGGTGAGCTTGTCGTCGGCGCGGTATTTTTCCGCCAGATCGGCGGGGTAAAAATCGTAATCCGTTTTTCCCGCGACATCTTTTATTGCAACTCCCAGACTCTTTGCATAGGTCGAGTTGCATTCGACATAGACCGAGTCAGTATCTTTCTGCCAAACGATCTGCGGCAGGTTGTCCAGCAGCGTGCGATAACGTGTGGCGCTCTCGCGTATCGCCACCTCGGAGGCTTGCAGCGTGACTTGGGCGCGCAGGTTGATGATGCCGTAGGCGATGTCCTCGGCCAGCTCGTCCAGCAATTGCGCTTCCTGTTCATCGAACGCGTTTTTCTCGCCGGAGTAGATGCTCAGGGCACCGAAAATTTTGCCGTTGTCGGAGAGCGGCAGGGCAATGTTGGAGACGTAGCCGCGCGCCAATGCCGCATCTTTCCACGGCGAAAATCCCGGTTCGGCGGCGATGTCGTGGCAGATTTGCCGCACGCCGCTACGGATGGTGCGCGCAATCGGCACCTGGCCTTTATCCGTATCCGCCCACGTGGGGCGTTCCTGCGTGTAGTAGCCGTTCTCTGCCCCCGCCCAAGCCATCGGCGTGATGATTTTTTCCGCCGTGTTTCCCGCGTAGCCTATCGTGGCCAGACAGTAGCCCCTGTTTTCGACGATATTGTTCACGGCTGTCTGGAGCAATTCATTTTCGCTCTTTGCGCGCACGAGCGCCTTGTTGCCCCCGGACAGTGTGCGCAATGCCAGGTTGAGGCGGGTCAGCGCCTGTTCGGCCTGTTTGCGTTCGGTGATGTCGCGGCAGATGCTCTGGATATAGTCGTGCTTGCCGATACTGATGTGCTGGGAGACGAATTCGATCGGGACAAGGAGGCCGTCCGGGTGCTCGAAGTCGAGCGTGCTCGATCCGCCCTCGCCGCATGTCCGAATTTCTTCGAACTTTTTTTGCGCCGCCTCGCGCAACGCGGCCGGGCGCAATTCCCAGATATGCAGGTTTCTGAGTTTCGCCAGCGATCTGCCGCATTGTTTCTCGAACTCGCTGTTGCAGTCGGCGATCAGGCCGGTCGCGATATCAATCAGCACAATGCCGTCGCGCGCATAGGCAAAAATGCTGCGGTAGCGTTGCTCGCTTTCGGTGAGCAACGCAGTGCGTTCCGACACCTGCCGGTCGAGATTTTCGTTCAGCAGGTTGAGCTGATCCTTGATGGACGTTAACTCGCGGTTCTGGTTGAGGGTGTTTTCATAAACCGAAAGCAGCAAGTTCAATATTTGCTGGCCGCCGCCGACGATCGTGAAACTGTTACCGCTGTATCCCACCACTTCCTCGCGCCGCTCTTGCGTGCGCCGCCGGCTGATCGGGGTGGCCAGCAGGGCGCGGATACGTTCCAGCAGGTTGGCTTCGGCGAAAGGCTTGACGATGTAAGCGTCGGCGCCGGAATTGATCGCTTCGATGATGTCTTTCGGCTCAGACAGCACCGTGAGCAGAATCAGCGGAATGTTCCATAGCGCATCGTCGTATTTAATCGCGTGACATAACTGGTAGCCGTTCATCAGCGGCATGTTGATATCGCTCATGACCAGCGCGGGTCGGTATGAGTGCGCCATTTGCAAACCTTCTTCGCCGTTCCTCGCTATTCTTACCGCGAAGCCAGCCCTGACGAGCGTGCGGCGCAGCAATTCGGCCTCTACTGTACTGTCTTCGACAATCAGGATTTCAGTCTGGGGAGATGGGGTTCCGCTTTTGCTTGTCATGTTGGCTCCTTGCTCAGGGGGCGGCCACTGCATTTTTGCTCTTGTTGGCCAGTGCGTTCAGTGTCGGGGCGATTTGTTCCAGCGCCAGCACATGCTGTGCCGCGCCCAGTGCAACCGCTTCTCTGGGCATGCCGTACACCACGCAGCTCGCTTCGTTTTGCGCGATCGTGATGCCGCCCTTTGCGGCGATGTCGCGCATGCCGTCGGCACCGTCGCGCCCCATGCCGGTGAGCAGCACGCCGACCGCGCCTCCGCCGGCGCGCTCGGCAACGGAGCGCATGGTGATCGTTACCGAAGGCCGGTGCCCGTCGCAGGGCGCGGCTTGGGAGAGGGAAAAGCACCCGTTGTCGTCCAGCTCCAGGTGGCTATCCTCGGGCGCGAAATAAACCACCCCGGCTTGGGGAATTTCACCTTGCGCTGCTTTGCGTACAGGCATCGGGCTGGCTTCGGCCAGCCAGCTCACCAGTTCGGGCAGGAAATCGCTACCGATGTGCTGTACGCACAATACCGGTAACGGAAAATCGGCAGGCAGGCGCACCAGAATTTCGCGCAACGCTTGCGGGCCGCCGGTGGATGCGCCGATGGCCACGATGCGCGGCGGCACTTGGGATGCGAGCGCAACCGGCAGCGGGGAAGGCGGCGGGCGCTTTCCCGCACCGTTGCGGCGAAATACATGCACGCCGGAGATGACGCGAATCTTGCTGGCGAGTTCTTTGGCCAGCTTGTCCTGATCCGCTTCATGGATGGCGCGCGGTTTGGGATAAATATCCACCGCGCCCGCTTCCAGCAAATGGAAGATGTTTTCCGAGCCAGCTTCCACCGATACGCTCAATACCAAAATCGGCCGGGGTTGTTTTGTCATGACCTCGCGGGTGAACTCCAAGCCGTCCATCACCGGCATATGCAGGTCGGTGCAGATGACATCGGGGTTCAGTTGCGGCAGCAGATCAAGCGCATCCCGTCCGTTGACGGCAGTGCCCACCACCTGAATGTCGGGCGAGCGGGAGAGCAGACGTTGCAGGATGTGCAGCGCGATGGGGGAGTCGTCGACGAGGAGGACGCGGATCATGGGACGATCACCCCTTTTAATCCGGATTGTCCATTAGTCGAAACTCCGTCATTCCGGCGAAGGCCGGAATCCAGATGATTAAATATCTCTCGCGCAAGCGAGACAAAATCAAAGATTTGCCTGCTTCGCAGAGTATTTTCTATGACTGGATTCCGGCCTTCGCCGGAATGACGGCCTAATGGATTATTTGGGCTCATATCACGATCAACCTTTTCAAAGTGTCCAGCAGTACGCGCTGGTCGAACGACGGTTTGGGGAGGTAGGCGTTGGCACCGGCATCGAGACCGCGTTTTTTATCCTCGTCGGAGGCGAGGGTGGTCACCAGAATGACGGGTAACTCTTTGTAGCGCGGTTCGGCGCGGATATGCGCGGTGAGGTCGAGGCCGTTCATGTTGGGCATCATGATGTCGGATACCACCGCCGCGAAAGAACGGCTGCCCAGCGTGTTGAGCCCGTCCGCGCCATCGACTGCCGTGACGACTTCGTAGCCGTTATCTTCGAGTATCCGTTTTTCCATGGCGCGGATCAGCGCCGAATCTTCGACGAGCAGAATGACAGGCTTGGCGATTTCCGTTTGAGTTTCCGGTTCCTTGCCGCGCAGACCAGCCCCTGTCTTGTGCGCTGTGCGCAGCAGATCGGCGGGGTTCAGCACCGCGCATATTTCGCCGTTGCCCAGCATGGTCAGGCTTGAAACATTGCGCACACGGCGCAACACGGGCCCCAGCGGTTTGGGTACCACTTCCTCTTCGGACAGCAACTCGTCCACCAGCAGCCCCAGCCGCTCGTCTCCGGCCTGAAGTACGACGCATGCCAGTATGCCGGGTGAGGCACTGCGCTTGCCTTGCGGCAGTTCCAGCAAGTCGGTGAGGCGGGCGGCGATCACCGGGTGTCCGTCCAGCAATACGGCGAGCCTACCTTCGAGTGTGAATAAATCCGCCTCGCGCACGCGCCGCGAGGTATGGACGAACTCGACCGGCAGGCCGAAGAGTTGGTCGGCCGCACCGGCCAGCAGAATGCGTGTGGTGGCGAGGCTTAAAGGCAGACGCAGTTGCATGGTCAGCCCGATGCCGGGAACTGACTCCATATGGATATTGCCTTTCAGCCGCTCGACATTGACCTGCACCACATCCAAACCCACCCCGCGCCCGGACAGCTCGGTGACATAGCCGCTGGTGGAGAAGCCCGGCATGAAAATCGTTTGCTGCAATTGCGCCGGGGTCATGGCGGCGAGTGCTGCCTCGTCGTGCAGGCCGCGCTTCTTCAACACTTGCTTGATCGCCGCCGTATCCAGCCCGCGACCATCATCGCTAACCTCAAGCAGGATGCTGGCATTTTTGCGCATCGCACACAGCCGCACTGTGCCGCCGCGCGGCTTGCCCAGTTTTGCTCTTTCGGCGGGAGCCTCAATGCCGTGGTCGATGGCATTGCGGAGCAGGTGCATCAAGGGGTCTTTCATTTCTTCGAGGATGCGCTTGTCCACCGTGATGTCGCCGCCTTCAAGTATCAGCTCGGCTTCCTTGCCCTGTTCTTTGGCGAGGTCCCGCACCATGCGCGGGAACAGCGCAAACACGGTGGACAGAGGCAGCAGGCGGATGTTGCGGACCTGGTCTTCGATCCGGTTGACGGTGGACTCCAGCCGCGCGCAGTCATCGAACAATGCGTTGCGGGCTTGTTTCAGCAAGCCGTCGAAGTGCGCGACATCCTCTTTGGATGCCCCGGAAATCCCGTTGCGGTTGCGGCGGCTACGCCCCAGCGCTGTCCAGCGTTCCAGCAACTCTTCCATCAGTACCAGACGATGTTGTGTGCGCCCCTGAATGACGGAGAGTTCTCCGGCTTGCGTCAGCAGGTCGTCCAGTTTGCGGGTTTCCACGCGCACGGTTTCGATGCGGAAGGGGGCGGTGGTAATTTTTCCTTCCGCTCCATTTGGCAGCGGGAGGGCATTCCCTTTGTCCTTTTTCTCGGGCAGAGGGGGGGCAGCCTCTCCATCCCCTCCCCCTTGCAGGGGGAGGGCTAGGGAGGGGGTAGAAGCTGTGAAATTAGTCGAGCTTTCTAAATTTCTACCCCCATCCCAACCTTCCCCCTGCAAGGGGGAAGGAGTGGTTGCGCTCTCTGCGCTTATTGAAGGACTCGCTCCTACAACAGGTGCTCGGACAGATGGTTCATCCGGGGTTAATAAATCGGCTCTCGGTATTTGTGCGGGCTCATCTGCCAGCGCTTCCTGCACGCGCTGCCGCAGGTCAACCAGCGCGGTGTTCATGTGTTCGATCGCGTCCGGTGTCAGCGGTGTTTCGCCTTTTCGTGCCGCGTTGAAGATGCTTTCCAGTCCATGGGCGGCGGTCTCGACTCTTGCCAGCCCCAGCATGCGTGCTGCGCCTTTCAGGCTGTGGGATTCGCGGAAAACTTCTTCCAGTAACGCCGGGTCGGTAGGCGTTTTTTCCAGCCGCAGCAAGCCGTCATCGAGACGGGCGAGATGTTCTTCGCTTTCCGCCTTGAATAGCCTGAGCAGCTCCGGGTCTTCGATCATCATGATATGCGCTCCGGCTGATCGCTTATGCGATGGCCTTGAGGTTTTCCGCAGCCTCGTTCAGATTTTGTACACCCACTTTGGTTTGGCTGATGCCGGCGGCGGTTTCCTTTGTGCCGGCGGCGATGCTATTGGTTGCCTCGACCACCTGATTGAAGGCGGCGGATTGCTGTCTGGCATTGAGCATGACCTGCTGGGCGTTTTCATTGGCACTGCCGGCCAGACCGGACAAGTTGTTGAATAGCTCAGCCACTTTCTGTACCAGCTGTGTGACCTCGGTGACGGTGTGGGTGCCTTCTTCCGTCATCATGATGGAAGAGTTGGTGGCTTTCTGGATGTCGGTTACCAGCACCGCAGTTTGCTCTGCCGATTTTTTGCTTTCGTCGGCGAGCTTGCGTATTTCGCTGGCAACCACGGCAAATCCTTTGCCGTGTTCTCCGGCGCGGGCGGCTTCAACGGCGGCGTTTAAGGCCAGCATGTTGATCTGTCCGGCCAGATCCTTGAGCACGGTGGCGATGCTGCCGATCTGGCCGGTCTGTTCGCCCAAGTGGAGGATATGTTCAGCCATGGCACCGATCTTGTCCTTCAGGCTGCCCATTGCAATGACGGCTTGGCGGGTGGCTTCGTCTCCCTGCTCGGTGGCAGTGCCGGCTTTTTCCGCCACGGCTGCCGCATTGGCGGCTTGCTCCGCCGACTTGCGCGAGGATGCGGACAGCTCTTCGATGGTGGCGGATGTTTCGTTGGCGGCGGCAGCCTGTTGGCTGGCGGTGCGCTCGTGCTGGTTGATGGTGGCGGCAATTTCGTTGGCGGCGGCGGAAAGCTGGGCGGCGTTGGCGGTGATATTGCGGCTTACCGCTGCCGCGAGCCAGATGGCGATGGCGACCGCCAGTGCGATGGCGCCCAGCATGCCGTAGATGATCGAATCGGTAACCGCGCGGATGGCCTCATCGTAAGCATCCTGACGCTCTTTCACGATTTCATTTTCCCTTTGTTTGAAACGGTTCCATAGCGAGTCCACGGCGGCAGATTCTTTGATGCCTTCTCCTGTACGGAATTGAGCCACCGCTTCCGCTTGCTTGCCCGCATCGATCAGGTTCAGAAATTGCTCGTCACGCTTAGCCAACTCTTGTCCCAGATTGATCATGCCGCGTAGCGTGTCCCGCTGCTGCGGGTCTTTCACCAGACCGGTGAGATTTTCGCTGCGGCTGTTGAAATCCTTTTCGCTATCGGTAAAAGTCTGGCGCGATGTCGGATTTTTTATCAGCAAATAACCGCGTGCGGCACGCTGCATTTTGATCAGGCTATAAGCCATATCCTTGGCCTCGTCCATGGTGCGGTGCGACGCATCTACCGCTGCGGATGCGCGGGTGGCTTTTTGCAGGTTGTTGAAGACCAGCCCCATGGCGCCCAGCAACAGTAGCAGCGGTGCCAGGTAACCCAGCAGGATGCGCTGGCGCAATTTCATTTTTGCGAACATGACAATCTCCTCTTCAGTGATTACACCTCTTCATCGACAATCCATTCTTCTCTTGCCAGCAGTGCGGGAAGGTTAAGCACGGTCATCATCCGGCCGGAATACGGGGCGGTGCCGCTGATTTCTGTGCCGTGGCGTGCGCTTAGTAACGCGGGCGGCGGCAGCACTTCCCCGTTTTTCAAATAGACGACATCGAGCACCTCGTTTACCGCGATTCCCACCGCCTGATTTTCAAAGCTTGCAACGACGGCTTTTTCGCCTATGGCGGCATTGGGCAAATCGAGTGCCGTGCGCGGATCAATCAGGGTAATCAGTTCGCCGCGCAAGTTCATGGCGCCCAGAATGTGCGGGGGGCAGCAGGGCAGGGATCGCAGGTGGGTGATGTTGCAAAACTCCTGCACGGTGGCCAGTTCAATGCCGAAAAATTCGCCGCCAAGCTCGACTACCGCCAGTGCGAGGCGGTCGCCCTCTTCTTCGACGATTGCATTTCGCAGCGTTGCCGCGCGCGCATGGAACAGGGCGCGTTCGTCCGGCGTGGCTTGCGGGCAGAAATAATTGACCGGCGCAGAGTGTGCAGCCGATAAGGTTTCTTCCGGCAGGTGTGCCAACCGGGCAATATCAAGCAGAGTAACGAGCCCTTCGCTCATGCGTGCTTCGCCCGCCACCAGATGCGTGTACGGGGCGCGGGTGGCGGTACTGAATTGCGACGGAGGCTGTATGGATGTGTCGGGTAGCTCGATAACCCCGATGACTTCGCTGACGATGATGCCCGTTAGCCCATGCTCCGTTTTCAAGACGATAACTTGATCGGAGGTGCTGTAGCTCCGCGCCGGATGGCCGAAGTGCAGACGCAGGTCTGCGACGGGGATTATTTTGTCGCGGAAACTAAAAATTCCGGCAATCCAGAGAGGCGCTTCCTCGACCGCAGTTAATTCGGGAAGCCACAGGGATTCGCGCACATTTTCCGTATCCAATGCGAAGCGGGCTCCATCAAGATCGAAAACCAGCAGAGACTTAATGTTCATGTTGCGCCCTTTCATTCCGGGCTACTGGTGTGCTGCGATTTTCCGGTATGAGCGGAACGTTTTCTTCCCATTGCGCAAGCCACCACGCTATTTCGGCAGCGGTTGTTTCATACGGTTCGATGACCGCATTTTCCGGGTATGTGCGGATAATGTTGAGTGCCGCGTGACGCAGTGTATTTGCCTTCGATATTTTTTCGGCGCGCTCGCAAAGTGCGGCAAGTTCGAGGTGGGCTGGCACGTTGCGGGGATCGAGGTACAGTGTTTTGTTTAGAAGTGCTTCCGCCTGCTCGAAATTTCCCCTGAGTTGCGCCAGTTGCGCCAGCAAGAAGTGGGGTTCGGCCGCAAGCGGCGTTGCAAGCAGTATCCGGTGGCAGGCTTGCTCGGCTTGATCGTAATCCCCGTGGTCGGCGAATTTTCGCGCGGTTAGCAGTATTTCTTTCTCGTCCGGTAGGGGCGGCGGCGGTGCGCTAAATATGCGCGCGGGTTTGGCGGGGAGCGGGGTTCTGTGCGATGGGGGCGCAGTGGCGATGACCGCTGCAGGCGCCGTGCGCTGATACGCCACCCCTTCGGAAAATAATTTGCTGCTCAGAATATTTACCGGGAGGCCGATGAGTTCGGTATGCCCCGTCATGAGATAGCCGTTTTTGTTTAGGGTGGCGGCCTGTTTTTCGGCCACCGCCGCCACGGTGCTGCTATCGAAATAGATGAATACATTGCGGCACAGAATCAGATCCATTTCCCGCAATTCATCGTTCGGAAAAGTATCTTTGATCAGATCAAGCGCGCGGAAAGTCACCATGCGGCGGATGCGCTCATCCAGCAGCCATTCATTGCCCTCCTTCCGAAAGAACCGGTGTTGAAGTGTCGCCGGTACCATCCTGAACGACCATGCCCCATAGCGCCCGCGCTTGGCTTTTTCCAAGGCGGCCCGGTCGATGTCGCTGCCGATGATGATGATGTTCCACTTATCCCGTTCGGGGAGCAGCATGTCCACCAGCATGGCGAGCGAATAGGCTTCTTCGCCGCTGGCGCACCCGGCACTCCACAGGCGCAGGGATTTTTTTTCGCCGCCCCGGTTTATCAATTCCGGCAGCAAGCGCAGGCGCAGCAGGTCGAACTGGCCGTGGTCGCGAAAAAAATAGGTTTCGCCGTTGATGCGCTTTGCCATGTCATTCATGGCTGGCGGATTCCTGATATTTGCGGGCAACAGCAACGAAATCGTCGAAGCGCTCCTGAAATGTATCAACGATATCGGGGTCGAAGTGTTGTCCGCGCTGGCTGACAATAAAATCCCGTGCCTCTTCGGCGGACATGGGAGCCTTATAGACGCGGCGCGAGACTATTGCGTCGAATACGTCAGCCAAGGCCATCAGTCTGGCGGGAATTGGAATGGTGTCCGATTTTTTGCCGTCCGGATAACCGCCGCCGTTCCATTTTTCGTGGTGGAAATGGGCGATTTGTTCTGCCATGACGAGAAAGTCGATGTGGCGGTCGGCATGGCTGACCGCGCGTTCGATGGCTGTGGCCCCCAACTGGCTGTGGGTTTTCATGATGACCCATTCTTCGTCCGTCAGTTTGTCGGGCTTGAGCAGAATGTGGTCGGGGATGCCGACTTTGCCGATGTCATGGAGCGGGGCCGATTTGACCAGCAGTTCGATGACTTTGTCGGTGAGGAATTCCGAAAACCTCGGGTGCTTCTGCAAATTGGTCGCCAATATGCGCACGTATTCCTGGGTGCGGCGGATATGGTTTCCCGTTTCAGGGTCGCGCGTTTCGGCGAGTTCGGCGAGCGCGTTGATGGTGATGTCCTGAATGAGCAGGATGTCCCGCATGCGCCGCGCCACTTCCTCTTCGAGATAGGCGTTCTGGTTTGTCAGCCAGTCGCGCGCGCGTTTGAGTTCGAGCTGGGTGCGCACCCGCGCAAGGACGATGGGCGGGCGGTACGGCTTGGCAATGTAATCCACCGCACCCAATTTGAGGCCGCGCTCTTCATCTTCGGTGGAATCCAGCCCGGTGACAAAAATGACCGGAATATTCTGGGTGGCAGCGTTGTCGCGCAAACGGGAGAGCACATCGTAGCCGTCCATCTCCGGCATCAATACATCCAGCAGGATCAAATCCGGTTTCTGTGCACCGGATGCAATTTGTAGCGCGCGCTCACCGGAAGGCGCGGCCTGCACGTTGTAATGCGCGCGGAGCAAGCTGCCGAGAACGCCGAGGCTTTCCGTGTCGTCATCAACAATGAGAACGGTTTCCAAAAGATTGCCGGGTGAGGAGGGAATTTCTGAAGACACGGTGTTCAAATTCGGACTCCTTAAATAGTGAACCCGGAATTACACGAGCGTTGTTGTTTTTCTGATCTGGTCTATGTGACTCGCTAGCGGGGGCGAATCAGACGGCTTTATCGTTGATGCTCTTGTTCAGATGGAAAAGTTTAAACACGGGCCGTAAGAGTAATGACAATTCATCATTAAATGAATATGCCAATTGGCCTAGATATGAGGGGATGCGGCGGTCTAGGGGGATTCTGTTTTTGCTAGGACTAATCTGATAGCAAGAGGGCGTACACCCCTCTTTGTGTAAAATTTCCGTTAATAAAATGCAAAATTCAAGTTTGTTTCGTTACTCGCTGATGCCGAAAGTGCGCAGCTCAGCGCGACACTTTGCATAGTCCGGGCAGGCGCTTTCCACCACGCGCCAGAAGGCGGCGGAGTGGTTCATTTCGACGAGGTGGGCGAGTTCGTGGACGACGACGTAGTCGATCAGGTGCAGCGGCATGCGTACCAGTTGCCAGTTGAAGCGCACCACGCCGCGCGAGGTGCAACTGCCCCATTGGGTCTTGGCCGAAGAGAGTTTGATTTGCTTCGGCATCACCTGCATCAGCGGGGCGTAGTGCGCCACGCATTCCCTGAATACCTGTTCGGCTTCGCGCCGGTACCAGAGCGTAACAACCTTTTCGATCCGGCTTTCGTCGGTGATGTCCACCAGGTGCACATGCAGTTGCTCGCCGCGAATTTGCGGCGGGGAGTTGAACAGGCTGGGGATGATGCGTAGCGTGAAAGTCTCGCCACGAAAGGGTAGGTTCGCGCCGTCGCGCCACTCCTGCTCTGCAGGTTTCCGGCTTTGCCAACTGCCGAGTTTTTCCACCACCCAATCGGCTTTTTCGTTGAGCACGGCGTGCAGCCATTTTTCGGAGGCTCTCAGCGGCATGCTGACGGTGAGGCCGCTGTCGTCGATGCGCAGGCCGATACTGCGGCGTTTGTCGCTGCGCTTGAGCGTGTAGGTGACGGGCTTTCCGGCGAGTTCGATGCTGCGCTGTTCGACGGCGGGGAGAGTGATGCGTCGTTTAGTAGTAAACATTAACAAGTACTCAACAACGGCGCATTCCCCCCTTTTAAAAGGGGGGCTAGGGGGGATTTGATCGTTGCTCGAATACTTAAAATCCCCCTCAATCCCCCTTTAAAAAGGGGGAAGCGCAAGCCGGGGATTCGGGGTGTTTGCTTCACTTCATCCGATCCATTTCGGCTTCGATCCACTCTTCCACCTGACGGTTGATTTCTTCCGGTTTGAGTCCCGTCGGGTCTATCGGTTTGCCGATGCTCATGGTGATGGTGCCGGGATATTTGAGGAAGGCGTTGCGTCCCCAGTGGCGGCCTGCGTTGTGCGCCACGGGCACGACCGGTGCGCCGGTGGAGGCTCCCAGCATCGCGCCGCCGATTTTATATTTGCCGCGCGCGCCGTAGGGCATGCGTGTGCCTTCGGGGAAAATCACCACGCAGAATTTATCGTCCAGGCGTTGCTTGCCCTGTTGCAGCAGTTGTTTGATGGCTTCCTTGCCTTTGCTGCGATTGATTGCGATGGGGCTGGTGAGTGCCAGCCCCCAGCCGAAGAAAGGCAGCAGCAGTAGTTCGCGTTTGAGTACCCACACCTGTGGCGGAAACACGGTTTGCAGCGCGAAAGTTTCCCAGGCCGACTGGTGTTTGCACAGCACGATGCAGGCTTCCTGCGGAATGTTTTCTTTGCCGATCACTTCCATGCGGATGCCGCAGATCACGCGCAGCAGCCACATCATGCTGTAGGCCAAACCGGAAATGATGCGGTAGCGTGTGTGCGGTTTGAGCGGAAAAATGAACAGAGCCAGCGATGCGTAGATTGGAATCCAGATCAGTTGCACCAGCAGGAAAGTAAGCGAGCGGAGAAAGACCATATGTCAGCCCAGTAAGTGGTTAACGACCGCGGCAAGATCGGGGAAAACCTGCGTGCCTTCGGGCAAGCCGCCTTTGGCTTCGGTCTTCGTGCCCTTGCCGGTTCGCACGAGGAATGGTTGTGCGCCCAAGCGCGCCGAGGCTTCCAGATCGCGTAGCGAATCGCCCACGGAGGGCACGCCTTTCAGGTCGATGTTATAGCGCTCGGCAATTTCCTCGATCATGCCGCTTTTCGGTTTGCGGCAGTGGCAATCGGCATCCGAGGTGTGCGGGCAGAAAAACACCGCATCAATGCGTCCGCCCATCAGCGCGCAAGCCTTGTGCATTTTTTCGTGGATGGCGTTCAGCGTGGACATGTCGAACAAACCGCGCCCGATGCCGGACTGGTTGGTGGCAACCACTACGCGGTAATCGGATTGGCACAGGCGAGCAATGGCTTCCAGACTGCCCGGAATGGGCTTCCATTCTTCCGGGCTTTTGATGAACTGGTCGGAGTCAAAATTGATGACGCCGTCGCGGTCTAGGATGATGAGTTTCATGCGGCCAACTTGGAAATATCCGCCACCTGATTCATCAGCCCGCCGAGTTGCTGCAACAGCGCGGCGCGGTTCATGCGCACGGCTTTGTCTTCGGACATCACCATCACCTGATCGAAGAAGTCGTCGATGAACGGTTTGAGTGTGACCAGCGCTTTCAAGTTCTGGCCGTAGTCGCCGCGATCAAAATAACTTTGCGCGAACGGGGCGATGTCCTGCATGGCGGCATACAGGTTGCGCTCGGCCTCGTCGGTCATCTGCTTGGGATCAACTTTGACATTCGCCATCGCCGCGCCGAGTTCTTCCTGATTTTTGCGCATGATGTTTTGCACGCGCTTGTTGGCGGCGGCGAGGTCCTTGGCGACGGCGAGGGCGGCGAAGGTGCGCACGCCCATCAGGCGCGGCAGCGCTTCGTGCAGGCGGCCGCCGATGGTGTAGAGCACGGCTTCGATGTGTGTTGCCTCAAAGCTGCGGTCGCGCAAATAGCCGCGCAAACGGTCGAGCATGAAGCCTTCCACGTCCTTCGCCACGGTCGCACTCAACATGCCTGCCGGGAAATTCTCGGCGGCGATTTTGAGCAGCAGCGGCAGCGGCAGGTCGAGCGGTGTTTCGATCAGGATGCGCAACACACCGAGCGCGTGGCGGCGCAAACCGAACGGGTCTTTATCGCCGGTCGGCACTTGACCGATGCCGTAGATGCCGAGGATGGTTTCCAGCTTGTCGGCCAGCGCCACGGCGCAGGCGATTTTGCTTTGCGGCAGGCTGTCTCCGGCGAAGCGCGGGTGGTAGTGCGCTTCAATCGCTTCGGCGACATCGGCGTTCTCGCCATCGTGCAGCGCATAGTAGTGACCCATCACGCCCTGCAATTCGGGGAATTCGCCAACCATGTCGGTAATCAGATCGGCCTTGCACAAACGCGCAGCCAGTTCCGCGTCGGCCTTGTTTGCGCCGAGCAGGTGGGCGATGCCGCCTGCCAGCGTGGTGATGCGCTCCACGCGTTGCAATTGCGAGCCGAGCTTGTTGTGGTAGACCACGCTGCCGAGTTTTTCGACGCGGGCTTCCAGTTTTTGTTTGCGGTCCTGGTTGTAGAAGAAACGCGCATCGGACAAACGCGGGCGCACCACGCGCTGGTTGCCTTCGATGATGTGATGCGGGTCGTCTATCTGCATGTTGGAGACGATCAGGAATTTGTTCAGCAACTTGCCGTTGCTGTCCAGCAGCGGGAAATATTTCTGGTTCTGCTGCATGGTGAGGATCAGGCATTCCTGCGGTACTTCGAGGAACTCCGGCTCGAACTCGCCGATATACACTTCCGGCCATTCCACCAGTGCGGTCACTTCGTCCAGCAGTGTGCTCAACACGCTGCGGTCTTCGTTTGAGAGACCGAGCAGTTTTTGCAAATCGAAATTGGCGTGGCCGACCCAGATGGCTTTTAGCGACTCGGCATGTTTGTCCAATTTAACCGCGATCATTTCGCGGCGCTTGGCGATGCTGGCGACGACATGGCCTTCGTGTTCCAGCTCGTGTTCGTACTGGTCGGCATGCTTGATGGTGATCGGCTCGTGCGAGAGGAAACGGTGGCCGCGCGTCACATTGCCGCTTTGCAGCCCCAGCACTTCCACCAGCACCACGCGGCTGCCGTGCAACACGGTCAGTGCGTGCGCAGGACGCACGAACTGGTGCTCGGAATCGCCCCAGCGCATCAGGCGCGGGATGGGCAGTTTCTTCAGCGCTTTGGCGACGATGTCGGTCAGGCAGTCGTCCAGCGCTTTGCCTTTCTGTTCGATCTTGGCGACGAAGTATTCGGCTTTGCCCTCGCTCACGCGCTGCAATTGCTCGAAGGTGACGTTGGCGGAGCGCATGAAACCTTCCAGCGCTTTGCTGGGTTTGCCTTCGGCATCCAGCCCCGCATTCACCGCCGGGCCCTTGCGCTCAATCACGCGGTCAGCCTGCATGGAGGTCACGTTGCTGATGGTCAGCGCCAAACGGCGCGGCGTGGCGTAGGGCGTGCAGACGCTGTCTTCACCGGCCAGCACCTGTTCTTTCAAGGCGGCGAATACTTCTTCGGCAAAGGTGGCGGAAAGTTTTTCCAGTGCCTTCGGCGGCAGTTCTTCGGTGAGCAGTTCGATCAGTAGAGTTTGTTTCATTATTTGCTCCCCCCGTTCTTGAGCATCGGGAAGCCCAGTCTTTCTCTCGATTCAAAATAAGCTTGTGCCACGGCACGCGCCAAGGTACGCACACGGCCGATGTAGCCGGCGCGTTCGGTCACCGAGATCGCGCCGCGCGCATCCAGCAGGTTGAAGCAGTGCGAGCACTTCATCACCATCTCGAAACCGGGCAGCACCAGATCGGTTTCGATCAGGCGTTTGGCTTCGCTCTCGTATTCGTTGAAATGGCGGAACAGCATGTCGATGTTGGAGTGCTCGAAGTTGTATTTCGATTGCTCCACTTCGTTCTGGTGGTACACGTCGCCGTAGGTCACCACAGTGTCGCCGTTCTTCGCCCAGACCAGATCGTAAACATTCTCGACGCCCTGCAAATACATCGCCAGACGCTCCAGCCCGTAAGTGATTTCGCCCAGCACCGGCTTGCACACCAGCGAGCCGACTTCCTGGAAATAGGTGAACTGCGTGACTTCCATACCGTCCAGCCACACCTCCCAGCCCAAGCCCCATGCACCGAGAGTAGGGGACTCCCAATCGTCCTCGACGAAGCGGATGTCGTGCTCTTGGGTATTGATGCCCAGCGCGCGCAGGCTGTCGAGATACAGTTCCTGAATGTTGTCAGGCGAAGGTTTCAGCGCGACTTGGAATTGGTAGTAATGCTGCAAGCGGTTGGGGTTTTCGCCGTAGCGGCCGTCCTTGGGGCGGCGCGAAGGCTGCACATAAGCTGCGCGCCAATGCTCGGGGCCGATGGCGCGCAAAAAAGTTGCCGTGTGGAACGTGCCCGCGCCGACTTCGATGTCGTAAGGCTGCAACAGGGCGCAGCCTTGTTTATCCCAAAAATTTTGTAGAGTCAGAATGACTTGTTGAAAAGTGAGCATGTACTAAAACCGCCGTAATTTGCGAAGCGCGCATTTTACGGGTTTTCGGGGGGGCGCGTCACCCTTGTCGTGCTAAGCCTTGTATCCGATGCGGAATCCGCCCCATTGTTTGCCGCGCACATAAATCGGGGTGGAGATGTCGTGCACCACTTCGCCGGTGTCGCGGCGGTAGGTCTGGAGCAGGAACGGCATGTTGTGGCTGCCGCAGCGTTTGCCGACCGGATCGGAGAAGATGCGTTTGCTGCGGGAGAACAGGGTGTCTTTCTTGATGTCGCCCGTGGGGTCCGCCGAGAATTTTTTGTTGTGTGTGGGGAAGTAGCCGTTCCGGTCTACCGATCCGGCATAAACGAATTCGGGGTGCTGTTGCAGGATGGCTTCCTGCACGGCGGGAAAGAGTTCGTCGGTCAGCTTGTCAAAGCGGGTGTTAAATTTCGGCGGCTCCACGTTGGGGATGCGCACGTAGTTTTCGTCGAACAGATCGGCTTCGCTGATCTTGCCGGAGGTGAGGGCACGTTCCAGTACGCTCTCGATTTCGTGCGCGGCGGCCCGCACAACGCCGGGCGCTTTCGCATGAATTTCCAATCCTTTCTTACCCGACTCGCCGATCTTGAAAACGGTGTCGATCTCTTTCAGATTAACGGCCAGATGGTCGAGGTGCGTGGCTTGCTCTTGTACCTCTTTAATTACCCCGGAGTTGCGGCTTACCAGTTCCAAAATATTGTGCATTTTTTGTCCGATCAACTCGCTGGCGCCGGTTTGCTGGGTGATCGCGCTGGCGATGGCGGCCGATTTGTCCAGCATGGCTTGCGAGCTGTGGTTGATGCGCGTCAGCGCTTCGGCGGCCTGCTGTGCCAGTGCCGCGCCGTCGCGGGCAAGCGCGGAGCCGGATTGTGCCGTGCTGATGGTCGAGGCGGTGTCGGCTTGAATGCTCTCGATCACCGAGGAAATTTCGCGCGTGGCGGATGAGGTACGTTCCGCCAGCTTGCGCACCTCGTCGGCCACCACGGCAAAGCCGCGACCGGACTCTCCCGCGCGGGCGGCTTCGATGGCGGCATTGAGGGCGAGCAGATTGGTTTGTTCGGCGATTTCGCTGATGACTTTTGCGATGCCGTTGATGCGTTGCGAGCGTTCGCCGAGCTGGTTAATCGCGGTCGCCGAATCTTCGAATGCCTGTGCGGTGCGCGCGATTTCACCGGCGGCGCGCTGGGCAATTTTTGCACCGTCGCTGGATAGTTCGCGCGATTCGCCCGCATTGTTTGCAGTTTGGCTGGCGTTGGCGGCGATGTTGTGGATGTTGCCGATCATCTGCTCGATGGCCTGGCTGACCGCTTCGGCGGCTTCCTGCTGTTCCTGCGAACCGTCGGCAACCTGACGCGCCATGACTTTCAGTGACTGTGCGGAAGTTGCGACTTGTTCCGAGTTAAACATGACCTTGCCGATAATGCTCTGGAAGTTTTCCAGCAAGTCGTTAAATGTTCTGGACGTAACATGGGCCGCTTTGCTTGATGCCGGTATGCGCAGTGCCAGATTACCTTCCATCTTGACGGTCTGGATAGTGCTGCGCAATTGTTCGAGCGGCACCAAGAGATTGGACCGGAGGAGAACCGATAAGGCCGCGAGCGCGAGCAGTACAACACCGCTGCACGATGCCCATCCCGCAGCGGTGTTGCCGAGATGCATAGCAAGCAAAGCGGTTGCAATTTGAGCGGCAAATAAAATTGCCAGCATTTTGACTTTGATCGACATCGGTACTCCTCGGGGGATTATTTATATTACTTTTGCAGTATTGCAAAAATCCCTACAGCCAACTATCGGCAAAATCTGACGATAGGAAAATTCCTACATGAAATTTTTGGGTCGAACTGGCTGGGTGCTGTGTTAAATAAAACGCATTCCACCTAATGGCGTAGCCGCTGTTTGCGGGCGTAAAAAAGGCTGATCGCCTAGGCGATCAGCCTTTCAGTTCTTGCCTGATTTTCTTTTTAATTATTGACCGAAGAATTCCTTAACCTTGCCCATCCACGACTTCGCGCGCGGGCTATGGCGAGCGCTGTCCTGCTCGCTGATGGTTTCGAATTCGCGCAGCAGTTCTTTTTGCCGTTCGGTCAGGTTGGACGGCGTTTCCACCACGACATGGCAATTCAAATCGCCGTGCGCGCCGGTGCGCATGCCTTTGATGCCTTTGCCGCGCAGGCGGAAGATTTTGCCGCTCTGGGTTTCGGCGGGAATCTTGATGCTGGCTTTGCCGTCCAGAGTGGGAATCTCGATCTCGCCGCCGAGTGCTGCCGTGGCGAAGCTGATCGGCATTTCGCAATGCAGGTCGTCGCCTTCGCGCTGGAACACGTTGTGCGGACGGATGTGGATTTCCACATAGAGGTCGCCGCTCGGCGCGCCGTTGCTGCCCGCTTCGCCGTGGCCGCTGTGGCGCAAACGCATGCCTGTGTCGATGCCGGCGGGAATCTTGATTTCCAGCGTCTTGTGCTGCTTGACGCGTCCCGCGCCGTGGCATGAACCGCAGGGCGACGAAATTTGCTTGCCGCTGCCGTGGCAGCGCGGGCAAGTTTGCTGGACGGAGAAGAAGCCTTGCTGCATGCGCACCTGACCGTGACCCGCGCAGGTCTGGCAGGTGGAGGCGCTGGTGCCGGGTTTTGCGCCGGAGCCTTTGCAGGTGTCGCACTCCACCATGGTGGGAATGCGAATCTGCTTTTGCGCGCCGCGTGCCGCTTCTTCCAGCGTGATTTCGAGGTTGTAACGCAGGTCGGAGCCGCGATGCTGGTTGCTGCGTCCGCCGCGCGCGCCGCCGAAAATGTCGCCGAAAATATCGCCAAAATCGAAACCGCCCGCGCCGCCCGCACCGAACGGGCTACCGCCGCCCATACCGCCGGACTCAAATGCCGCATGACCATACTGGTCGTAAGCTGCACGCTTCTGCCCGTCGCTCAGTGTCTCGTAAGCCTCTTTCGCTTCTTTAAAATGCTCTTCCGCTTTCGGGTTGTCCGGATTGCGGTCGGGGTGGTGCTTCATCGCGAGTTTGCGATAAGCCTTTTTAATCTCTTCGTCCGAGGCATCTTTGTTGATGCCGAGGATTTCGTAATAGTCGCGCTTACTCATGTTTTTTCCATGTGACGATGGGGCGCATGCGCCCCACCTGTTACAACATCAAGAAAAGTTCTGCTTATTTCTTGTCTTTTACTTCGGTGAACTCGGCATCTACCACATTGTCGTCATGCGGCTTGCTTTCGGCTTGCGCGCCGCCGGCGGCACCTGCGGCTTGCGCCTTGGCTTGTTCTGCGGCGTACATCTTCTCGCCCAGCTTTTGCGCGGCAGTGGCCAATGCTTCGGACTTGGCGGTGATGGCATCTTTGTCGTCGCCCTTAACCACTTCTTCCGCTTCTTTCAATGCCGCTTCGATAGCCGACTTTTCGTCCGCAGTCAGTTGCTCGCCGTATTCCTTCAACGACTTCTGGGTGGAGTGGATCAGCGCGTCCAGTTGGTTGCGCGCGGTCACCAGTTCCATGGCCTTCTTGTCTTCGTCGGCGTGGGCTTCGGCATCCTGCACCATGCGGTTGATTTCTTCTTCGCTCAAACCGGAGCTGGCTTGGATCTTGATCTTGTTTTCCTTGCCGGTGGCTTTGTCCTTCGCGCTCACGTGCAAAATACCGTTCGCGTCGATGTCGAAAGTCACTTCGATTTGCGGCATGCCGCGCGGTGCGGGAGGGATGTCGGAGAGGTTGAACTGGCCGAGGCTCTTGTTGCCGGAAGCGATTTCGCGCTCGCCTTGCAGCACGTGAATAGTCACGGCGTTCTGGTTGTCTTCGGCGGTGGAGAACACTTGCGATGCCTTGGTCGGGATCGTGGTGTTCTTCTTGATGAGCTTGGTCATCACGCTGCCCATGGTTTCGATACCCAAGCTGAGCGGAGTCACGTCCAGCAGCAGCACGTCCTTCACTTCGCCTTGCAGCACGCCGCCTTGGATGGATGCGCCAACTGCCACGGCTTCGTCCGGGTTAACGTCCTTGCGCGGATCTTTGCCGAAGAACTCTTTAACCTTCTCTTGCACTTTAGGCATACGGGTTTGACCACCGACCAGAATTACGTCGGCGATGTCGGAAGCGGAAACGCCCGCGTCCTTCATGGCGATCTTGCATGGCTCGATGGTGCGAGCGATCAGGTCTTCCACGATGCTTTCCAATTTCGCACGGGTGATCTTCACGGCCAAGTGTTTCGGGCCGGTTGCATCGGCAGTGATGTAAGGCAGGTTTACTTCGGTTTGCTGTGCGGAAGACAACTCGATCTTAGCTTTTTCCGCCGCATCTTTCAGGCGTTGCAGTGCCAGCATGTCCTTCTTCAGGTCGATGCCGGTTTCTTTTTTGAACTCTTCAACCAGATGCTCGATCACGCGCATGTCGAAGTCTTCACCGCCGAGGAAAGTGTCGCCGTTGGTGGAGAGCACTTCGAACTGGTGTTCGCCGTCGATTTCGGAAATGTCGATGATGGAAATGTCGAACGTACCGCCGCCCAAGTCGTACACCGCGATCTTGCGGTCACCTTCTTGCTTGTCCAGACCGAAGGCCAGTGCGGCAGCAGTCGGTTCGTTGATGATGCGCTTCACATCCAGACCGGCGATGCGGCCAGCGTCTTTAGTCGCCTGGCGCTGGCTGTCGTTGAAGTAAGCCGGAACGGTGATAACGGCTTCGGTGACTTCTTCGCCCAGATAGTCTTCGGCGGTCTTCTTCATCTTGATGAGCACTTGCGCGGAAATTTCCGGCGCGGAAATGTCCTTGTCGCGTACCTGCACCCATGCGTCGCCGTTCTTGGCTTTAACGATGGTGTACGGAACCATGTTGATGTCTTTTTGCACCATCGGCTCTTCAAAGCGGCGGCCGATCAGGCGCTTCACGCCGTACAAAGTGTTCTTCGGGTTAGTTACGGCCTGACGCTTGGCGGCAGCGCCAACCAGCACTTCGCCGTCTTCCATGTAAGCGATGATGGATGGTGTCGTACGCGCGCCTTCGGCGTTCTCGATCACCTTAGGCTTGCCGTTTTCCATAACGGACACGCAAGAGTTGGTGGTGCCCAAGTCAATACCGATAATCTTTCCCATGATGCTTTCCTTTCAGTTGAATGCTTAAAGATTGAATAGTGTTGCTGCCTTGCCGCCCAACATTAGGGCGGCGTCGCATATTTCAAGTGCTCGTTAGTCTTTTGCTTTTGCCACCATCACCAGCGCCGGGCGCAGCACGCGCTCGTTCAGGCTGTAGCCGCGCTGCATCACTGTCACTACAGTGTTGGCTTCCTGTTCGCTGTCGATCATGCCGATGGCCTGATGCTTGTGGGCATCGAATTTTTCGCCGACCGGGTTGATTTCCTTGATGTTGAACTTCTCGAACACGCTGGAAAGCTGCTTCAAGGTCAGTTCCATACCGCTCTTGAAGCTTTCCACGCTGGCGGTTTCCACGGCCAGACCGGCTTGCAGGCTATCCATCACGGCCAGCATTTCGTTGGAAAAACGCTCGACGGCAAATTTTTGCGCCTTGCTGATGTCTTCCTGCGCGCGGCGGCGGATGTTCTCGCCCTCGGCCTTGGCGCGCAGCCAGGCATCGTGGTGCTCCTGCGCGTTCAGCTCGGCTTGTTTCAGCATTTCTTCCATGCTGGGCATGACTTCCGGGGCGGCGTGCTCTGCCGGTTGCTCGTTTTGCGGGGTGTTTTGGTTCTCACTCATGCTGCTCTCCTGTTATCGACCCACGCGAAATGGGGGCGGTGTTTGGGATTTCAAGTGCCAAAGGTGAAAAATATTTAAACGCCGCCCAAGCTCACAAATGGCGGATTATCGGCAGTCAAACTTGTCAGGACAATGGCCGGACGTTATGATGCCCCATCGGTTTGATAAAAGAGGTTGTCATGTCCACTGTGAATGTGTCCAAAAACGAGCGGATTGATGTTCGCGCCAGCACGCCTGTCAAGCAGTTGTTGCAAGAGGCGGCACGGTCTTGCCACAAAAACGTCAGCGAATTTTTGCTGGAGGCGGGGGTGAATGCGGCCAATCAGGCGCTGGCGGATCGTCGCCACTTTGCATTGAATCCCGAACAGTGGGATGAGTTTCAGGCCGCGCTGGATCGTCCGGTACAAGCGAAACCGCGTTTGAAAAAATTGCTGACCAAGCCGGGCGTGCTGGGTTGAAAAATCCGGTATACGGCGCAGTCGCCAAGCTCGGCGCTGCCCACAATGTCGATGCCTTCGATTGCGGCAGCCCCGCGCTCAATCAATTCCTGCAACGCTATGCCTTGGTTAATCTGAAGGCGAATAGCGCACAGACTTATGTGTGCTGCGTCGAAGGTGCGGTGGTGGGCTACTACAGTCTGGCGGTCGGTAGCGTTGATGCCGAATCAGCGCCCGCGCGGGTGTTGAAAGGAATGGCGCGCCATCCTGTGCCGGTAATGATTTTGGCAAGGCTGGCGGTCGATCTGGCGCATCAACGCAAAGGGTTGGGGCAGGCTCTGCTCAAGGATGCTTTGTTGCGCACTGTGCAGGCTGCCGATATTGCCGGTATTCGCGCTGTACTGGTTCACGCCAAAGACGAGGCCGCGTGGCAGTGGTATGAATCGTGGGAGTTTGAACCTAGCCCGACGGATGCCTTTCATCTGTTTCTGATGCTTAAGGATTTGAAGTCCTTGCTCGGCATAAAATAAATTCATGTGATGTCCTCTACAAAAAATTACCACTGGCGCATCGCCGGATTTTATTTTTTCTACTACGCCTTCATCGGGATGTTCTCGCCCTATTGGAGCTTGTACCTGCAATCCATCCACTTCGATGCCATCGAGATTTCCATTCTGCTGTCGATCCAGCCGGTGATGCGCATGCTCGCCCCCGGGCTGTGGGGCTGGCTGGCCGACCATACGGGCAAGCGGCTGCTGGTGGTACAAATGGCGGCGACGTTGAGTGCGGTGTTTTATCTGGGCGTGTTTGTCACCACCAGCTTCTGGGGCATGTTTCTCGTGCTGATGTTGATGGCGTTTTTCTGGAGCGCCTCGATGCCGCTGGTGGAAGCGACCACGATGACATACCTCGGCAAGAACACGGCGCATTACGGGCGCATCCGTTCGTGGGGTTCCATCGGCTTCATCCTCGCCGTGGTGGGCTTGGGCTTCGCTTTCGATTACATCGCCATCGCGTGGCTGCTGTGGGCGGGGCTGGTGTGCGAAGTTGGCATCTTGATTTTTTCGCGGCAGATTCCCAAAACCGAAGTGCTGGCGCACCACACCGACAGCCAGCCGATCAAACAGATCGTGATGCAGCCGCGCGTGCTGGCGTTGTTCGGCGCGTGCTTTTTGATGGCGGTGGCGCACGGCCCTTACTACACCTTCTTCTCCATTTACTTGGTCGAACACGGCTACGCCAAAAGCGCGGTGGGCGGGCTGTGGGCGCTGGGGGTGATCTGCGAAATCGGCGTGTTTTTCATCATGCCCGCGCTGGTGCGGCGCTTCGGCTTCACGCGCATTTTGCTGGTCAGCCTCAGCGCGGCGGTACTGCGCTTTGTGCTGATCGGCTGGATGGTGGATGTGGTGGTGTTGCTGCTGTTCGCGCAAGTGTTGCACGCGCTCACCTTCGGCGCGAACCACGCCGCCTCGGTGGGCTTGGTGCATGAATTCTTTCAGGGGCGGCACCAGTCCAAAGGGCAAGCCTTGTTCGGCAGCATCACCTACGGCGCGGGCGGCATGCTGGGCGGCTTGGCGAGCGGCCCGGTGTGGCAGCATTGGGGGGCGAGCGCGCTGTATTCGATGAGTGCGGCGGCGGCGTTGCTGGGGCTCATGTTGATGGTGTGGATGCGGCGGCAGGAGAGTTGAGGCGGTTGCGCCATGTTCTTAATTCCAGGCTCATTCAGAAGTGCAGCCAGCTCCCCCCTTTTTTTTGCAAAGGGAGGGGGTACGGCGAAGCTTTCTCGGGCTGCGCAGCTATTGCGCTGCGGATTCCACTGAGTGAGCCAGTGCCTGCCAACCGACAACGCGACACCCGTCGCGTTCATATTGTTCGTCACCGCCATAAACAATGCCCGGCGGTAGTGCTGAATCGCCGAATAATGCCGACAACTTGCGCAGTGCTACCGTCCAATCGTTGCTGAAGGTCGAGCCGGATTTGATTTCCACAGGCATGAACTGATTGCCGTGCGGGATCAACAGATCAACCTCGTGCCCCACGTTGTCGCGCCAGAAATACAACTCGGCAACCTGCCCGGCATTGAACTCTCGCTTCACCCGCTCCGACACCACCAGCGTCTCGAATAGCGCACCGCGCGAGGCATGGGTGGCCAGCGTATCCGCATCGCGTATGCCCAACAAATACGCCATCAAACCGGTATCGAGAAAATACAGCTTGGGCATCTTCACCAGCCGCTTGCCGAAATTCTGGTGGTGGGGGCGCAACAGATAAACGACATAACTCGCCTCCAGCACCGTCATCCATTCTCGCGCCGTCACATGAGAGATGCCGCAATCTACCGCCAGCGCGGAAAGATTGAGCAACTGCCCCGAGCGAGCGGCGCACATTTTGAGGAAACGCTGGAATAGCGACAGATCGCGCACCGCCAACAACTGCCGCACATCTCTTTCCAGATAAGTAGTCACGTAGTTGGGGAACCAATCACCGGGCGCAACGGGGCGGTCGTACAGCGGCGGATAACCCCCCCGCAACATCGTTTCATCCAGTGTGGCGGGCAGTAAGCCGCCATCCTTCAACTCGACCAAGGAAAACGGCAGCAGCTGCAACAAGCCCACCCGTCCCGCCAGCGACTGGCTGATGCCCGACATCAAGCCAAACTGCTGCGACCCCGTGAGAATGAACTCGCCCATCCGTTTGCGTTTATCCACCACGCCTTGCAAATATGAAAACAAATCCGGGCAACGCTGCACTTCATCCAGAATCGCCCCCTGCGGAAACCGCGCCAGAAAACCACGCGGGTCGGAATCGGCAAAGGAGCGCTCCTCCGGGTCTTCCAGAGAAACATAGGGCTTGTCGGCAAACAGCGTGCGCGCCAACGTCGTCTTGCCGGACTGGCGCGGCCCCGTGATCGCCAGCACGGGAAAACCCTGCGCCAGACGCAATGCGGAGGAAAAAGCGGATCGATTCAGCATGTTTACAATTTGAAAGTTGAAACTTCAAATTGAATGATAAGGGGAAATGAGGTGGCGGGGAAGGGGGGGTACCTTGTGCTTCTAGGAAATCGTGGTTTGTTCCGAATGGCATGGGCGCATGCATGCCCCCCTTTTTAAAGGGGGGGAGGGGGGATTTTGCGGCAGGATGATTTTTTGCAGTCCGCTAAATCCCCCTCCAGTCCCCCTTTAAAAAAGGGGGAAGAATACGGTCTCACTGGCAGACTTACGCTTTGCGGCGTTTGGAGGGCAGGTGCTGTTTGCCCTGCACCAGATCCTTGGTTGGAATCCAGCTGCTCTTCGATTTGGGTTTGTTGGTCTGTATGTTCACGCCCTTGTGGCTGTGTTGAGCCACCTTGTAGCTTTGAATCGCCGCCAGCAGCTGCTCCTGAGTGACCCGAATACTTGGGTGTTTGTCCTTGGGATTAAAGTCGGAGAGCTGTTGCTTGAGGCGGATCAGCCGGGTGGCACTGTCGTCTTTGGCGCGCAGCCCCGCCATCATCGCCTGCGCCTCGACAGAGAGGGTATAGCCACCCTCTGCCTCGGCGATCAGGCCACAAACACCCATGCGCGCAAACGCATCCACCAGTTTGGATTTTGCCGGAATCTCGCCGTGCTGAGCCATAGCCAGCGCGGTGATGATCTCGTCCAGCGCGGCCGGGCGACGCTTGGCCGTAACGGAGAGGGATAACAGCAGGGCGGCATCGTCATCGTAAACGGGGTACATGGTGAACCTTTGCAGAGTTAGTGTGCGTCCGAGACGGACTTGGGGGCGAGAGTGTAATGGATGCGGGCTGGTTAAGGCGGGAAACCGGTAGCCTTTGCCATAGATTTCATGGCCTGACGCGGGTGATGGCTGATGCGGTGCAGGGGTTTTAGCCGCACTTCGACTACGGTATTTTTTCTTTGATGGAAAGTATTTCGATGCCGATCCCGTTAGCTCTTCTGAGTTTTCGTGTAGCTCAACTATGTCGAATTTCCGCATGCAAATTCACCCCTAGCGCCCGCACCACTTTCATTACCGTTTCGTAACGCGGTTTAGCCCCGGGAGAAAGCGCTTTGTACAAACTTTCACGCCCCAAGCCGGAATCTTTTGCCAGTTGCGTCATGCCTCGCGCGCGCGCCACAGCCTTCACCGCCACCAGAAAAGCATCAGGATCGGGTTCTTCAAGCGCGGCGGTCAAATAAGCTGCAATCGTTTCCTCGTTGTCGAGATAATCAGCCACGTCAAATGCGGTGAAATTGGTCATGATATTTTGTCCTCGGGTAATGTGTTTGCCATCTCGATGGCGCGTTTGATGTCGCGTTTCTGGGTCGATTTATCGACACCACCCAACCCATCCTACGATTTCTACGGCAAGCCCCCCTTTTTAAAGGGGGGGGAGGGGGGATTTAGCGGCAGGATGATTTTTGCCGTCCGCTAAATCCCCCTCCCGTCCCCCTTTAAAAAGTGGGAAGCATATGGCGAAGTCTCATCGGGCGGCGCATGGTTCGATAGTCCCTTTGAGCCGCGCTCAACCTACACCACCAACCGCCCCACCAACTCCGACATATTCGAGTAAGTGATAAACGCCTCATGCGTAGCCCGCGTGATGGCGACATAGGTCAGGCGAATGTCGTCTTCTATATCCTCGGGCTTCTTCAACTCACCCAATCCGCCAATCGCCACGCAGGGGAATTCCAGCCCTTTGGCGTTGTGCATGGAGAGGAAGCGCACCGCGTCGCGATCTGTCTGTATGCGGTTGTGATGATCATGTGCCACATCAATCGGTATGCCGTGTTTCGCCAGTACCTTCTCGAATTTCTCGCCGATGAAATGCCGTGGATACAGCACCGCCATTTGCCCCCATTGATACCCGGCGGCCTTGCGCCCGAGCAGCCATTCCGCAATCGCATGCGCTTCGCCGTCGTAGCTCACGCACTGGCGCACCACCGGCTCCACACCCTCGCGCCCGCCGTCTTCTGGCATCAGGATCGCGCTCTCTTCTCCGGCGCATACACCCGGTGCGCCGATCACATCGGCGGCGAACTTGCGGGCGAAGCGCAAAATCTGCGCGGTGTTGCGGTAATTCACCTTGAGTACCGTGGTGCGTCCGGCGGCCTCGATGCCGAGCTGCTTCCACACCGGGCGTTTGCGCCCTTTGTAGATTGCCTGCGCATCGTCGTAAACGATCATCAGCGCCTTCGTGTCCGGGTTCACCATCTTCGCCGCCAGCGCCAGCCATTG